>Ga0181534_10001006_pt1 | contig 18992 bp, 14 predicted proteins | sample PEATcosm2014_Bin_37_FD_119758 | JGI IMG/M metagenome (GOLD analysis project Ga0181534, IMG submission 119758) | Peatland microbial communities from MTU Mesocosm Facility, Houghton, MI, USA - PEATcosm2014_Bin17_10_metaG | ecosystem: Environmental > Terrestrial > Soil > Wetlands > Peat | place... | reverse complement strand
GGCTCATGAGCTGCAATTGTAGGCGGAAGCCGCCGTTCCCGGCCGCTTGCCCGGGGTCCAGCGGCTCACTGCGCGGTATGGGACAACTCCTACACGCGGGCGAAGACAAAATCCGGCATGGGCTGACGCAGCGCTGAGATCGGCGGCTGTTAAAATTCGCCATTGGCCGCAGTCGGCCCAGCGAGTGGCTCATGAAGATTGGCCGATACGCACGAATCTCGACCGTGCTGGCGCTCGCTGGAATCGGCGCCGGGGCCGGTGCGGGCACCGCGTCGGGTCAGCCGGCGCCGCACGAGCAATTCATTTGCACCTTCGGCTCGGAGCAGCGGTTGGTGAGCATTTACCGCGGCGCGTCAGGGGACGATGCGGCGTCCTCGGCGTGCCGCGTCGATTACACCAAGCAGGGGGCGACCAAGACCCTGTGGACCTCGAATAAGGACTACGCGTATTGCGTCGCCAAAGCGGTCGCGCTGGTCACCACGCTCACCGACGGGCACTACTCCTGCAAGCCGGAAACGGTGGAGCCCCCCAAGGCAGGATCTGTAGAATAGGCGGTTCATGGCTCGCCATAAGAGCCGGGATGCCGCCGCCCGATGAAACAACCGCCCGTGGATCAGCCGCCGGAACTGCGTGAATTCCTGATGAGCCGCGACATCGAGTACGTCAAGTTCGGCGTGTTCGATGGCGATGGAATCCTGCGCGGAAAATACCTGAGCCGTGAAAAATTCCTGGCGGCACTCGACAAGCCTCTTGGGTTCTGCGACGTCATCTTGGGTTGGGACTCGAACGATCAGCTCTACGACAACACGCGCTTTACCGGCTGGCACACCGCCTATCCCGATGCCGCCGTGCGGGTGCTCCCGGCGACCCGCCGCGAAATCCCATTCGAACCAAAAACGGCACTGTTTCTGGGGGAATTCGCCGGGCCGGCCGAGGCGGTGTGTCCGCGCGGCACGCTGCGGCGCGTGCTCGAACGCGCCGCGGGCATGGGTTATGCGGTGAGCGCCGCGGCGGAATTCGAGTTCTTCATGTTCGAAGAGACGCCGCACTCGGTGCGGGAGAAAGGCTACCGGGCGCTCAAAACCATGACCCCCGGTGCGTTCGGCTACTCGCTGCTGCGCAGCTCCGTCCACTCGCAGCTCTACCAGGAACTGCTCGACATGAGCCGCGTCATGCGCTTTCCGATCGAGGGGCTGCATACGGAGACCGGACCCGGCGTGCTCGAGGCCGCGCTCGTGTATTGCGACGCGCTCGAAGCGGCCGATCGGGCGGCGCTGTTCAAGACCTTCACCAAGGTGCTCGCGCAGCGCCACGGGCTCATGGCCACCTTCATGGCCAAGTGGTCGAACAGCGTGCCCGGGCAGAGCGGGCACCTGCACATCTCGCTGCGCGGGACGGACGGCCGCAGCGTGTTTCACGATCCGGCGCAGCCGCACGACATCTCCGATGCCATGCGCTGGTTCATCGGCGGCCAGCAGGCGCTCATGCCCGAACTGCTCGCCATGGTGGCGTGCACGGTCAACAGTTACTCGCGTCTCGTGCCCGGATTCTGGGCGCCCACCTCGGCCACCTGGGGCGTCGAGAACCGCACCACCGCCCTGCGCGTGATCCGCGGCGGACCCTCGAGTCAACGGGTCGAGTACCGGATCGCGGCCGCCGACATCAATCCCTACCTCGCGCTTGCCGCGGCCATCGGTTCCGGACTGTGGGGTATCGAGCATCGCATCGAGCCTGATGCCCCGATCGTCGGCAACAGCTACGAGCGGGAGCATCCGCCGCACCGGCGCCTGCCCGCGACCTTGTACGAGGCGGCGGAACGCCTGGGAGCCTCGGCCGCGGCGCGCGCCTTGTTTGGCGACACCTTCGTCGAGCACCATGCCGCGACCCGCCAATGGGAAGAGCGCGAGTTCCGCAAGGCGATCACCGACTGGGAACTCGCCCGCTATTTCGAGATCATTTGAGACCCGCATGACCGACACCTTGAAGACCTTGAGCCCCGTCGACGGCCGTATTTACGTCGAGCGCCCGCTTGCGGCCGCCGCCGACATCGACCGTGCGCTCGGTGCCGCAGTGCGCGCGCAGCGCGATTGGCGCGCACTCTCCCTGGAGGCCCGCTGCGCCCTGCTCACGCGCGCGGTCGATGCCTTCGTCGCCAAAGGGGTCGAAATTGCCGCGGAGATCAGCTGGCAGATGGGGCGCCCGATCCGTCACGCACCCGGCGAGGTGCGCGGTTTCGAAGAGCGCGCCCGCTACATGCTGACCGTTGCCCCGCAAGCGCTCGCTCCGGTGTTGCCGGGCGAAAAGGCCGGATTCATGCGCCAGATCAAACGCGTGCCCTTGGGCGTGGTGGCGGTGATCGCGCCCTGGAATTACCCGTATCTCACGGCGGTGAATGCCGTGCTGCCGGCGTTGATCGCGGGCAATGCGGTGCTGCTCAAGGCCTCGCATCAGACCCCGCTGTGCGCCGAGCGTTTCGCCGCCGCGTTCGCGGCCGCCGGGGTGCCCACGGGCGTGTTCCAATACCTGCACCTGTCGCACGCGGACACCGCGCATTTGATGGCCGATGGGCGCATCGCCAGCGTCTGCTTCACCGGTTCGGTGTCCGGCGGCCGGGCGGTGGTCGGTGCCACGGCCGCGGGCTTTGCGACCTCCGGACTCGAACTCGGCGGCAAGGATCCCGCCTACGTGCGTGCGGATGCCGATCTTGCCCACGCGATCGACTCGCTCACCGATGGCGCGTTTTTCAACGCCGGACAGTCCTGCTGCGGCATCAAGCGCATCTACGTCGCCGCCCCGCGCTACGAGGAGTTCGTCGCCGGTGTGGTCGAGCTCACCAAGCAGTACCGCTTGGGGTCACCGCTCGATCCGGACACGACGTTGGGCCCGGTGGTGCGCACTGCCGCCGCCGACGCGGTCCGCGCCCAGGTGCGCGAGGCCATTGCCCGCGGTGCCCGTCAGCTCATCGAGGAGCGCTGGTTCGCGGCCTCCGCCGCGGGCACACCGTATCTGGCCCCGCAGGTGCTCACCGGCGTCGATCACGGCATGGCCATCATGCGCGAGGAAACGTTCGGACCGGCGGTCGGCATCATGCCGGTGCGCTCGGACGAGGAGGCGCTCGCACTCATGAATGACAGCGAATTCGGCCTCACCGCGGCCATCTACTCAGCCGATGCCGAACGGGCCGAGGCGCTCGGCGATGCGCTCGAGACCGGCACCGTGTTCCTGAACCGCTGCGACTACCTCGATCCGGCACTCGCGTGGACCGGCGTCAAGAATTCCGGACGCGGCTGCACGCTGTCGCGCGTCGGCTTCGAACAGCTCACGCGTCCGAAGTCCTATCATTTCAAGGTCACCCTATGAGCACGATGCTGCGCGGCAATTGGAATTATCCCACCACGATCTGGGCGGGCCCGGGGCGCATCGCGGAGCTCGCGGTGGCCTGCGCGCGCGCCGGCATCGATCAGCCGCTGCTCATCACCGATGAGGGCCTGGCCGGCTCGCCGATGATTGCGAGCGCCGTCGCGGCGCTCGGGGATGCGAAACTGTTCAGCGCCGTGCGCGGCAATCCGGCGCTGCGCCACGTCGAGGCGGCGCTCGCGGCGTATCACGCCGGCGGCCACGACGGTGTCGTCGCCTTTGGCGGTGGCTCGGCGCTCGATGTCGGCAAGGTGGTGGCGTTCATGTCCGGGCAATCGCGGCCGCTGTGGGATTTCGAGGATGTCGGGGACTGGTGGACGCGCGCCGATGCCGCGGGCATTGCCCCGGTGCTGGCGGTGCCGACCACCGCGGGCACGGGTTCGGAGGTCGGGCGCGCCTCGGTGATCCTCAACGAGGAAACCCACCAGAAGAAAATCATCTTTCATCCGCTCATGCTGCCGCGCATCGTCATTTCCGATCCGGAGCTGACGGTTGGCCTGCCGCGCGCCATCACCGCCGCCACCGGCATCGATGCCTTCGTGCACTGCTTCGAGGCGTTCTGCGCCCCGGGTTTTCATCCGCTCGCCGACGGCATCGCCTTGGAGGGGATGCGGATCATCAAACGGTTCCTGCCGCGTGCCTGCGCCAACGGTGCGGACATCGAGGCGCGTGCCCAGATGTTGGCGGCGGCCACGATGGGTGCCACCGCCTTTCAAAAGGGGCTCGGCGCGGTGCATGCCATTGCGCACCCGGTCGGCTCCTGGTTCAACACCCATCACGGGTTGACCAATGCGGTGATCCTGCCCTATGTCATGACCCACAACCGGGCCGCCATCGCCGAGAAGAGCGATGTCATCGGCCGGCTGCTCGATCTGCCGACCCGTGGCTTCGAGGGGTTGCTCGGCTGGGTGCTCGAGTTGCGCCGCGAACTGGGCATACCGCACGCGCTCGCGGACCTCAAGGTCGGTGTCGAGAACGCCGCGGTCATCGGCGCCGAAGCGGCCATCGACCCGTCGGCGTCGGGCAACCCGATCCCGGTGGATGCGGCGGTGCTCGAGCGCATCTTCCGGGCGGCCGTCGCGGGTGATCTCAAGGCCGTGCCGCAAGCGTAGGGCTGCGCATGAGCGTCCCCCGCATCCTGGTGATCGACGGCAACGTGGCCGAGATTCGTGCCCGCCAGATCGCGGCGCTCGGTTACGACTCGGGTCAGGGATACGCCCGCATCCTGCGCCGCATCGATCCGAACCTGCACATCGACATCATCGCTGCCGCGGATGCCGACGCAAAATTACCGCCGCACACCGGCATCGCGGACTATGACGGCGTCACCATGACGGGCTCGGCCCTCAACATCTACCACGGTGGTGCGCCGGTGACGCGCCAGGTCGAACTCGCGCGCGCGGTGATGGAAGCGGGGGTGGCGTTTTTCGGCAGCTGCTGGGGGTTGCAGGTCGCGGTGACGGCCGCGGGCGGCGAGGTGCGCGCCAACCCGCGTGGTCGTGAATTTGGCTTTGCGCGGCGCATCCTGCTCACCGACGCCGGCCGCGCGCACCCGCTGTTTGAAGGAAAACCGGCGGTGTTCGAGGCGCCCACCGTGCACCGCGACGAGATCGCGGCGCTGCCGCCGGGCGCCGAGGTGTTGGCCAGCAATGATTTTGGCATCCAGTCAGCCTGCTTCGCGTACGGCCGCGGCACGTTCTGGGGCGTCCAGTACCACCCTGAATATGACTTCGCCGACATCGCGGCGGCCGCGCTGCGCTATGGGCAGGCGTTCGTCACCGAAGGGATGTTTCGCGACCCGGTTGCCCTCGGTGAATTCGTGGCCGACTTGAACGCGCTGCAGTCCCATCCCGCGGATGGGCCGCTGACCTGGAAGTACGGCCTGGGCCGGGCCGTGTGCGTCGAGTCGCTGCGGCTGCTCGAGATCAGCAACTGGCTCAGCGCCGCCGTGCGCGCGAAACGCTAAGCCGCCGCCAATCGGTGAACCCCCAATTCGCGCAGGCTCTCGGCGATCGCCGCCACCGCCTGGCGCAATACGTCGGGACCGATTGCGCCGATGCAGCCGACGCGGAACGTCTCCACCGTGGTCAGCTTGCCCGGGTAGAGGATGAAGCCGCGTTCACGCACCCGGCGGTAGAATTCGCCGAACTCATAGTTCGGATCGGGCGGCGCGTGGAAGGTGACGATGATCGGCGCCTGTAGTGCATCGGGGAGAAAGGTCTTGAATCCCAGTGCACGCATGCCCGCCACCAGTGCCGCGCAGTTTTCGCGATAGCGGGCGAGCCGGGCGGGTAGTGCACCCTCGAGCTGGTATTGATCGATGGCGGCGCGCAACGCGGCCAGCACGTGCGTCGGCGGTGTGAAGCGCCACTGGCCGGTCTTCTGCATGTACTGCCACTGGTCGAGCAGATCCATGGCGAGTGAGGCGCTGTTGCCGCCGGCGCGTTCGAGCACGCTGCGGCGCGCGATCACGAACCCCATGCCGGGCACGCCCTCGAGACATTTGCCGGATGCGGCGATCAGGGCGTCGAAGCGCAGTGTGCGGGCATCGATCGGGATCGCGCCATACGAGCTCATGGCATCGACGATGAGGCCGCGACCGTGCTTCTCGGCGATCGCGGCGATCGCGGCCAGCGGATTCAAGATGCCGGTACCGGTCTCGCAATGCACCTGGGCCACATGGGTGATGGCGGGGTCGGCCTTAAGCGCCGCCTCGATGCGCACGAGGTCGGCCGGCTCCTGCTCGCCGTGCGCGAGCACGACGGCCTCGCGGCCCAGGCAGCTCAAGATCCGCACGATGCGTTTGCAGTAGCTGCCGTTGTCCGGCACCAGCACCTTGCCGCTTCTCGGCACGAGGGTGCCCAAGGCCGCTTCGACCGCGAACGTGCCGCTGCCCTGCAGCGGCACACACACGTGCTCGGTCTGGGCGTCGAGGATGGCCAGCAGGTCACGGCACACCGATGCGGTGAGCGCGTTGAAGGCGCTGTCCCAGGAGCCCCAATCCGCGAGCATGGCGGCCTTGGTCTTGGCCGAGGTCGTGAGGGGGCCGGGCGTGAGCAATATCGGGTCTGACATTCGATCCTCTGGGATTGTGCGCGTGCGGTTCAAGGCACGGGTTTGGTGGGATGACGATTGGCGCTGGCGCGGCGCCGCCCGAAGGCGGGATCCTTGAGGCGGCTGCTTTGCAGCGCGCCGGCGCGCTCGAGCACGGGATAGGCGGCCGAACACAGGTGCGAGTGCACCCGCTTCAAGTCGCGCAGGATGTCCAAATCGAGCGAGTACGACTCGATGCTCTCCGACGTGCCGTCGCGCAGGCGCCCGATGTAGCGTTCGGCGGCCGCGAATTCCTTCTCGCGCAGCTGCGCCTTGGCGGCGACCAGCTGGCGCGCGACATCGAGATCGCCCGACATGAAGATACCCACCGCGAGCGTGAGGCTGTTGAGCACCTGCCGGTGAAACTCGATCAGATCGGCCTCGCCCTCCTTGGAGAAGGTGATGCCGCGCTTGATCTTCTTCGACGCAAGATCCATGAGATTCTTGTCGATGATGTCGCCGACGTGTTCGAGGTTGATCGAAAAGGAGACGATTTCCATGGCGCGGTAGCCGTCGCGATCATCGAGGCTGTCCCGGGTCATGCGGGTGACGTACAGTTTCACCGCCTCGTTGAGGCTGTCGATGGCATCGTCCATCCGACAAATCTCATCGACCAGCTTGCGGTCATTGGTGAGCAGCGCGGTCATCGACTGGCGCAGCATCTTGTCGATCAGATCGCCCATGCGCAACACCTCGCGCGCCGCACACACCAGCGCGACGGCCGGAGCGGCCGCCGCGGACGCATCGAGATAAATGGGTGTGCCGGGATCCGCGCTCTTCGGCTGTTCGGGCAGCCAGCGCATCAGCGATCTGGCCACGAGGTTGAGCGGACCGATGAACAGCAGCGCGAGCAGCACGTTGAACGTGGTGTGGAAATCCGCCGCGAGCCGCGCCGGATTCGGTTCGAAGCGCTGCAGCAGTTCCGCGATCGGATGCAGGAAGGGCAACACCACCAGGCAGCCGACCACGCGCGTCAGCAGATTGCCGATGGGCAGCCGGCGGCTGGCCCAATTCCCGGGCTGTCCGGTCTCGAGCAACGGGTTGAGCGCACTGCCGATGTTCGCGCCGAGCACCATGGCGAGCACCGCGGTGGCCGGGATCACGTGCGCGGCGCCGAGCGACATCACCACCAGCACGACGGCCACGCTCGAATGGGCCACCCAGGTGATGGCGGCGGCGGCGAGCAGGCACAAAAACGGATGGCTGGCGATGGCATCCATGACCGCGGGCGAACCCGTCAGGTCCGGTGTCGTCACCAGCGTGTCCAGAAAAATATGCAGTGCGAGCAGCATCAAGCCGATGCCGATGGCGACGCGTCCGAGGTCGCGGGTGCGCGTGCGGCCGCCGCGCCGGAACGCGATCACCCCGGCGAGCAGCAGGATCGGGGTCACCACCGCCACGTTGAAGGACAGCGCCTGCACCACCAGCGTCGTGCCGACGTTGGCGCCGAGCATGACCGCGAGCGCGGGTGCGAGATCGAGGGTGCCGACCGTCACGAACGAGGCGGCCATCAGGCCGGTCGCGGTGCTGCTTTGCAGGAGACCGGTGACCAGTGCGCCGGCGAGAAAGGCGCGCAGGCGGCTTTTCAGGGCGATGCCAAGCAGGCGGCGCAGGTCGGCGCCGAAGGCGCGCACCACGCCGCTCTGGACCATGTGCAGGCCCCACAGCAGCAGGGCGACGCCGCCCATCAGATCCAAAATGACGGTACTGCCCATGCGCCTACCAGGGCAGCGAATAGGTCTTGGTGTTGCAGAAGCTCTTCATCGCTTCGAGGACCCCTTCCTTGTAGCCCAGACCCGAATCCTTGATGCCGCCGAATGGGGTCATCTCCAACCGATAGCCCGGCACCTCGCGCACGTTCACGCTGCCCACCTGCAATTCCTGCACGAAGCGGGTGATGAGGTCGAGGCGGTTGGTGCACAGCGAGGAGGACAATCCGTAGGCGGTGCCATTGGCGATTCGAATGGCCTCCTCCACGGTCTTGAATCGGATCACCGGCGAGACCGGACCGAAGGTCTCGTGGCGCACCACCGTCATGTCGGGCGTGACCCGGTCGAGGACGGTGGGCGAGTAGAGCGCGCCGCGGCGCACGTTGCCGACCAGCAGGCGCGCGCCCTGTGCCACCGCCTCGTTGACCACGGTTTCGAAGCGCCGTGCCGAGGGTTCATCGATCACCGTGCCCATGTCCATCGCGGGATCGAACGGGTCGCCGTACTTCACCGCGCGGGTCTTCTCGACCAGGAGTTCGACGAAGCGGTCGGCCACGGCCTCCTGCACCAGCATGCGCTTGACGGCCGTGCAGCGTTGACCGGAATTCTTGTACGAGCCGCTTGCCGCGAGCGTGGCCGCCTCGTCGAGATCGGCATCCTCGAGCACGATGATCGGGTCGTTGCCGCCGAGTTCGAGCACCTGGCGCTTGTAGATCGCCTTGGCGGCGATGGCTTTGCCGATCGACACGCCGCCGGTGAAAGTCACCAGATCGACGTCCGCGCTCGTCAGCAGCTCGTCGGCGATTTCGGCCGGGTCTCCGGTCAGCACCGACAGCATTTCCGGCGGCAGCCCCGCCTCGTACAGAATGTCGGCGAGCGCGAGCGCGGTCAGGGGCGTCTTCTCGCTCGGTTTGACGATCATGCGGTTGTTGGTGGCCACGGCCGGAGCGACCTTGTGGATCACCTGGTTCAACGGATGGTTGAACGGCGTGATCGCGGTGATGGCGCCGAGCAGCGGCTCCTTGAGCGTGTACACCTTGCGGCTCTTGCCGTGCGCGGTCAGGTCGCAGGAGAACACCTGGCCATCGTCCACCAGCGCCTGATTCGCGGCGAACAGCAGCACGTCCGAGGCGCGCCCGGTTTCGTACTGCGAGTCCTTCAAGCACAGGCCCGATTCGAGCGTGATCAACCGCGCAAGTTCGGTGCGCTTCGCGGCGATGAGTTCGCCGGCGCGCATCAGTATCCGATAGCGGTCGTGGCGCGTGAGCGTGGACTTGTAGGCGCGCGCAATTGCGAGCGCCCGTTTGACGTCCTCGAGCGTGGCCTTGGCCACGGTGGCCACGGGCAGGCCGCTGAAGGGGTGGCAGACCTCGATCACCCGCTCGCGCGACACTTTCTCCCCGGCGATGCGCAGTGATTCGCGAATCATGCCCGGGTTCCTCAAGGAGCGCGCGCGAGGTTCAAACCGAGATCGAACGCATCGAAGTTGCGCCACCGGCGCCCCGCGGGCTGCGCGATCACGCCGCGGTTGATGATCAGGGGCACTTTTTGTTCCGAGCTGCCGCCGTGGGAGCGCAGCGGCACGTCGAGCCCGGTGAGGTCGTGCCGGCCGGCACTGGTGCCGATGACGGTGTTCTGCTGCGATACCACCACGAGATCGCCGATGCGATCGGCCGGCAGTTCGAACTGCGCGGCGGCGGCGGCGCGTAGCAGCACCGTTTCGATGCCGGGCAGCGCCGCGATGCGGGCGGCCACCGCACCGATCGCTGCGGCATCGGCCGCCGCGGCAGGGGCCGCCCGCAAATACACCAGGGCAAAGGAGCCGAGCGCCCCATGATGCACCACGTACGGGTCGGTGATCGGCAGGATCACGCGTGCCGCGCCCGCCCCGAGCCAGCCATCCAAGGTGTCCTGCAGATAAATCACGTTCGGTTGACCGTCGGCGCCGAATTTTGCATTCATGCCGTGATCGGCGGTCACCACGATGGTTGCGCCCAAGGCGTCGAGCGCGGCCAGATTGCGGTCGATCATGGCGTAGAAATCGTTCGCCATCGGCGTGCCGGGCGCGGCCTTGTGCTGGATGTAGTCGGTGGTGGACAGGTACATGAGATCGGGCCGCCGGGTCTGCATGAGCTTCACGCCGGCGACGAACACGAACTCCGACAGCTCGGCGCTGTACACGGAAGGCACCGGCATGCCCACAAGATCAAGCACGTGGTCGATGCCATTCTCGGCCACGGACACCTGGTCGGCCTTCTCGGAGGAAAAGCAGATGCCGGTCATCTCGTGCCCGAGGAGTTTGCGCAGCTTGTCCTTGGCGGTGATCACGGCCACCTTGGCCCCGGCCCGGGAAAACGCCGCGAGCAGGGTGCCGACCCGCAAATGCTTGGGGTCGTTCATCATCACTTCCTCGCCGCGCTCGGCATCGAAGAAGTAGTTGCCGCAGATGCCGTGCACCGCGGGGGGCACGCCGGTCACGATCGACAGGTTGTTCGGGTTGGTGAAGCTCGGCATCACGCAATCGGCCGTGAATGAGGTTCCCGCGCCCTTGAGCAGGCGGCCGAAGTAGGGCGCGACGCCGGCCGCGACGGCGGCGGTGATGTACTCGTACTGGCAGCCGTCGATGCACACGACGACCAGGGGCCGCTCCATCCAGCGGTAAGTTCGTCCGTTGACGGTGATGGGGGTGCTCAAGATCGGCTCCTTGTAGAAGTTTGGGACGGCGTGGCCACGCCGGGCACGGCGGCGGCCGCCTTGTGCATGCGCGCGCGGCTCTCGCTGGCGTGGCGGCGCAGCAGTCGGCCCGCCTGCGCGCCATCGCGTGCGCTGATCGCCTGCATCACCGCCTTGTGTTCGGTATTCGAGACGGCGAGTCCGCCGCCGTCCTGCAGGCCGCGCAGCCGAAACAGCAGCAGCCCCTTGGTCAGCAGCCGATAGCTGTCGGTCAGGCGGGCGTTGCCGGCGAAGTCGACCAGCATGTCGTGAAACTTGAGATTGAGGCCGTGGTAGCGCGCGACATCCTGCGTGTCGGCGGCTTCGTCCATCTGCGTGATCAGCGCCTCGAGGCCCGCCAGTTGTTCGGCGGTGGCCCGTTCGGCGACCCGTTCACCGATCAATTGGTCGAGCGCCTCGCGGATGTCGTAGATCTCGTCCGCTTCGGCAATGGAAATCTCGCGCACGAACACACCGCGATGTTTCGACGAGCGCACCAGACCCGACTCCTCCAGCGCGCGCAGGGCTTCGCGGATCGGTCCGCGGCTGGTGCCGAAGCGCGCCGCGAGTTCGCTCTCGTTCACGTGCGCGCCGATGGCGAGTTCACCACGCAGGATCATTTGCTCGATCTCGGCGTATACGAGCTCGGGCAGCGAATTGGACTGCACCAGCTGCAGCACCGAGGGGAACGGTTCGACCATGACCTTAGGGTGCCACGATCGTAGATTGTTGACAATAAGCAGTCTGCGATTAGCCGAACAGGCCCGCGAGCACTTCCTCGGCGAGGGCGAAGCCGGTCGAGGCGCCGATGCCGCTGGTGACGACCACCAGACGGACGTTTGGCGCCGGCGTCTCGATCAAAACCGCCCGATCGCTTGCCACGGCGTATGTGCCCGTCCAGCGCTCGCGCACCGCCGGCGGGTTGAGGCCGGTCACGTCACGGTACTCATCGAGGATCAACTGCGCGACGGCCTCCTCGGCGAAGGGCTCCATGGCGGGCTCATAGGCATGGCTGTCGCCGACCACCAGGCTGCCATCGACGGATTGCGCGATGATGAGGTGAATGCCGTGACGCAGGTACTCAGGCTGCTCCGCTTCGAGACGCCGGCGCAGAATAGCCGCCTCCGGCAGCTGCGCAAACCCGCCATAGCGCACCAGGCTCAAGTCGGCCATGACGGTGCCCGGCAGGGGAAAGCCCGGTGACGCCAGACGCAGCATCTGCAGCGTGCAGCGGCCGATGCCGGCGTCGGTGAGATATTGCGGATACAGCGAGCTGAGATCATCGCCGGGACACACCACGGCCGCCGCGGCCTGCACCGTCCCGCGCGAGGTCTCGATATCCGGCAACTCGATGCCGTGCACGGCGCTCTCCCAACGAAATTCGACGCCGTGGGTTTGTGCGAGCCATTGGGTGAGCGCCGGAATCGCCGTGCGCGACTCGACCCTGAGTTCATGCGGGCTGACCAGCACCGCCTCGAGCGCGCCCGGGTGCAACTGCGGGCACGCCGCGCGTGCGGCATTGGGGTCAAGCAGCCGGCAGCCCTCGGCCATGTCGGTGCGCAGGAACGCCTCGAGCACGGCGCCGGCCTCGGGGCGCCGCGCGGCGACCCATGAGCCGCGTTGGGCGATCGGAATGCCGGCCTGCGGCGCGATCTCCTGCCATACGTCGCGCGAGCGGCGCGCCCGGCGCCAGATGTTTTCGCGCTCCTGACCGGTGACGGTGATGAACCCGAAATTGCGCACCGAAGCTCCGCTCGCCCGGGGGTTGCGCTCGATGACCACCACGCGCAGCCCGCGCCGGACGGCCGCGAGTGCGCAGGCCAGGCCGACGATGCCGGCACCGACGATGGCGAGATCGAACTTTGGGTGTCCCGGGTACATCCGGATGGCAGGCTACCAGAGCGCCGGCTGGCTTAAAGTCATGCGGCGGTAAAGAACTTGCTATAAGAGTTGCTGCGCGCGCCGCGTTTCGGCGCGGTGCCGGGAGTGGAAGGGTGAAAGCCAAATTGCGCCGCGCGCTCGAACGTGCAAATCCCGTGCTGTTCACGCTCGTGGCCGGCCTCGCCGGCTTCTCGGCCTACTTCTCCATGTACGCGTTTCGCAAGCCGTTCTCCGCGGCGACCTTTGCCGTGGTGCCGGGTTGGACGTTCGCGCTCGATTACAAGATCGCGCTGGTGATCGCGCAGGTGATCGGCTATGCGCTCGCCAAGATGATCGGCATCAAGGTGATCTCCGAGCTCGATCCGAAGCGCCGCGCCTCCGCGATCATCGTGCTGATCCTGCTCGCCTGGGTGGCGCTCGTGCTGTTTGCCCTGGTACCGGCCCCCTGGAACGTGGCGGCCATGTTTCTGAACGGCCTGTCGCTTGGCATGATCTGGGGGCTGGTGTTCGGTTTCATGGAAGGCCGGCGCACCTCCGAGGTGCTCGGCGCCGCCGTGTGCGCGAGCTTCATCGTCTCCTCGGGCGCGGTCAAAACCGTCGGCAAGCTGGTGATGGCGCATTGGCACGTGAGCCCGTTCTGGATGCCCGCGGTGGCCGGCGCCTTGTTCTTCCCGCTGTTGTTCCTCTCGGTCTGGGCGCTCTCGGCGCTGCCGCCGCCGAATGCGCTCGATGAGGCGGCGCGGGTGCGGCGCGCACCGATGGACGGTGCGGCGCGCGCGGCGTTTCTCGCCGAATACGGCATCGGGATCGGCCTGTTGGTCCTCGCCTATGTGGTGACCACGGCGCTGCGAGATTTTCGGGACAATTTTGCCGCCGAACTATGGAGCGGCATGGGCTACGGCAACGGAGCCGCGATCTTCACGGCGAGCGAACTGCCCGTCGCCATCCTGGCGCTCGGCGCGCTCGCGCTGATCATGATGGTCAAGGACAACGCCCGGGCTCTCGTGGTGATTCATGCCGTGGTGGTGACCGGCTTCGCGCTGCTCGGCGGTTCGACGCTGGCGTTCCGGGCCGGTTGGTTGGGTCCGATCAGCTGGATGATCCTGAGCGGCGCGGGCCTGTACATGGCCTATACGCCCTTCAACGCCATGCTGTTCGACCGGATGATCGCGGTGAGCGGAAGGATCGGCACCGCGGGATTCCTGATCTACGTCGCAGATGCCGCGGGTTATGCCGGCAGCTGCGCGCTGCTGCTGTGGCGCAACTTCGGGCTGGTGCGCCTGAACTGGCTGCAGGTGTTCACGGCGAGTGCCTACGGCACGGCGTTGCTCGGTGCGCTGTTCGTGGGTCTGTCGGCGGTGTTCTTCATGCGCAAGGCGGCGGCGGTGCGCTCAGCCGGCGCCGGCCGGCTCGAGCAGCTGGCGCAGCGGACCTAAATAAGCTTCGTAGTTGCGCCAGCGCCCTGCCGAGGCCGGGCTGATCTTTTGCCGCACCTGCCATTTGCTGGCGGTGATCACCACGCGCTCGGTTTGATGAAAATCCAAACACTTCGGGTCCCACGGCAGGCCCAGGAATTCCAGCATCCGACGGGTCCAGCCCTCCTGATCGGCGATGAGCCCCTCGTAAGGCACCTCGAGCAGCGCGTGAGCGGGCAGCACGGCGCGCCAATGACTGGTGAGCCGCCGGTATTCCCCGTAGTAGTGCGCGAGGTGATCGAGATCGGTGGCGTAGGCATCCCGGTTGAAGAAATTCTGGAAGTAGATCGACAGGCAGGTGTCGAGCGGGTGGCGCTGCATGTGAATGATGCGCGCCGCGGGGAATACGGTGTGGATCAATCCCGCATATAGAAAATTCGCCGGCATCTTGTCGATCACCCGCGGTGCCGCGCCCGAGGACGTCGTGAGCCGCCCAAGATACTCGGCTGCGATCCCCGCCATCCACTGCGCACCCGCGCCCGGGTCGGCGTCGGACGCGGCGTCGGCTGCGCCGCGGCGCCTGGCCGCCCGCTGGGCGAGATAGGCGCGGTCCCAAAAGGTCACTTCGCCGGCACCGAACACGGCCGGATGCGAGGCCAGGATTTGTTCGGCGAGCGAGGTTCCCGACCGGGGCATGCCGATGATGAAAACCGGCAGATTCGAGCTCGATGCGCCGGGCCTGGGCCCGCGCAGTTGGTCCGCTCCAAAGCTCGCGATGATCTCGTCGACCCGTTGGGTGAGCTTGGCCGGTTCGTACGGCGGCCCCTGGGCTTTGGCCAGGTCATTGGCTCGTCGATAGTGTTCGAACGCCGTGGGAAATCTCCCGATATCGTCGTGGTACTTGCCGAGCGCATAGCGCAGCGCGATCTCGTGCTCCGGCGCAGGCCGTTTCGCGAGCAGCGCTTCGGCGCCTGCGGCCCAGGCGGCATCGTCCAGGGTCAACTTGCGATGCGTGGCGATACTTGCATAGGCAAAGGAGAATTCCGGATCGAGTTCGAGCGTGCGCCGGAACAGCACCTCCGCCTCGGTGAAGCGGCCGCGGTCGGCCAGCAGCTCGCCGAGCAGCGAAAGCGCTTCGAGCGAGTTCGGCTCGATGGTGAGCGCAGCCCGGCAGCTCGCCTCCGCCGCGTCGTGCCGCCCCAGGCTGCGCAGCGTCACCGCCAGGCGCAGTTGGGCCGCTGCAAATCCCGGCATCAGCTGCGTGACTGCGGCAAACCGTGCCGACGCCTCATCGAGCTTGCGCTGATCGAACAGCATGTTGCCGAGGGCGAAATGCGCCTCGGCGCACCTCGGGTCGAGTGCAATCGCCCCCTGGAGCAGCGCCACGGCCTCGCGCGACCGACCGAGCGCATGCGCAGCCGACGCGGCGTGCAACATGGACGTGAGGTCTCGCGGCTGCAGGGCAAGCGCCCGGCCCAGACTGTGCAGTGCGTCGCTCCATTGTCCCGCGTCATGCAGCGCCGCACCTAGATTGGCGTGCGCCTCGCCGTCTTGCGGCATGAGCTGCGTCGTTCGGCGCAGCGCCGGCAGCGCGTCCGCGTCCTTGCCCTGGCGCAACAGCGCCACCCCCAGGATTTTCCACAGCATGCCGGCGTCGGGATGGATGACCAACAGGGCGCGGGCACCCTGCTCGGCCTCACTCAATCGCGCTTGTTCGATCAGTGCCACGAGCTCACCGATCTCTCGCGGATCGAGCATCCGGCCCGTGCCCGCCATCTTACGCATCGCCGTAGTGATCGAGCGCATCGCCGAGCGCCGCTTTGAGCGGCCCGAGCCAGGGCTCGAAGTGCCGCCACTGATCGAGTCCCTCCCGATAAATCGGCTGGCGAACCTGCTCGGAACTGGCGGTGCGCACGCTGCGCACCGTCTTATGAAACTCGACGCAGCGCGGCTCGTAATCCAAGCCGCAAAAATCCAGGATGCGGCGCACGTTGCTCCCGAGATCATCGACCACGTGCTCGTGCTGCACCCGCAGGATCCAACCGGGCAGCACGGCGTTCCAGTGACGCATCAGTTCGAGGTAGGTGCGGTAGTAGCGTGCGATGTCCTCGACGCTGTAGGTGAATTCCTGCCCCTTGGCAAAGAGTTGCTTGAAATTGCTGAAGCAGCACGCCATCGGCTCGCGGCGTGCGTCGATGATCTTCGCGTTCGGCAGCATGAGGTGGATCAGCCCCAAGTGCCGGAAGTTGTTCGGCATCTTGTCGATGAAGTGCGGCCGGTCGGTGCGATAGATCCGCGTGGTCTCGAGGTAACGCTCGCCCAGCGCGCGAAAATCGTCGGCGCTCATGGTCGAGAGGATCCGCGGATAGCGAGAATCGTTCAGATCCGGTTCGCGCCCCCGCAGCAGGCTCACGCACTGCTGGATGTCGACGAGCTCCTGGGTGCCCTCGACCTGAGAATGCGAGGCGAGGATTTGTTCGATCAGGGTCGAGCCCGAGCGCGGCAGACCGACGATGAAAATCGGATCCGGCGCCTGCGCGCCCCAACCGCGGCGCGCGGCGAAGAACCCGGCGGTACAGACCTCGATCTGCTGGCGGGTGTTGTTCTCGATGATTTCCGGGCGATAGCGGCTCTCGGCGCGCTTCAAGTCATTGCCGAGGCTGTAGTAGCGGAACGATTCGGCGAATTCACCCAGATCCTCGAGCGCCTTGCCGAGCGCAAAGCACAGATGAAAGCGATCGATTTCCCCGACGGCAGGATCCGCCTGCGCCGCGCGCAGCCGCGCGAGCTCCTCGCCGGTGAACCGGTAGGTTTTGAGGTTGGCGAGACTCCAGTACGCATCGCCGAAATGCGGCTGGCAGGCGGCGGCCCGGCGGTACGACGCGATCGCCTCGTCCGCGCGTCCCAAGGTCTTTAGCGCGTGCGCGATGGACAGGTGCAGGTCGGCGTCGGCGGGCGTCCCGGTCAAAAGCTCCCGGTACAGGCTGACCGCCCGTTCGTGCTCGCCGAGCCCCACCGCGGTGGTCGCGTAAAGGCCCCGGTAGTGCGGCGCATTGTCGGGGTCCTCCTCGAGCAGCCGTTCGATCTGCCGGCGCGCCTCGGGATACTTATGCAGCTCGACCAGCACTTCGGCGTACTCGCGGCGCGCGGCGCGGTATCCCGGTGCGAGTTCGAGGAGTGCCCCGAGCAGCAGTTCCGCATCGTCGAACACCTTGCGTGCGATGCCGATGCGCGCGAGCAGGCGCATGGCCTCCACTTGGTTGCCATGCTGCTGAAGGTGGGCACGGACCATCGCCTCGGCCGGATCGAGATCGCCATCCACGAACAGGGCCGTGGCGGCGACGATCTCGGGCGGGATCGTCTTCAAGGTCGCCACGTGGCTTGCCGCCATCGCGGCATTGGCGCCCTGACCGGTCATGCGATACAGCCCTTCGAGCGAGCGCCAGCTCGCCGGCAGCGCGTGATTGATGTTGACCGCCTTGAGATAGGCGTCGATGGCGTCGGGTGCCTGCTTCAAGGCGAGGAAGCAATGGCCGCGCTCCTCGTGCAGGCGGCTGAATTGCGGGTGATGCCGCTCGAGGGTCGCGAGCGTCTGCAGTGCCGTCTCGATCCGGCCCAGGTGCCTCGCGGCGATCGCCACCGCCAGCAGCGCGTCGCGGCGGTCCGGCTCCCGGGCGAGCAATGCCTCGCCGGCGCTGAGCGCCTCGGCAAACTGGCGCTGCCTGAGCAGCGCGCGGACGCGGCCCAGTTCGTCAGCGATCGCGGGTGCGGCCGTCTCGGCTTCGCTCGAGTTCATTAAAGTCCCATAAAAAAAGGGCGGACTGCTTCAGTCCGCCCTTTCATTCTACTGCAACCGGCCGGGGCCAGCTGCCTCAGGGACCTCGCGGTCCGGCCATATCAGAACTTGTAGCCGATCTGGAACATGATCACCCGCGGACGCAGCGGAGTCTCGGACTCGATGAACTGCCCCGACGAGGTGTTGGTGCTGGCATCCGAGCCGGTGATGTTGCTGCCCACGACCTGGGCGGTCCAATTGTCCTTGGCGACGCCGACCGATGCATCGTACGTCGTATATCCGGGCATGGTGTATTGGCACAGGGTCGTGGTCGGAATCGGGCTGCACGAGGGGCTGCTGCCGCTCGGGAAACTCGCCGGTTCGTTGCGCATGCTGCCGACGTGGTTGGCACCGAGCATCACGAACGACTTGTACTCGCCGAAGGCCATGTCATAGCGCGCCCGGATGTTGAACAGCAGCGGCGGCGAGAAGGCGGGCGACGTGTTGAGCACGCCGTACGGATTGGTGTACGGCAGGCCTTTCACCTGCGTGATGCAGGTGCCGATCGGCGCGCCGTCCGACGCCCGGTTGGCCGTCAAGCACGGGGCATTCGTCTGGTTCGTGCTGTTCCAAGCGCTCGATCCCTGGATCGTCAAGCCTTCGGTGACGCGTGCGACCAACTGCAATTCGACACCCTTGACCTCATAGGTCGGGCCGTTGATGTCAAACGTGGTGTTGCCGAGATGCACCGGATCGAACAGCGGCAGCTGTACGTTGCTCCAGTTCATCTTGTACAGGGACAGGTTGGCCTGCAGCCGATGGTCCAACCACTCGCTCTTCAAGCCGATTTCGTTGTTGGTCAACTCGTCCGAGTCGTAACCGTACGGCTTGTTGAACTGATAATCCTTGCCGCCGGCCGTGTACGGCGCCACGCCCTTGAGTACCGGGATGCCGTCGCCGGAGGATGTTCGATTGAAGCCGCCCGGCCGG
>Ga0181534_10001005_pt1 | contig 18993 bp, 18 predicted proteins | sample PEATcosm2014_Bin_37_FD_119758 | JGI IMG/M metagenome (GOLD analysis project Ga0181534, IMG submission 119758) | Peatland microbial communities from MTU Mesocosm Facility, Houghton, MI, USA - PEATcosm2014_Bin17_10_metaG | ecosystem: Environmental > Terrestrial > Soil > Wetlands > Peat | place... | reverse complement strand
CATCGAGCGCCTCACTGATGGATTGGGGCTCCGGCATGGAAGCACCCATCGCCTTGGCGCGTTGCTCAAACTCGATGCCAATTCCCTCACAGTCCACCGTTTGCTCGTGGCGATACCAGGCGAACCCCTCGACTCCGACCTGCGTGATGTTGCCGCCGAAGCAGCCGTTGCGGTCCAGCAGCGCAGTTCGCGCACCGGCTCGGGCTGAGGCCAGGGCTGCGGCCAGGCCGCCGGGGCCACTGCCCACCACGAGAACGTCGGTCTCCAGAACTACGTCGACTGAGCGCGCCGGCTCGCTGATCTTTTTCATGTGACGAAGACTACCACGGCAAAGTTACAATCCAGGTGATGAGGTACGACCTGGCAGTGGTGGGTGCGGGAATTTTAGGGCTGTCATGTGCTCTTGCCGCTGCGCGACGTAATTTGAATGTTGTCGTCATCGAGCGTGCCACTCGCGCCCTGGGAGCCTCGGTTCGGAACTTCGGGCTGATCACCGTCACCGGTCAGGACCCCGAGTACGTTTGGCCACTCGCACGCCGTGCGCGTGACATATGGCTGGAAGTGGCGCCGAAAGCGGGGATTCCGATTTTACAGCGCGGCGTCTGGATTCCGGCGCAGCGCCCGGAGTCCGCGGCAGTGCTCGAAGCGTTCATGCAAACTGCGATGGCAGAGGGCTGCGAATTACTCACTGCCACTACAGCGCGCGCCAGATGCCCGGCTTTGCAGGCGCACCATGCTGTTTTGTGGAGCCCCCATGACTTGAGAGTTGAATCGCGGGAGGCGATTCCTGCTCTCACCGCATGGTTGGCACGCGAGTACGGTGTGCGGTTCCTGTGGGAGACCGCTGTTCGCAAGGTCGACACGCCCGCGGTTCATACATCACACGGTCCGGTGTCTGCGTCAGCGGTTATAGTGTGCCCGGGTGACGACCTCGAAACTCTCTACCCGGAACGGATGAAGGCAACCGGCATAAGCCGTTGTACGTTGCAGATGATGCGGCTCGCGGACCCCGGATATACGTTACCCGGAACGCTGATGTCGGATCTGAGTTTGGTGCGGTACGAAGGATTTGCCTCGCTTCCCGAGGCGGCCGCGCTCCGTCAGCGACTGTTGTCCGAGCAGGAGGAGTACTTTCAACACGGGATCCACTTGCTGGTGGCACAGAGCGCGGACGGCAGCCTGGTTGTTGGCGACAGCCATCACTACGACGCCGCGCCGATCATCTTCGCGCAGGAGCGGGTTTCCGAGTTACTCATCGAGGAGTTCGCGGCGGCGACCGGCCGGCGCGCTCCCGCCGTCCGGGAGCGCTGGACAGGCACTTATACCGTCGCCGATCGCGGACCCACGGTCATCGAGTCACCAACACCCCAAACCCGGCTCGTCATGGTGACGAGCGGTGTTGGCGCATCGATCGGATTCGCGATCGGTGAACGAGTGATCAGCGACTTGTTCGGTTAACGCTGAGCGGCTGTGCCGGTGCCGATGTACGCAGTCCAGTGAGGCTGCGGCAGCTCCGGCTGCCGATCGACACGAATGACCACTTCCGGGCCTCCTTGGGTAATCGTCAGCCTGACTCGCTGGCCATCCGCGCTCACGCCCTGGATGGTTTGAGTATCGGCGGCGTAGGCGGAGCCTATTCCCAACAGTGAAAGCGCAACTATCGCATGGAGCTTCATGATCCTGGTTCCTGTAGTGAGTGGTTAGTGGCGCCAGAGTGCGCCGTGCCGCCCGCGTCGCGCTTGCAAAATCCTGCTCAATGAGTGTTCAGAAGGGTAGTACATGTATATACATTCTGTGCGCTTGAAATAAGTGTATATACATGTATAATGCCGGCATGCCCATGAAATTCGACTGCTATTGCGCGAGTCTGCGACAGGCGGCACGGGCCATCTCGCAGAAGTACGATGCCGCGCTGCGCGACACGGGACTCACCATCACGCAGTTCACGCTTCTGAACATGATCGCGCAAATGCCACAGCCGCGCGTAAACGACCTGGCCGAAGCCCTGTCGATGGACCAGACCAGCCTGTCCCGCACCTTGAGAACCATGGAGCGCGATGGACTCATCGCTCAGGTCTCGGGTGCGGACAAGCGCGAGTCCCGTTGGACTCTCGGCCCTGTTGGTCAACAAAGCTTCAAGCGTGCGCTGCCTGTATGGCGCTCTGTGCAAAGAAGCGTCGAAAAGCTGCTCGGAGCGGACGCGAAGCGGATCAGTTCCGCAGCCTATGAGCTGTCCACACGGCTCAGCGAATGAGCAAGCAAAGTCAGCTGGAGTTGGTTGCCCGCGTCAAGGAGATGCTGGGCAATGCCGCGGGCCTCAAGGTCCGCCTGCAAGACCTCGCCGCCACGTTCGGCGTCTCTCCATCCTACCTGGCGACAGTTTTCAAGAAGGCTGAGCAGACAACAATTCACCGGTACCTGGTGGACTTGCGATTGCGCCGTGCAGCCTCGTTACTGTGGGGATGCGATGACCTGACGACTCTCGCCCTGAACCTCGGTTTCGCCAGCCAAAGTCACTTCTCAAACGCATTCCGCCGCTGGGCCGGCTGCCCGCCCGGCCAATACCGGGCGCGGCTGCGGGGGTTTGGAGTGTTGTATAAAGGAGCATGAGCGAGATCAGCGTCGGCCAGGACCCCGAGCTTCTGCGCCGCCTGCTGCGGGCAAAGGATCGAATGGACGCGGCCTCTCACGAAGCGTGGCCGGTTCAGCGACTGGCGAAGGTCAGTAACGTCTCGCAGGCCCATTTCGCCCGGTCGTTCAAGGAGGCCTTCGGCGTTCCGCCCCACCGATACCTGCTCACGCGCCGGATCGAGCGGGCGAAGGCACTGCTGCGCGAGACCGATCTACCCATCACCGATATCGCCTTCCAGACCGGCTGGGCGAGCCTGGGCACCTTTGGGCGGATATTCCGGGACATTACCGGCGAGAGCCCGCGCACCCTGCGAATCCGAGAGCGGACGGCCGTCTCAAAGCCGGAAACCGTCCCTCACTGCATTCTGAGCGCCGCGACTCGCCCCAATCTCACAATCGCAGTTTCGGAGAAGCGGCGCGCCGCGCCCCGCGGTAAAAAACGCGCCTGACGAAACGGAGGACTGAATATGAGTCAAGGCGTCCAGGTGGTTGGTTTATATGTGCGGGATCAGGACGAAGCACTGGCTTTCTACGTCGAGAAGCTCGGGTTCCGAGTGCATACGGATGTTCGCAATGGCGACTATCGCTGGCTGACGATTCAACACCCTGAGCAGCCGTCGTTCCAACTTGGGTTGTTCGTGCCGGGGCCGCCGGTGCTCGATGCGGCCACAGCGCAGGCAGTTCACGCGATTGTCGCGAAAGGCGCAATGCCTCCACTGGTAATGTCAGTCGACGACTGCCGCGGAATGTATGACGTGCTGAAAGGCAAAGGCGTGGAATTCACCCAGGAGCCTGTGGAGCGCTACGGAAATGTCGACGCGGGCTTCCGTGATCCTTCAGGCAATGGGTGGAAGATGATTCAGGCGCGGAGGTAGGAGCCTAACGGCTGACGTCCAGAAGAGCGACGCCGTGCAGGGGTACGTCGATCTGCAGGGAGACGGAGCCATTGCTTTCGCGTGACATGCCGCGGACGGGCTCAGCGGCGATTTGTGACGCGCGGACCAACTGTTGGATTTGCGGGCCGGTGGGTTCGGGCGGTGAACCCATCGCTTGCCATGCAGAGAATGCGTCGCCGTGCTGGTTGTCGACGCGCCAGACTCGGGCTTGCGGAGTTTGGCTCCCGGCGACGCCGCGCACAGTCAGATGTATTTCAGCATCAGCGCCAGGCAAATCGTCGTCATGGTAATGCCAGAGCAGGATCCGCAAGGATCCTGTCTCGGAGCGAGTTGCCAGGACGCCCACATCGGGCTTGCCTTTGACACCGTTGGCAACGATGTCATCCAGAGATGTCTCAGCGCTGCTGGTCGCAGAAATCTGCTCAGGCCCAAGATGCGAAAGCAGGCGAAAGGCATTCAACACCGGAAGGTCGACGCCGCGCGTGGCCAACTGGCGATAGCCGGCGAACCAGGGTTGGCCCACGAATGTGAATGCCCAAGTGAGAGCGCCTTCCAGGTTGACGTTGCGACGGCGCGCTAACTCCCAGAGACGAGCGTAGCTGGCGGCTGTGTAGCTCGAATACATTGTGCCGTTGCGGTAGGCATTCTGCGGTCCAGGGCAGGCTGCGCAGCCCTCAGGATCATTTTCGCCGATGACAATAGGCTTGTGGGCTAGCTGAGGAACAGCAGCAATCTTTGCAAATGCCTCATCAGCCGTTCGCAACTGATTCGATATACCCATGCGCACATGACCGTCCACCAAGGTTGGTTGGCCCTTTGCGTGGAAGGATAGGAAGTCCGTGGGCGTGCCAACCTTGCCGGTGGCGTAATTCTTTCCGGTTGTTACATGCTTGAGGAAGCCGTCCATCAGCGCACCGCCGGAGCCCGCTACATCCGGACCGCCTGTTCTTGCCGTGGGAAGCGCACGATGCACGGCATCTATCGCATAGTCGTGCAGGCGATAGAAGTCTTCCGGCGTGCCCAGCCAGTAGAAATCCAGGTTGGGCTCGTTCCAGACCTCGAAATACCAACGCTCCACTTCCGCCCGGCCATAACGCTCGACGCAATGCCGGGTCCACTGGTAAACCAACTCTGCCCACTTGGCGTAGTCGCGTGGAGGATAGGACCAGCCGGCGGTGATGCCTTTGTATTCGACACCCGGCTGCCAGGGTTTGCGATAGGGAACACCCGCCGGGGCGGCAGTCATTGCCTCGGGCATGAAGCCGATTTCCAGGTACGGGTGGATACCGCGCTGAATGTAGGTATCGATGATCCTGTCGACGATGTTGAAATCGTAGACAGGCTTGCCGTCCTTCTCCGTGTAGATGTTGGTACTGCCCCACTTGAAGTCGGGTTTGCCATCACCGGTGGTCAGGAGGTTGTGGGCGCGGAAGTAAACCTCGCCCGGACGCAGGCCGCCCAGCTCCATCAACAGCTTCGCGCCGTCGGTATCGGTCGCGTAATTGGGCTCGTCTGCGCCGAAGAACCGCCAGATAGGCGGCAGGTCGCCGACGCGCTTACTCGCGTCGATGGTGACTGTAACGGGAAAGCTTGAAGCACCGGCGCCCGCTTGCGCCACAAACGGCAGCGCGATCGCGACAGCCAACACACGCAAAGCAGTCCGCATCGACAACCCCCCGGCGCGCCGGGATGACATACGCTTTGGGTTACCCAATGACACGAGCACTCCTGCGTCTAGGAACGCAGGTATGAAGCGCCATTCACGTCGAGGATGGCGCCGGTGAGGCTTCCTGGCGCGTCGAGCGCACAGAATGTAACTACCTCTGCAACCTCCTCCGGAGTCGCCACGCGCCCGAGCGGTTGATCGGCCAATACCGCTGGGTCATTGATCGACTTAGCCACTCTCTCTGTAGCTACCCACCCCGGCGCGACCACAAACACGTACACACCCTTGGGTGCCAGCGCCTTTGCCAGCGACTGGCTCATCGCATTGAGGCCAGCCTTGCTTGCCGCGTACGCAGGAGCCGTTGGCTCGCCTCGGTAGGCACCCCGCGACGAGATGTTCACAATCCGCCCACCACCCTGCTCAGCCATCGCCCGAGCAGCATAGTGGGACAAGTGCGCCGGGCCGAGCAGGTTGGTACTGAGCGTCCGCTGCCAAGCGGCCGTCCAGTCGTCAAATTCAGTGGTCAGAGGTGCATGGTTGGGAAAAATTCCGGCGTTGTTGACCACGGCATCGATGCGCTGACCGGTCGATGCTTGCTCCCACAGCGGCCCGATCGCCTTCGGATCAGTCAGATCCGCCTGCACGCTCGAATGCCCTTCTCCCTGCAATGAGCGTCGCGTTGCTTCCGCTGCGTCCCGCCCTTTCGAATAGTGCAGAACGACAGTCATGCCGCGCGCCGCCAATGCCCTGGAAATTGCCGCGCCAATTCCGCCCGAAGCCCCGGTCACGAGTATTTTTGCCATGCGGGTTAGAGTAGCAAACGCGTGAATCGAGAACTCGGTTCAGGCAAGATCGCGGCGCAGCCGGTCAAAATCACGAGCGGTTCTTTCGAGAGACTGTCATGACGACCTGGATTCTTTGGGCCGTACTGCTCCTCGCGCATGGCGCACTGTCCCGATGGGCGAAGGGTTCGCGTTTCTTCGCGCCCGCCTCCGTTGTCGCGGATGGGATGCTGATCGCGATCGCACTGATCACGATGGAGCAACTGCAGGATCTTCAAGTGGCCGAAGTGGCCCGCATCGGCGCGTTCTTCATTGCGTTCGGTACTGCCGGGCGGCAGTTGATGAACAGCGTGCTCAGCCGCTTCCCTGAGAGGGCTTCGTCCGTCTGAGCCGCCGGCCGGCCGCCTAAGGCGTTGGCATCCTGAGCCAGTCCGGATCCGGAAGTTCGGCAAACGCCTCCCGAAGCGCTTCGCTCCAATGCGAGCGAATGCCGCGAAAGTACTCGTTGTTGGCATCAATGCTCATGTGACGGGCGACTTCGAAGCGATCGCGCTTGATCAACACCAGGTCCAGGGGAAGGCCGACCGACAGGTTGGACTGAATCGTCGAGTCCATCGAGACCAGGGCACACTTGGCGGCTTCGTTGAGGCTGCTGCTGCGCCTCAAGACACGATCAATGATCGGCTTACCGTACTTGGACTCGCCCACCTGGAAGTACGTCGTCTCAGCGGTCGCCTCAATGAAATTCCCCGCGGCATAAATGCTGAACAGACGGGGCATTTCCCCGCGGATCTGGCCACCGACGATGAGGCTGGCGTTGAAGTCGAGACCGAAGTCCTTCAGATGGTTCGCGTCGCGCTTGTGGACATGACGGATGGCGTCTCCGACGAGCTCTGCCGCTTCGAATAACGTGGAGACGGACATCAGCGTGGGGCGACCGTCCCCCGCCTCCATCTCTTCGCGCAGCAGACTGATGACGGCTTGGGTGATGGCGAGGTTGCCGGCGGTCTGGATCACCAGTACACGGTCTCCCGGACGCTGGAACACCGTCGTCTTGCGGAATGTGCTGATGTGGTCCACACCGGCACTCGTCCGCGAATCCGAAAGGAAGACCAGCCCCGTATCGAGCAGCATCCCCACGCAGTAGGTCATCGTCGCCAAGCCCCCCAGCACTTTCCAACGTCGGCCGTCAGTGTAGCTAGAATCGGTTGCGGAATTGGGCGGGGGACGCGGCAGTAGCGGTGCGAATAGCAAAGTGGACAGCAATTATCTTGGGCGGAATCGCGGTACTGCTCGTCGTAGCGGCGTTCGTGCTGACGTCCGTCATCGATCCGAATCGATATCGAGGCAAAATTGAAGGGATCGTCGCCAATCTTACGGGTAAGCCGTTTGTGATCGAGGGCGACCTGGCGCTGACCTGGTATCCCTGGCTGGGAATTCGGACGGGCCCGGCTCATTTGGATGAGCCGGCTATCGTGGAGTGGCAGTCGATCCAAATTGCGGCCAAGGTTTGGCCCTTGCTACATGGGGAGGTCGTCGCGGATCGCATCAGACTGCAAAGCCCGCACATCCACCTGCGGCGCGACGAGCTGGGGCACGGAAACTGGGAGAGCTTCGGCAGTAGTGCCGGCTCGTCAGGACCAAGCGCCGTGTCGGGTTCCCAAGTGTCGCGCCCAGGTACTGGCGCGAACCCAGGCACTGGCGCGAACCCAGGCACTGGCGCGAACCCAGGCACCGGCACGAACACAGGCGCCGGCACGAACACAGGCGCCGGCACGAACACAGGCGCCGGCACGAACGCAGGCGCCGGCACGAACGCAGGCACCGGCACCGGCGCAGACACCGGCACCGGCACTAGGGCGTCGGTCGACGCGCCAACGAAGCCCAGTCGCCCGATACAGATCGCAGGCATCGAGATCCGCGACGGCACAGTCGACTACGTCGACAAAGCCAGCGGCCAGCAGGCTACGCTGGCCAATGTCGAGTTGGACGTGGGCGAATGGCGTGCAGGCCAACCACTACCGGTTCATACCCGATTCCTGGCCCACACCCAATCACTCCCGCCCAGCGGCGTATGGGTGCAGTTGGACGCGCCCGAATTGGCAATACGCCCAACTCCACTCTCGGTCAGTGCGCCCAAGCTGACTCTAAAAGTCGCCAACGCCCAGGCAGACGGCGACTTCGCATACGAGCAAGTAGCCGCCGCCCCAGCAACCACGACTGACGTGCACCATCCGACCGTCAGCACCCCATCGACCACGGCTGCCCCGCACAAACCGACCGTCAGCGCTCAAGCAATCACGACTGACGCGCACGAGCCGACCGTCAGCGCCCCAGCAATCGCGGCTGACGCGCACGAGCCGACCGTCAGCGCGCCAGCAATCGCGGCTGACGCGCACAAAGCGACCGTCAACGCCGCAGCAACCACGGCTGACGCGCACGAGCCGACCGCCAGCGCTCCAGTAGTCAGCGCGGATTTAGCGCAAACAGCCCGCGCCCACGGCTCTGTCGTCCTGCGTACACCATCGCTACGCGAGCTGGCAACTGCCCTGGGCCTGAATCAAACTCTCCCCCACGACCCCACGACGCTAGGCCCGCTCGAGCTGACAACAACCTGGACCTACGACAACGGCTCCATCGCGGCGAAGCCACTCGTACTCAAACTCGACGACGTCAGTTTCAACGGCTGGCTGCGCAAGACCGCGTCCCCGAAACCGATGTGGGATTTCGAGCTGCATGGCGATCGCATCGACCTCGGCCGGTACGTCAACGTCGACAGCAAGAACAAAAAGCCATTCGAGTTACCCGTGGAGGCCCTGCGCGCCATCCATGCCAACGGCAGCGTGATTTTTGATCAGGTCGTGTTGGCTGATACACGCATGGCCGACGTGCACCTGAAGCTGCAAACCCCGGACGAAAAACCATGACCCGGCACCCTGAGTTCGCGGCGGCCCTGCTGGCATGGCACGCGGAACGCGGCCGCCACGACCTGCCCTGGCAACTCGACAAGACCCCCTATCGCGTCTGGGTGTCTGAAATCATGTTGCAGCAGACCCAGGTCTCAACAGTCATCCCGTATTACCAGCGCTTCATGGCGCGCTTCCCAACAGTGAGCGCGCTTGCAGACGCCCCCATCGATGACGTGTTACACCTTTGGACAGGCTTGGGTTATTACGCCCGCGCCCGCAACCTGCATCGCGCCGCCGCAATGATTCGCGACGAATTCGCCGGCGAATTTCCAAAGACCTTCGACGAAGTGGCGAGCCTGCCCGGCATCGGGCGGTCTACCGCCGGAGCCATTCTCGCCTTGAGTCGCGGCGAGCGGTTCCCGATCCTGGACGGAAACGTCAAACGCGTGTTGGCCCGTTATTTCGGTGTGGAAGGCAGCACAGCTGAAAAGCCGATCGTTGATCGACTTTGGCAACTGTCTGACGCGTGCACTCCGGAAAAGGGTGTCGAGATATATACCCAGGCGATCATGGATATGGGTGCGACGGTCTGCACACGACACAAGCCGTTGTGCAGCTATTGCCCCTTGTCCGAAAGCTGCGTGGCCAAGGCGACGGGCCGACAGAGCGAGCTGCCAACACCGCGCAGCGCCAAAGGCAAAGCGCGGCGCTCCCGCGAAGTGTTCATGCTCGTGGCCATGCGCGAAGACGGCAGCGTGTTGCTGGAGCGCCGCCCGGAATCAGGGATCTGGGGAGGCCTGTGGTGCCTGCCGGAATTCGACACTGTTTCCGCAGCATCCGTGTGGTGCGGCCAGACACTGGAAGCGGCTGAAAATCAACCCAGGCCTTTGTCGATTGTCGAACATGCGTTCACGCACTTCGACCTGGTCATCACACCCCTGTTAACTTCGTGCGCCGGCCACGCCGGCGTCATGGACACACCCCCGACCCTCTGGTATGACGCTCGCGATCCGGCCCGGATCGGACTGCCCGCGCCCATCAAGTCCCTGCTCGAGACACTCTCGAGCCCCACCATGTTCGATTCACGGAAGTGACCACCATGTCCCGCAATGTACAATGTGTAGTATTGAAAGCCGAAGCCCCGGGGCTCGACCGGCAGCCGTATCCCGGTGAGCTCGGCAAACGCATCTTCGAGAATGTCTCGAAGGAGGGATGGGCGCGTTGGTTGAAGCATCAGACAATGCTGATCAACGAGTACCGCCTGACGCCGATTGAGCCGAAGGCGCGAAAGTTTCTTGAAAGTGAGATGGAGAAGTTCTTTTTCGGCACGGGCTCCAAAGCCCCGGAAGGATTCCAACCGCCGAAGCAGTGACGACCCTTGCGTGTGTCATCCTTTTACGCGCAAGTACGTTCCTGAGAGGGACGGCCTGAAGTTGTACGAGGATCACGCATGGAAATGTCAGTGCGGACCGGAAGCGAGACGGCTGAGAAAGTTGAATCCCCGCTCCGGCGGCAGCAGGAGCCGCTGCGGACCTGGGCCGGGCATGGTACGGGAGTCACGTGCAATGGCTGCGGCGAGCCCGTCCAGGCTCACGAGATCGAGTACGAAGTTGAGATGCCGGCCGGCAGCGAAGCGACCACCCTCAACTTTCATCTGGCGTGTTACAGAATCTGGGCAGTGCGTAACGGTCGCTGACGGATTCTCAACAGTGCTGAAGGGTTCGCTGAACCCGTCGAGCCCGATGGCGCCGGGCAGATGTACGGAGCTGAGCGATTCGCGGCAGGCGTGGTGGCTTCGCTGACGGGCCGGACTCGAAACGCCGGCCCGCGAACTGTCGATTACAGGCGGATCATGCCCCGCTTGTGGGCCACAGCCACTGCCTCGGTGCGGCTGATGGCGTCGAGCTTGGTGAGGATGGCCTTGACGTGAGTCTTGGCGGTGCCTTCGGTGATTGCGAGGCGGCGCGCGATGTCCTTGTTGCTGCGACCTTGCGCAACCAACTGCAACACATCGAGCTCACGCTGAGTCAGACTGGGCTTGGCCATGCGCTGCAGGGCTTTCGCGGCGACTGACGAGGACGTGTAGGGACGATCTTCACTGACCGCACGAATGGCAGAGAGAATTTCCTGGCGCGGTGCGTCCTTGAGCAGGTAACCCTTGGCACCCTGGCTCAAGCACTGAAAAATATCTTCGTCGCCGTCGTACGTAGTCATGATGAGAATGCAGGCCTTCGGGTTGCCTTCCAGCACTCTCTGCACCACGGCAACGCCGTCGCGCTTGGGCATACGGAGGTCGAGGACCATCACATCGGGGTGATGTTGCTCATACAGGGTGATAGCCTCATCGCCATCGCTCGCTTCGGCCACTACTTCCATGTCCGGCTGCTGGTTGACCATTGTCGCCAGGCCGTCACGTACCACCGGATGATCGTCCGCAAGGATCACCCGGATTTTCCGTTTAATAACCGCAACCATCATGCTCTCCGCTTCGGTACCCGCACGCTCACGCGCGTGCCTGCACCGGGTTTACTTTCTATGTGCCACTCTCCTCCAATGGCTCCTGCACGCTGCTGCATGCTTGTCAGACCAAATCCCTCACCGGCCAACTCGGCGTGCTGCTCCATACCCACGCCGTCATCCGCGACCGCCAACACCCAATGGGCATCCTCGTCGGCCATCGTGATCCGAACGTTCGACGGGCGAGCGTGGCGCATGGCGTTGCTGAGCGCTTCCTGAGCGATGCGCAGCAACTCGTGCTCATGCTCGGGCTTCAGGCCCGTCGTCGCCCAGTCGCCGCCTTCAAACGAACACTTGACGCGACCCGGCACGGTTGAACGATCGCAAAGCTGACGCAGAGCGATTTCCAACCCGGCACGGCGCGTCTGATCGAGACGCAAAGCCATCACCGAACGCCGTGCCTCCGACAACCCATCGCGAGCCAGGTCACGAATGCGAGTTAGAACACCGGCCAACTCGGAATTCTTACGCTTACAAGGCTGGAACTCTTCCGCAGCGCCGAGCTGCATGAGAATTCCCGTAAAAGCCTGCGCGAGACCGTCATGAATCTCCTGCCCGATGCGCGTGCGCTCGACCAGAACCGCGGCCTCCTTGGCGGAGTACGCCAACCGGGTCAACTGCACTGCCAACGTAGCCTGCTGAGCAAGTGCAACGAGCAACTCGCTATGCTGAACTTCCGGCGCTTCGCGACGGAAGGAGAGAATGAAGAATCCAACGTTGCGCGCACCGAACACCAACGGATAAATCAATACGCTGGAATACCCTTCACGACGATGAAAGGCCAACGCACCCGGCCAGATCTCCCAGTTGCCGCGCTCAATATTCATGTAGCGCGGCTCCGGACTCCGACCAAACACTTCGGTGAACGGTGACCCGGCGAAAGGCACGCTCGTCGCGAACGGAGCATCGGCGAGTTGACCATCGCGAACGTGGGCCAACACGCGCCATTCCTGCAATGAATCTTTGGAGACGATAACCGAGCCGGAGGCTGCGTCGAACTGTCTGGTGGTCTCCAGCAACATGTGACCCATGAAGCTGTGGAGGTCAGGCTCACTGGCGAGACGCTCCAGGTTGCCGCGGATAACGGCATTCGCCTTGGCGAGCTCGGTTACCTTCTCTTCCGCCGCACGTTCACGGGCACGGCGGACGTCATCTACCAGACGCTCGCGATGCAGGGCCGCACCAATGACACCGGCAGCAGTCTCCAGGGCCGACAGCTCGGCGGAGTCAATCGCGCGACGCTGCCTGGTGTTGTCAAATCCAACAATGCCGGTGAACTCGCCGCCGACGAAAATCGGCACAATCGCCTTGGTCTTGGTGCCGATGCCTTCGAAGCCGATCGTCTCAAAGTCGGACGTGTCGCTCTTGCTTAGACAAACACTGCGCCCCGCGCGCAACTCAGCACAAACGGCGGTGAAGTTGCGCTCGTCGCACGAGCTGCTGGCGGGATCCTCGAGAAGCGGAACCACACCATCCGCCACCCACTCGCTGGCAACAACCAACAACGGCTCGCCGCCGGGGCCGGCCTGGGACAGCATCAAGTTGACGCGATCGACACCGGCAGACTCGCCGATCAGGCGCAGGACGTTGGGAACCACAGCGCGCACATCCGGGGCTTCGAGCAGCAACCGACTGGCTTTAGCCGAGGCCGCCAGCAGGCTCTCGCGGCGCTGCAGCGACTCGTTGATCTGAGTGAATTCCTTCTCGCACTCGCTGACCGCCGTCTTGGCAAAATTCTCTTCTAAAACAGGCAGTTCTACGACATTTGCATTCATTCGGCGCGGCTCCTGCGGGGGCGCCATACGCCACCGGAACTCTCAATGTGGGGGTTCCGGGGGCGCTGAGCAAGCTCGAGCATGGCAGCCTTCCCGCGCAGTCTAATTTGAGGCCTGAGTGTAGCGCGGGAATGCCGCGCCCTCCCAACCCCCACCCAGCGCTTTGTAAACAGCGATCAGGCTGGTGGCGGTGGCAGTCCGGGTCTGGGCCAACTGATCCTCGGCCACCAGCTGCGTCCGTTCCGCATCGAGGACTTCCAGGAAGTCGACGATGCCCCCTTCGTACCGTACCCGGGCCAGTTTGGCAGCCGACGCGCTCGCCTCAGCTGCGTCCGTGGCGTGGACGAGCTGATCCCGGGCGCGGGCATGGGTTACCAGGGCGTTTTCAGTCTCTTCCAGGGCACCCAGGACGGTTTTTTCATATTGCGCCAGAGCTGTGGCGTTGCGGGCCTTGGCACCCGCTACCCGGGCATGCACCCGGCCGAGATCGAGAGCCGCCCACGAGATGCCGGGCCCGATCGAATAGGCCTTGCTGGGGCCGGCTCCCAAGCCGTTGAGAGTCGCGGCGTCATATCCGAACGAACCCGTGAAGGTCACTTTCGGGAAATAATCACCGACCGCCACCCCGATGTCCGCGCTCGAAGCGGCGAGACTGCGCTCAGCCACGCGAATGTCCGGGCGACGACGCAGCATGGCTCCCGGATCACCAACAGCCAGTGTCTTCGGCAGCTCCGGCAGGTCCTTAACCGGGGTCAGCAGACTCTGCAGGGCGTTAGGATCACGCCCGGTCAACACGCCAAGGCGGTGAATGGAGCGCTGTACGGATGCTTCGAGAGGATCGATGTTGGCTAAAGTCGTGCTCAACTGCGACTGCGCGCGCGCGGTGTCGAACTCGGTACCGCGACCGTTCTTGTACCGCGTATCGACGAGGTTGAATGTCGACTTTTGGTTCTCGACGTTCTTGCGGGCTACGGCCAGCTCGTACTGCGTGCCTCTCAGCTCGAAGTACGTACGCGCAACCTCCGCAATGACCGATACCTGCGCATCGTGGAGACTCGCCTCCGCCCCCTGGAGTTGGTCCTTTGCAGACTCATTTTCGCGGCGGACCCGACCGAACAGATCGAGCTCCCACGTCGCATCGAATCCAACGTCGTAGTACGACGTAGTAATCGGAGCGAAGCCTGTCTGAACCTCAGGCGACAGTTGGTTCACGTGGCCGCCGGCCGCAGTCACCGTAGGCCCCAGGTCATACAAAGACTGGTGGCGTGCCGCACGCGCTTCGGCCAACCGACCGACAGCGATGCGCAGGTCATGGTTTGCGGTCAGCGAGTCATCAACCAACTTGTTGAGGGTCTCGTCGTTGAATTGCTTCCAGAATTGCACCTGAGCCTGTTCGGGCGTATAGACCGCCGGCTCAGCGGCCCCGTAAGTCGGGGCAACCTGCGTCTTGGGCTGGTGGTAGTTGGGCCCCACCGCACAACCCGTCAGCGTGGCGGCCACAAACAGGGCCACCACCTTCGTTGCGTTACTCATCAATGCGTCTCCGAGGCAATGCGAGCCGGCCGAGGATCATCGCCGCCTGCAACAGGCTGGCGCTTCGCCATCCGCCGAATCAACACGTAGAACACCGGCGTCAGCAGCAATCCGAAGAAAGTGACACCCAGCATTCCGCCGAACACTACAACACCCAGCGTGTGCCGAACCTCGGCACCGGCGCCGCTTGCCAGCACCAAGGGCACAACACCCGCGATGAACGCAATGGACGTCATCAGAATCGGGCGCAACCGCAGGCGAGCAGCCTCCAGCACAGCCGACACCGTATCCATCATCCGCTCCTCTTCCAGGTGCTTGGCGAACTCCACGATCAGAATCGCGTTTTTACACGCCAACCCGACCAAGACGATGAGTCCAACCTGCGTAAAGACGTTGTTGTCTCCATGCGTCAGCAACACACCCGTGATGGCAGCCAGCAAACACATTGGAACGATGAGAATGATGGCCAGCGGCAAAGTGAGGCTCTCGTACTGAGCAGCCAGCACCAGGTATACGAAGATCACGCACAACGGGAACACCAGGAAAGCCGAGCCTCCGGCCAGTGTTTGCTGATACGCGAGGTCGGTCCACTCGTAAGCCATGCCGTGAGGCAGAGTCTGCGCGAGGATCTTGCTGATCGCCGCCTGCGCCTGACCCGAGCTGTAGCCCGGAGCAGGACCTGCGTTGATGTCAGAAGCGCGGTAGCCGTTGTAACGCTGCACGACGTCAGGACCAAAAGCTTCCTTGACGTTGAGCAAGGATCCCAGCGGCACCATGTCACCCGCCGCGTTTCGAGTCTTCAGGGGGAGGATGTCCTCCACGTGGGACCGGAACGGCGCATCGGCCTGGGCCAACACCTGGTACGTACGACCAAACTTGTTGAAGTCGTTGACGTACAGGGAGCCCAGGTAGACGTTCAGCGTATCGAACACATCGGACATCTTGACGTTCTGTTGCTTCACCTTGGTGCGATCCAGATCCACGTCCAGCTGCGGCACGTTGATCTGATAGGTGCTGAAGCCACCGAACAGCGAAGGATCTTGATAGGACGCCTTGATCGCCGCCTGCGTTGCGTTGAACAACGCTTCCTCACCCAGATCCGCACGATCTTCGATCTGCAACTTGAAGCCACCCAAGGTGCCGAGACCGATAATCGGCGGCGGCGGCACGACGACCACGAAGGCATCCTGAATGCTGGACAGCTTCATGGTCAGGGCGTTGGCGATCTCGTTCGCCGAGAGGCCCTTGCCCTTGCGCTTCTCGAAGTCATCGAGACCGAAGAACACGATGCCCGCGCTGGAGCTCGGCGTGAAGCCGTTTACGGACATGCCGCTGAACTGCACGGCGTGCTCAACACCCGGCTGCTTCATGCCGATCTCACCGATCTTGCGGATCACCTCGTCCGTGCGGTCGATGGTGGCCGCCGGCGGCAACTGCGCAATCGCGATGACGTACTTCTTGTCCTGCCCAGGTACGAAACCGCCCGGGACCATATTGAACCCGACATACGTCAGAGCAATCAGGCCGGCATAAACCACCAGGGCGATTCCGGTCCGACGGACAATCGTCGTGGTCGAACGGGAGTACGCATTACCCATGCGCTCGAAGCCGCGGTTGAAGCGCTTGAAGAAAGTCCCGAAGACCTTGTCCATGCCGCGCGTGAGCCAGTCTTTCTTCGCGCCATGCGGTTTCAGGAGGAGCGCCGCGAGAGCCGGTGACAGCGTCAGAGAGTTGAACGCCGAAATGACCGTCGAGATGGCAATCGTCAGCGCAAACTGCCGATAGAACTCGCCTGTCAGGCCGGGCACAAACGCCACCGGCACGAACACGGCACACAAAACGAGTGTGATCGCGATGATCGGACGGCTCACCTCACCCATGGCCGATTTTGTGGCCTCGAGTGGTGACTGCCCGCTCTCTATATGACGTTCAACGTTCTCAACGACCACGATAGCGTCGTCGACCACGATACCGATCGCCAGCACGAGCCCGAACAACGACAGTACGTTGATCGAGAAGCCAAACCCGAGCAACACAGCCATGGTACCGATGATCGAAACAGGGACGGCGATCAACGGGATGACCGACGCACGCCACGTCTGCAGGAACAGGATGACGACGAGCACGACCAGGGCGACCGCTTCCAGCAGGGTATGAATCACCGACTCGATCGATTCCCGCACGAACACCGTCGGGTCATACACAATCGAGTAGTCGACACCCGCCGGGAAGTCCTTCTTCAGCTCCTCCATCTTGGCGCGCACATCATTCGAGAGCTGCAGCGCGTTGGAATTCGGCGCCTGGAAGATCGGGATCGCAACCGCGTCCTTGTTGTCGAGCAGACTTCGCATGGAGTACGTCTGCGCGCCCATCTCAACGCGGCCAACGTCGCTAACGCGAACAATCTCGCCTTGGCCACCGGTCTTGATGATGATGTCGCGGAACTGTTGCTCGTCGGTCAAACGACCTTTGACATTCAGCTGCAGCTGGAACTGAGACTGATTGGACGGAGGCGCACCGATCGCGCCGGCCGCCACCTGTACGTTCTGCTCACGGATCGCGTTAATGACATCGCTGGCCGACAGATTGCGTGCCGCCAGCTTCGACGGATCGAGCCAGATACGCATGGCGTAGTCGCCACCGCCGAAGAGCTGCACGTCGCCTGCGCCCTGAATACGCGCGAGCACGTCACGAACGTTCAGAGTCGCGTAGTTGCGCAAGTACTGACCGTCGTAACGACCGTCAGGCGAGACCAAGTGCACAACCAACGTCAGGTTGGGTGAGCTCTTGAGGGTTGTCACACCGAGGTTACGCACCTCTTCCGGCAAACGCGGAGTCGCCTGCGAAACGCGGTTCTGCACCTGCACCTGGGCTCTATCAATGTCCGCACCCTGCTTGAAGGTGACGGTCAGATAGAGCGAGCCATCGCTCGTCGACGTCGAAGACATGTACATCATGTCCTCCACGCCCACGATCTGCTGCTCGAGCGGCGCTGCTACGGTATCCGCAACCACCTTCGGGTTCGCACCAGGATAAGTGGCGCGAACAACGACGGAGGGCGGCACGACCTCCGGGTATTCACTGATCGGCAGCTTCAACAGCGAGATGCCGCCGCCGATCGTGATAAAGGCCGAGAGAACCGCCGCGAATATCGGGCGGTCGATAAAGAAATCCGACAGTTTCACTGCGCATCTCCCGCTGTCTGGGCCACCATCGTCTTATTGGCGCCCGGGTGGATCTGCTGCTCACCCATCGCAACCTTCTGCGGCGTGACGGGCGAACCTGGACGTACGCGCTGCAGACCGTTAACAACGATCGTGTCATCAGCCTTGAGGCCCTCGCGAACGACTCGGAGGCCGTCGATGACCGGGCCAAGCTTCACGGGCGTGTACTGAACCTTGTTGTCCGCGCCAACAACCAGGACGTACTTGACGGTCTGGTCAGTACCGACCGCGCTGTCGTTGATCAGCAGCGCGTCGTACTTCTTCTCACCCAGGAGCCGGACTCGTGCAAAGAGACCCGGGGTGAAGTCACGGTTATGGTTGTCGAGCTTCGCGCGGATGCGGATCGTGCCGGTCTGCGGATCCACCTCGTTGTCCTGGAACACCATCACGCCCGAATGCGGGAAGCCGGCTTCATCCGCCAGGCCAACCAACACCGGAGCAGAAGGCTCCTTGGAACCGGCTGCCGCGTTCTCCTTGGCCGCCTTGACCGACCGCAGGAAAGCCTGCTCATCGCCGTCGAACCGAACGTAGATCGGGTCGAGGCTGACGACGGTAGTGAGTAGCGTTTGGCCGCTGGTCACCAGGTTGCCCAACGTAATGTTGGCGCGGCTGACGCGACCGTTGATCGGCGAAGTCACCTTCGTGTAGGTCATGTTGAGCTGCGCCGTATCCAACGCGGCCTCGGCCAACTGAACATTGGCCTCCGCCTGCTCATCACCGGAGCTGCGGGTGTCGTACTCTTCTTGTGAGATGGCGTGTTGAGCCAACAGGTTGGTAGCCCGCACTTTCTCAGACTTGGCCAGCACCAGTGCCGACTTCGCCTGGTTGAGTTGGGCCTGGGCGCGCTTCAGTTCCGCAGCATACGGACGCTGGTCAATGACGAACAGCACATCACCCTTCTTTACCTCGCTACCTTCCGTGAAGTTGACAGAGGAGATGTATCCGTTGACCCGCGGGCGAATCTCGACGCGGTCGATGGCCTCAAACCGGCCAGTGAACTCGTCAAACTCGGTAACGGGCTTCGAAAGCACCTGGGCGACGGTCACTTGCGGCGGCGGCT
>Ga0181534_10001004_pt1 | contig 19019 bp, 16 predicted proteins | sample PEATcosm2014_Bin_37_FD_119758 | JGI IMG/M metagenome (GOLD analysis project Ga0181534, IMG submission 119758) | Peatland microbial communities from MTU Mesocosm Facility, Houghton, MI, USA - PEATcosm2014_Bin17_10_metaG | ecosystem: Environmental > Terrestrial > Soil > Wetlands > Peat | place... | reverse complement strand
TCGATGAGCGAAAACGAGAACCTATCTAGCGAGCGTGAAGGTACGGCGACCACAGAAGCAAACACCAAGGGCATTGATCCACATCGTCTCGAAGCATTCAGCGATGGGATTATGGCGGTCATCATTACCCTGATGGCTTTTGATCTGAAGCCACCATTGAGCGAACGATGGAGTGCTTTGCAACACCGTCTTCCCCTTTTGCTCGTTTATATCTTGAGTTTCGTCGTGATTGGCATCTATTGGAATAATCACCACCACCTCTTTCGAGCGACCAAGCGAATTTCGACGGCGGTGATGTGGTCCAATCTCGTTCTACTTTTCTGGCTCTCGCTCGTGCCCTTTGGTGCCGAGTGGGTGGGCAAAGCGCACGATTCACTGTTTCCGGCCGCCACCTACGGCATCATTTTCCTTGGGGCCGCAATCTCGTACTTCATTCTTGTTCGAGCAATATTGCGAGCTAATTATGACGATCCTCAACTCGTCGGCGCCATCGGCTACGACATCAAAGGCGTTCTTTCCGCGGTAATTACGGTCATGGGCGTGGGTCTAGCCTTCGTGAGCCCGTATTTGGCCTACGCCTGTTACGCGTCCGTGTCGGCGATGTGGTTCATTCCCAGTCGTCGTTTGACGAGGCGGGTGAATTAGTCGCCCCTTGGCCCGTGAGAGAATGGGAGTCGAAGCGAAGGGTTGTGCATGAGTACGCGAACGTCAATTGTGGTCTGTGAAGGAGACGAAACCGGTCAAGAGTTGCTTGAGGAATCGCTCCGGGTCCTTCACGAAGACGTGATTGGACTTCCCCTCGAATTACTGCGCTACGACCTTTCACTGGCGAAACGTCGAACGACGAAGAATGACATAGTTCGAGAAGCGGCCGCGAAGATGGTGGAAGTCGGACTTGGTCTAAAGGCGGCGACCGTGACACCCCCGGAAATCGGTGGGGTGGGATCACCTAATCGGATTCTCCGTGAGGGCATCGACGGCAAGGTCATTGTTCGCACCGGCCGTCGTATTCCAGGCGTAACGCCACTTGTATCAGTGGTGCATCCCATTGTCGTAGTTCGTATGGCGGTTGGTGATGCCTACGGGGCGGAGGAAGGACGATCGGGCGACCCAGGGTCATCGCCAGAAAAAGCGTGGCGAACTGAAGTGATTGACCGAGGAACGTGTCGCGCCGTGGCGGAATATTCATTTCGAACAGCACAACAGATGGATGGTTGTGTGTACGGGGGACCTAAATGGACCGTGTCGCCGGTGTACGAAGGAATGTTGAAAGAAGAAATGGACGCGGCGAGCGCTCGCCATCCTGGGGTCAAGTACCGCCCGACATTGATTGATGCTGCCTATGCGGGATTACTTACCGAAGCCGATGATGAGACACTGATAGTACCGGCCCTCAATCGTGACGGCGACTGTCTTTCTGATCTCGTACTCGCCATGTTTGGTTCGATTGCGGGTGCCGAATCAATGCTGCTGGGACTCGATGATGACCTTAAGCCGACTGTTGCCATGGCCGAAGCGCCGCACGGTACGGCTCCTTCGCTCGAGGGAAAGAATGTCGCCAACCCGATGGCGATGTTGCTGGCGTGTGCCGCATTGCTTGACCAAGCGGCATTGTGGGGCGAAGCTGCGATTGGAGATGCCGCCAAGAAGATTCGATCAGCGACGCTTGGAGCCGCGGCCGACGGCGTTCGAACGTTTGACTTGGGTGGGGGATCGTCGACAACGGAAGTGGTTGATGAGGTGATTGCTCGGATCAAGAACTATTGAGCAAATGTCTGCAAAAGCTCCATTGAAACTTCGTTTATAAAGAGAATGCCCACTGGCCGTTCATAAACAACAATTTCGTTACAAAACTGCGGACGCTTTTCCCAACAACGTTTTTCCGAGGTGTTCCACTACGAGCAATTCGAAATGGCACCAACCAGCATTCGAGAAAGCTCCCCGAAAGCAAACGTAATTCCCGAGAACTAACGTGATTCTCGTGAATCTGATGAATTTTCTTTGGACTCTTACAGTGCAACTTTTGCCATTTGAGTAACTGCTTGTCGTTTCTTTGAACCGAGAAAAATGCAAGCGACGCCCGAGGTCGCTGCCATTGCTGCGCCAAAGAACCAAAGGTGGTGAAAGTTACTTAGGGCATTGAGCGGTCCCTCCGGTGTCCCCACGAAAACAACGAGCAACGCAATGCCTATTGCTCCTCCAATTTGGCGCGATGTTTGATTAACTGCGCTACCGACCGCGTAACGCTCGGGGTGCAAACTTGACACCGCGGAAGCGCCAAGGACCGGGAAGGTGAAGCCAATGCCCAAACCGGTAATCAGCGTTGCGGGTAACCAACGTGTCCAATATTCAGGCGTCGTGCCAATTCGAAGCGCGTACCACAAGAGCCCAGCACTAAAAAAGGTGGCACCAAAGAGGAGAACGGGACGAAATCCAACACGCTTGGCGAGCCGTCCCGCGAAGCTCGCCACTGACGCCACCACGAGTGGTCCGGGCGTAACAGCGAGTCCGGCATAAAGGATGCGGTAGTGCCAAACACTAGTGAGAAAGAGAATGTTGCCAAGCAACATGGCAAAAAAGCCCATGGCGTAGAGCAGCGTGGCGATGTTTGCGACGCTGAAGGTTCGAGCGCGAAAGAGTTTGAGATCAAGGACGGGCTCGGGATGGTGGCCGCACCGATAGAGGAATACCGCGCCCAATAGTACTGTCGCTACGAACATCCCCACGATTTTGTCGTTGGACCAACCCCAACTGGGCCCTTCGGTAATGCCCAGCACCAATGTGGCGAGCGCGGCGCTAATGAAGAATGCGCCAATGTAGTCGGGTGGCGCGTGATGCGCATTCTTTGAACCTTCGGGTAGGACTCTTCGACCCATTGCGTAGGCCACTATCCCAACGGGGAGGTTGACGAGGAAAACCCACCTCCAACCTCCGACCGTAACGAGAAATGCGCCGAGCGTCGGCCCGGTTGCCACGGCGAGCGCTCCGATGCCACCCCACAGCGACACAATTTGCGTCCGTCGCTCAGGGGGATAGGCCGCGAGAAGAAGGCTGAGTGAAGCGGGCAGCATCGCTGCGGCCCCCGAGCCTTGCACGACTCGCCCCGCAATGAGAAGACCGACCGAGGGCGCGAGTGCGCAAAGGGCTGAACCAAGACAAAAAATCCCAAGTCCAAGATTAAAAATACGCCGACTTCCCAGGCGGTCGGCGGTGCGACCGGCAATGACCAAAAGGGAACCGTACGTTATGGAATATGCGGTAATTACCCAAGCCAAAATTGCAGTTGAATCGTGCGAAAACGACTTTTCGAGGGCTGGAAAGGCGACATTCACAATCGACAAATCCAGTGAACCCATGAAGGCGCCGAGTGACGTTACGAAGAACACTTGTGCCGTGCGGCGCGACGACGCTTGTGAAGGCTGATCGTTCGTTGAAAGTTTCTCCACAAAACCCACTCTAGTACCGTCAGTTGCTTCATGCAACTGACTAGACTCTTGTTTGTGGAACGTAAGAGCTTTGGCGAAATGGACTGCTCAATTGCCCAATGTCTCGAGGTAGTGGGCGAATGGTGGTCGCTTCTCATACTTCGTGACGCTTTCATGGGAGTCTCGAAGTTCGACGTTTTCCAACGTCGACTGGGCATATCTCGCAACATTCTTCAGCAGCGACTGGAACGATTGGTAGAAGAACGTGTTTTGACTAAAAGTTCCTACAGTGAGCATCCTCCGCGCTTTGATTATCGCTTGACCGATAAGGGGCGAGATCTCTGGCCGGTCATAAACGCCATGCGCCAGTGGGGAGACCACTATGCCGCTCCCAACGGGCCGCCAGTGGTGATGATGCATACGACCTGTGGCGAACAAACTTCGGCCGTATTGGTTTGTGACCACTGTGGCGAACCAATGGATCTACACACGGTACGGGTCAAAGCGGGAAAACATCATGATCCATCCGTCATCTATCAACGAAAACAGTCTTCGCCAGCACGTTAAGAAATTTTGCCAGTAATCAAATCTCGTGTGGTTGAATGAATCGATTGCAACAGGGGGGGGTCATATGTCGACGCTAAAGAATTCTTCCAAAGGTACTCCGGTTTGGGTTCACCTCGAGACGCCGGACCGAAACGCCAGTGCAAGGTTCTACTCGGGCCTCTTCGGATGGGAAGTTGGTGATCCGGAGCCGTCATTGGACAACTACATCAATTTTTCGATTGAAGACGATCTTGTTGCGGGACTCATTCAAGTGCCCACCGAAGAAAGTGCGTGGCGCCTTTTCCTGTCGTCGTCAGACACAGAAGCAACCTCGAACGAGGCGGCCAAGCTTGGAGCGCAAGTACTTGTTTCCAGTCATCTCGTAGGAAGCCTTGGCTCAATGGCCATCTACGTCGACCCGGCGGGAGCCATGATTGGGGCGTGGCAAGCGAAAGACCACGTTGGTTTTGTTCAACGCAACGTTGGTGGTCCTATCTGGCACGAACTGCATACCAACGACTATGAGAATGAAGTCGCGTTTTATCGAGGTCTGTTTTCTTGGGTGCCCGCAGAGGTCATGGACAACGATGGATTTCGCTACACCTCCATTCGAGGAGTGAACATTGGCATTTTTGATGCCACAGAACAATTGTCCGCCGACGAAGGCCCGCATTGGGTGACGTACTTTGGCGTGAACGACTGCGATGTTGCCGAGCAAACGGCAATCCAGCTAGGTGCGACGGTTCTTTCGGGAGCCCGCGACACGCCGTACGGTCGAATGGCGGTACTTCGCGACCCTTTGGGCGCGAAATTTGTTGCGATGTCAGATTCCTAATTCCAATGGCTCTTTGGACTTTGTGACCATCGTTGCCCGACAACTATTAATTAGAAGTATTGTCGCCTGATCTTGAGTCCAGAAGGTCAAGTGTTTAGTTCCATTGTCTCCGTTTAAGGTGCAAGTATTGACGAGTGGGCTCTTCTCTCGTCCGACGCGCCACCGTTGCCGACATTCCAGAACTGCTGCGACTTCGAGTTGTGATGTTCGATGCGATGGGAATTGATGCTGCAAACCCTGAATGGACAATCACCACGATTCGGATCCTCGAGAGAGACTTGGAGTCTTCCGCGATTGTTGGCGCTGTAGTGGATCGAGACGAAGGGCGAGGGCTTTGTGCCACAGGTTTGCTTCACGTTCAAGAGACCTTGGGCTCGCCACCATTCCCTAAAGGCCTCCGGGGTCACATAAGTTCCGTCGCGGTAGATCTCGAATGTCGCAAAAGAGGGCTGGGCGACTCCATTCTTCAATATCTGTTGGGGGAGGCAAGAGATCTTGGATTGGAGCGGGTTGACCTCAACGCAACGCCCGACGGCGAACGAATCTATCGACGCCTCGGATTTCATGAACCACTGGGTGGTGTTGATCTTCGACTTGATCTTTAGAACAGCTAAGGCAGGAGGCGACTGCGTGTATTTCCGGCGGAGATTTAGAACGCAGTGTCTTTGAGAGAGGATCATTCAAAAATTGCGTCCTTCATAGTTGGATTCGATGGAACGCAACCGCAAGCATCTGAGTCGTCGGCTTACAATTGTTTCATCGGATACTGCCGAAACAGGCCGATTGATTAGATATTGAAGCACTCGGTGGAAAGAGAGCATGGCTCGACTTCGAACGATTCCCATGAACGCTCGCACATCTATGCGGGCGGGCTTTTGTTTGATTGCCCCACTTATGGTTGGCATCATCGTTGACCAGCGTGTTCCAGCGACGCTCGTGGCGATTGGATCACTCTGGACTGTGAGTCAAGACGGTGTTGACCGATGGGGGGAGCGGTCACTTCGCCTCTTAAACGTTGCGGCCTGCGCCGGAGGTGGATTTCTCGTTGGTGGTTTCGCTCGAGAATGGTTACTTTCCAATTGGTCACTTTGGCTCTTTTTAGCCGTTATGGCTTTGATTGCTGGATTAGTTGAAACGACGTCGCGCCCGGCGCCGGGAATGTATTTACTCCTCGGGGCAATTGTTGGCAGTGCTCTCAAGGTGAAAACCTTGACCTGGCAACCCGGACTTTACGTAGCCCTAGGGGGAATCTGGGTATGGAGCGTGGCTCTCCTTATGGATCGGCGAAGTCGAAAACTGGATGAACGTCTCTGCGTGGCTGATGCGTACGTGGCGCTGGCGCAATTACTTCGCTTAGAGGATGGCAGTTCTGTCCTAGAGGCGCGTGCTCGAGCTCTGAACGCGCTTGATGTAGCGCAAGATGTTCTGAGCAGTCCGCGCCATTCACGTGAACCCTCTCAGGAAGAAGCGGACGCTCTCCAAGACTGTTTTGTCGTGGCGTTGCAAATCGGAGAGCTCTCGTCAGTTCTTCGTCGCCAGTCGCTGCTCGTCGATGAAACAACGACGACGGCTCTCGATAACGTTGGCCAAACACTGCGCTATCAGTCAGCCGTGGTGGCGCGAGTCGAGCTCGAAGCTTTGGCCGTTAAGTTGAATACCCGCGGCATTACCCTGGCCCAGCGGTATCTTTCGAAAGCCCTTTTCCCATATTTTCACGAAGTCACCATGATGCCGGTTCTTGGTTCGGTGAAAGAACGCCTACCGCTTCGCGATCGATTTCGATTTTCGGTGCTACTCGGCATTGGTGTCGTGGCGGCCAGTCTCGTCACGTATCAACTTGATAGCCCGCACGCATTCTGGCTGCCTTTGAGTGTTGCGTTCATTCTTCGTCCCGATCTCGGTCCGGTGATACCCAGGGCGATTCAACGAACGCTCGGAACGTTGGCCGGAGTCGCAATTGCCGCGTTCGTATCCTGGCTGGGAAATAATACGTATTCCCTGCTCGTTTTGTGCGCAGCGATGGCCGCGGTAATTCCGTGGGCATCTCGGCGTTCACATGCTCTCACCGTTATGGCGTTTACCCCAATTGTCTTCGTTTTTTTAGCAGTGATTGGACCAGATCAATATTTGTTCGTTCCTCGAATCGTCGATACGACGTTGGCAGCCGCCATTGTGCTGCTCATTGACTTAGTCCTTTGGTCGAGGGCTCCCGCCCTACGGCCTGCTCAACAAGTTCAGTACGCTGACTTTTTGACGAGGCGCTACGAGACAAGTGACACATCACGTGACCCTCAACGACGCCATCAACAGCGCCGTAATGCGCTGCGAGCCGTTGCGCGGGCTCGGTCGTCACTCCGCCAAGCAAGTGCCGAACCTCATCCCCTGCGACGGCCCAATCCTCTACTTGAGGAGCAACTTGACGCTGTGCAGCAACGCATTGACGAACGTACGGCTGCAATTGTGACAATGGTGTTTGAATCTTAAATCGACGCCGGTCCGATGAAGTCGAAGTGCTGCACCGTATCGACGATACGATAGCCAAGATCTCGATAGACGTGATTACTGGTTAAATTTCCAGCGTCACTAAACAACATTGCGCGGGCGCCGGTTTCCATAATGAGAGCGGTTACTGCGCCGGTGATGGCGCCGCCATAGCCGTGACGACGAAATTTTGGCGGTGTATAGACCGGACCGACTCTCGTAATGAATCCCGCGGGTGTACGTACCGTCGAAGCTAGTCCGGCCATTGAGACCAATTGGCCGTTGTGACGCCAAAGAAACAGATTTCTCCTCTTCACTCGCTCGACGTAATCGGGCGCGTTGGAATCAGCATCGCTCTCTACCTCTGCACTGAATGCTTTCGACCATTCGACGGCGGTCTCTAAGTTCGAATCTGACAACGGCTCCAAAGTTCCCTGGACGCTTGAGGGACGTAATTCATCAATTGTTTGTACGAGGTCTTCACGACCCAATTGACTCGTACGACGTGAACCCACAGATCCAGTGTGAGCGTATGAACGAAGAAAGGAACTGCAGACTGTTTCAGGTCCAACAATGCCGGGCAGTTCGTCATCGTGAACGGCGACGGCGACGGCGAGTTCAGCGGATGCTTCAAGTGGCATCGGTCCAAGCCAGAGATAATGCGGCGCCGTTCGCATCGCCGCACCGACGACCGTTTCGCCGCTTCTTGCCACCCACCACCAATAAGCGTCGTACAAATTAGGAGTGGCGGAGACGTTAATGGCAACCGAACCCATAACGTTAGTAGTTAGAGGTTCATTCGCCCGATAGGCCGTTGTTATATCGAGGAATTCTTGTGGACCGTCACAACGGACTATCTCCATAGCCTCATCGTACGTCGCGGTGTGGAGAGTTGCTTAGCTTCGGCGAGGCCCTTTGGCACACGATCGAAGCGCACCGGACACTGCGTCTTCGTCGGGAGAGGGTCCTAGTTCCGTCGTTGTTGAGCGCTGGACCTTCAACCCATCAATCATGATATTTAGGTAGCGACGCCACAAGTCGGGTGATGTCTGGTTTGTTACGCAGCCCAGCGAACTAATCATCATGTCAATCATTGGAAAGTCCAACTCAACAACATCGGCCCGCAAGTAACCGTCTAATTGAGCTCGCTCAATCAAGTTCGCTATAAGCGGCGCGATACGCTGCTTCGCGGGCAAAATTCGCTCTTGAAAATATTCAGTTCCGGAAATGACGTCTCGAAGACCTCGGTTCTCACACTTGCGTTGCAGAGTTTGTTCGAGAAACCAGACCAGGCCGTCCCACGAATTATCAAACGTCGTGGCACTAAGGGCCAACTCTGTAATCTCGTCAACGACATCTTCGAACAGAGCCACGACCAGTGATTCTTTGTCTGGAAATCGTCGATACACCGTACCCACGCCCACGCCGGCTTCAGCGGCAATTTCATCAAGTGTGGCGTCAAGACCCTGTCGTGCAAAGACGATGCTGGCCGCGACCAAGATCTTTTCGCGGTTGCGCGCGGCATCAGCGCGAAGTGGTCGCCCCTCAACTTCGTGCTGAACACTCATTTCCACACCCCCTCACGAGATGGTAGTGCATCCGTAACTAAGTGGAACGGATAATTCCACTTATCGCTATAGTAGCAGTAAGTGGAATTATCCGTTCCGTTTGAGCTCATTTAAGGAGATGACGATGGCAGCTATAAAAATTGAAGAACCGCCCGTTTTTAAGGGTGTTACTGAGACCGAAGAAGAACGGAGCCATCGTCGAAGGTGGTGGATTTTGGCTGTTTTGGGTATTGCCCAGTTGATGGTAATTCTCGATAGCACGGTAGTAAATATTGCTCTTCCTACGGCCCAACACGCGCTGCACTTTTCGAGTGCTGATCGTCAATGGATTGTGACTGCTTACTCGCTCGCTTTTGGCAGTTTGCTTCTCCTTGGTGGGCGAATTTCTGACTACATCGGAAGAAAAAATGCCCTCATTATTGGACTCGTTGGTTTCGCATTAGCGTCGGCGCTCGGCGGATTCTCCGTGAATTTCACGATGTTGGTGATTGCTCGTTCGATTCAAGGTGTCTTTGGTGCGCTACTTGCCCCTGCGGTTCTTGCTCTTCTCACCACCACTTTCAATGATCCCTCCGAGCGCGGCAAGGCTTTTGGTATTTATGGTGCCATTGCCGGTGCCGGTGGAGCGCTGGGACTACTCCTCGGTGGTGCGCTTACGTCGTACGCATCGTGGCGCTGGACACTTTTCATCAATTTAATTTTCGCTGTCATTGGTACGACGGGCGCAATCATTCTCTTGCGTCGTGATCGTGGCACGGATAACGACCCTCTCAATTGGTCGGGTGTTCTAACGGCAACGGTTGGTCTCTTTGCATTGGTGTACGGATTTTCACACGCCGAAACAACGACCTGGTCAAATCACTACACGCTCGGCAGTTTCGCGGTTGCCGCCGTATTGCTGCTCAGTTTTGTCAGGATTCAAACTCGTACCGAGTTCCCGTTGTTACCTATCCGTGTAATCGCTGACCGTAACCGCGGCGGTGCACTTTTTGCGATGCTCCTTGGTGGTTCTGGAATGTTTGGCGTGTTTCTTTTCCTCACGTACTACTTGCAAGAAACGTTGGGCTTTAGTCCGGTGCTGACGGGTGTGGCCTTTTTACCAATGGTGATTGCTCTTTCAATTTCCGCACAAATTTCGAACATCATCTTGTTGCCACGTGTAGGCCCTCGTCCACTGATTCCCGCGGGCATGGTGGTTGCGGCCGGTGGTTTGTTCTGGTTGACCAAACTGACAATAACGAGTAGCTACATAACCGACGTATTTCCAGCGTTGATTGTGTTGGGTTTAGGCATTGGTTTCATGTTTGCGCCGGCTATTAATACGGCGACCTACGGCGTGGAAGCTCACGACGCGGGAGTGGCGTCTGCTTCCGTCAACACAGCACAGCAGGTCGGTGGATCGATTGGAACAGCGCTCTTCAACACGCTGGCCGCCAGTGCCGCGACGTCGTTTCTCGTTGGTCGAGCAATCACTCACCACAACGTTGAACTCTCGACGGTGCACAGCTACACGGCGGTGTTTGGTTACACCGCGATGCTGTTCCTTGGTGGTGCTGTTGTAACGGCTCTGCTACTGCGAAGTGGCGCTCCACGAGTAGCAAAAGGTGACGTCGTCGCTGTTGGTCATTAACGACAACAAACCCAAGCGGCGCACGAAACAAATGTTTGGTGCGCCCCTTGGGTTGTGAAATCCAAAGTGGTCGACGGAGTTGCCAGTTACCTAAGCGGCGTAGGTGGCGTGAATTTATCGATAGACACAGACGAGATAGTTCCGTTCGCAACGTAACGGCACAAATCCGTCAGACCCAAGTTGTGGTTTCGAGCGTGGTTGCGCAGCAAGACGAACGCTTGGTCGAGGTCAACCTTGGCGGATTCGGCAATCTTGCCCTTAGCTTGTTCAATAATGATTCTAGAATTAAGAGCTTGATTTAACTGATCGTTCAATTCGTACGCTTCAAGTGATGCACGGTGTTGAATGATCGCAATCGTGGCCACGTCGGCGAGTCCCTGGGCAGCGAGAATGTCATTCGCCGTTAAGGAACCTTGGCTGATTCGAAAGAGGTTTAGAGCGCCGATGGTACGGCCACGCAGTCGCATTGGCATAGCATGCACCGAATGAAAACCGTCTTCGATGGCTCTTTTTGTAAATCGTGGCCATCGCTTGTCGCTTAGTGAAAGTTCGTGATTGAGGATTGGTTCACCGCTGCGAAATGCGTCGAGACACGGTCCCTCATTTGCCTGAATTTCAAAGAGTTCCAAAGATCGCATAGCGTCACTGGACGACGCAACGACTTGGAGGTCTCCGCTCGCTGATGCCAACATGACCCCCGCGGAATCAACGTTCAATGTTTCAACACAACTATCGCTGAGATTACAAAGGACATCTACGACGTCGTATTCTTCGACCAAATTGTCAGCGAGCTCTACCAGAGTGCGAATTATGGACGCTTCTCTAGGCATAACGTCCATCTAAGCAGGAATTCGTTTTTTTAGTGCGTGCAAAAAGGGGCCATTAGTCCTTGTTTCCATCAACCATGTCATCGAGGTGTGGGAGTGCGTGATTGACGATGTCATTTGCGACGTCGTCAATCGGTCGGTTATCGGTAAATGCTCGAGCCCGGATACGTACTAGCGCATCTTGAACGCTTATGCCGAGTTGTTCCGAGAGAATTCCCGCTGCCTGATGCACGACGAAATGAAAATTAGCCCCACTTTCGATTTCATAAGGAAGCATTCCAGGGGCGGCGTAAGCCTGCAAGGCAACTATGGTGCGAGCAGCGACGTCAGACAAGACCAGTGCGTCACTGCGTTGGTCGATTGATAGTGCACCAGGTGTTGAACGATAGACATTCATTGCCCCTAGGCGAACTGCACCAATGCGAATGGGGAAAGAGAAAATCGCCTCGATGCCATGATCCAATGCCAACGGCGTAAACGCTGGCCAGTGTGGTGCTGAAAGGGAACGTAGATTTTCAACAAGGACACTTCGCCCCGTCAGATACGCTTCGATCGATGGGCCTTCGCCCAACGTGTACTGGGTTTCTTCGATGAATGCGGCAATTTCGTCGGTGCGGCACAGCGATCCTTTGGATTGATCGTCAGAAAGCAACATGATGCACGCTCCGGTGCACGCCGTCAGTTCCGCTGCCACTTCGCAAACCGGCGTTCCACCGATTCCGCTTCCTTGGCTGGAGGCGAGTAGGGAAAGAATTTTGGTGAGTCGACTGGAGTTTTCGTTCATTAGGACTCCGAAGAGTGATGACCGCTCACGAAAAGTAGCTGCAGGTAACTTGGGGCATGCAGCGTCTCCTAGCTCGAGGGTCAGAACGCTCAACAAGGTCCGGATTCAGCGTCGCCGATTCATACGCAAACCGGCGGTTCGTTACAACCTAACGCCAAAGTTCGTTTGGCCTGCTGAAGTCCCTAGTGCCAAAGGTCATTGGTACGCAAGAGTTGACTCCCCCTAGTGACGTCAACATCGTCCGTAAGTCAAAACCGCCGCCAATTCTGTTCTTCTCGAACAGAATTGGCGGCGGTTTGCTTAAAGCAAAACCCCTGTTGAACTTAGATTGCTATGTTCAACGTGAAGGTGAAGTTAGTCGTGCCAGCCGAGTTCGTGGCTTGCAACGTCACTTGGTAACTGCCAAAAACAAATGGCGTTCCAGAAATTGTAATCTGGCCGTTTGAGCCACCGGATGCCGAGACACCTAAAGGCAAACCGGAAATTACTTTCACGCTCGTCGGCGTCGGGATCCCAAAGACCGAGAAGGTCTTAGAAAACGACTGCAACAGGGTCGCACTTACTGACGTTGGCGAACCAGCGAACGAGGGCGCAACTTGAGGGAAGACGGTAAAGCCCTGAACGATTGGCGTTGCCGAGGCGTAGGAGCTGTTGCCATTCTGGAAAGCCACGATGTTGCAGGTTCCAGAACCCTGGAAGCTCACCGTATTACCCGAGACCGAGCAAACGCCAGCACTCGCTGAGCCATACGTCACGGGAAGTCCCGACGTGGCTTTCGCGGTAATTGCGTAGGTCGGTCCACCCACGTACGCTTCCGAAGGCGCTGTCGAAGTAAAGCTCAGCGACTGAGAATTGTACGTGTAGATCGTCTGCAACACTGGCGCAGCGGATGAATACAAGGCATTGCCGTTCTGGAAAGCAACAACGTTGCAAATCCCAGCGGCGGTAATCGTGAGAACGTTACCTGAAACCGTGCAAGCGCCACTGTACGCAACGCTGTAAGTCACCGGTAAACCCGAAGAAGCCGTTGCGGATAACGTAAACGTTTGCCCCACCGTAGGCGTTGTCGGGTTCTCAACGAAGTGAATCGTCTGACTCAACTGGTTTGCCACAAACTGAACGGCTGGGATATACCACGGCGCGGTGCCGTAGTTGGTTGTTGGGTCAGTTCCCCAGCAAGGTGCAGTGTTGGGCGAGTCAAGACGGAACGTTCCGGTCCCGGCAGCGCCACCGTCACAGTAGAACGGACCATATCCAGTGTTCTGGTAGACGTAACCCGGTAGTGGGTCTGATCCCACGCTCGGTCCGTTGGCCGTCGTAAGGCCAATGTTCAACGAGTCGTAGCCACAACCTGCGGCAGTCGCGTGACAAGCCGTACCGTCACCATACGGGTTCGAGCCGTAGTCACTTGTGTTCCACGCCACACCGTAGATAACTGACGACGGAAGTGTGACGCCAGTGAAGTTGAACGTAACGCTTGTTAGCAGTCCGTTGTAGCACTGCCCATCAGCTGCGTCGTACCACGTGGTCGGATCCGAGGGGCACTGAGACGGTGAAGAACTCGGTCGAAACGGAATGTTAAAGGTCTGCGTCACTGACGTGATGAGTGAACCCACAGTGTTGTTGGCACCGACGTTGTAGATGTTGAAGGTGATGGGCTCAGAGAATGTTGAACCGGGTGTTGTTGTGCAACCGGTCTCCCAGTTTCCACTTTGGCATCCCCACGAACTGAGCTGCACAGTCGTTGAATTAAGCGACGTCGAAGAACCTGGCGCGAAGGTAACTTGATTGCCAAATTGCGTCGTTTGCGTAGCTTCGAAAGCCTCACTAACTATGTTGCCCGGTGCGGGCGCGGTAGTTGAGTCATAAATGACTTCAGTACCCGAAGGTGCGGTAGCGCCGGCCTGAATTGCGGGTGCAATAAGTACACTGCCCCCCATCAGGAGAATGCCCCCCACCAAACTGACTATTGATCTCTTTAACATCTGTACCGCTTTCTCTCGTCAAGTGATCATGTCCCGTTTGGAACATAAGTAATCCTTACTACCGGAATAGTAGGGCGTCGGCTGATCAGGGAAAAGGGAATAATCCAAACTTTTTGTGACGAAACACACATGAAATCCAATATTCCGATAATTGGAAAATTCTGAGCCTACTTTTGACCTTATATATAGCCATATACGGGTCGAAACTTAATGTCGGAGCCCGCGGGAGCAATTCAAGATAAAGCCTTGTCGAAAGTAAGGCTCATTCTTTCGAATTCGAGAAAACGAATGGAGTCTGGGGTTCTCCAAAGGTCTTCGGAGCTTCATAGGAAGTTCGTAAATGCAAAGCCCCACGGATCGCCGAAGCGAAACGTGGGGCTTTAGAGAAACTGTGTAATCGAAGTTACGTCGTAGCCGCCGGTTCCGCCGTGACGCGAGGTCCCGTGTCTGACTGCATGGCCATAACGGGTACATCCTTGTCACTCGAACCCTTTGTGGTTTCTTCGTTCTTCGTGGAAGTTGAAGGTTTGGCACTCGATCCCGATGAGTTGTCGGAACCATTAAGTTCCTTGCTCTTTTGAAACGTGCCGTAGTGACGTTGGCGGTAGCCAAGAATGAGGCCGTCAACACCAATCCACGAAGCGGTTCGCCAGAACGTCAGCAGGACAAGGGCGAAGAACGCGTAGAACGCACACACGCTCGCGGTGCCCGACATCACGTACGTGAAGAGAAGAACCAAACTACCGAGTGCCGCTACTGGCGTTAAGAAGCCAACGGCCAGGGCGCAACCAATCGCGAATTCGGCAACGGCAACCAAGACGCCAATCCAGCCGGCGTTTGGCACCACGAATCCGTGTAAGAAGTGACCCCACCAGCTGTATGCGGCGACACCGTGTGAAGCAAATCCTGCGACTCCAGCTCCTCCATTGTGCATAAAGCCTGGATTCTCTGAACCCCAGAGTTTTGCGACACCAGCTTGTAGCCACATAATGCCTAGCCAGACGCGCATCGCGGTCCAACCAATTGCTGCCAGTTTGGAGGTCTTTAGCCATTCCCAGGCACGAGGTGTCGTGATCTTGGAAGGATTGCCAATGATTGCGAGGAGGTTTTCCACGGGAATACCTGCTTTCTGAAGTCTCTCCATTGAGTCTTCGATTCATTGTCCCTTAAGTTTTGGACGAGGCAATAGGGACCAAAGTCGGAATTTGTGTGGTCTCGTGGGAAAACGAATTCCAATGGTCGGTACTACTTTGGAGTTGTAAGACGAGAGGAGTTACGATGCCAAAATCCACGGACGCTCCCGAAGAAGGTCGCGGACTTCTCGCGCCCGAACATGGCGCCGAAGCTCCAAACATCGATGATCACGATCCTCGACGAAATGAACTTCGCGAGTGGCTGGAGAAACACCCCAATCCAACGGGGGAACAACTCGCAAAGGCTGGACTGGTTGTGCCTCACTGGCCGGCTCCCTGGGGAAAAAACGCGGACATAGCGTTTCAACTCGTTATTGATGAAGAATTGAGCAGAGCTCACGTTTTCAGGCCTATCAATCCCATTGGTATTGGATGGGCCGGGCCCACGATTTTGTACGCCGGCACTGAGGAGCAACAACATCGTTTGTTGCCCAAACTTTTAAGTGGTGAAGAGTTCTGGTGTCAGCTCTTTAGTGAACCCAACGCCGGAAGTGATTTGGCCTCGCTGTCGACCTCCGCGTATCTCGATGGCGACGAGTGGGTCGTCAATGGTCAAAAAGTCTGGACGAGTTACGCCCACATCGCGACGTGGGGCATTCTGCTTGCTCGAACTTCAACCGAGGGTAAGCCTCAAAACGGCATCAGTTATTTCGTTTGTCCGATGAAGACAAAGGGCATAGAAGTTCGTCCACTCATTGACATGACGGGAGATCACGCCTTCAATGAAGTTTTCTTTGACGATGTCCGATTGCCCAAGGATGCTCTCATTGGGCAAGTGAATGATGGTTGGCGACTCGCCAAGGTGACTCTCGGCAACGAGCGAGTGTCATTATCGGGCGAAGGAGCTCTCTGGGGCAGAGGGCCTACCGCGAAAGACTTGGTGCAACTCGCTAAGGATGGCGGCGGTCTTAGAGACCCCTTGGAAAGAGACGAACTTGTTCGATGTTGGTCCCATGGCGAAATACTTCGTCTTCTTCGATTGCGCCTTCTTTCGGCCGCTCTAGCGGGACGCGAACCGGGTCCCGAAGCCAGTGTCCGAAAGGCTCTCGCTGACGACCATGGTCAAGAAGTCATGGGGCTCGGAAAAAAACTTGCGGCAACGAGCGGGATGTTGGTCGGTAGCGGACCAAGTTCATCAGGTGCCGTTAACGCCACGTGGCATCACGGTTTCTTGTATTCGCAGGCTCTCACGATTGGTGGTGGCACCTCCGTCGTCCAGCGAAACATCATTGCTGAACGAGTGCTGGGGCTTCCAAGGGATATCGCTACGTTGTAGCGTCAATTCGTTCTTGAATTCGGTGTGGTTTCATCGCCATCGGCGTGTGAGAAGATATCTGTAGTTCTCTCTAAGGGGTGTTCGTTGCGGTTTTGTCCAAGTTGTGGGTCACAGCAAGAAGATGGTCAGAATTACTGCACCGTATGCGGGACCAATCTTTCTGGCTCGGCTTCACTGCCAACGGGTGTTGATGCGTCGGCCAGCGGCAGTTCATCGCTTCCTCGTTATCCCGTGAGTCAAATGTCCACGAACGCTCAGTCCGGTCTCGCCAGTTACTGGTGGCGAGTGCTCGGTTTCATCATTGACTACATAATTCTGGGGGTACTTTCAGCCATTGGATCTCGGGTAGCTCATCTCAGCTTTTACCCCGACTTAATTGTGATTTCCATTGTGACTTTTTTTTATGGGGCGCTCACGATTGCGTACTGGGATGGCCAAACAATTGGCATGAAGATTGTCCGTATTCGCTGTGTGAATGAAGCCGATGGCAACGCGGTTCAGCTTCAACAGTCCTATGTTCGAGCTGCTGTCTACGTGGTGTTGGAGGTAATTGGAAGTCTCGTTGCTATTCACACGCATAGCCACCCGACAACGCAACAAACGCGACAAGAAGCGAGAGATCTCGTGGTCGTCCTGGCGCTTTCTCTGCCGCATCTTCTTGACTTGCTTTGGCCCATTTGGGACAAGGAAAATCAGACATTGCACGACAAGGTCGCAAAAACTGTCGTAATTCGTCCAACGACGACGTTGATATAGAAGGAAATGAGTTCGTTTTTTCGTTAGACGCCGTAGGCAACGACGCCAACGAGTTTGTTACTCGAGCGTAACCCTAAATACGAATGTTGGGATTTACGTAGTTCTTCACTAAAAGTATTTTTCCCGTAATACTTCATCGCCCATACTTGAGTCATGGCGGAATTGGCTTTATTCGATCTTGATAACACTTTGCTTGACCGCGCCGGAGCATTTCGTCGATGGACGAATGACTTTGTGGAGCGAAATGGTTATCCCGAGGATGCCGTCGAGACGATTCTTGATTTGGACGAAGATGGATATAAACGTAGGCCCCAGTTTTTCGCGGATTTGCGCGCGGCCTTTTCGTTGACACCGAGCGTCGAAGAATTGCAAGCTAGTTACGATGAGCGGTATCCCTCGTTTTTTCGCGTAGAGGAATCAACCGTGGAGAGTCTGCGTCGACTGCGCTCTTTGGGTTGGAAGGTCGGCGTCGTTACCAATGGCGCACCGACTCAGTGGAACAAACTGAATGCGACCAAACTTACGGGCGAAGTTGACGCCGTGTGTATATCCGCGGAACTCGATATTTGGAAGCCGGATCCGGGAATCTTTGAAGAAGCGGCCCGTCGTTGTGGCGTCTCCCTTGATGGTTGGATGGTTGGCGATTCCGCCAGTGCCGACATTGTGGGTGGGCACAACGTTGGCCTTCGCACAATTTGGATGCATCGAGGTCAATCTTGGGACGAGCAACTTCCACCCCCGACGGCTATTGCGGAGAGTATTGCCGAGGCCGTGGATCACATTCTTTCGTTCTGACGTTTAAGCCAAAAGGCCAAAGCTACGAATTGATCGTTGGCTCTAAGGTGGCCCCATGAAGGTATATCCACTTGGCCGTACAGGAATGAAGGTGAGCCCACTTTGTTTGGGCGCAATGATGTTTGGAGCGTGGGGAAATCCTGATCACGATGATTCAATCCGGATTATTCATCGAGCGCTCGATGCCGGTATCAATTTCATTGACACGGCCGATGTCTATTCGCAAGGTGAAAGCGAAATCATTGTTGGTAAAGCCCTAGCAACGATTGATCGGTCACGCGTGATAGTCGCGACGAAAGTCCACGGCAACATGGGTGACGACCCCAACGCGCAAGGCAATTCACGTCGTTGGATCATCGCCGAGTGCGAAAATTCACTTCGTCGCCTGGGCCTTGACTATATCGACCTTTACCAAATCCATCGACCCGACGAGACCGTTGACGTTGACGAAACGCTCGGGGCCTTGAGCGACTTGGTGCACGCCGGAAAAATTCGATCGTTTGGAAGTTCAACGTTTCCAGCGGAGCAGATTGTTGAAGCACAATGGGTTGCCGAAAAACGTGGCCGCGAGCGCTTTCGAACGGAACAGCCACCGTATTCAATATTGGTGCGAGGCATTGAGCGAGACGTCCTTCCGGTGGCGCAAACGTATGGCCTGGGCATCATTCCATGGAGTCCGTTGGCGGGTGGTTGGCTCTCGGGGAAATTTGGTGTTGGAAAAGACAACACGTCTCGAAGAGCTGAACGAATTCCTGGCCGATATGACTTGTCGTTGCCAGGGAATAAGAGAAAGTTAGAAATTGTTACGGAGCTGACGGTGCTGGCCGACGAAGCGGGAATAACGCTCATCGATTTGGCACTCGGATTTGTATTAGAGCATCCTGCGGTCAGCTCCGCCATTATTGGGCCACGCACAAT
>Ga0181534_10001003_pt1 | contig 19044 bp, 11 predicted proteins | sample PEATcosm2014_Bin_37_FD_119758 | JGI IMG/M metagenome (GOLD analysis project Ga0181534, IMG submission 119758) | Peatland microbial communities from MTU Mesocosm Facility, Houghton, MI, USA - PEATcosm2014_Bin17_10_metaG | ecosystem: Environmental > Terrestrial > Soil > Wetlands > Peat | place... | reverse complement strand
GGCCGGACTTTCGGCCTACGAGCAGCAGCTCAGCGCCAACCAGAACTACTGGACGACGTGCCCAGGCCCGAACGGGACGACCGGCGTGACCGGCGTAACGGGCGCGACCAGCGCAGTCGTCCCCGGCGGGACCGACGACGGCTCGACCGAGAGCTACAGATACGCGAACCTCCCCGCGACCGGGACGACCTACACCGGCTGCAGCACCGTCAACCCGATCGCCTCGACGATCCAGGGAAGCACCGGCGCGCAGGGCACGTTCCGCGTGAAAGCCATCGGATACTCGCAGCCGACGAGCGGAAGCAACCCGATAAGCCGCACGCTCGTAGCGCAGTTCGTACCGAACAGCTTTCTCAACTACGTGTACTTCACAAACTACGAAGACTCGGATCCCCAATGGCTGCCGTCGGAGACAGACGCGCAGTGTGCGGTGTACCAGTGGCAAGGGCGCACCGGCTGTGCCGGCACCACATTCGGCAATGGCGACAGCGTCAACGGCCCGCTGCACAGCAACGACGATGTCGGCATTTGCAACGGCTCGGGGACAAACGTGTCCTTCGGCCGCCCCAACCAAACGCCGGCTGACCAGATCCAGGCAGCCAACGTCCTCGCCGAGGGGAACGGCTGCACCGGGACCTTCTCTGTCGACGGCGTGCAGGGCGGAGCCGACGACACCACCTCCGGAACGCTCCCGCTGCCACCGAGCGACGGGCAGCTCGCGCAGGTCGCCGACGGCGGCAACGCATCGCTCGGCTCGAGCAGCACACTCGCGAACGACTGCTCGGCGTCGGCCGGCTGCGAGTTCGACGGCCCGACGACGATCGTTCTCGATGGGCCGACGTCGGCGACAAACACCACGAACCGGATGACCGTGACCAACGGCGGTGTGACCGCCACGCTGAACTACCCGACCAACGGCGTCGTCTACGTCGCATCGACGGCGTCGTGCAACTACAGCTACAGCCCGTTCGGCTCGACCAACCAGCTCTACGGCGGAACGACGCTCGACTCGAACAGCGGTGACACCGACAACGCCGGCTGCGGCGACGCCGTCGTCTCGGGCAGCACGTCTGCCTCCAGCTGCCCGGGAACAACCCAGGTCAGCGGCGTCTGCCCCTACACACAGTCGCTGACGATCGGCGCCGCGAAAGACATCATCATCGCCGGCAGCCTCCCGACGACAACCACCACGTCCGGTTGCGCGACCGGACAGCTTCCAGGCGGGACAACCGGCGCGGAACCGAGCTGCCCGACAGGAACGGCGGTCCTCGGCCTGATCGCCAACAACAACGTTCGGATCTATCATCCGCTCGTCGCCGCGCGCTACTCGGGCGAGACGGAGCAGTCATGCCTCGCGAGCACCGGTGGGACACAGGACGCCTACCTCAACACGAACGGCAGCGGCTCGCTGACCAATCCCGTCATCGACGCGGCAATCCTCGCGGTCAACGACTCATTCATCGTCGACAACTTTGACTGTGGCACGAGCAGCGTCCAAACCTCCCCGGGAAACAGCAACCTCGCCTATGCGCTCGGCGATCTCACAATCAACGGCGCTATCGCTCAGAACTTCCGCGGACGCGTCTCTGAAAACAACGGCGACTCGGGCTATGTGAAGAACTACTGGTACGACTCGCGCCTGGCGTCTCTTTCGCCCCCCTACTTCCTCAACCCGGTGAGCGCGAGCTGGCAGGTCAACTGGGTGACGGAGTGCGACAGCACCACGAACTGCTGAGCCGGGCCGCCCGGCGAGCGCCGCTCAACTGACGGCGTCGAGTCCCTCCATTACCCCTTCAAACGCGCACCGGGCGCGTGAAGCGGCCACGGCAAACGTGGTGCACAGGCCCTCGCAGGCGGCGGCGTCGCCGTCCCTCGCCGCAATTTCGAGCTTTCCGAGCACGCCGGCAAGCGTCGTCGCGCCGAGCGTCGCGCTGCTCGACTTCATGCGGTGGGCGATTCGTGCGAGCTGTTCGTATTCGCCGCCCGCCGCGGCCTGCGCGATCTGCTCGGCCTGGGGATCCAGCTGTTCGAGGAAGAGCTGGACGATCCGCGCGAGCGATTCCGAACCGCCGAGATCCTCCTCGAGGGTCGCCAGGGTAGCTCGGTCGATGAGCAGATCGTCGGCCGCCTCGGGGCTCTGCGGCGCCGGCGGATCCGCCGCGCGAGCGGCGCCCGACCCGTTCGGCCGGGCGCGACTTGCCGCGACGGCGCGCTCGATCGCGTTTGTCAGGGCGGCGAGCGTCACGGGCTTCGTGACGAAGTCATCCATCCCAGCATCGCGGCAGCGGTCGTAGTCCTCGCGCATCGCGTTCGCGGTGACGGCGACGATTGGCGTGTGTGCGGCGCCCTTGCGCTCGCGCTCCCGGATCGCCCTGGTCGCCGTGTAGCCATCCATCACCGGCATCTGGCAGTCCATCAGGACCACGCCGTAGATCCCGTCGGCGAGCGCCGCGAGCGCCGCCTCGCCGTTTTCGACGGCGGTCACGACGAGCCCGAGCCGCCCTGCCTGACGAGCCAGGACCAACTGGTTCACCGGGTTGTCCTCGGCGATCAGGACGTGCATGCCGCGCAGTTCCGCCACCACCGCGGAGGCCGCAGCCGGCGTTGGCGCCGTCGGCGACCGATCGAAGCTCGCGAGCGCGTCATAGAGTCGCGACTGCTTGATCGGTTTGGCGACCACCGCGTCGAAGATCTGCTCCTCACCGGACGCCGCCTCGGGGACGCGCTCGCCGATCTCAACCAGGGCGACAACGAACAGTCCACGCTCGCCCGCCAGCGCATGCAGCTCGCGCGCCAGCTCGGCCGCCGATCCATCGCCGGCGTTGACGGCGATCACGGCGACGTCGAAGCGGTCCTCGTCACGAGCCGCCTTGAAAAGCTCGAGCGCCTCATCCGACGCGACGGTCCTCGCCGTCGAGAGTCCCCACGCCCGCAGGTAGCGCTCGACGGTATCCGCAGCGCTCGGCGTCGACTCGACGACGAGCACGCGTAGCGGGCTGCTCACGGACTCGGGCGGATAGGCCGGAAACGCTGAACTCTCAGGTACCTCGAACGGCACGCTGAAGGCGAAGGTGGACCCGCTGCCAACGCTCGAGGCAACCACGAGCTCACCGCCCATCAGGCGCACGAGCCGCGAGCAGATCGCGAGTCCCAGCCCGGTGCCGCCGTGAGCGCGGGTCGAGCTGCCGTCGACCTGCGTGAACGGCTCGAACAGCGTCTCGAGCGCGTCCGCCGGAATCCCGATGCCGCTGTCGCTGACCGCGAAATGAACGCGCACACGGCCCTCTGCCAGGAACTCGACCTCGGCGCGAACGCCGACCTCGCCCGAATCGGTGAACTTGACAGCGTTCCCGACAAGGTTGACGAGCACCTGCCGCAGCAGCCGAGCGTCGCCGTAGACAGCCTTCGGGGCATGGGGATCGACGAAACAGGAGAGCGTCAGGCGCTTGCGGCGCGCCGGCACGGCCACGATGTCGGCGACGCCCTCCACTATCCCGGCCAGATCGAACTCGATCGCGTGGCTTTCGAGCTTGTCCGCCTCGATCTTCGAAAGGTCGAGGATGTCATCGATGATCGCCAGCAGATCGTGCGCAGAAGTGCGCGCGATCGTCGCCAGTTCGCGGTGATCGTCCGCCAGGTCGGAATCAAGTATGAGATCGAGACTGCCGATGACCCCGTTCATAGGGGTACGTATCTCATGGCTCATCGTCGCCAGGAACTCGGATTTCACAACCGACGCTCGCAGTGCGGCGTCGCGGGCTTCGGCGAGCCTGCGCTCAACAGCGCGGCGCTCGGTCAGATCCCGGACGAACGCCACAAACAGCTGGTGACCGCCGGCGTCAAGCGCGTCGATCGTCGCCTCGAGCGGGAACTCGCTGCCATCGCTGCGCTGCCCGGTGCCCGTCAGGCGCTGCCCGGTGAAATGCTTCGGGTCGCTGCGAAGCCGCTCGGCGACCTCCTCGAAGACGCTCCTGTCCCGCCACGGGACGAAGTTCTCGACCTTGCTGCCGACGGCGACTGCGGCGGTCGTCTTGTAGAGGCGCTCGGCGGCGCTGTTCACCTCGACGATCCGGCCGTCGTTGTCGATCATCACGATCGCATCCACGCTGGCTGCCATTACCGCGCCCTTGATCGCCTCGCTGGCCTTGAGCGCCTCAACGGCCGGGTCGGCAAGCTCGGCGGACGGCCCGGGAGTGACCGCGGCTGTGTCCGTCAAGCGTGCCGCAGCCTCCGCCGCGCTCGCCTCCGCCAACTTCGGTCGCGCGGCGGCCCTCGGTACGGCGTGACGCGGTGTCGCGCGGGGCTTCGCTGGAATCGGGGCCATGACAATAGAACGGCAATCCGGAACGAAATGACGACTCGGACATCCGTCCAGGCGGGCCTGTGAGCACACCGACACCGAGACGCCTGCGCATCCTGCTCGTCGAGGACGACGCGATCTTCGCCGCCGTGACGGCCGAGGTGATGCGTGAGCGCGCGCTGGTGCGCTGGACTCCGACGGCGGAGGCGGCTCTCGCCGCAGCCGGTGAGAAGGACTGGGACCTGATCATCACCGACATCGAGCTACCCGGGATGAGCGGGCTTGAGCTCGTGATGAAGATCAAGGCATCCCAGCCCCACGTCGCGACGCTGATCCTGACCGGGCATCGAAGCTTCGACAACGCGGTCGAGGCGATCCGGGTCGGTGCGGATGACTTCCTGACCAAACCGGTCGACCGCCCGACGCTGATCGAGAAGATCAACGAGCTGGCGCAGTTGAGCGCGCGTCGCAAGGCCGAGAGCAGCTCGGCAGTGCTGGCGATCGGCGCGCACCCCGACGATATCGAAGTCGGCTGCGGCGGCACGCTGCTCTGGCATGTCGCCCAGGGCCACGAGGTAACGACGCTGGTCCTGACAGGCGGCGAGGCCGGCGGGCTGCCGGCCGAGCGGGCGCGCGAGGCGGCGCGCGCCGCGGAGCTGATGGCGGTGCGCCTGATTCACGTCAACGTTGGCAGCGACACGGTCGGCGAGGCCGACCAGATCGTCCACGAGATTGCGCGCGTACTCGACGAGGTAAGGCCCGACACGATCTACACGCACAGTGAGCACGACTTCAACCAGGACCACCGCAGCGTCCACCAGGCTGCGCTCGCCGCGGCCAGCGCCGTTGCACGGATCTACTGCTTTGAAAGCTCATCGACAACGGTTGAGTTCCAGCCGAGCCGCTTCGTCGCAGTCGACGAGTACATGGACCGCAAGCTCGCCGTTATCCGTGCCTACACAACGCACGTCCGACAGCGCCGCCACCTCGACGCCGAACTCCTGCGTGCGACGAGCCGCTACTGGAGCCGCTATGGCCAGTCGCGTTTCGTCGAGCCCTTCGAGGTCGCGCGCGAGATCACCTCAGAGCACGACGCGGCCGCTACGGCCGAGAGCCGGATCGACCTCGAGGCCGTGCTCGGCAGCAGCCAGGCCGTCGACGCCTAGCCCAGCAGCTGGCGGAGCACGTACTGCAGGATCCCGCCATGGCGGAAGTAGGAAACCTCCATCGGCGTGTCGATCCGCACGCGCATCGTGAAGGCCTTCCCGTCGGCGGTGACGCTGGCATGCTGCGGCAGCTCACCCGCGGCGAGCGGCTCGGCGAAGCCCTCGATTGAAAAGGTCTCCTCGCCGGTCAGATCGAGCGAGGCGACGCTCTCTCCGGCGGCGAACTGCAGCGGCAGCACCCCCATCCCGACAAGGTTGGAGCGATGGATCCGCTCGAAGCTCTCGGCGAGCACCGCGCGCACGCCCAGCAGCCGTGATCCCTTGGCCGCCCAGTCGCGCGAAGAGCCGGATCCGTACTCCTTGCCGCCGAGCACGACCAGCGGCACCGCCTCGTCGGCGTAGCGCATCGCCGCGTCATAGATCGTCATCTGCTCGCCGTCCGGCAGGTGATACGTGTAGCCGCCCTCCGGCAGCGCTCCCAGCCGATCGGCGGCGAGGCGGTTGCGGAGGCGGATGTTCGCGAACGTGCCTCGCAGGAGCACCTCATGGTTGCCGCGGCGCGAACCGTATGAGTTGAAGTCCGCAAACTCGACGCCGTGGTCCTGCAGGTAACGGCCGGCCGGGCTGTCGCGCTTGATCGACCCGGCCGGCGAAATGTGGTCGGTCGTAACGGAGTCGCCGAGCAGCGCGAGCGCGCGAGCGCCGACGATGTCGCGCGGTGGATCGGGCTCGCGCGAGAGGTTCTCGAAGAACGGCGGCCGGCGCACGTAGGTCGAGTCGCCGTCCCAGGCGAAGCGGTCGCCGGTCGGAATCTCGAGCGAGCGCCAGTGAGCGTCGCCCTCATAGACCTCGGAGTAGCGACGGCGGAACATGTCCGACTGGAGCGCCGACTCGACGGTCTCGGCGATCTCCTGGCTGCTGGGCCAGATGTCGCGCAGAAAGACCGGCTCGCCGTCGTCTCCCGAGCCGAGCGGATCGCGCGTCAGGTCGATGTCCATCGTGCCGGCGAGCGCGTAGGCGACGACCAGCGGCGGCGAAGCGAGGTAGTTCATCTTCGTGTCGGGATTGATCCGACCCTCGAAGTTGCGGTTGCCCGACAGCACAGCCGCGACGGTCAGGTCCCGCTCCTCGATCTCGCGAGAGATCGACTCGTCGAGCGGTCCGGAATTGCCGATGCAGGTCGTGCAGCCGTAGCCGACAAGGTGGTAGCCGAGCGCCTCCAGCGGCCCCGTCAGCCCCGCGCGGTCGAGGTAGTCGGTGACGACCATCGAGCCCGGCGCGAGCGACGTCTTGACCCAGGGCTTGACCGTCAGGCCGCGCTCGACGGCGTTGCGGGCCAGCAGGCCGGCACCGATCATCACGTTCGGATTCGAGGTGTTCGTGCAGCTCGTGATCGCCGCGATCACCACATGACCGTCCTCGAGGCGTTCGGCGACGGCGGTGCCGCCGTTGCCTGAGGCGACCGCGTCGCCCGGATCGTCGGCCACAGGTTCTTGGCGGTAGCTCGCGAGCGCCTCGTGGTATCGCTCACGCGACTCGCTGAGCGGCACTCTGTCCTGCGGCCGGCGTGGACCGGCGATGCTTGGGACGATCGCTTCGAGGTCGAGCTCGATCGCCTCGCTGAAGGTCGGGGCCTTCGAGCTGGCGTCGTGCCACAGCCCCTGCTCGCGGGCGTATGCCTCGACGAGCTCGACCTGCTCGCGCGGCCGCCCGGTGAACTCGAGGTAGCGCAGCGTCTCCGCGTCGATCGGAAAAATCGACACGGTCGAGCCGAACTCGGGCGACATGTTCCCGATCGTCGCGCGGTCGGCAATCGGCAGGCTGGCGATGCCGCTGCCGAAGAACTCGACGAAGCGACCGACGACGCCCTTCGCGCGCAGCAGTTCCGCGATCGCGAGCACGAGGTCGGTCGCCGTCGTTCCCTCGCGCATCGCGCCGTGGAGCTGGACACCGAGCACCTGGGGCACCAGCATCGACATCGGCTGGCCGAGCATCGCTGCCTCGGCCTCGATGCCGCCGACGCCCCAGCCGAGGACGCCGAGGCCGTTGACCATCGGGGTGTGAGAGTCGGTTCCGACGAGCGTGTCCGGGTAGGCCTGCGGCAGCTCAGCGCTGCCACGCTCCTTGGTGAACACGACGCGCGCCAGGTATTCGAGATTGACCTGGTGGCAGATGCCGGTGTCCGGGGGGACGACCGAGAAGTTGTCGAACGCGCTCTGACCCCAACGCAGGAACGCGTAGCGCTCGATGTTGCGCTCGAACTCGCGCTCGACGTTGCGCGCGAATGCGTCGCGCCGCCCGAAGACGTCGACCTGCACGGAATGGTCGATCACCAGCTCCGCCGGCACGAGGGGATTGATCTTCTGTGGGTCGCCGCCAAGCTCGGCCATCGCGTCGCGCATCGCCGCAAGGTCAACGATCCCGGGAACGCCGGTGAAGTCCTGCATCAGGACTCGCGCTGGGCTGAACGCGATCTCCTGGGCGGGCTCGGCGCTGGCGTCCCAACTCGCTACCGCCTCGATGTCGCGCGCGAGGACGGCGCCGTTGCCTTCGGTGCGCAAAAGGTTCTCGAGCAGGATCTTCAGCGAGTACGGCAGGCGTTCGACGTCGAAGCGCTGCTGCAACGCATCGAGTCTGAAGATCTCGAAGCGCCGCTTGCCGACTTCCAGCTCGGCGCGGGCAGCGAAGCTATCGACTGACATCGGGACCTCCTATCGGCTGGCGCTTGCTCCTCGATTATCCCTGACCGGCCCGCTCGGAACCGCTCGACTAGGCTGCCGGCGGTGGCACGCGATCCCGGCGCAGCGCCCGCTTGAGCGCGTTCGAGGTCCTCGCGATCCTCGCCTCCGGCGTGGCCGCGGGCACGATCAACGCGGTAGTCGGCACGGGAACGCTGATCAGCTTCCCAGTCCTGCTCGCGTTCGGCTTTGCGCCGGTCACGGCGAACGTCTCGAACACGCTGGGGCTGGCGCCGGGGTCGCTGACGAGCGCCTACGGCTACCGGCGCGAGCTCGAAGGACAGGGCCGGCGAGCGGCGCGGCTTGCCTGCGCTTCGTTCGTCGGGGCGATCGCCGGCGCGATCCTACTGCTCGAGCTGCCCCCCTCGGCGTTCAAGGCGATCGTGCCTGCGTTCATCGTCGTTGCGCTGATCCTGATAATCGCCCAGCCAAAACTCAGCGCGCTGCTGGCCGCACGCGCCGCGCGTCGCGATCGCGAGCGTCGCCACGAGGGACCGGCGCTCTTCTCGGGTGTCCTCCTCACGGGTGTTTACGGCGGCTACTTTGGCGCCGCGCAGGGAATCCTGCTGCTCGCGATCCTCGCGCTCGGCCTCGACGAGAGCCTGCACCGCGTCAACGCGTTGAAGAACGTCCTTGCCGGTACCGCAAACCTGGTCGCGGGCGTCGTGTTCGCGTTTGCGGCGCCGCACGTCGACTGGACCGCCGCGGGCCTGCTCGCCGCCGGCTCGATCACCGGCGGGACGCTCGGGGCGCGCTACGGCCGACGGCTGCCGCCTGCGGGCCTGCGGCTGCTGATCGTCGCGGTCGGAATCGCCGCGATCGTGCGGCTGGCCTGAGCGCCGGCCTTTGCCCTGCAGCGGGCCGGCGTTCGCTGCCGGCGTCCCCGCTGCCCGACGCGTGCCGTTTTCTGGCTCAGGCCTCCCAGCGCTCGAGACGCTCCCGCAGCGACCCGAGGAACTGTGCGGCGAGCACCCCGTCGAGCGCGCGGTGATCCCAGGAGAGGCCGAGGATGCAGATCGGACGGATCGCGATGCGCTCCTCCCCCGATGGGTCGACGACTACGACCGGCCGCCGCACGATCGCCTCGACGTCGAGGATCGCGATCTGCGGCTGGTTGATGACCGGCGTCGCCATGATCGTGCCGTACTGGCCGGGGTTGGTGATCGTGAACGTCCCGTCGCGCAACTCATCGGGCGCCAGCTCGCCGGTGCGGGCGCGCACGGCAAGATCGCGGATCCGCGCGGACAGCTCGCGGATGTCCAAGCGCTCGGCTTCGCGGATCACGGGGACGAGCAGGCCCTCGGTCCCGAGTGCGACGGCGATTCCAAGGTTGATTGTCTGATGGCGGACGATGTCCCCCCCGTCGAGCCAGGCATTGAGATCCGGGAACTCGGCGAGCGTCGCCATCGTCGCGCTTGCGACGAGCGGCAACGCCGTCGCGCGCAACTGCTTGCGTGCCACCTCGATCGCGCTGAAGTCGACCTCGATCCAGGAGGTGACCGTCGCTGCGGTCTCGAGCGAGCGCTTCATGTGGTCGCCGATCGAGCGGCGCATGCGAGATAGCGGCTCCGGCGGGGGAGCTGCGTACTGGTGCGCGCCCGCGGCCGCCCGATCGGCGACCGCGGCGAGGACGTCCTGCTTGCGGACTCGCCCGCCCGCCCCGCTGCCCACGACGGTCGCGAGGTCGATGCCGTGTTCGGCGGCGAGACGCTGCACCACCGGCGAATAGAGGTGCTCGCGGCTTTCGGCTGCCACTGTCGTCGGCCTGGGTTCGCTCACGTCGACGACGGCGACCGGGACCTCGTGCGAGCCGTCCGATTCGATCAGCGCGATCGCCGTGCCCGTGTCGACGGTCTCACCGACGCCAACGAGGATCTCGACGAGGGTTCCGGCGACCGGCGAGGGAAGCTCCGACTCGATCTTGTCGGTGTCGATGTCACAGATCGGCTCCTCGTACCCGACAGCGTCGCCGGGTCGCTTGCGCCACTGCACGATCGTGCCTTCGGTGACCGAGATGCCCAGCTGGGGCATCACGACCTCGACTGTGGTTTCAGTACGCGAGGAGCTCATCGCAGGCGGCGCGGATTCGTTCGACGCTTGGTAGCACGGCGCTCTCGAGCGCGGGGGCGAGTGGGATCGGGACGTCCGGCGTCGCGACGCGCACGACCGGGCCCTCGAGGTGCTCGAACGCGCGCTCCGCGATCACCGAGGAGACCTGGGCGCCCATCGCGCAGGTGTAGTTCGCCTCATCGACCACCACCACCTTTGAGCAATCGCGGACCGCAGCCAGAATCGCCTCCTCGTCGAGCGGGCACAGGGAGCGCAGGTCGAGCAGGCGAATGCTCGCGTCAGGGAGCTGATCGATCGCCTCGAGGGCGGTGTGGACCATGGCGCCGTAGGCGATGACGACCAGATCGTCGCCGTCGCGGACCGTGCGTGCGGTGAACGGCGTCTCGTAGGGACCGTCAGGCACCTCGCCTCGGACGCGCCGGTAAAGGTTCTTGTGCTCAAGGAACAACACCGGGTTGGGGTCCGCGATCGCCGCGAGCAGCAGACCCTTGGCGTCCTCGGCGCTCGACGGCGCGAGAACCTTCAGACCGGGAGAGTGAAGGAACCAGGCCTCCGGATTCTGCGAATGGTAGGGCCCGCCAGAGAAGCCACCGCCGCTCGGTAGGCGCACGACGATCGGCACGGCGACGCCAAGGCGGTAGTGGAACTTGCCGGCCACGTTGACGATCTGGTCGAAGGCACAGGCGACGAAATCCGCGAACTGCATCTCGCAGACCGGGCGCATGCCGACAATCGCCGCGCCGACGGCGCTGCCGACGATCGCTTCCTCACAGATCGGCGTGTCGATCACGCGCTCGGCGCCGAACTCGGCGAGCAGTCCGTCCGTCACCTTGAAGGCACCACCGTGAACACCGATGTCCTCGCCCAGCAGGATCACCCGCTCATCGCCGCCCATGGCAATGCGCAGAGCGTCGGAGATCGCTTCGAGATAGCTCAGCTGCGCCATCAGCGAAAGCCACTCCACGGGGCTCCGCCGATCCCTATTGGGATCGCCTCGCCCTCGGAAAACACGCCTGTTGTAGCCGTGGCTGGGTCGGGCATTGGCATCGCGAGTGCTTCGGTGGTCGCCTGATCAACCTCGGCGGCGACCGCGGTCGTGATCGCCTCGATATCGACGCCGAGCGAAACGAGGCGCTCGCTCTGGAGCGCGATCGGGTCACGTGCGGCCCACTGCTCGAGTTGCTCGGCCGGGACGTAGCGCGCGTCGTCATGGAGCCCGTGGCCGTGCATGCGCATCGTGTGGGCCGCGATCAGCGTCGGGCCGCCCCCGGCGAGGGCCCGCTCGCGCGCCTGACGCACGACCTCGAACACAGCCTCGACGTCGTTGCCGTCGACGCTCAGGCCAAGCATCCCGTAGGCAGCGGCGCGCTCCACGGGGTCGACGGCGAACTGTTGCGCGCTCGGAGTCGAGTATGCGTAGCCATTGTGCTCGAGCACGAAGATCGCGGGGACCTGCTGGACGGCGGCGAAGTTCATCGCCTCGTGCCAGTCGCCCACCGACGTCGCGCCATCGCCGAACAGCGCGAGCGAGCAGCGCGACTCCCGGCGCAGCTTGAAGGCCATCGCCATACCGACGGCGACCGGCATCATGTCGGGCAGCATCGACACCATCCCGAGCACACCGAGGGTTGCGTCGCCGAAGTGGACATTGCCTTCGCGTGCGCCGCTGACACCTCCCGGGCGTCCGAGGTAGTGCGCGAGAATCCGGCGCGGCGAGGTGCCCTTGACTAGGTGTGCTCCAAGGTCGCGGATCAGCGGGCAGATCGGGTCCGCAGGCCCGAGCGCGAAGGCGGCACCGACACAGGTCGCCTCCTGCCCGCGACCGTCATAGAACGAGCCCGGCACCCTGCCCTGCTTGTAGAGGCTGACGCCGCGCTCCTCGATCGCGCGGTGCAGGGCCATGAAACGGAAGAGCGCAACGCGGTCGTCGTGGTCGAGATACGCCGGCTCGGACCCGTGCTCGGCGAGCGCCGGGAGTGGCCCACTGCGGGCGCCCCGCCGATCGGCGGCCGGCGGCTGGGCCGGTTTGGTGGTCCGTGGTGCCTGATTGGGCGCGACGCGCATGCCAGGATCGTCAGACGACTTCCGCGATGAGCTGCTGGGCGAGCTCGTAGCGGCGGCGAATGGCGTAGAGGGTGGTGCGTTCGGCGGCGGGACGACCGGCCCGATGGGCGGCGGCGACGAGATCCTCGGGATCGAGCTTGACGCCGTGGTAGGAGCCGGCCATGCGGCTGATCGACTCCTCCATCAGCGTCCCGCCGAGGTCGTTGACGCCCCACCGCAGGGATTCTGTGGCAGCGTCGAGCCCCATCTTGACCCAGGAGCTCTGGAGGTTGCGGACCGTGCGGCCAAGGGCCAGACGAAACACCGCGGTGTGCTTGAGCTTCTCCTCCGTCGCGAGTTCCTCGACGCCGTGGGTGCGACCGAGCAGTGTCTGGAAAGGGATGAACGAAAGCGGCACGAACTCGGTTATGCCGCCTGTCCGCTCCTGCAGCTCACGGATCACACGCATGTGCTCGGCGAGCTCCCACGGCTCCTCGATGTGGCCGAACATGACTGTCGCGGTGGACCGCAGACCGCTGCGGTGTGCCGCCTCGACGATCTCGACCCAGCGTGCGACCGGCAGCTTGTTGGGTGAGATGCGCTCGCGGACGCCGTCATCGAGGACCTCGGCGGCGGTCCCCGGCACGGAGTCGAGGCCGGCCTGGCGGAGGCGCGCAAGGACATCGCTCGGGCCAAGACCCGAGATGTCACACATGTGCGCGATCTCCATCGGCGAATAGGCGTGGACGTGGAGCTCGGGCGCCGTCTGCTTGATGATCGAGAGCCAGTACTCGTAGTCGGCGAGCGTCCAGTCGGGATGGATTCCCGACTGCATGCAGATCTCGCTCGCGCCGAACTCGACGGCCTCGAGGATCTTCCGCTCGAGCGTCTCGCGGTCGTGTTCGTAGGCGTCCGGGGAGCGGCGCCCCTGACCGAAGCCGCAGAAGGCACAGCCGACGATGCAGACGTTCGACACGTTGATGTTGCGGCAGACGACGAACGTGACGGTCTCACCGACCAGCTCGGCGCGCAGCTCGTCTGCGGCCTGGCGGAGCTCCTCGATCACCTCCGGCCGTGACTCGGCGAACAGAGCTGTGAGCTCATCAGCACCGAGCGCGACGCCGTCGCGCCCCTTGGCTATCGCGCGCGCCACCAGGTCTTGGCGGATGACGCGATCGGACCGGCGGCCAGACCCGCGCCTGGGGATGAACGACCAGTAGCGCGACTTGATCACATCGAGGACGCCCTGGGACTGCCAGTCGGGATCGATGTGCGAGCCGTACACGCAGAGACGCTCGGTCAGCGCAGCGCCGTCTGCCTTGAGGCGGCGGCGAACCTGGTGCGGGGAGGGGAAGGGGTGCTCGGGCGAGATGTGATCGCCGTTCTGCGAAAGGCCGCCGAGATCGCTGGCGCCGGCTGCGACCAGCTCGGGCCACCAGTCCGAGAGGTTCGGCGGGACCTGGATGCCGACGCCGGGCAGCAGCTCGCGCGCAGCGCCCACGAGCTCCTTGATGTCGTCGATCGAGACCTCGCAGGCCCAGGGCGGAAGCGGCAGCTCGGGATGACGGCCGATGCCGGTCCGCCAGTAGTCGGCGGCGGCGGCGGTCGCGATCTCCGCGGGCTCCTCGCCGTAATAGCGGCGATGAGGTACGAAGTTCTGCAGGATCACCTCCTGCAGGTGTCCGTACTCGCGCTGCAACTCGGCGAGCGCCTCGAGCGCGGCGACACGGTCGCCCGGCGTCTCGCCGATCCCGACCAGGACTCCGCTGGTGAACGGGATGCGCAGCTCACCGGCATCACGAATCGTCTGCAGTCGCAGCAGCGGGTCCTTGGTCGGGGACGCTTCATGGGCGCGCAGATCGGAGCGCAGCGATTCCAGCATCAGCCCCTGCGAAGCCGTCACCTCGCGCAGGCGGGCGAGGTCATCGCGCGGGAGCGCGCCGAGGTTCGTGTGCGGAAGCAGCCCGCGCTCGAGCGCGCGCTCGCAGCACCAGACCACGTAGGCGACGAAATCGTCGAACCCGAGGGCCTCGAGGCGCTGCCGAACGCCTGCGTGGTGGCCGGGATCATCGCCCGTGAGGACGAGCAGCTCCTTGACGTTGCGGTGCGCGGCATGGTCGAGCAGCGCGACCACTTCATCCGGCTCGTGAAGGTGGGGCTGGTGAGTGGCAAAGGCGCAGTACTTGCAGTGCGACACGCAGGTCCGCGACAGCGACAGCGTCACGTTGCGCGAGAACGTGACGCGCCGAGTCCTGCCGGATCGCTCCGCGATCGCGGCAAACGGCGCCGAGCGCTCAGGCGCTTGCGCGCTGCGAGTGGCTGGCTTTTCTGGCACTGGCTGCTAGGTCTCTCGCTCGCCTGGGGATCCAGCGCTGTCCGCTTGGCCCACGAACGAACCGTAGCGGCCGCGGAAGAAGACGAGTGGCTCGACCTCGGCGTCGCGAACCTCCAGCCGTCGGACGGCGCCAACGACGATCAGGTGGTCGCCCGCCTCGTGCTCCGCATCGATCGTGCACTCGATCCACGCGACGGCGTCATCGAGCGCGGGACCTGCCGGGCGTTCGTGCCAGGAGACGCCGGCGAAGCGGTCGACGCCAACGCGCGAAAACTGGCGCGAAGCCTGCTCGTGGTGGGCGGCAAAGATGTTGACGCAGAAGCTGCCCGATTCGCGGATCCGAGGCCAGGTCGTGGAGCTCTTCGCCGGGCAGAAGAGGATCAGTGGCGGGTCGAGCGACACAGAGGTGAACGAGTTGCTCGACATGCCGACCGGTCCGTCCCGGTGGTGGGCGGTGATAACAGTGACCCCGGTCGGCAGGTGACCCAGGACCTCGCGAAAGCGCTCGCTGTCGATCCGCAGATCGATCTCGTCGGTCATTCGTCCTGGACGTTAGCGGTCTGGGTGCAGGTACTCGTAATAGGTGACCGGCTCGGCGTAGGCGCCGTAGCCGGTGACGTTCGAGCGCGTGATGTTCTCGACCGGCAGCTCGAAGAAGTTGACAGCGGGCACGTCGGCGTCAACGATCTGCTCGGCCTGCGCCACGAGGCGCTTCGCTGCCGCTCCCGCCGGCGTCGTGCGAAGCCGCGCGAGAAGCGCCTCGAGGGTGGCATTTCGATAGCGATCGGCAGCCGCCGGACTCGCCACGTCGATACTCGGGTCGTCGTCCTCGATCAGCGTGAAACCGGCACCGCCGAGCACCGGAGCGATGTCCTCGATCGTCGAATCCAGGCGGTGGGCCTGCGCAACGGCGAGGAGCTGATCCTCGTTGTAGACGACCACAGGCACGAGCGTCACCCCGACCTCGGAAAGCTGGCTTGCCAGCAACGCGAGCTCCTTTGCCTCGTCGCCGCCTGCGATCTCCGCATCAACGTAGACACGCAGTTTGAAGCCCTTGTCGTAGCCCGCGGCTGCCAGCAGCCGGCGAGCCTCAACCAGGTCGTAGCCGGCCGGTTGGGCTTGGCCGTAGACGGACGGGACGGCCAGGACGTCCGGTGTGGCGTGGCCGTAATAGATCTTGCCGCTGAGGTCGGAGCGCTCAACCGCCAGGTTCAGCGCGCGCCTAACGAGCACGTTGGCGAGCGGACCGCGCGAGACATTGAGCAGCCAGGACTCGACGGTTGGACCGGTCTGGAGGATACTCGCGCTCACTTGACTCGCCGCCCCGTAGAGGGCGACGTCGGTGTAGTCCTTCCAGTCGATCGCGCTCGTGTGGTCGGCCGAGCCGTCGAGCAGAGCTGCCACGCGGTGACCGGCGCTCGAGACCTCCTTGATCTCGACCTTGCGGTAGTAGGGATGGACCCACGAGTGGGGGTTGGCAAGCAGCACCACGCGTCGGCCGGCAAGGAACGAGCTCACGTAGTAGGCGCCGAAGTTGGCCGAGTGCGTGGCGCCCCATCGCTCGGCCCAGGGATCGCTCGCCGTGGCATGAGCGAGGTAGAGCTTGCGGTCGTAGATGCCCTCGTCGAACCAGGCGAGCACGCCGAGCAGGAATGGGCTTGGCGCGCTGACATTGATCCGGACGGCGTAGCGTCCGAGGATCGTGACCGGATCGCGGACGTCGAGATTCGCCAGCGAGAACAGAAACGGGGCCACCGGCGAGGTGGCGAGATCACGCTCAATGCTCCAGCTCACGTCGGCCGCGGTGAACGTGTCGCCGGTCGAGCCGCGCACGCCGCGGCGCAGGTCGAACGTGTAGTCGCCACCTGGACTCGCGTGCCAGGAGGTCGCGAGGTAGGGCACGACCGAGTCGGCCCCGGGAAGGACCGTGTCGGCGCCCGGCGGCGCAGCGCTCGGACGCACCAGCTCGCTCGACCAGCTCTGGAGCAGCTCGGTCGCCGCTCCAGGCGTCCCGGACTCGTCGAGGTCCGACGGCAGCGCCGGCACCAGGTCGACGAAGGTGCGGCCGCGTGGCACGCGGCCGCTATGCCGTCCGGCAGATGAGCCACAGCCGGCGACGAGCAGGGCAACGCAGATGCCGCCTGCCAGTCGACCGCCGGCGGTCAAGGCTGCGGACCGGCGACGTTCAGCCGCGCGGCGGTGCAGGCTCGTTCGCCTCCGCTTCGAGGCCGGCGCGGACGACGCGCTCGAGCCGTCCCTGAGCCGCCGCAAGGCCACCAGGGTCGCCGCCGGGACCGCGGAGGAGCCAGGCGACGACCACCGCGATGAAGCCGCCCGCCAGCGGTCCGACGACGTAAACCCAGAAGTGGGCGAAGTTCCCGCTGATCAGGTCTGGCCCGAACGAACGCGCCGGGTTCATCGACGCTCCGCTGATCGGACTCGACCAAAGGCCGGCCAGCGCGACGTAGCCACCGACGGCCACCGCCGACAGCGTGCCGACGTTCTGTGCCCGCGACGCCGTGCCGAGGATCGTGCTGACCAAGCCGAGCGTCAAAAACAGCTCGAGGAGCAGCGCCTTCCAATCGGGGACATGTATTCCCGGAAGTGTCGCGCCGACGCCGGCAGCGCTGCCGATCACCTCGTCGACGAACAGGCACGCAAGAGCGGCCCCGGCCAGCTGGACCAGCACGTAGCCGGGGACGCGCTTCCACGGAAAGTCACCGCGCAGCGTGAAGCTGATCGTCACAGCGGGGTTCAGGTGCGCGCCCGAGACCGCGCCCATGAACAGGATGATCGCCATCACCATCAGGCCCGGAGCGGTGACGGCCGCCGCGCGGCTGACGGCTCCGTGGGTCGTGGCGACGAGGACAGCGCCTCCGGCAGCGACCACGACGAGCAGGAAGGTTCCGAAGAACTCCGAGAACAGCCGTCGCCACTCGAGTGCGGCATTGTCGAAGTCGACCGTCGCCGGGAACTCGAGACCGAGCAGGACTCGGCTGCGGCTCGCCTGCTGCGGGCTGGCGTCCCGCACCTTTTCGCGGCTGCTCATCGTCGGCGCGAATCTAGCGGACCGGCGCCGGGCGCCGGCGCACGTAGGCGCGTCCCGTCTCCGAATCCCGGCCGGTCGCCAACGGCGGAGGGGGTGGCGCTGGCGCTTGACAGCTGGCGCGCGGCCGCCTAGCTTCGACAGAGAGGCGGGGACCGCTCACGCTCCGGAGCAACATTGATGCAGACACAGCGATGCCGCGCCGGTCGTGCTCAGCCCTGGGCCGCACACGTACGCCTCGGCACGCTCGCGCTGCTTGCCGCGGCATCAGGACTACTCGCCTTCGCGGCCGCCGCCGTGGCGAGTCCGGCCGTCGCTCACCCCACCGTGGCCACGATCGTGCATATGCGGAGTCTCGCCAGCAGGCCCGAGTCGGGGCGCCAGCGCGCCGGGAAAGCGCCGCGGATCGCGACACAGCCAACACCCGCCTATGCCGCCCCCGGCACCGAGGTGCGCTTCGCCGCCACCGCCACCGGCAGTCCGAAGCCAACCGTGCAGTGGCAGATCTCGACCGATCACGGCGCGCGCTGGCGCAACATTCGCGGCGCGCGCGGCCGCAGCCTCTCGTTGACGGCTGTCCTCGCTAAGGACGGCGACAGGTTCCGGGCCGTGTTCAAGAATCGGTACGGGAAAGCAAACACGCGCGGCGCGGCGCTGACCGTGGTGGCCGGTTACGCGAAGCCCGTGATCCAGACGGAACCTCAGAGCCTGACCGCCGTGCTGGGCACCGAAGCGAGCTTCACCGCGGCCGCCGCCGGCGATCCAACACCAACGGTCCAGTGGCAGCTCTCGGACAACGGGGGCACGACCTGGAGCGACGTCCCGGGTGCAACCCAGACGACGCTGGCGTTGACCACGAGCGCGGCGATGAACGGCTACGACTACCGCGCAGTCTTTACGAACGTGCTCGGCTCAGTCGACACGACCGCCGCGACGCTCACCGTCGCGACCGGCAGCGTCCCCGCTATCACCGAGCAGCCGCAGAGCGAGGACGTGGGAAGCGGCTCCACGGTCTCGCTCACGGCCGCGGCATCGGGCTCGCCGGCGCCGAGCGTCCAATGGCAGGTATCCGTCAATCATGGTGCCAGCTGGAGCAATATCTCGGGCGCCACGGCGACGACCTACGCGTTCACCGCCGCCGCAAGCCAGAACCTGAACGAGTACCAGGCGGTGTTCACCAACGAGCTCGGAAGCGCGAGCACCGAACCGGCGATCGTCGGCGTCGGCTACGTACTCACCAGCAACTGGTCCGGTTATGCGTCCGTTCTGAACGACACCCAATACAGCGCGGTCAGTGGCTCGTGGACTGTGCCGAACGTCAACTGCACCCAGGCGAGCAACAGCTC
>Ga0181534_10001002_pt1 | contig 19053 bp, 19 predicted proteins | sample PEATcosm2014_Bin_37_FD_119758 | JGI IMG/M metagenome (GOLD analysis project Ga0181534, IMG submission 119758) | Peatland microbial communities from MTU Mesocosm Facility, Houghton, MI, USA - PEATcosm2014_Bin17_10_metaG | ecosystem: Environmental > Terrestrial > Soil > Wetlands > Peat | place... | reverse complement strand
GAGGTGTGGTCAATCACTGACCTTTGCAAACGCGGCATCTTCCGCATGACACGCCGCGCCAGCGATTCGCTCGGCGCAACCGAGACCGAGCTCCTCCGACTTCTCAATGAAAAGGACTACGAGTCCTTCATGCGGCTGGCTGTCGTCAGCCGAAAGAACATCCTCGTATCGGGCGCCACCGGCTCCGGCAAGACGACGTGGACAAAGGCTCTCATCCGGGAAATTCCAGCCGAGGAGCGCCTCATCACGATCGAAGATGCCCAAGAGCTGGTGCTGGATCGGCATGTCAATCACGTTCGGTTGTTCTATAGCAAGGACGGCCAGGGCCTTGCCCGTGTGACGCCCAAACAGCTGCTGGAGTCGTGCCTGCGAATGAAGCCCGATCGCATCCTCCTCGCGGAGCTGCGTGCCGAGGAAGCGTTTGACTACCTGCGCAATGTTAACTCCGGGCATCCGGGCTCAATCACCAGTGTGCATGCAGCGAGCGCGCAATTGGCCTTTGAGCAATTGGTATTGCTGGTCAAACAAAGTCCGGGCGGGCGGGAGCTCGCCCGGGCAGACATCAAAAACCTGTTGTATCTCCTGGTGGACGTCGTCATCCAATGCGGGATCGAGCACCACGAGCGCTTCATCCGCGAAATTTGGTATGACCCGGAACGCAGGCTCGCGAGCGGAGCGCGTCTGTGAGTGGCCTGACGAGCGCATTGTCGGGCGTTGCAATGGGATACGCCTCTGTGGCGATTCCCATGGCGGTCACGACGTACAGAAGGACATCGGACTATGCAAAGGCGGTCGCTTCAGCAGTCGTAGCCGTGCCTGCCACGGCGGTAGCGGGTGTCGCGATCGCTGTGGTGAACCCTTTGATTCATGGGTTGGGTATTGCCAGCGGAAGCTTCCTTGAGCTGGCTGCCGGTGTGGGAGTTAGCGTCGGGGTCGGATACGCGACTGCTCGCGCCATTTCGCGTCCGTCGCAGCCAGCGAGCGTCCATCGGCGCGGGACCTATATTGTTGATGGCGACACGACTCAACGCGGCCAGACCGCGCGCTCGGGCGCAATTCAGGCCGAAGGCGCTATTACGCTTGCAGGTCTACCAGTCGCCCACCTGGACGAAACCAAGCACTTCAAAATCATCGGCACTACCGGCACGGGCAAGAGCACGGCGATCCGCGAGTTGCTCACAGGTGCACTGGATCGAGGTGACCGGGCGATTATTGCGGATCCCGACGGTGGTTATCTGCGGCGGTTCAAGGACACGGCCCGGGGCGATATCGTCCTGAATCCCTTCGAGCCGGACTCCCACAAGTGGGACTTGTTCGGGGAAATCAACAATCCCTATGACGTTGACCAGCTAGCCCGCTCGTTGCTTCCGGATCAGGGCGGTCCCGACCGGAGCTGGATCAGCTATGCGCGTACATTTTTCACTTCAGTGACCCGGCAGGCACACGAGGCCGGTGTTACCGACATGCGCGAGCTATATCGCCTGTTGGTCGTTTCTGACGCGAAGGAGTTGCGGGGTCTCCTGGCGGGGACGCCTGCGCAGCCGTTCCTCGAGGAACACAACGGGCGGATGTTCGACTCAATTCGCTCAGTGACCAGCTCGGCCGTTGGGTCGCTCGACTACATCGCGCAACAGAAGGCGGAGCCGTTATCCATCAGGCAATGGGTACGGGGTGAAGAGAACTCGAGCGGAGTGCTGTTCATACCTTACAAGGCGGGTCAGATCGCGGCATTGCGCTCGACCATTTCAGCCTGGATGCGGCTTGCCATCTTTGAAGCTATGAGTCAGCCGGAAGGCGACCAGCACCTGTGGTTTGTGGTGGATGAGCTGGATGCCTTGGGGCAGATCGATGGGCTGAAGGATGCGTTGGCGCGACTGCGCAAATTCGGCGGTCGGAGCGTATTGGGATTTCAGTCGATTGCGCAGGTCTCAAGTGTCTACGGTACCGGCGACGCGCAAACAATCGTTGAGAATTGTGGCAACACGCTCATTCTGCGCTGCTCCGGCAGTGACCATGGAGGCACGGCGAATTTTGCCTCGCGACTCATCGGGCAACGCGAAGTTCTAAGAACCAATCGATCACGAAGCCGCCGCCCCGGGGAGCTCTTGTCGTCGACGACACTGTCCGAACACGTCGGCATCGAGCCCGCCGTCATGGACTCGCAAATCGAGCAGCTTCCTGACCTCGCCGGCTATTTGAAATTTGCCTCGATGCCCAACTGGCAACAGGTCAGGCTGGCGAGCCCCGACCCAACCCACAGCGGCCAAGCCCGCTCCGAAGCCAAAACCCAGTGGCAACACTGGCGCGCCACCGCGTCTGCTGCCGCCGACGCGCCAAACGCTGGCCGTCCGCCCGTCACCAATGCGATGGCACCTGCCACTGGCGCAAAACGCGATATCACCTCCCGCACTACCATCGACTACGGCCCCGTCATGCCCCATGACAACGCCGAGTACGAATAGCAAGGCCTCGTCATGGATGACACCACAATGCAACTAGGCCTGCTCATGGAAGCAGCCCAATCGCACCAGAAAGCAGCCGAATCCACTCTGCGCAAGCTAAAAGCCAGCACAGCCGACCTGGCCACCCAGCTGCGCGACGAAGTTCGCACCGTGCTCACGGAGCAACTCCAGTCACTGACGTCCGACAGCAACCGCGCAGCCGCAGCGCTACGTCAGGTCCAACGCGCAGCCAACGTTAGGACCCTGGTGTGGAGCGTGGGCATAACCACACTGTGCTCCGCCATCCCCTTGTTCCTCGCGTGTTGGCTAATCCCGTCGCACAGTGAAATAGCCTCACTGCGCGCTAAACACGACGAACTGGCGACCAAAATCGCGAGCCTCGAAGAGCGAGGCGGCCGAATTGATCTGAGGCACTGCGGAAACGGCGCGCGACTCTGCGTCCGCGTTGACCGCAAGGCACCCACATATGGAGAGCAATCCGACTACCTAGTCATAAGAGGGTATTGATGCCATGGAATGGTACAAACGTGGAACCCGCGTCGTGTCTGGCTGGCGAGCCCGACGCGCCATACACAACTTCAATTTCTGGAGCAACGATCAACTCCTGCACCTTGCGGGCCTGTCTCTCAACGCTGCGGACGAAACCAAGCACTTCAAATTCATCGGCACGACAGGCACCGGTAAATCAACCGCCATCACCGAATTACTGGACGGTGCACTGGCGCGCGGCGACCGCGCCGTCATCGCCGATCCTGACGGCGGTTATCTCACGCGCTTCCACGACCACAGTCGAGGCGACGTTATTCTCAATCCGTTCGACCCCCGCTCGGTCAAATGGAATCCATTTGCCGAAATTCAAACGCCCTACGATGTCGAGCAGTTGGCCAGTGGACTGATTCCCGCCACAGAGGACGCATCCAGTCGCGAGTGGCACGCCTATGCCCGAACATTCCTTTCTGCCGTAGCTCATCGCTGTCATGAGAGAGGGAAGGGCGACGCAGAAGAGCTTTGGCGCCTGTTGGCCATCGCGTCTACCACGGAGCTTCGCAAGTTAGTCGCTGGCACGCCCGCGCAGCCGTTTCTGGATGCCGACAACGCGCGTATGTTCGGCTCAATCCGCTCCATAACCGGCTCAGCAGTAGCCGCGCTCGCATACGTACAGGCTCAAAGATCGTCCTCATTCGCCGTACGCGACTGGGTCCGCACAGGCGTTGGCTCTCTGTTCATTCCCTATCAGGCCAACCAGATCGCCGCCCTGCGATCAATCATCGCGACCTGGATGCGCCTTGCCATCTTTGAGGCCATGAACCGCCCCGAAGAAGACCAACACCTGTGGTTCGTGGTGGACGAGTTGGACGCACTAGGAGCAATCGACGGCCTGAAGGATGCGTTGGCGCGACTGCGTAAATTTGGAGGCCGCTGTGTAATTGGCTTTCAGTCGCTGGCGCAAGTCTCCGCCACCTACGGCAACCAAAACGCCCAAACGGTCATAGAGAATTGCGGAAACACGCTGATCCTCAGGTGCTCAGGCAGTGATAACGGCGGCACTTCGCACTTTGCGTCACGCCTGATCGGCGAACGCGAAATCATCCGCCGGCAAACCTCACGCGGTCGGGACCACGAAACCTCGGCCATATTCAAGGGCGGTCGCCGTTCTACGAGCATCACGACGCAGCATGTAACTGAAGCGGCCGTGATGCCGTCGGAGCTGGAACAACTGCCCGACCTGGCCGGATACCTGAAGACCGCCTCGTCAGCGATTTGGCGACGGGTCCGTCTGGCACGCCCACGGTGACCCATGGCGATTTACAGACTGCAAATCAACCCTATCTCCCGTGCAGAGGGTCACAGCTCAGTTGGTGCGGCTGCATACCGAGCGGGCGAGCGGATCACAGATGATCGAACCAACGAGGTTTACAACCATTCGCGGCGGAAGGATGTCACTCATAGCGAGATCATGCTGCCTGGCGAGCTCAAGGGCGAAAACATGGAATGGGCCCGAAACCGGGCGAGCCTATGGAACTCCGTGGAGAACGCGGAAACCCGTAAGAACGCCCGCGTGGCGCGGGAGATTCAGGTGAACCTCCCGCATGAGCTCGCTCCTGAACGTCGTGTGGCGCTGGCTCGCGCGTTCTCCCAAGAGGTCGCGGACCATTACAAAGTCGCGGTCGACCTGGCCGTCCATGAACCACGCCCGTCGGGAGATCCGCGTAATCATCACGCGCATTTGCTGATGACAACAAGAGAGGTGACGCCTGAGGGGCTGGGGGCTAAGGCAGCCCTCGAGCTCTCGACACGTGACCGCATGCGGTTGGGTCTACCCGACAGCTCACAGGAATTCACAGCGATCCGCGAGCGCTGGGCGACTGTGACGAACGAAGCGCTCAAGGAGGCTAACATCGAGGCTCGTGTAGACCACCGATCGTTGGCGGAGCAGGGGATCGACCGGGAGCCGAAGCCACATATCCCGTTCGCCGCGTACAAGATCGAACGCGCTGGAAAGTACAGCGACGTAGCTGAAAGCATCCGCGCTGACTACAACGCTAGAGTACAGGCGCGCCTGGAGCGCCAGCTCCAACACGAACCCAACGCGTCAGCGTCGCCGGCACCGGCTACGTCAGCCTCACCGGCACCCGCTGCGTCAGCCTCGCCGGCACTCGCTGCGTCAGCCTCGCCAGCACCCGCTGCATCAGCCTTGGCAGCACCCGCTGCGTCAGCCTCGGCAGCACCCGCTGCGTCAGCCTCGCCACAGCGCGATACCACAGCCGCACTTGCGCCCAATCCGATGCCTTCACCACGGCCCGACGCGACGTCCCCATCACGGCCCGATGCGACACCCGCACCGCGGCCCGATGCCCAACAGCCCCGGCCGTCGGCCCCTCAAAGCCTGGAAGACATCCGCCGTGAAGCCCGCGAAAACTGGCTGAAGTCCCGCGCACAACCGACAGAGCGAAGCGCGCCATCCATCCAGCCCTCCGCCCTCGGCACCGACCGCCAGCCCGCAACCCCAACCCCCACAAGAGCCCACGACAATGACCAAACCCTCTAACGCCCAAATCCAGGACAGCCGCGCTCGCGCCAACACGGCCAGCCTCCCCGGCGACTACCTGCTCCCCTTCGCAGCCTGCTACGTCTATTCACCGAAAGGCGAATCCGAAGTCTCCAAACTCTCCCGCCAACTCTGCGCCAGGGTCAAAATCGGCAGTACCAAATGGCTACGCTCCTACGCAGCAACAGTCCACCAGGAAGTCAACCACGGCAGCGTTCTGAGCGAATTCTTTGCGCAGCACACCGTCCTCGTTCCCGTCCCGAAGTATCAGTCGAATGAAAAGGCAGTGCCCTGGGTAGCAAGAAGGTTGGCGGTGGCCTTACAGGAATCAGGTCTCGCCCGGGAAGTCTGGACAGACCTGAAGCAAGTCAGCTCAGTGGCAAGATCATCGTCAGCGTGGATGTGGGAACGCCCAACGGTACAGCAACACTATCAATCCTTCGCTGTGACTACGTCCTCAAAGTCAAAGGAGATCCAAAATATCCTGCTCATTGACGACGTCATCACAAAAGGACGAACCCTGGCAGCGGCTGCGATGCGAATGCAGGAGGTGTTCCCGAAGGCAGACATTCGTGCATTCGCGTTGGTCAGGACGATGGGATTTGTGCTGGAAGTCCCACGCCTGTTCGAGCCGTGCCAGGGAGTCATCCACTGGAACGGGGAGGACGCCTATCGCGCCCCCTAACCCTGAACTCCAACTTCAGGCCCGGTCAACCCGCGCCGCGAAGCAGCCGTGCTTGGCGTTATGCACATGCAAAAACTCCACTTCCTGCTTGGCTAACATCGAAACGAGGACCCCGTCGACCTCGCGTCCATTCACTACGTCCGCGTCCAACATCATGCCGCGCCCGTCAAACGCACGAACAGACAGCAACCGCTGACGCAGCGACTCGGGTACCACTCCGGGAGCAACCTGTGCCGGAACAGCATTTTCACGTACGAAGATGGCGTGTCGTGACCGATATGGACTGGCCACCGCCAGGTGCTCAAAATTGAGCAACAGCAACGTCTCACCCGGCAGGGCATCCATCAAACTCACGCGACAGGGAAACCCCGGAGCTTTGTCCGCGGTCCGCCGCACGATGTCCCGTGTGGCCAGCTCAGCATCAGACAACCCGAAAAGAGGTGCGAATTGCTCGCGTGACAGTCCCGAAACCTGAAAGCTCATGAAGGCACTCCTGGAAGAAAAACCGCGCAGTGCCATGTTCCGCTGCGGCCAGTTCCGCAGCATTCCGAAACTTGCTAATCGGTGGGAACCCCGTCAAAAAAGTCCACCATCCCCGTCTCCAGCGAGTACTCGGCCCCCACCACGACCAACCCCTCGGTTTGAATCATCTGCTCAATCACCTGAGACCCGTGCCTCAGCTGATTGGTAGACGCTCGCACATTCGCGCGCACGGCGTGATGCACGAGCGCGTCGTAGTCGTGCCGCAGTCCCGTTTCCAGCAATCCTTCAACTGCCGGTCGCACCCGATTCACGATGGAGTGAACGTTCCGGGATTGTCGCTCCGTGGGCCCGGTGAGCTGCTCCAGCGTCGCCGCGATCGCTCCGCACTTGGAATGTCCCAGTACCACGACCAGTCGGGTTTTGAAGCGCTCGGCCGCGAACTCCACACTGCCGACCTGGGAAGGCGCCACGATATTGCCGGCGACCCGGATGACAAACAGATCCCCCAACCCCTGATCGAAGATGATCTCCACGGGCACCCGGGAGTCCGAGCAGCCCAGGATCGTGGCAAAGGGCTCCTGACCGCCGGTGAGCTCCGCGCGCCGCCGCGGGCTGATCACCGATTCGGAGCTGCGGTTCTCGTCCACATAACGCAGGTTGCCTTCGCGCAGGCGTTGCAAAGCTTCTCGTGCTGGAATCATCTGGTATCGCTCAAAACCACCGGACGCTCATTCTACCGGCAACGGCTCAAAATATTACCCGCACAAAGTCTGAAGGGGTCCCGCTCAAACGTCCTGGGGATACGAGCCAATTGGAGGATAGTTCCCCATGTTCAGGTATATCGCCGTCGCGCTGGTCGTCATCGTTGCCGGCATTCTCGTTGCTGCAGCGACGCGGCCGGACACTTTCCGGATCGAGCGCGCCATCGTCATCAGTGCGCCGGCAACGAAGATCTTTCACTATGTCAATGATTTCCACCAATGGGGTGTCTGGTCGCCGTGGGAGAAGCTGGATCCGGCCATGAAGCGCAGCTACGCCGGTCCCCCTTCCGGCAACGGCGCCGTCTACGAATGGCAAGGTAACGGAAAGGTTGGGCAAGGCAGGATGCAGATCGTCGATGCCACGGAGCCGCAGCACGTGATCATCCAGCTCGATTTTCTCAAACCCATGGAGGGTCACAACCGGGCCATGTTCAACTTTCTCACCGTCGGGGCTGACACCCGGGTGGTCTGGACGATGGAGGGACCTTCCCCCTACATCTCGAAGCTCCTGGGCCTCGTCTTCAACATGGACCGGCTGATCGGGGGCGATTTCGAGAAGGGCCTCGCCAACCTCAAAGCCACCAGTGAGAGGTAGCGGTGGTTGCATAGACAACTTCTCCGCCGCTGAGGATCAGCACAACGAATGCCGCGTAAGCCGGTGCCAGAGAAAACATTTTTAACGCCGCCGCACGCAGGTCCAGCATGATCCGGTTGCCCCGGTTCCCGATCGCATGTGTCTCAACCTGGACACCGCCGCGCAGGGCCGGCGTCAACACGGGCAATGAGTCCTGCGGCTGATTGACCAATAATCCACGGGACCCCGAAGAGTCGCTCTAGGGTGCGAGGAGCGCCGCACCCCGGGAGCCGAGCGCCCCGTCCCTATACAGCTTGATGCCGCGCAAGGCGAGTTTGCTGCCGCGATGTTGCGGATCCGGCCCTTGTATGAGCAGCCGGCTCGCATCGGCGCTGGGGCCGTAAATCGCGTCGTACAGCCGCAGTTGTATCCGTCCCGCCGCATGCAGCCGGCTCAACTGGTCAACTTCCGACGCGGTGTTGCCGGCAATCTGAAGTTGTGTCCAGCCGAGCTCGACCGAGCACCGCGCCCCAACCTCCAGGGAGTGGGCCGTTTCCGCCGCAGTGGGCGGCGGTACCAACCGCTCCACCAGCTCCATGGCATTGTCGATGAGCATCCCGGTCGGCTCGCCGGCGGCATCCCGCAGCAGGGCACCGCCGGGTGGATCCGGTGTGGTTTTATCGATTCCGGCGCGTCGCAGGGCCAGACTGTTGGCGACCAACGCTTGGGCCTGGCCCCGTTTCAGCACGACCGGACGGTTGGGAGTCGCGGCATCCAGGTCCTGTCGGGTTGGGAAGACAGGGGGCGACCAGCGTGTTTCGATCCATCCTCCACCGCTCAACCTGCTGCCGGCGGGCTTTGCGGCGGCACGCTCGCGCACCTTGTTTTTCAGCTCCGCGAGGCTCTTTGTTCCCTCCAGGTTGAAGGTCAGCTCGCGCGCCCCAATGTCGGCCGCATGGGCGTGCGCATTGGTGAACCCCGGCAGTACTGTTGTACCGGGAAGGCGCGGGCCGCCGCGCTCCCGGCGGCGCGTCGCAGCGCATCAGGGGTCGAGCCGACGAACGTAATACGGCCATCAACTACAACAGCGGCCTGCGCCCGCGGTTGAAGGTCATTGGCGGTGTAAAAATTGCCATTGCCGAGAACCAACGGGGTGGGCGGCGGCGGCCGCCAACCGCAGGCGTCCCAACATATTACGGACCCCACGGTGTCGGAATCAGGACAGGTTGGGCCCGTGAGTGTCGATGTTTGGCATGCCTTTGTGTCCGATTGTGACCGCCCCGCCAGTTTACACGGCACCTGCCCTTGACTTTTGCGCCCGGCCGGCACCCGCGAGTCAGATTGGCGCCTGTTGCATGGCGCGTACGACCTTCGTCGCCGCGCAAATTGCCGCTCTGACAGGCACATACGCGCTCCAAACTCCCCCAACTCGCGGCCTGCCGCCACCCAACTGCGGGGTCCGGCCGGCCCAAACTCGACCCAAACATGGGCAAACTCTGACGCTATTCGCGCATTTTCCTACAAACTCTACTGTCAGAACCCCCCGCGAGTTGTGTATGATCGCGGCTTCGTTAAACTGTAAGTTCGAGGAGAGACTGATGGCCAAACGTCCAACCAACAACGGAGCATCGTGGAGTGCCAGCGAACTGCGCACGCTGAAGCAGCTTGCCAAGGCGGGAACCGCCCAGGCCGCCGCCAAGCAGCTGGGTCGTACCCCTGCCGCAGTTCAGCAGAAGGCCATGCGCACCGGCATTTCGTTCCGCGCTGCCCCGTCGGGTCGCGGACGCGCTGCCAAGAAGAAGTAAGCTTCCGGCAGACACGGAAAGCCCGGCCCGGCACAGGCGGCCACCCGGGTTTTCCGTTGACCCACTGCAACAACGGGTCGGTTCCCGACCCGTCAATTGTCAAATCACGACGTTTATTGCTACAGCGGGCGCCGGTCCGGCGGCGGCGGCGTGTATTGATAGAGCCACGTCTCTGACAGCGCTTGCCCGTCCGTGGACAGAAACAGCCGCAGGTTGATCGGCTCCACGCTGTCATCTGTCAGTGCCAGATCAAACATGGCGCGCCAACCCTGGATCGAGGCCAGCGGCCGGGCCGAGGTGATCTCGATCCGCCCGCGCGAGGCCGAGATATTGGGAATCACCTTCGCGCCGCCCCCCAGCAGCGGCAGGTCCCCGCCCGCGAAATCCACAACAAAACGCCACGAGAAGTGGGTGCGTTTCTGTCCCACGACACCACCGACTCCTGTCCGGGTGGCGTGTACGGTCGCGAGTCGGGGTCCGAACGGGTTCTGCCGCGCCCAATACAGTTTGTAACCGTACAGGTACTCCTGGCCTTTCTGCGGTTTGGCCGCGGGGGTCCAGAACGCTACGATGTTGTCCATCGTCTCATCGCGGGTCGGGATCTCAACCAGGGTGACCGCGCCCTTGCCCCAGTTGCTCTTGGGCTCAACCCACACGCTCGCGCGCTTTTCGTAGAAAACACCGTCGTCCTGGTACTGCTCGAAGTTCCGCTCGCGCTGCATCAATCCAAACCCGCGCGGGCCGTCATCGGCGTAGCTGTTGACCCGCACGGACGTTGGATCTGTCAGCGGCCGCCAGATCCACTCCCCGGAGCCGGTCCACATCTGCAGGCCGTCCGAATCGTGGATCTCGGGGCGCCAGTCTTCGGAAGCCGCGTGATCGTTCTTGCCGCTGAAGAACATGCTGGTGCCGGGCGCTATCCCAACACGCTCGATCTGCTTGCGCGGATACAGCGCGGCATCCATGTCCATGACAATGGAGTCGCCGATATTGATGATGAACCGGTAAGCCCCCGCGACACTGGGCGAATCCAGCAGTCCATACACCGTCAGATAGCTCGAGTCCTTCTGGGGACGCTCCAGGTAGTAGGCAATGAAATCCGGAAATTCCTCCGGTGTCGGCATGCCGCAGTCGATGGCCAGGCCCCGGTGCGACATGCCGAACTGCATCTCGCCGTCCACTGCGCGGAAATATGAAGCTCCCTGGAACGCCGCCATGTCCCGCGTCCAGTCGGTATGAAACAGGATGCGGAAGCCGGCGAACCCCAGGGTTGGGGGTAACTCCTTGGTGGCCACGCCCGCCCGGCTGTAGTCATACATGGCCGGGTCGAAGGCAACTTCCTGTGACTGCCCGTCCTGCACCAGAAACATGCGTACCGGCTTGTTGACCACAAACCCCAGGTGCGCGAACTGGATGCGGAAGCGCAGTCCATCATCCGCCCAGACGGAATGCTCCTCGCGGAAGCGGATCGACTGCCAGTGGTCCCAGTCGAGTTGCGCGATGGCCGGCGGCAACTGACTCGGAGGCGCCTGGTAGGGCGCTTCGGACAGTTTGCGGGCCATCCCTTTGAGGCGCGCATAGTCGAAAGGTTGCGCCGGCCCACGCTGTTTAGTGACGTTTGGCTGCTTGCCGGCGGCCGCGGCGGCTCGCAGGGACCATGCGCCGGGCACTGCCATGGACATTGCCGCCATACCGGCGCGCAGAAATTTTCTTCTGGACAAGGGGTGTTTGCTCCCGCAGACCACACAACGGTGAGCAGAAATTGTACCTGCTGTTCAGGGCAGGTTGGGTGTCTTGGGGGCGGGCGGGTCGTGCAGGTGCTCGAACAGGTTGCCCTGGGGCTCGATGTGGCCCACCTGGCACCCGATCAGGGGAACCAGAAACAGCAGACCAATCGCGCATCGGTCGGTGACGTTGAGCACGACCCCGCCCGGCACTACCTGCACCCGCTGAGTTGAGGCGTGAGACCAGCCAAACTTGGGTTTGCTCAGATCCGTACTGCCGGGTGTCGCGCCGGAGAAGTCATGCGGCTCCAGGACCGACGGATTCGCGTGTTTGCGCCGCTCGGCCTCCAGTACGTTGTTGGCCGCGATCCCCGCTTCGGCCCGCCAGTCGGGCGCCGGCGTGATGGCAGAGTCGGGTTCAGGTTGCGGTGGGGAGCCGGCTCGGGGCGGGGGCCGTCGCCTCACGCGCCCTGCGACCGCGGGAGCCGACGTCGATTCAACTGGTTTGACCACTTCCGGGACGAAAATCAGTGTCGTTGCCGGCGCATCCGCTTCGCTCAGGTCACGAGTGGGACCGCGCAGCACCGCAAACAGGAGGTAGAACACTACATGAATCGCCAAAACGACCAAGAGCGTTGCAGCGCGTACATGCACTGGCGATTCTCCCTGACAGTTTCAGACCCTCCCTACGTCGAGAGAGTTCCCAACCGTTATGTAATCAGCCCATCGGGCGCCAGCGCCGTCTTGCTAGACTCTGTGACAGCGGTGAAAAACCTAATAAGAGCCGCCTCTCGAAGGGGATTGATTTGTCTCGACGCCCATGGCGGGTACGTCCGACGCTGCTCGCGCTCGGCGTCTCGGTAGTTTTGCAATTGTGTCTTCCGGCAGTGGCTCTGGCGACTGCGAGCACCAAACCCACAACCCAACGGACGGCCCTGGGCGGGTTTGTAAAGGATCGCGCCCTGGCCCGGCTGCTGGGCGAGACACTCTTTCGCGACACGGTGGATATCATGTCGGATCCGGCCAACCAGGCGTCGAAGCCGGCCGATGCAACCAGCGACAACAGTGCGGTGGCCCAGGTGGCCCGCAACGTGCTGTCGCATCAGACGCTCGACAAGTACCTGTGGCTGATTCAACAGGCCTACAACGACTCGATGTGGAAGGGTGGCGACCGCGCGCGCATCGAACAGCACTTCCCGCTGATCTGGCGTACCTCGATCATGCTTTACGAGGCGAGTCTCGGCGCAAGCCCACACCGCGTCAGAGTTTGTACGCCCGCCGCAAACGGGGATGGATTCGACTGCCGCGATGAAATCTCGCGCGCCCGAATCGTGCCCATCCCCGCCCAGGCACCGTTGATTCAATTGCATCAGCCGACGCTCGGCTGAGAATTCTATTTCAGGTAGCGGTCAAACCACTCGATTGTCCGGCGCATCGCGTCTTCCGTATTGGCGGGCTCGCGCAGGCCGTGCCCCTCGCCGGGATAGATCATCACCGAGGTCGGCACTCCGAGGGCCTTCAGCGCGTGCCAGAACTCCTGGGTCTGTGGTGCGGGGCACTCGATGTCGCGCTCCCCAACATAGGCGAATGTAGGGGTGCGAACGTTGCTGATGAAGTTGATGGGCGATGACTTCGCGTACACAGCCGGGTCCTTGTAAACCGACGCGCCGAAGTAGGGCAGCATCCAGGCGTCGATGCCGTTTTCGCCGTAGTACGACTGCCAGTTGGAGACGCCTGCGCTGGCCACTGCCGCCTTGAAGCGATTGGTCTGGGTCACGGCCCACATGGTCATGAAACCGCCGTAGCTGCCACCTGTGATCGCCAGACGAGCATCATCAATGGGCGCCACCTTCTCCGCAGCATCCACCCCAGCCAGAATGTCCCGTAGATCCCCGTGTCCAAAATCCTGGACATTGGCGAGGGTAAAGCGCTCACCCTGGCCGAAGCTCCCCCGCGGGTTGGGATAAAAAATCGCATAACCGCGCTCGAGCAGATGCTGTTGCAGTCCCGGACCTCTAAACGACGGCAACAACGCTGCCGCCGGTCCACCGTGCACGGTGGTTACCATCGGCAGCTTGCCTTCGGCATGCAGCGGCAGCAGCAGCCATCCCTGCACTGTGAATCCATCACTGATCCACTGAATGCTCTGCACTCGTGCCGGTGTACTGAGGCCGGCATTGACAGAGGTCAGATCGGTCCATTTGCCGCCGGTTCCCGTCGCGATCTGCGGCGGGGATGTGAAGGACTCGTGCGCGGTCGCCATCAATCCGGACGGGCAGGCCAAAGACACGGTCGTATCCCCACGGGCCAGTGTTTCACTGCCGCTCCAAAGGACTTTGGGTTTAGGACGCTTCCTGCCCGAGCCCAGCTCGACGAGTTGGATCTTGTCTGCCGCCAGCTCTTCCGACACGAGCTGGTTGCTGCAGTTCCAGAACAGGGTGCGCGCCGAGGTTGGGCGGTCCGGTGTGATGTTGGTCGGCGCCCCGCCGGTCAGTGGCAGCGTGTACACGTCGCCGCCGGTCGAGCCGAAATCGCTCATGATGCCGGCGATGAATGCGACCGTGGTGCCATCGCGGGACACTTTAGGGTCGGCAAGCTGCTGTCGAATGTCGGTCGGGGTGTAGATGATCTGTCCCGCACCGTCGGTGGAGTTAAAGGCGTACAACTTCGCGGTCCACCAGTTGCTGTCACCATCGCCTGGGGCCGCGGTCCCCACAAAGCCGCTGCCGTCGGGCCGCGGGTCGTATTCGTAGACAAACAGGTCGGGTGGCGAGGCCCAGTGCAGGGCTCCCTGCGCGAGAATCGCGATTCTCTGTTCCGGTGGGGCGGCATCGAGATCACCCGCAACGGCCGCTCCTGCCTCGGTCGCTCCGACCTCCTTGCGTGCGCCTTCAGTCGCAAGCATGGATAACCGCCCGTCGGACAGATATCGCAGGTCGCCGATAGTTCCCTCGAAGTCGAGCTGTTTAGTCAGATTGTTCCCATCGGATCCAACCGTATAGATCGCGTAGGCATGACTGCCCGGTCTGCGCAGTGTGAAGCTCAGATGCTTGCTGTCCGAGGACCAGGTGGGAGATCCGGGCCAACATTGCGGAACGTGACCGCAGGGAAGCGGGATCGGCGTCTGCGCGCCCGTCTTCACGTTACGAATGACGAGCTCACGCAAGTTTGGATAAGTCCCGTTGATCGGCGAGTCACCCTCGACGGCCGCCACAAGAGCCGCATCGGGAGAGATCTCGACCTGCAGGAACCGATGGACCCTATGATCTTCCGCCGCCTGGACAGCGCCCGTGGCGCTCAAACACACCGCCAGCACCTGCCAGCCCCATCTCCTCCGTGCACTCATTACCACCACTCCCATTGGGCTCAAACTGATCCGTTATGATAGTCGCCAAGTGGAGAGGTCGTCCCATGTTCCGCTCGCGTGATACTGTCCTGTTGCCGCTAATGCTGGTTTATGGTGCAGCCAGCCGCGACCGCCGTCGTACTTCTGGTTTACGTCTTGCGCTGCGCACTTGCGTCGGTGCAGTCGGCGCGGCTGCGGGGCTGAGGGTTGGAATCAACTCTGCAATCCTGCGCAGGTGCACTTCCTCGCGGTCGATGACTACGTTGGGCGGCGCGGAGATTCCTAAGCGAATCTGATTTCCGTTGAGGCCTACTACCGTAATGACGACATTGTTGCCTATGCGCAGTGATTCATTGGGGCGGCGGCTGAGAATGAGCATGACAGTCACTCCATGTATTGCGACAGCAGTGTGACGTGTTGCTTCAATCTCTCCGGACGTCGCTGTATTCGATGACGCGGATCAGCGACTCCGCGAGCGTTATGACAATTCCTGCATGAATTGCTCGATGTGCAGGGCAGCCGCGCCTGGTACGCACTGAAGCAAACAGTGTGGCGCATCCAGTACGACGATGCGGGCAGCCGGCGCGTGTTGCTGGATAACCCGTGTCGCCGATCGCGGAATCAACCGGTCGTACTTCGGCACCAGGCACATAATTGGCACGCCAATCTGTTGCAGCGCTTGGCGCGCATCGCAATCCGCCACTGCCAGAATCCGCCGCTGCATAGTCGTGGCGGGCACTTTCAAGAGGATCTTCAGATGCAGCTCGCGAAGGGCCGGGGTGATCCAGCGGCCGAGCACCAGGAATCTCGACAGTGCGGCTGAGGATTCCGTGCCGTGAAATGGCAAATACGGCAGGAGAGGGCGGATGAAGCTCAGGCGGGGTCGCGGATTGCACGCAAAGCTCGCGCACAGAATGATTCCTTTCAAACCCCTCGGCGCCGTGGCGGCCAGCTCAATCGCGATGGGTCCTGAGAATGATTCACCCAACAGTACGTACGGCTCGTCGGTGGGCAACGCAGCGCGCGCGAACTCGCAACAGGTTGCATAGTCAAAGCCACCGTCAACGGGGTACCGCGCCACGCGGGTGCAAACGCTTTCTCCGAGGGATTCCAACAAGGGCTGAAAGAATTCGCCGGTGCCGTCCAATCCGGGCAGGAGCACCAGCTTTGGATTCGCTTTCATGGAAAATCGGTCGGACCGTTGAGCACAGGCCCGCAATGTCAATGATTTCAATGCGGATGGGAAGCCCGCCGCTGTGGTGAGATCCGCGAAGTGAAACACTGCCGGCGCCGGCACATCCGGTATAGTGGAGCGCTACCCTAATAAGAAGTTGCGCTCGCATCCCCAGAATATGACCAATAGGGAGCCGTTGGTGAGGCGACTGTGTGTCGCGCTTCTGGCCATCTACGCAGTGTTGTTCGCCTTCAACTCGTTTACCCGGACCCGTGAATTCGAGGACGGGGACACGATGAACTTCATCGATGTGGCGCGTCACATCGCGAGCGGGCAGGGTGTCACCCAGTCGACCCTGGGAATGAACCAACCTCATTTCGATGTGGATGATCCGATTCCCACACCGTTGACTCACCAGCCTCCGCTGTATCCACTGGTCATCGCGGCTGTGAGTCAGACGGGCCTGTCCATCACGGACTCGGCGTTGCTCATTTCCGTGGTGTCGTATGCGTTCGCGCTGCTGGCCGGCTATCGCGCCGTGTTGCTGTTGTTCGGTGAGGCCGAGGCGTTGGCTGCCTTGCTCCTGTTGGCCCTTTATGCACCGCTTCGCAACTTCTCTGATTCGGCCTTCAGCGATCTCCCCGGCACCGCCATTTTGCTGTCGGCCTTCTGGGTGTTGGCCCGTTACGCGCGTGAGCCTGAAAAGCGGGCGCGCCTGGCGTTCCTGGCGGGGTGGGTTACCGCTGTCGGGGTGGGTACCCGCTATGCCCTGGCGCCTCTGGTGGCGATCGGCGCATTGTTTGTATTCATTCGCGCGACCAACCGCATCCGCGACTCCATTCTCTTCATGGTGGGCCCGGGCGTCGTCGGTGTCTTGCTGGTGTGGCGCAATCTGACGATCCTCCATGGCTCGGTCATGCCGCACTACCTCCATTCGAGGACGGGGTATTTCTCGAATTGTCTGGACGCGCTGCGCACACTCGTCGGCGACTATGCCAATTGGGGCTCGCAATCGTTACGCATTGCGATCCTGGCGGTAGTCGTTGCCAGCGCGCTGTGGGTCGCTCAGCGTCGCGGGCAACTGGCCGCCACGCTGCACAGCGTCAGTTGGAAGGGCGCTGGGTCTGCGTTGCTAGTCCTATTCGGTGCCGTCTACTCGGCCTTTCTGATTGTGCAACGCGCCCGTACCTACATCGACCCCATCGGGCCCCGCTACATGTTGCCTGGCGCAATCAGTTTCCTGTTGCTGTTTGCGGTGTTCCTGGTCCGTGCCACAGGCATCAACCGTACCCGGCTCGCAGTGGCGGGATCCGTCATCGCGGTCGGGTTGATCGGCTTTGAGGTCAAGACGACCCTCGTGACGCCAGTCTACAGCGCCGAGCGCCTCATCGCGGAGTCGGAACGACTCAGTTGGGTGCAGAAAAACACTACGAACGATGACCTGATCATCGGCCAGGACTCGGTGGTTTTTCCGTTCTACTTCGGGCGTACGGTGGCCGTTTCCTACTCACCGTTCCCGTTCACCGAGATTCTGACCTACGACAAGACGTTGCAGCTGTGTCACCGATTCGCACCGCTGTACTCGCGCGTCCTGTTGGTTATCCCACAGCATCCCACGCCGCGAGAGCCGGCCAACGTGAATTGGAACATCCGGCTCGGAGCCTTCATTGATGCCCTCAATCAAGGTCGCACGGCAGCCTATCCCGCTGTTACTCCCCTGGCGGTATTGAAGGATGGACGGGTTTTTCGAGTCGGTTGCTGAAGCGGGCTCACTGCTCCATTCGATTGCGATAAAAACTATGCACCAGGCGCTGAAAGCGGTGCGCCGGCCGTTTCAGGAACGCGAACCCTGCGCACGCCGCAAATACCAGCGGCAGAATCAGTAGCGCCAGCAATACATCCGTATACATCCAATTGGTGCGGATGCAGGCGGCGACGACCGCGATCCCCTGCCAATAAGGCAGTCGCGTGCTCGTGCAGCGCCTCTGGGCCTGCCACAGCAACAGTTGCACCAGCAGCAGCTCCAGTACCAACACAATCCATGATTGCTCATCCATTTCACCGGCCCGGATGGCTTGCCACGTCCACCAGAGGGGAGCGAGGCTGACGGCCAGCAGCCCGAGCAGTATGTTGATCCGGGTCAGTAAGGAGATCCTGATGAGGACGTCTGGCATGGTGTAGAGACTGTTATTCTGCTTGTTCTATTCGTCCCGCGCGGCGCAGCTTATCAAACAACCTACGAAGCGGTGACGGTCGCAGCCATTACGGAGTTCGAAGCAATCAACGCACCTGCGCAGTCCGGGCGCCGGTCCGCCGGCATTGCTAGTTGCCGGGCTCGATATATAATCGGCGCACGTGTTCAGATGCAGCTGTCAACGGTGAACTCAACAACCTGACAGCGGTTACGGTGAATTGACCTTTCTTGTGATTTCCCTTGGGAACCATGGAGGCTCTCCGGAACATGAGAATGCCAGAGGCCTCGCTGCGAGATTCGGCAGCGGTTCAAGCCACGTACTATACGGCCGGTATCGCCTTCCTGGCGCTGGCCAAAGTGAAGTATCTGACGCAGGGGTACCTGACTCCCAAAGTGGTCGACTCGGACAATGTCGCCGCCTGCGTAACTTACGCGCGCAAGATTGCGCAAATCTACCTCGAGCACGTCGACGTCAGAGGCCGGCGCGTGCTCGAGCTCGGGCCCGGATCCGATCTGGGCGTGGGTATCCTGCTGGTGCAGGCCGGTGCGCAGAGTTATGTTGGTGTTGATCGCAATCCCCTGGTGGGAGACCGGTCCGCGCCTGTGCATGCAGCGCTCGGCGGCGTTTCCCAGAACCTGCGCTATGAAGTTGTGCCCGATTTCAATTTCGCGGCGCGGCTCGGCGAGGCGCAGGTCGATGTCGTTGTCAGCAATGCCGCGTTCGAGCACTTTGACGATGTGCCCGATGTGGCACGGCAACTCGCCAGGGTTGTCAAACCGGGCGGCAAGCTCAGCG
>Ga0181534_10001001_pt1 | contig 19067 bp, 26 predicted proteins | sample PEATcosm2014_Bin_37_FD_119758 | JGI IMG/M metagenome (GOLD analysis project Ga0181534, IMG submission 119758) | Peatland microbial communities from MTU Mesocosm Facility, Houghton, MI, USA - PEATcosm2014_Bin17_10_metaG | ecosystem: Environmental > Terrestrial > Soil > Wetlands > Peat | place... | reverse complement strand
GCCTTTACGACTCACCAGGACCACGGATCGGGGGCGTCCTCGCGGTTCCTTCACGGCGTGACCCGCGGCTCGTTCTCCTATCTCGCCGCCATGATCGTCCTGGCCGAGCTTCTTCGCACGGGCGACCTACGGCTGGCCTTCGTGGCGGCCCTGGTCGCAGCGCTCGTCGTCCAGGGTTCCATTCAAGTTCACGACACGCGCGTGAATCGTGCTCGTGTCGTGATGCCCTTGGACAGACGTACGCAGCCAGCGCCTGAAAGTGACGCCGCCGGGAACGTCCGCTAGGCCATCCTCGTGATCGCTTCGGCCAAGAGCTTCTTGTAGGCGTGAGTGTTGATCGTGGTCAAAGAGATCTCAGAGAAGGCCAGCACGTCCGAGCCCTTGGTGGCGTAAGCCACCACTCCCGTCACGTGGGCTCCGCCCAAGACGAAGGACACGGTAAATCCTCGGACCGGGACGGCGTAGTGACCGAGGTTGACCGACCTGGTCCGCTGGAACGTCACCTGCCCGTCGACCGTCGACGCGGTCTTGGGGCACTTGGTCATCTTCGCGAGAGTCTCGTTGTAGACGGCCCGTGGAGCCTTCGAGGTCGCCAGTCTCTCGAGGAGCAGCGTCTCGGAGGACTGATTGGCGAACACTTCGCGCACGGCCGAGCGAGTTGTGGGCTTGGCGAACGTCGACTCGGGACAGCTCGTCGTTTCGCTCGCGGCGATGTAGTACTTCGACCAGCCGGGCACCTCTTTGGACGATAGGAGCTCGTGGCGGAGGGACGGCGCCGCCGCCGAGGCGCTCACGCTCGAAAGAAGCGCGACGAATAGTGCCATCACGGCGGCGAATCGTTTCATACAACAACGCTAGCGACGACCTTATTGAGAACGATTGAGGCGAACGGTTCCGATGGATGCGAATCACACAAAACAGAAACCACGCGATCCACGAGAACCGTGACGTCGTGGATCGAGGGGCCCCTCTGCGCGTAGTAGCAGTGGCGGTGGCGGTGGCCGCCGACTGCGTGCGCCCATGGCCAAGAAACTCATTGTCAACACGGTCACTCACAGTGACCACAGCACGGGCACATTCCCACGACAACATCAACTTTTCTCCGAGGTGCACCGTTACTGCGGCGCTGAGCCAATCACGGGATCCGACGGCATCGAGTCGGCGCGTTGGCCGCTCCGTCAAGGTGGCGTCTACGTGCCCGTCGACCCGACGTCTGGCTCGCGTCAGCGAGGCCGGGCTCGTCGACGTGGTGGAAGAGTTTGGTCTTCGAACTCAATTCCAAGCCCGCTGCGCGTGGGCCTCACTCTGGAATCATGGTGCTCAGACAGAACGGGTGACCCGCGGGATCCAAGAACACCAGGTAGGTCTCGGGCGCCGGTTGCGTCGTGGCTTTCGTGGCGCCCAAGGCGAGAACCTCGCGCTCACCAGCCGCCAGATCCGAGACGGCGAGATCAAGGTGTATCTGCTTGGGCGTGTCGTCACCGGGCCAGGTGGGTGGTTGATAGTTGTCCACCTTGACGGCGGTCAGCCACATTGAGCCCGCCTTCACCGCGTCAAACGTGTCGCTCCGGAAGGCGACCTCGCCGTCCACCACCGCCGCCCAAAAGTCGGCGAGCGGGTGCGGGTCCGCGCAGTCGAAGGAGACCGCGCCAAATCGAACGTGTTCTGTCATGGGGCCGAGTGTATCGAGCGGGGGTGACGCGACGTTAGAGGAGATCGAGGCCGAGATCGAGCGCCCGAACCGAGTGGGTGAGCGAGCCGACGGCCACGTAGTCAACTCCCGTCGCCGCCACCTCCGCCGCGGTCGCCAGCGTGAGTCCGCCGCTCGCTTCGAGTCGCACGTCGGGAAAGGGCCGGGCCAACTCCACGGCCTCGGCAATCTGCCCCACACTCATGTTGTCGAGAAGCAACAAAGAGCATCCCGCTGACAGCGCCTCATCGACCTGTTCGAGGGTGTCGCACTCCACTTCCAACGCGACATTGGGGTAGCGGCGTCGCACGTCATTAATGGCGGCCGTGATACTCCCGGTCGCCGCTACGTGATTGTCTTTGATCAATGCCGCGTCACCGAGACCCATGCGGTGATTCACGCCGCCGCCGCAGCGCACCGCGTACTTTTCCAGTTGGCGCAGTCCCGGTGTTGTCTTCCTCGTGTCGCGGACCCGACAACCAGTGCCCTCGAGCGCTTGACTCCACGCGTAGGTGGCGCTGGCGACCCCCGAGAGGTGGGTCATGAAATTGAGTAGCGTGCGCTCGGCCACGAGCAGCGCCCGGAGCGGCCCCTGCAGGCTCATCACCACGGCGCCCGGTTCGACCACGTCCCCGTCCGCGATGTCGTGTTTCGCACCCGCGAGGGGAAAACCGACAGCTTCCAGCACCACGAGGGCAATCGGGCCGCCGCAAACGACGCCCGATTCGCGCGCCGCAACCTGGGCCCGAGCGATCTGGTCTGCGCGAATGGTTGACTCGGTCGTGACGTCGGGTCCGAAACGAAGGTCTTCGTCGAGCGCGACGTCGACCAGGCGACGCACCTCGCGCGGATCAAGTCCCGCGAGTACGAGTCGTTGGTCTACCTCGTCGCTCACGCGCCGGCCAACGCCCCGGCTTCAGCGACAATCTCGCCCTCGACTACCCGAAGGGAGATCTCGTGGCTCCACACATCACTCGTCTCGCTGAAGTCGCTGCGCCGATGACAGCCTCGACTCTCCTCGCGCATCAGGGCGGCGCTGGTGACGAGGAGCGACGCACTATGTAGATTCGTGGCCTCGAGGGTGGCCAGGTCGAACGTTCGGCGAGGGCTCGCCGGCGTCGTCCGCAAAGAATCGAGAAGGTCCTCCAGGCCCTCGCGATGACGAAGGACCCCCGCGTGCCGCGACATCAGTAACGCGCGCGACTCCCTGGTCGACGCGTCGACACCTTGTCCTGGCTCGGGACGCGCACCACGCGAGCGCGAGCGGTCTCTCTGTGGGGGGCCCCCGCGGGCCAGACGCTCGCCCAGTCGACGCCCCGCGATGACGGCCTCGGTGAGTGAGTTCGACGCCAGTCGATTCGCGCCGTGCACGCCGGTGGCCGCGACCTCGCCGACCGCGTACAGGCCGGCGAGCGACGTGTTGCCCTCGAGGTCCGCCGTGACCCCGCCGCAGGCGTAGTGGGCACCCGGCGCAATAGGAATGAGTTCGCTGGCCGGATCGATGCCCGCGTGACGACAGATCTCCAGCGTGGTGGGGAACTCTCGCGACAGGCGCTTGGCCCCGACGCCGCGCGCGTCCAGCCACAGGTGGGTTAAGGGCTCCGCGCCCTGATTCATACGTTGCAGCATGGTGAACGAGACGACGTCACGCGGCGCGAGGTCGCCCAGGGGGTGCGCTCCGTCCATTACCGAACGGCCGTCGGCGTCGATGACCGTTCCCCCGGCCCCGCGCAAGGCCTCCGTGATGAGGGGCGACTGACCCCGGCGATCACTCGAGTACAAGACGGTGGGGTGAAACTGGACGAACTCGACGTTGCTCACGGTCGCTCCCGCACGCAGAGCCAGCCCCAGGCCGTCGCCGGTCACCTCGGGGGGATTGGTCGAGGAGGAGAAGGCTTGCCCGTACCCGCCGGTCGCGAGCACGACCGCGCGCGCGTGAACGACGCCGACCTCGAGGGTTCCGTCGCTGTTCACTCGTCCGGCGATGACCCCGACCACGTCGCCGCGGTCGTCGAGGAGAGCGTCGATGGCGGCGGTGTGCTCCATGATCTCTACATTCGAGGCGAGCACCGCGTTTCGAAGAACGCGGTGCAGCTCGGCGCCGATGGCGTCTCCGCCCGCGTGGACGATGCGTCGATGAGAGTGGCCCCCTTCGAGTCCGAGCGAACCGAGATCAAAGTGAGCCCCGAGTCGCTTCAGCAGTCTCACCACCCCCGGCGCACTGGTCACCAGCGATCGAACACGATCCGCGTCGGCCAGCCCGGCCGCCGCCACCAGCGTGTCGCGGGCGTGCGCTTCGAAGGAGTCATCAGCGTCGCTGACGACGGCTAAGCCTCCCTGGGCGAAGGGCGTCGAGCCACTGCGTAGGGCCCCTTTGCTCACGAGCGCGACGCGTTGACGGGACTCGCCCGCGGCCAGCGCGGCACTCAGTCCCGCGGCCCCGCTTCCCACCACGACCACGTCGACGTCACGACTCCAGGTCGCGTCGACCGAGGGCAAGTATCGGGGTGAGGAGATGGTCACTCTCCCGCCATCGACGGGGTACCGACCGCGATCATGGCGTCCACCGCGCGCTTGGCGCGGCGAGCCACCTCCGGCTCGATCACCACCTCGCTCGTTCCTTCGCGAAGACAGCGCAGCAGAACCTCACGCGTGGTCATCTTCATGTACACACACTCCGCGTGCTCGTTCACCGGCTCCCAACGCACCGCGGGGTTGGCGCGGCGAAGTTGGTGCAACATGCCGGTCTCGGTGGCGACGAGTACCGAGGGGGCGATCGTCACGCGCGCCCGATCGAGCATGCCGCCCGTAGAGAGGACGTGGGTTCGATCGGCGGGAAGATCGCCGGTGCCGCTCAGCCACAACGCCGGCGTCGCGCACCCGCACTCGGGGTGGATGAACAGTTCCGACGCCGGATTGGCCAACGCCTTGTCTCGCAGGTCCACAGGGCTGATGCCGGCGTGGACGTGGCACTCACCCATCCAGATGTGCATATTCTCTCGCCCGGTCATTCGCTGGACGTGAGCCCCGAGGAACTGGTCCGGGAGGAACAGCACCTCGCGGTCCGGGGCCACCGTGTTCACGATGTCCACCGCGTTGGCCGAGGTGCAACAGAGGTCGGTCTCGGCCTTCACCTCGGCGGTGGTATTCACGTACGCCACGACGACCGCGTCGGGGTGTTCGCACTTCCAGGCCCGCAGTTGGTCGGCGGTGATGCTGTCGGCGAGCGAGCAGCCCGCCGCGGGCTCGGGAATCAACACCGTGCGATCGGGGGCGAGGATCTTGGCGGTCTCCGCCATGAAGTAGACCCCGGCGAAGACGATGGTCGAGGCGTCACTGTCCGCGGCGATGCGCGACAAGGCGAGGGAGTCACCGACGTGATCGGCGACGTCTTGTATCTCGGGCCGTTGATAGTTATGGGCCAGGATGACCGCGTCGCGCTCACCCGCCAGGCGACGCACCTCGCTCGACCACTCGTCGAGGGACTCGGGGATGATCTCGGTGACGCTCACGACCCTCTCCGATTGATCGACCGGCGCGACCCTCGTGACGCAGCCGTCGCACTTCGGCGAGGTTTTCGCCTAGTAGTCGAAAACCCTTCGATTAAGTTACCATGCAAGGTGAACGCGAGTCAACCCTCTCACGCATCGGCCAGCGACCACACGGTTCGGTTCCGTCACGAGGTCCTGGCGGCGGTCTTTCAAGTACGCGAAAAGCGCCTGCATTGCCTGCTGTGGCGCCGGGCCAAGCCACCCTTTGAGGGCGACTGGGCCCTCCCCGGTGGTCCGCTCGGTCCGGAGGAGCTCCTCGGCTCGTCGCTCAGTCGACATCTCGCGACCAAGGTCGATCTCACGGACATCGCCTACCTCGAACAGCTGGAGACGCGCAGTGACGTCGACCGTGACCCCCGCGAGCGCACTATCGCCACCGCCTACGTAGCCCTCGTGTCCTCGCCGCTCAATCCCTCAGTCCCGAGCGACACGACCTGGTTCGAGGTCGACGATCTGCCCTCGACCGCCTTCGACCACGCCTCCATCATCCAAAGCGCGCGCGAGCGACTACGGGCGAAGCTTACGTACACCAACGTCGGCTACGCGCTGGCCCCCGAGACCTTTAGCATCGCGGAACTGCGCTCTATCTACGCGGCCTGTCTCGGTCACGACGTGTCCGCCACGAACCTCCAGCGCGTCTTGCAGCGTCGACACATCATTGAAGCCACGAGCGTCGTCGCCACGCCCTCGGCGTCGGGAGGTCGACCGGCCGCGCTGTACCGCTTCACCGAGCGCACGCTGCTGGTCACCGATCCCTTTGCGGTCTTTCGGCCGCCGCACTCCCCGTGAAACGACGTCTCGAGCCGCGCCGGCCTACAATGAGGCGAGCGCGACGGAGCGAGTGCTTCATGAATCGACGACTGGTGGGCCTCACGGTGGTGGCGACACTTTCGGTGCTGGGCGCGTCGTTGCCAGCCTCGGGCGCACCCGGGGTAGCGAAGAACCTCATCGTCACTCCGGCCGTACGGGCGAGCCTGCTCGACGCGGGCGCCGCCTACCACCAGCTACCCGTGAAGGACTACCTCGGACTCACGAAGGGCATGACCTACTACGCGTTCGACGTCACCACGAAGACCTACTACGCCGCGGCCGGGCTTGACCCGAGCCCGACGTCACTGCGGGCTCAAGTGGGGGCCCAAGACGACGGCGGCTACAACCTCTTCGTTCGTGCGCAGGGCGCCACGACGTGGAAGATCTACGACGACGGTCTCGGCGCCTCCGAGGACGCGAAGTGCCCCATCACGATTCCCCCGGCGGTACGGAAGGTCTGGGACTGGCAACTGCGCTGCTTTCCGCCGCTGTCGTAGCTAGCCCCTGGTTGGTGATTGCCACTGCGGCGACGGCCACGGACTCGCGGCGCGCAACACCGCCTCGATGCGCCGCGCCGCGTCCAGCACGGTCCACTCGCCCTGGGCGCGCCCGACGATGCCCAGACCGACCGGCAGTCCCTCGACGACACCCATCGGCAGACTCAGTATGGGCCACCCCGCGATCGCCGGCGGCCCGGTGATGGGACTGGCCGGTCCCGGGTGCCCACCCACAATGAGATCGCTCTTCCAGGACGGACCATACGCCGGCGCAATAATGACGTCCGATCCCTCAATGCCCGGCTCGAGACACGTGGTGAGCGCCCAGGCGAGATTTCGCGCCCGAGACTCGGCGTAGGCCGGGCCAGCGCGTCCGCCCGTCTCCACCGCTTCGAGAAAGAACTCGTGTCCGAAGTAGCGCTGTTCGATCTCGGCGTGTTCGTCTTCATAGCGAATCACCTCCGCCAGCGAGTGCACGCCGTCGCCCGGACGTTGCGACAGGTACTCACCCAGATCGTCCACCAGCTCGGCGAGCAACACCGTCAGCTCGTCGCGCCCTTCGGACTCCCCCGGCACGGCGAGGTCACGTTCCACGATCGAGAGACCCGCTCGTCGCAGCTCCGCGACGACGTCGTCAAACATCTCGTCGGTCGCGGGGTGGCCCGTGCGCCAGTTCTTGGCGACGACGAAGGACGTCGCGTCCGCGCGAAGCGGGTTCTGTTTCGCCAAGACGCCGAACATGACCGCGACGTCGGCCACGTGGCGCCCCATGGGACCGGGACTGTCCTGGCTCGCGCTGATGGGTATTACGTGGGTTCTGGGTACGACACCCACGGTCGGCTTCAGCCCCACCACGCCGTTCATTGACGCGGGCGAGACGATCGAACCGTCCGTCTCGGTGCCGACGGCCAGGGGAGCCAGCCCGGCCGCGAGCGCCGCGCCGGAGCCCGAGGACGAGCCGCCGGCCGAGCGGTCGAGCGCCCAGGGATTGGCGACCAGCCCCCCGGTGGCCGAGTAGCCGCTGGTTGATCGCGGTGAGCGAATATTGGCCCACTGGCTGAGGTTGGTGCTGCCGAGGATGACGGCGCCCGCGTCGCGCAGTCGCGACACCAAGGTGGCGTCGCGACTAGGCCGGCCGATCAGCGAGGTCGAACCAGCGAGACCGGGCAGCCCCCGGGCCTCGATGTTGTCCTTGATCAGTACGGGGACTCCGTGCAGTGGCCCGAGGGGATAGCCAGCCCGACGCTCTTCGTCGCGCGCGTTCGCCTGGCCGCGCGCTTCGTCGTGAAGGGCGGCGATTGAGTTGACCGCGGTGTGACTGCCGAGAGCGTCGACCTGTTCAACTCGTTCGATCAACGTGTCGACGAGGTCGAGCGAGGTCACCCCACCGGCGGCGAGGCGCAGCAGTACGTCGTGGACACTGAGGTACCCCAGGGTCGCCGAAGAGGGATGAGGATCGTGCACCGCACCAGGTTATGACGACCGGCGAACGTGGTGAGGAGACGTGTCAGACTCTCACCATGGCCGATCGGTCCGTCGCTCAGAAGCTCGGCGTCGGTCCCGACAGCGTGTTGGCTCTCGTGCACGCCGAGCCCACCTTCTCTCTTGAGCTCCCGTCCTCTGCCACCACTCGACGGTGCGCTCGCGGGAGCGCGGACGTGGTGCTCGCGTTCTTCATTCGGGCCGCGCGCCTAGAGAGCGAACTCGATCGCCTCGCGCGGATGACGTACCCTTCGGGTTCCCTGTGGATCGCCTGGCCCAAGCGGGCCTCAGGTCGCCCCACCGACCTCAGCGATCACGTCGTGCGCGCGGCCGCCGTGACCCGGGCGCTGGTGGACAACAAGGTCTGTGCGCTGGACGACACGTGGAGCGCCCTTCGTCTCGTGTGGCGAGTCGAGAGCCGACGCGAGAGCGCGTCAACTCTCGTCGCGGAATCGCTCGAACAGTTCGGTCAAGCTTTCGAGAACTTCGGGAGATAGGTCGTCGACGCGCACGACCCCGCTCGCCGCGATGGTGACCCGCAGTTGCTCCAGGTACGCGGTGCAGGCATCGCACAGGGCGAGGTGCGCTTCCAGGCGGCGTCGATCGCGTCGAGAGAGCGCGCCGTCCAGATAGTCGCTCATCAGCTCGACCGCCTGGCGACAGACGAGGGGACTGGGTAGCAATCTCATATCTGACCTGCGCGCATCTTTGATTCGACCTCGGATCGTATTCGTGAGCGGCTGCGGTGCAAGATGACCCGCACGTTCGCCTCAGAGAGGTCGAGCAACTCGGCTACCTCTGCAGTTGATAGTCCCTCGACGTCGCGCAACGTTACAACGGCGCGCGCGACCTCGGGAAGTCCGGCGATGGACTCGTGCACCAGTTGGACGATGGGGCCATTGACGATGGCGTCGTCGATGCTGTCGGTAAAGGGCACCGGCGGATCGGCCCACATGCCGCTCTCGTTGAAGCGACCGGCGAGCAGCGATCGATCCGAGGTGAGGTCGACGGGAATAACGCGCTTTTCCTTCACTCCCTTGGTGCGGGCCCGATTGACGCAGATGCGAAACAGCCAGGTCTTGAATGATGATCGACCCTCGAAACGTTCCAGGCCCCTCAACACGGCGATCCAGGTCTCCTGGGCCACGTCCTCGGCGCTGGCGTCACTTCCCACGTAGTAGCGCGCCAGGCGAACGAGCGGATCCTGATACTTCGTGACCAACTCCCGAAAGGCACCCTCGTCGCCGGCGAGCACCCGCTCCAGTAGCACCGCGTCGTCCACCTCGTCACGTTATCGGCCCAGTCGTGCCGCGCGGTTTCGAGTTCCGCTCCTACTGGGCGAGCGGCGCCCGGTGCTAGGTTTCGGTCGTTAACGGCGAGGCCCGAGGAGGCTTACGTGCGAAAGTTCTGGATGTTCGGCGGAGTCGTCGCGGCGTCTCTCGGTCTCGCGGCCTGTGGAACCTCACCGGCCACCCTCAACTCGGCCGTGTCCTCGCTCAGTTCGTCGCCCGACGCCGAGATATCTATCTCAGCCTCGGCGTCAGGACCCGACACCGCACAGGCGCAGCCGTACCTGAGCGCCATCTCCTTGGACGCGACCTTCGTGAATCCCACCGGCGCCGCGCTGTCGACGGCCACGTCGCTTAATTCTGAGGTCACGGTGAACATCCACAACACGGCGCTCCTCGACCTGCGCACCGTCGGGGGGAATCTGTACGTACTCATCAACGCGTCGGCGCTCCACGGCATTGCGTCACTACCGATCTCGGCCAACGATCTGAGCGCCGCGGACGCGCTGTTCGGAGGACGGTGGTTCGAGTTTCCAAAGAGTCTTCTCAACTCCTATCTCCGATCCGAGCGCGCGAAGTTAAAGGCCGAGGGAGCCACGCCGCCCGCGACGGCCAAAGAAGTGCAAGAGGAGCAGACCATCATGGCGGCCCTCACCAAGTTCGTCGAGAACACTCCGGCCACCACGCTGGCGAGCGGAGGGTTCAGCGAGACCGCCTCCTTGCAGGCGTTCGTCAATGCCCTCTGGCCGACGGTGGAAGGTTTGGATCCCTCGGGCGCCGCCACACCCACCGACGTCAAGGGCTCCTACACGCTGACCCTTTCGACGTCCGGATCAACGGTGACGGGTGGATCGATCTCGATCACCGCCCCGGGCAGCGGTGGTAACGACACCGTGGGGCTGCAGGCGTCGGTGGCGCACAACGGCGCGACGGTCGTCGCCCCATCGAACGCGACGGTGCTCAGCGAGTCGGTTCTCAAGGGGCTGCTCAACGAGGCCAAGTAGTTCTTCGCCCCTCTACCGGCGGTACGCCGCGTCGTTCACGGCGGCGATCGCGGTTCTCTATTCGTGGTTCGCGACCGGCCTCGCGCCCTTCACCAATGCCGCCTACGTAGCTCTCAGCGTGCCCGTCCTCGTGGCCCTCGTCGTCTACGGCGCGCTCGGAGGATTCTCACCGCGCCCCGACGGCATTACGTCCTACTACCGCGCGCGCGGCGACTCGACCCGAGTTCTCCCCTGGGCCGCGATCTTCGCCGTGGCCCTGGGTCTGGAGATCGCCGGTCTCGCCCTGGGCGGTCGCTCGAAGGACGTCCCGACGCTCAGTACCACGATCGACCAGGTACTCGTGACGCACGCGGGACGGTGGCTCCTCTATCTCTGGTGGCTCTGGGTGGGGTATCGGGCGATCGCCCGGCCCGCGACCCGACAACGACCGAGTGAGCCCGGGTGATCGTCACCGTTGCCTGGTGGGTGCTCATCGTGGGGGCGCTGATCATGGAGGTCGTGGCCCGCGTTCGCCCGGGGGTCATCGCGCCGTTATCGCGGGTGGGCGCGCGATTGGCCCAGGTCCTTCCGCTGCGCCTCGGGCTCTGGGCGGGCTGGATCTTTCTCGGAGTGCACCTCATTACGCGCTACACGCTGCCCCGAGGCTGACCGACATTGGCCACCACCGTCTATGAGAGACTGCTCCCATGGGATCAGCAGGCGACAAACCAAGAAAACCTCGTCGACGTATGGCGAAGGTGCCGCGCGGATTCGAACCGAACGACCTGCACCTGGCCGGACTCAACAACCCTTCGGGTGGGAACTACAGCACGCGCGACGATCACGACGCGGCGAGTTATCGCAGCACGAACCTCGGACGATTTGGCCGCGCCTTCCTGTGGCTCCTCGGACGACGCAAGCGCGAGCAAGTGGACCCTAACACCGACGCCAACTCCGAGTCGCAGTAGCGCGATCGAGCGGGCGACCTCCCAGATAGAGTCAGCCCATGGCCGTCGAGCGCGACACCAAAGACTGGACCTGGGTCCTCGAGCGACCGTGCCACGAGTGCGGCTTTAACGCGGAGGCCATCGGCACCGACGGGCTGGCGGAGAAACTCCGCGTCGGCGCCACGCGTTGGTCGGCCGTACTCTCTCGCGAGGACGTGCGGGTTCGACCCGGCGAGAGCCAGTGGTCACCGCTCGAGTACGCCTGTCACGTCCGCGACGTGTTCGTCGTCTTTGACCGACGCCTCGCCCTCATGCTCGAGAGCGACAATCCCACGTTCGAGAACTGGGATCAAGATGAGACCGCTCTCGAAGGTCGCTACTGCGATCAAGACCCGGCCGTCGTGCGCGACGAGATGTCGGCCAACGCCCGGCGCTACGCGGATCGCTTCGACACCGTCACGGCCCTCGACTGGGCCCGACCGGGGTTGCGCTCAAACGGGAGTCAGTTCACCGTCGCGTCGCTCGGACGCTACTCCCTGCACGACGTCGTCCACCACCTGTGGGACGTCGGCGCACCCATCTAGCCGTTTCCTAGTCGCCGTTCCACGCGCGCAGCTCCACCTCGAGCGGATCGAGGCCCATCGGGCCGAGCGCCAGGGCGTAGGCGTGAAAGCGCTTGAGCGAGAAGTGCTCGCCGAGTCGTTGTCGAGCCTCTTCGCGCGCGCGCAACCACACCCGCTCGCCCACCTTGTACGAGATCGCCTGGGCGGGCAGTCCGAGGTAGCGCTCCACCTCGGACACCGACATCTCGTGGGGTTGGATGGCCCACTCGTCGAGCACCGCCACCGCCATCTCGGGAGTCCATACCTTCCCCGAGCAGTCGCCGAGACCCCCCAACTCTCCGAGGTCGGCCGGCGCGGCCAGTTGTAGGTGCATCCCGATATCGACCATGACGCGCGCGGCCCGCAGCGCCTGGCAGGCGAGAAATCCCAGTTCGTCACCCAGGTCCTCGAAGAAACCCAGCTCCTCGGAGAGTCGCTCGGCGTACAGCGCCCACCCTTCGCCGTACCCACTGGTCCAGGCTTCTAGACGATGGAAGCGACTCTGACGTTCGGCCTCGATGATGGACGTCGCGCACTGCAGGTGGTGTCCCGGTACGCCCTCGTGGTACCAGGTCGAGGCGTGGGCCCACCACGAGAACGTCGTCTCGCCCAGGGTCGGAAACCACGTGGTGCCCGGTCGCGAGAGATCTTCGCTGGGCGGAATGTAGTACGGTGCCGCCGCCGACCCTTCGGGCGCGAGGCGCGCGTCGCAGAAGCGGATCCGCGGATCAATGTCGAAGTGCACGCCGTCGAGCCTCTGAACGGCCCCCTCGGTAAAGGAGACGAGGCGGCGCAACAGTTCGTCCGTGCCCTCAATCAGGCGCGCGGGGTCGCGATCCAGGTGATGAGCCACCTCGACCAGGCTCGTCGCGTCGGGGACGAGCTCCTTCGCGATCTCCCACATGCGCGCGTTGATGCGGCGCAGGTCGGCGTAGCCCCACTCGTACAACTCCTCAAAGTCGAGCTCGGCCCCGGTGAAGTTCTGCGCCCACACGCCATAGCGATCGACGCCGCAGAAGTCCCGTTCGTTCGCTCGGGGGGCGAGCTCGTGGCGCAGGTAGCGCGACAGTTCCCCGCACGCCTCGTCCGCGTCCTTCGCCGCCCGGACGAGTCGGTCGTCCTCCGCGAGTCCCGGGGCGATGCTCGCGACGAAGCGCGCGTAGGTCCCCGTGGCGTACGTAGCGGCCTGGTCCGCCACGCCAATCACGTGGCGCCGCGGCTGCAGTCGATCGCTCGCGGCCAGTTCCTCCAGCGTCGGTCGCCAACTCTCCAGCGCAGCCCGTACCTTCTCCAGGCGCGCCGCGATGACCTCGCGCTCCTCTTCGCTCTCGTGGCCCATGAGTTCGAAGACTTGGCGAATCTCGGACAACGGCGACGTGAGAACCCCAAAGAGACGCTCTGACTCACCGGACTCCATGAGACCAAGGCGGGTCTCCAGCCGTTCGCTCATGACCGCGAGGGCGATCCGATCAATCTCGTCGTGGGCCTGGAGTTTGGCCAGGTGATCACGGTGCTCCCTCGTCGTGGCCAGGCGTTGCGCGGTGCCGGTGGGTGAGAAGTCTGGCAACAGATCGTCGTAGTCGACGATCCCCGAGCTCGTGGCGAAGAGGGGATCAAGCTGCGCGTCACGTTCCACGATGTCGTTCGCGTAGGCAAAGATCTCGGATCGATGTTCAGTCATATTTCGCCGAGGCTACTCAACCCACCCGCTCGTCGGTCGGGTCGATCCGTCCGTTCCACGACCAGCGCGGCATCGCGAGACCCGGCTGCGCCCTCGTCCCGACGGGCGAGACGTCGTTCACCTCGCGCGTGGCGTCCACCATGTAGTCGTGCAGCACGCGGCGAAGATCGACGTCATCGGGGAGCCCGGCGTCGTCGACCGCCTGATCGAAGCAGGCGAGAAAACGCGCGGCGAGGTCCTCGTCGGCTCCGGTGCCGGCGTGCATCTCCAACATCGCCGAGTGTCCCCCGAGTTCGCTATAAGTCGGCGGACCCCCGAAGACTTCGCCGAGATACGCACCGAGGCGCCCGTTGTGCTCGGGGTCGGTTCCGTGAGAGAAGGGATGGTTCAAGACCGGATCCGCGAGGCATCGATCGGTCAGGGCCGCCGCCAGGGCCAGAAACGCGTCGCGCCCTCCGGCGAACTCGTAGACCGATGCGCGCTCAACCATGAGACCTCCTTGGATCATTATGTCCCGAGCGGCGCGAGCGCGATACCTCACCCGATGAACGCACCGTTCGTCGACCCTCGACCTCGCCCGTCCACGGCCGTCGGCGCGGGTCGCTTCGGTAGTCTTCAACCAACCACGGAAGAGAGACTGATGGTCCCACGGTCCTTTATGGAGTTCATGATCACCGCCGCCGGGGCCGCGGGCGCCATGATCGGCCTCCTCTTTGTGGCGATCTCTCTTCGCTCGGAGCTCGTCTTTGGCGCCAAGGCCCCCGACAAGGTGAAGACCCTGGCCGGTAGCAGCTTCACCAGCCTGGTGAACGCCTTCTCGCTCAGCATTCTGGCCATCATTCCCCAGACCAACATTGGCCGAGGAATGATCTTCCTGTCGGTGTTCTGTCTCATCAACACCTGGCGGCTGCACGCGAGGTCTCGCCACTTTAAGAACCAGACCTTCGCCTTCGTCGTCAGCACCCTTAACTACTTGTTCGAGTTGGCGGGCGGTATCACGTTGCTCATCCGGCCCTTCGAGCAGTGGATCGTCGACGCGCTGTGCTACGTGATCTTCGCCTCGTTCGTGATCGCCCTCAATCGGACCTGGACGCTCATCCAAAGTGAGACGGTCATTGCGAGCGAGCCGTAACGAGCCGCACCGGCGCCAAGGCTTTTTCGCCCACGTTGATACTGATGACCGGGTGCAGGCTCGGGCTCAACCAGCGCATGATCTGATCGAGCTGGTCCTCGGGAATAGCGACGCAGCCCTCGGTCGCGGAGCCGAAACTCACGTGGAGGAAGAAGCCGCTGCCGGCGCCCTTGACGACGGGATTCATGTTGTAGTTGATGACCACGGCGTGGGCGTAGGCGAGGCCCGCGTCGTAGAGGTTTTCCGACCCACCACCCGGTGAGACGCGACTCACCACCAGTCGGTTGTAGTGCGGCGACGCCGGGTTCTCGTCCCACCAATCGTCCGGACCGACGCGCACGTACGGCAGGCGCGTGCCGTTATCTGGTTGGTTGCCAAAGGCCCGCGTCATGGTGAAGACGCCCACCGGGGTGCGCCCGAGCCCCTCGCGGGTGGGCCGTACGCCGTGAGCGCCGACCCAGGCGAGCACCGGCGGGAATACCTGCACGTAGCGGCCATCGGGGGCGAGGCGCCAGGTGCGCAGCACGGCCCGCGAGGACAACGACGACTGCGCCTCGACGGTGATGACCTGTCCGGGGAGGGACGCGCTACTCGACGTCATCGACCACGCGGCGGGGGCGAGGATCACGCCCGCGACGAGCAGGGCACGCGGCCACGCGCGACGGCGGGCGGGGAGGAACACGCTCCATGTTGGCACGCCCACGCTTTAATACCCCGACGGGCGTTACTAATACGTCGCCGAGTTCTCCGCACTGGTGAGAACCGTGACGCCCCTCGCGTTGAGCACTCGTAGTCCGGTGATGTCCTTCATCGACACCGCGCAGGCCATCGTGGCGCTCACCGTCCGACCGGAGATCGATCGATACGTTCCCGCCGTCCACCAGGCGCCCGTCGCCGTCTTCATCGACACCGTGTACACGCCTCCGCTCGGCAGGCCTCGCTCGGAGAACTCCACCGACGTTCCCCAACTCTGATCCACCAACACCGCCGTGGCCGTGACCGGCGCGCCGAGCGACAGAGACTCCGCGGCCGTGGGGCCGAGGGCCACGGTTCTTTGCGTGGTCGACGGCGACGTCCCCGACAGTACGGCAAAGAGAATCGACGCGGCGGCAAGGGCCCCGACGAGCGAGACGGCGCTCGTCGTGACGCGGCGGCGACGACGCTGTCGCGCGCCCGCTCGTCGCAGGTCGCCGAGCACGCGATCGGCGAGTTCGGGCGCGACGCGGGCGGTGGGCTCCACGGCCGCGGGATCGACGTACGCGAGCAGCGCCACGGTCGAGGCCATCTCGAGGGCCAGCGACTCACAGTCGGCGCAGCCCTCGCGATGCGCGTCAAGGGCCGTTACCTCGTCGCTCGAGAGGCCCCCGAGCGACGACAGGGCGATACGGCCGCGCCACTGTTCACACCTCACCTCGCTCACTGGTCCCAACCCCCTTCTTCCAAGAGGAGTCGCAGCATTCTCAGCGCGTAGAACGATCGACTCCGCACCGTCCCCTCCGGCAGGCCGAACATCTCGGCCACCTCGCGGCCGCTGCGACCGTTGAAGTAGATCTCGGTGATGATCATGCGATGTTCCTGGTCGAGGCGCTGCAGGGCCGACTCCATCTGCCAGCCCAGCATCGCGCGCTCGACGCCGTCCTCGCTCAGGGGCTCGGGCACCTGATCGAGGGCGACGGTGAAGTTCTTCGCTTGTCGGGTGGCGAAGTCGAGGATCACCCGACGTTCGATGGTGAAGAGCCACGTCCGAAGTGAACCCAGAGTGGGATCGAAGCGAGCCCGTGAACGCCAGGCTCGCGAGAACGTCTCTTGGACCACGTCCTCGGCGTTGGGCGTCGAGTTCAGAGATCGTCGCGCAAACCCGAAGAGTTCGCCGCCGTGGCTGAGGAAGGCGCCGCGCAGTCCCGCCTCGTCAGCGACCTCGGCTCGATCCGACCCGCTCCGCGCGGACGTCACGCGCTCACGCGCTTCGCGCTTCGCCGATGTCGGGACGGGCGACGTAGTCGTAGCGACCTCCCTCAACTCGGCGATCGCGCCGCCACGCGGCGCTCGAAGCGACTGACGCACATGTGAACTCCTTCGCCGGACTCGAGTCGCGGTATCTAGAGACGAATACCGTGGGCGTCGGCGCAATGTTCATCGTGGCCGAGGGACCGGTTATCTCTCCTCATCAACCGGGTTCTTCGCCCGGCTCCTCATCGTCGTCCACCATGAAGTGCGGGTTGTAGATGAAACCCACGATGGAGCCGTCAGGCGTCCGCACCGACGCGGTGATGATTCCCTCGCCCACGTCCGTCGGCTCCGCGTCCAGGGTGGCCCCCGCCTCCAGGGCGGCATCGACGGCCCCGTTCACGTCGTCCACGCCCCAGTACGTCAGAGCGCCTTCGGCCGGATCGGCGTCGGGCAGGAGTCCGAGCTCGTAGCCCCCCGGATCAAAGCCGACGTAGAAGGGCTCATCGAAGTACGGCTCGAAACCCAAAAACTCGGTCCACCACCGCTTCGCCGCCTCGAGGTCCGGGGCGGGGTAGATCACTGTTCGCAGTCCAAGGAGTTCTGTGCTCATGGACTCTGTCTACCAGCCCCTCGGACTCGGTGAGTGAGTCGGGCTACGGCGCCGAGTGGACCAGGCGAATCAAGGCTCGCTCCGCGGCCGCGCGCACGCGTGCCACGTCGTCGTCCAAGAGAGTGGTCATCGCGTCGTGGGCCTCTTCCAGAGATCGACGCGCGACGACCTTCGCGGACATTTCGCGAACGCGCCAGTGAGAGTCTCGACTTCCCGAGATCACCACGCCGGTCGCGCTGGCGTCCCAGGCGTAGAGCAGACCGCGCAGGGCCCAGACTCGCGGCCAGTACCCCTCGAGGCCGCCCTCCCCGCCACCAATCACGTTCAAGGCGGCGGGCCCCGCGAGCATCAACAACGTTGCCTCGTCGACCCCTCCGCCACTCAAGAGGGCGACGCACTCCTCGACCACGCGCTTTTCGCCTCGCCGCTGGCACTCGAACTCGACCCTCTGGCGCGGGGTCAGTCCCCGCTCGCTCGACATCTCTCGCTACTCGCCGGTCGGCCCGCCGGCGAGTTCCGCCACGACGTCTAAGTGGCCGAGGTGGCGGGCGTACTCCTGGAGTACGTGAAACAAGATTCTCTCCAGGGTCGGCACCTCGCCACCTTCTTTGAACCGGGGCCCGGGTGGGGCGACCGTGTCGAGGTCGTGGGCGCGGATAATCCTCCGCGTGCGAAAACCCTGCGCCCGCAACTCAGCGATTACTTCCTCGCGCGTCTCGTCCTCGCCCACGTACCACCGTCCGTCTCGATGATCGCCCCAGGGGTCCTCCACGCTCTGACCCTCGAAGCCCCACTCGAGCCAGCGCATCTCCACGAACCGGAGGTGGCGCAGCAGCTCGAGCGGCGTCCAGCCCGAGGCCAGCCGACTTGATCGAACCTCGACGTGCGAAAGTCCCTCGACGCGCGCCATCACGCCCGAGCGAAAGTAGTCGAGATACGTGACGAATACTTCCCCGCGAGAGGGAATCGGCCGGGTCGGGCTGGGGAACTCCGCCACGGTCTAGATCGTTTCCACCCAGATCAACCGGGCCGCCCCGAGCGAAAGGGTCAACTCCTCACCGGCCATCGAGAGCGCCACGTCGTTCGGTCCGACGTTGGACTCCCCGAGACGAACTTCGCTGCCCTCGTGGATCCCGTGCTCGGCCAGCATCGCGAGGAGCGCCGGCGCCTCGTGTTCGGCTACTTCGGAGATCCGCCGCACGGTCGCGGGAACCCCCGGCTCGAGGTCGGCCAGCGCGATCAGTACTCCATAGTGCGCGTCGCGTCCGGGGATGACGTTGCCGTGGGGACACGTCGACGGTGAACCCATGGTGGTGTCGATCTGATCGACCACCGCGTCGGAGATGGCCGAGGAGAGCCGGTCCGCCTCAACGTCGGCGGACGCCCAGTCGAAACCGAGCACGTCGGTCAGCCAGCGTTCGAGAATCCGGTGGCGACGGACCAAGCCGGTCGCCGTGGCCGTGCCGCTCTCGGTGAGAGTGACGCTGCGGTCTGAACCAATGTCGATCCACCCGTCACGTTTCAGCCGGACCAGGGCGTTACTCACGGTGGGCGCGCTGACCGACAGCCAGTAGGCGAGGCGGCTGGGTCGCACCACCTCCCCTTCGCCGGCGATGTAGTAAATCGCTTCGAGGTACTTATCGACTGTTTCGGTGTGACCAGTCGCCATCGAGCCTCCGTCGCGTAACCAAGACCCTCGACTTTAGTGGGACCGACTCAACCAGGTAGGAGGGCGCCACGAACGATGAGGCCGTTCGCGGAGTCGATCGATGTCGCCGCCGAGGTTGTCGGTAGCGAAGAGGACTCCCTTCGACGAACGAGGGACCGGGGAGGAAAACCAGGT
>Ga0181534_10000999_pt1 | contig 19073 bp, 13 predicted proteins | sample PEATcosm2014_Bin_37_FD_119758 | JGI IMG/M metagenome (GOLD analysis project Ga0181534, IMG submission 119758) | Peatland microbial communities from MTU Mesocosm Facility, Houghton, MI, USA - PEATcosm2014_Bin17_10_metaG | ecosystem: Environmental > Terrestrial > Soil > Wetlands > Peat | place... | reverse complement strand
GGTCCAGATGCTGCTCCTCGCGGGCGCGGCCAAGGACGACGCGGGGGCGAAGGCAAAGCTTGCGCAAAGCATCTCCTCGGGCGCCGCGCTTCGGAAATTTCGCGAGATGGTTTCCGCGCAGGGCGGGGACCGGGCGGTTACGGACGATTCAGGCCTTCTTCCAAAGGCGAAGTTTATAAGGCCCCTTTCAAGTGTGCGGACAGGATTCGTGACGGACGTCGATCCGATGGGCGTTGCGCTTGCCGCGCTGCACCTGGGCGCCGGCCGTTCGAAGGCGGAGGAAGCGGTCGATCCCTCCGTGGGCTTGGACCGCCTTGTGAAGGTGGGCGACCCGGTGAAGGAGGGCCGCGCCCTATGCAGAATCCACGCGAACAACGAGAAGCGTATGGGGGAGGCGGCCGAGATGTTGGCGGGAGCGATTGCGATTGGCGACACGGCCCGCCCAAGATTGGGCCTGATCGACGAGATTATCGGTTAAAGTCAGAGGCGGACAATTTGGCCCCACATAGGGTGTTCGCCTGTCGTCGGCAGCTAAGGAAGGCGCGGATCCTGGCCCGCAGGAGGCGTGCCTGACGCAACAGTCGGTTCCGACGACGCATTGCCTATTTCTCATGGTCAAATGCGACGTTTGCTTGCGTGCCTGAGTCCTGGACTCCCCATCCCCGCATTAACTTAATATCCTGAACCCTATCGCTAGAATCAAATCGGATCCTGATGCATGCGTAATTAAGCGAATCGTAACGGGCCTCCCAGGAAAATTCCCCGTCGCTATCCCGTCGGAACTCACTCCCAAGAAGCGACACGACCTGCGCGTGAGTGGCGCCTTTTTCAATCGACAAATATGTATGGAATGCGGCCCTAATTCGGGCCGCGTCTTGCGGAGGAACGTTTGTGCAGCCGCCAAGAAGCGCAATTATCGCAACGAGCGTGCAGAGCCGAGGAATCTTCATGTCTTCTTATGCGGGAAGGGCCGAACGTTGAGGTTATCCGCACCAACACTGGCGCGGCTCGTGCCCCGCACGAGACGTGCCTGAGGCGGGTGTCGTATACGACGATTGTTGGTTAGCCGTCCTCATGAAGGACGGCGTCGAGTTTTGCGCGCACGCTGTCCAATGTGCCAACGTCAACCTTGCCCGCGAATTCAGCTCGGCGTTCACGCCAATCTAAACTGCGTAGCTGATCGGATAGAATGACGCCAGAGACGCCAACTCCTGCAGGGATCTCAACCTCGAAAGGGTATCCCTTCGCCTTCGAGGTAATGGGACAAGCGAGCATCAGCCCGACCTTCCCATTATACTTCGTCGGCGATAACACGAGTCCAGGTCGACGGCCTGCCTGTTCGTGACCCGCCTGTGGAGAAAAGCTAAGCCAAACGATATCTCCCCTCTGGGGCGTATACGGGCTCATTACCAGACCTCCCTGCCCCTAGGCTCGTCCTCAAACGCCGCGAAGTTCAAGTTGGAAGAATCAATTCCGGATAGCAGCGCCCTGAGGGATTCCTTGGAGCGCTTTGCCGGACGAACTACCAATGATCCGTCAGAAAGGGTGAGAACCACCGCCGTGCCATCCCTGACGTGGGTCTCTTCCGCAAAGGCTTTCGGGATTCGGAGGGCAAGGCTGTTTCCCCAACGTTGAATGGTGGTCTTCATGCCACGTATCTACTTTGAAGAGCCGTCTGCGTCAATGTTGAAAAGAGCGGGCTAACGTCAAGGTGATCCGCCCAATCAACCGCACGTTTTCCAGCCAAGCCAAGGCGGCGCCGCTGATCATCCCCTAGATCGGAGTCTTCAGTTTTCGAGCTCCATGAGCTTGGACGCCGCCTTCTCCCACGCTGCCGTGGCCTCTGTAAGCAGGTCGACGACGGCGGTGAGCTCACGGTTCAGATGCTGGGCCCTGCCGGGCTCTGCGTAGGTTTCCGGCGCCTCGAGGGCGGCGGCCAGCTCGTTCTGTTTCGCCTCGAGCTTCGAAACCTCCTCCTCGAGGCGGCCGACCTCGACGCGGGCCTTCTTGATGGCCGCAGGATTCGGGCGCTTTGCACCGGGAGCCTCCTCGCGCTTGCTCTGCGTCGGGGAGGCGTTCTGAAGCGGCCTTGCGTCTCCAAAGGCGGCAGTGAGGGCCTCGCGCTCGTTCCTGGCCCGGGACTTGTCCAGGTAATAGTCGTAATCGCCCGCATAGGGCGTCAGGCGGCCGGAATGAACGTGGAGCACGTTTTTCGCGAGGGCCCGGATGAAATAGACGTCGTGGCTGATGAAGATGAAGGTGCCGTCGAAGGTCTTGAGTGCGTTCACCAGGGCGTCGATCGAGGCGATGTCGAGGTGCGTCGTCGGCTCATCCATGAGGAGGAGGTTCGGCGGCTTCACCAGTAGGCGCGCAAGCGCGAGGCGCGACTTCTCCCCGCCCGAGAGCACCGTCACCTTCTTGTGGACATCATCCTTCCTGAAAAGGAACGCGCCGAGGATCGCGCGCGCCTGCTGCTCGGTGAGCTGGTTCTCGTTCGTGCGGAGCTCCATCACGTTCTCGAAAACAGTTGCCCCCGGGTGGAGGTTATCGAGGCGGTTCTGCGCGAAATAGCCCGGGATCACGTTGCTTCCCAATTCGCGGGTGCCGCCCTGGATCGGGATCACCCCGGCGAGGATCTTCAGGAGCGTGGATTTTCCCGCACCGTTGGGGCCGACGAGAACGATCCGCTGCCCGCGCTCGGCCATGAAGTTCAGGTCGCGGTAGACGACGTGGTCGCCGTAGGCCTGGTGGACGTGCTCAAGCTCGACCACCTTCAGGGCGGACCTTGGAGGGGAGGGGAACTTGAAGTGGATGCGCTTGAGGTCGTCCTCGGGCTCGTCGACCGCGACCGCCTCGAGGCGCTCGATCTGCTTCTCCTTCGATTTGGCGCGCGAGGCCATCGAGGCCTTTGCGCCGAACCGGTCGACGAACCGCTGCAGGTGCGCGATCTCGCGCTGCTGATTCTTGAACGCTGAGGCCTGCTGGAGCTTCCTCGCCTCCTTCTCGCTCATGTAGTCGTCGTAGTTGCCGGTGTACCGGTTGAGCGTGCCCCCGCGCAGCTCGAGAATGCCTGTGCAGAGCGCATTCAGGAAGGCCCGGTCGTGGGAGATCACGACGAGACCGCCGGGATAGCGGGTGAGGTAGTCCTGGAACCAGAGGAGCGCCTCGAGATCGAGGTGGTTGGTCGGTTCATCGAGGAGGAGGAGCGCCGGCTCGGCCACGAGAAGGCGCGCAAGGTGGGCCCTCATGACCCAGCCTCCCGAGAAGGTCTTCGCCAGCTTTTCGCTGTCGCCCTCGCGGAATCCGAGGCCGGCGAGGATCTTCTTTGCGCGCGGCTCGAGGGTCCAGTCGATGTCGTAGTCGTCGTCCGTCTCGGGAACCAGCTTCTTGCCGCTCGTCGCAATCTGAAGGATGGTCTCGTCGGCGACGGGCGCACTTTCCTGGGGCAGGAAGCCAAAGTCGGCTCCGCGCTCCCATTCGATCGTGCCCCCGTCCGGCGCCTCTTCGCCCAGGATCAGATTGAAGAGCGTCGTCTTGCCGGCGCCGTTTGGCCCCACAAGTCCATAGCGGTCAGTGCGCGCGATGAACAGCGACACGTCCGCAAAAAGGGTGCGGGTGCCGTAGGACTTCGAGACATCGGCGATCGTAAGCATGTAAACCGTCCAGCAAACACATCACCTGCAGGGCACGTCAATCGTGCGGATTGCCGGACGGGTGAGGTGGTTGCTGCTGCGCGCCTTCGACAAGCATTCCCGGCAAGGTTCCCTGGGTGAGATCGGTCCGCCCCTGGAATCTTCCCGCCCTTTCCCAGCGGAATGGGTGCCCTTTGTCCTGTGCATTTGTTGGGATTAAAAAGGCATCGTTTGCCCTATCCGGACCAAGGGAATCAGGTTGGATGAAAGGGAGACAGGTATCTTAACTTATTAATAGCTGAATAGTTAAAGATTTTAACCCGAGAAAGGTGTCTGCGAATTCGTGGATTTCAAAATTGAGACAAGCTCTCAGGAAGGCTTGACCTCGCGGATTAAAGAGCGAATGGGTCTCATTACCAACATTCATTTGTATCACCCGATAGCCACATGAAGCCAAGTCTCAGGAAACTGATTTCATATATCGTTACAATTACGTGTATTACGTCACCCATCTTTCTTTGTGCGGCTCCGTCCGGCTCTGAGGATGCAACGATCGGGGATCAAATCATCCAATTGGACCCAGTGACGGCTCTTGCCGGGGACAGTTCACCTACGTTTGGCGTCAGCCCCTCGAGGACGGCGACCAAGACCGATACGCCGCTCGCGGACGTGCCGGAGACGGTCGACATCGTCGGCCGGGACCTCTTCGCGATGGAGGGAGCGCGTTCTCTTGAGGATGTCCTCAGCAACATTGCCGGGATCAGCCCTTCGGTCGGAGACGGGCAGCGGGACCAGGTTTATATCCGGGGCTTTGCAGCCACGAATGACGAGTACATCGACGGGGTGCGCGACAGCGAAACCTATTTCAGGGACCTTTCAAACATCGACCAGGTTGAGGTCATCAAGGGTCCGGCCGCGGCCCTTTACGGCCACGGATCTGCGGGCGGAATCATCAATCGGGTGACCCGTCAGCCGACGGATGCGCCGGTGGGCGAGCTGGACCTGACATTCGGGAGTTGGGGAGACGCCCGCGCCGACCTGGATGCAGGCGGCCCGCTTGGATTCGGAAGGCTGACCTACCGCCTCGATGCCTCCGTGGAGGACTCGGGAGGGTTCCGGGACGAGTACTTCCTCGACCGCCACCATGTTTCGCCTTCGTTTGCCTGGAAGCCCTCTGCGGTGACCCGGATCCTGGTTCAATTCGACGCGCTGAGCGACCGGCGCCTCGACGACCTGGGCCTTCCCGCGCTGGTGGGTCTTCCGGGTTCCGGGTTCCCCGGGACTGCGCCCGACGTGCCCCTCACGAATTACTACGGGTCGCCGGACGGGCGAAGGGCCGATTTTGTGCAGGCTGACGTCACTTCGGCGGCCGTGACGGTCGACCACGATCTCAGCAAGAATTGGAGGCTCCACGATGTCGCTCGCATCGAGCACTACACGCTCGACAGGAATAATGTCCTGCCGACCGGAGTGTACCTTTCCGGGGGCGGGGCGTTCGACGGCGACCTTTCCGACGTCTGGGTCACGAGGTCCGGGCGCCACATCCTGCGCCACCAGAATGACCTTTTTGACCAGCTTGAGAGCGTCTGGTCGGTCGATACGGGAGGCGTGACCCACCAAATCCTTGCGGGCCTGGAGGTGGCGCACCAGACGGCGGGGGTCCATTCCGCCCAATACAACGAGTCTCCCGTGGCGCTCATCGATCCCGTTCTGACCGACCGGCCGCCGGGCGAGGCGCCGTCCTCGCTGACGTACAATGCCGTCGCCTCCGACACGGCGGGCCTCTACCTGCAGGACCAGATCGCGTTCACGAGCCATTGGAAGGCGCTGGTTGGCGCGCGACTCGATACCTTCTCGGTCGAACAGGACACCCTCACGGCGCCCTATGCCGATCTTCGAAACCTGAACAGGGCCTTCAGCCCCAGGGCGGGCCTGGTCTGGGAGCCGTCGACCGAGCTTTCGGTCTACGCCAGCGCGGGAAGGTCCTTCATCCCGTCGGGGGACGGGCTCTCCATTGCGGCAACGAACGCTGCGCTCAGCCCCGAGGAAACAACGAGCTTCGAGGTGGGCGCGAAGGCGAGCCTGGCAGGCGGCCTCCTTTCGATCACGACCTCCGTCTTTCAGCTTGAGCGCAACATCTCCGAGACCAATCCGCTGACCGAGGTGGTCACCAACTCCGGCGACCAGCGTTCGAGGGGCGCCGAGATTTCCGCAACGGGGCACCTGTCGAAGCGCTGGAGTGTTTCGGCGGCCTATTCGCTCCTCGATGCACGGATTGTCGACGGCGGGTATGACTCGGCGCATGTGCTTCTCAACGGGCTCAGGCCGGGTCTTGTGCCGCGCAACAGCGCGACCCTTTTTACCGCCTACGAACTCCCCTGCGGGCTCGGGTTTGGAGGGGGTGCGGTCAGCATGGGCAGCCGGTTCACCTCGAATGATGATTTTGTAACCATTCCGGCCTACACGGTTTTGAACGGGGTCGTCTACTACCACCGGGCCCATTGGCTGGCCCGATTGAACATCAACAACATGCTGAACCACCGCTACTACGCCACGGCGGGCGAAGGAACCGATGCCACGGGACAGACGGTGATGCCCGGGGCGCCCCTTAACCTTCAGGGAACCGTCTCCTGGCGTTTCTGAGATTTGGGTCGCGCCAAAGCCTGTTTTGGTTGGCAACGGCCTTCGCGGGGGGCAGCCTTTGGATTCGAATCCGTCATGAGCGCGAAATCCAAGAATCAGCTCCCTGAATCCCAAAATGCGGCCCTCGCGCGCCCGAAGGGCCCGGTCTCCAAGTTCATCGCGCGCCATTACCGGCATTTCAATTCCGCCTCGTTGGTCGACGCGGCCAAGGCCTACGAGGCTCATATGAAGGCGGGGGGGAAGATGCTCGTGACCCTCGCCGGGGCGATGTCCACGGCGGAACTCGGGATATCGCTCGCGGAGATGATCCGCCGCGGGAAGGTCGATGCCATCGTCTGCACCGGCGCAAACCTAGAGGAGGACGTGTTTAACCTGGTCGCCCATAGCTACTACGAGCGCGTCCCAAACTACCGCCACCTCACGGCGGCGGACGAGGAGGCGCTCCTCAAGCGCCACATGAACCGGGTGACCGACACCTGCATTCCGGAGATGGAGGCCATGCGCCGGATCGAGGATGCGATCCTTGAGGAATGGGTGGCGGCGGACCGCGCCGGTGAGCGTTATTTTCCGCACGAGTTCATGTACAAGCTCCTGCGCGGTGGCAAGTTGAAGAAGTCGTATCAGATCGACCCCAGGAATTCCTGGCTGATCGCCGCCTGCGAAAGAAATCTGCCGATCGTCGTCCCGGGATGGGAGGACGCGACCCTGGGGAACATGTACGCGGCCCATGTCATGGAGGGCGACGTGAAGAACGTCCACACGGTGCGCACGGGGATCGAGTACATGACCGAGCTCGCGGGATGGTACACGAAGACCGCCCGCACGCTGAGGAATGGCGAGGGCTCGATCGGATTCTTCCAGGTCGGCGGAGGCATTGCCGGCGATTTCCCGATTTGCGTGGTGCCGATGCTTCACCAGGACCTGAGGCGGCCGGACATACCGCTTTGGGGCTATTTCTGCCAGGTGAGCGATTCGACGACGAGCTACGGAAGCTATTCCGGCGCCGTTCCCAATGAGAAGATCACCTGGGGGAAGCTCGGAACCTCGACGCCCAAGTTCATCATCGAGTCCGATGCGACGATCGTCGTCCCGCTCATCTTCGCCTGGGTTCTCGGGGAGTGACGCATGGCGAACAGGCTCGCGAGCGCGACATCGCCCTACCTGCTCCAGCATGCGGACAATCCGGTGGATTGGTACCCCTGGGGCCCGGAGGCGTTTGATGCCGCGCGCTCGAAGGACCGGCCGATCTTCCTGTCGATAGGGTATTCGACCTGCCACTGGTGCCACGTGATGGCCCACGAGTCGTTCGAGAACCCGGCCGTTGCGGCGCTCCTGAACGAGCATTTTGTCTCGATCAAGCTCGACCGGGAGGAGAGGCCCGACATCGACCGGGTCTACATGTCCTATCTCCAGGGGCTGACCGGCCAGGGAGGATGGCCGCTCAGCGTCTGGATGACGCCCGGGCTCAAGCCCTTCTATGCCGGAACCTATTTTGCGCCCGAGGACCGTCACGGGAGGGCGGGCTTTCCGACGATCCTTCGGGCGATCGCGCGGGGGTGGAGGGAGGACCGGGCAAGGCTTGTTGCGGAGTCCGAGCGCGTCGTCGAGTCCCTCAATGAAAGGGCCGGGGAACGGACGGCCCCGGCTGAAGGCGCCGTCGCGCCGTTTGCCGAGGCGGCGGGGGCCGCCTTTGAGAAGGGCTACCGGTATTACGCCGAGAGCTTTGATCCGAGGCACGGCGGCTTTGGCGGCGCCCCGAAATTCCCGAGGCCGGCCAACCTGGCGTTCCTCCTGCGATGCTCGGTGCTCCAGGGCACCGAGAGCGAGGCCGGGCTTGAAGCCTCGGGCATGGTGGCCTCCACCCTGCGCGCGATGGCGCGGGGCGGGATCCACGACCACGTGGGGGGAGGGTTCCACCGGTACTCGGTCGACGACGAGTGGTTCGTGCCGCATTTCGAGAAGATGCTCTACGACCAGGCCCAGATCGCGTGCTGCGCGCTCGAGGCGTGGCAGGCGACGGGCGACGAGCGCCACGCCTGGCTCGCCGCCGACGTCCTCGATTACGTGCTGCGCGACCTGACGGCGCCGGAGGGCGGATTCTACTCGGCCGAGGACGCGGATTCGCCCGCGGCGGAGGGCGGCGAGCCCACGGAGGGGGCCTTCTATGTCTGGACCCGGGAGGAGATGGAGCGGGCGCTCGGCGCCGACGCCCCCTTTGCGTGCGGACATTTCGGGGTCAGGCCCGAGGGTAACGTGCCCCGAGAAAGGGATCCCCACCAGGAGTTCACGGGCAGGAACATCCTGGCCCAGGCCCGCTCGCTCGCCGATTCGGCGAAAGAGCACGGGCTCGAGCTGCAGGCGGCGAGCGACCTCCTTCAGTCGTGCCTCGAACGGCTCCGGGCCGCCCGATCGGAAAGGCGCCGGCCCCACCTGGATGACAAGGTGATCGCCGGATGGAACGGCCTCATGATCACGGCCCTCTCCCGCGCCGCCACCGTTCCCGCGGAGTCCCTCGGGGCCCGCCGCGAGGCATATCTGGCCGCGGCGCTCCGCGCGGCCTCATTCGTGGAGGGCGAACTCTTCAACCTTCCCGGGGCCCTTCCGCGCCGGGCATGGCGCCGCGGCAGGGGTTCGGGCCCCGGCTTTGCCGAGGACTGCGCGTTCCTCGCCCAGGCCTGGCTCGACCTTTACGATGCGACCTTCGACAAGGCCTGGATCGAGCGGGCGCAGAGGCTCCAGGAGGCGATGGACCGGAACTTCTGGGACCCGGAGAAGGGAGGCTATTTCAACTCGGCGTCCGGGGCAGCCGATGTCGTGGTCCGTCTAAAGGAGGACTACGACGGCGCGGAGCCTGCGGCTACGTCAACCGCGGCCATGAACCTGTTCCGCCTGGCCTCGCTCACGGGAGACGACGCCCTTCGGGAGCGGGGCAGGCGGGCGATCGCGGCCTTCCGCGGGCGCTGGGAGGAGGCGCCCTACGCCCTTCCGCAGCTTCTCTGCGCGTTTGAGGCCGCGCTTGAGCCTCCCCGGCACATCGTGGTGACCGGCGAGCCCGGCTCATCGGGATTCAGGGCGCTCCTGGCGGTGGTCCACGGAAGGCTTGGGCCGCGCCGGACGCTCATTGCGCTCGACGCGCCCGGAGCGCGGGACTGGTTCTCGGCGCGTTCTCCCTGGCTTGCAGCGTTGGGCGCCGGCGATCGGCGGCCGACCGCCTATGTCTGCGAGGAATTCACGTGCCGGGCGCCCGCCCGGACGCCGGAGGAACTTCGCTCGGCGCTCGGGATGGGAAAGGAATCCCGTTAGCTTGGGAGCCGGGCCGCCCTGTCGGCTGTCGAAGGGCCGCGCCGGTGCCTTGCCGGCGAAAGCTCCCGCCCCGGTTTGAGGGGGCGCGCGTCTGTGGGCATGAATCAAGGTCTGGTTTCTCGGACGCTGTGTGAATGAGGGCCAATGGGGCGGTCGGCCCCGATCGGCGGACGAAGCGGGCTGCAACGGCGGCCCAAGACAGCCCTCCGGAGAAGACTGAGTCCGGGCTCCGCTCTTTTATTCGGCGCGCAGCGCCTGGATCGGATTGACCTTGGTCGCCCCCCGGGCGGGCAACCAACAGGCCAGGAGCGCGACTCCCGCAAGGACGGTTGCGATTCCAATCACGATCCATGGATCGCTGCCGGGAAAGCCAGAAACCAGGTGGCCAAGCAACCGGGTGAGACCCAAGGCGCCTGCAAGCCCGAGGAGGGTCCCGGCCAGTGCCAGGCGAATGCCGTTACGAAGGAACAGCCAGATGACGTCGCGGGACTGGGCCCCCAGCGCCATACGAATTCCGACCTCCCGGGTCCGCTCCGACGCCAAATTGGCAATGACGCCATAAATGCCCACTGCAGCCAGGAGCAGACCGAGTCCCGCAACCTGGATCAGCATGCGTCGGGCGAGGGTATACTGGAGCAGGTCCACCCCCATCATGTTTTCGGCAGTATCCAGGTAACTGAAGGCGATGTTGGGCTCGATCCTTCCCACCGTCTTTCGCATCTCCTCTTTGAGTTCGTTTGGGTTCCCGAACGAATGGACGGTGACCGCAAGATAGCGAAATGAGTTTTGGGCCCATGGATAGTAGATGGCGAGCCGGCTGGGGGCGGGGTCCCATTCCCGATCGTGCAGGATATTGTTCACGACCCCGACGACGACGGCCCATTTCTGATGATCCGGATCCTCGATGCCGATGCGTTTGCCGACCGCGCTCTCCCCCGGCCAATACCGCCGGGCCAGATCGGCGGACACGATGGCGACGTCGAGCCTGCCGGGATGGTCGCCGTCGTTGAAGCCCCGCCCCTCGACGATGCGCATCCCGAATGCCTTGAAATAGCCGGGGCTCGGCGTTTCAAACGACGCCAGGACGCCCTTTTCGTAGGGCGGCCGGCCCTCGATTTCAAAATTCACCGGTTTTGCGTCGAATACGTTGTCGTTCGATACACCCACCGCATCCACGCCCGGCAACTTTTCGAGCTCGGGCACAATGCGATCGGTGAATGCCAGACTTCGGGGGTCCCTCGCCTCCCCATAATGATCGTGATCCAGCGCAAGGTAGCCCATCATCACATTGGCCGGCCTCCAGCCCAGCTCCCGGCTGGTTATCCGCTGGATTCCCCTGACAAAATAGGCGGCGCCCGCGAGCAATACCAGCGCCATGGCGAGCTCAATCACGATCAGGGAATCGCGGAGGCGACGGCGGAGCCGGTCGGGTGTGGCACCGCGGGCCGCCTGCTTCATCCGCGCATTCAATTCGGAGCGCGACGCGAGAAATGCCGGCATGATGCCAAACACGCCCCCGGATGCCGCCGATACGATGAAGGTGAACCCGATGACCCTGAAATTGAGGGGCATATCGACGTTCCAATAGGCGGCAAGGTACTGGTTGCTCCAGTGGGCTATAAGCAGGCCCAGCGCTCCCCCGATCACGGAAATCATCAGGCTCTCGGTGAGCAGCATCCGAATAAGGCGGCCTCGGGTTGAACCCAGCGCCAACCGGATGCCCAACTCGTTGCTTCGGCTGGTTGTCCGAACGAGCTGCAAGTTGGCTAGGTTGACACAGGCCACAAGGAGGACGACGCCGGAGAGGCACATGACGAGCCAGACGAGCCGTTTTCCGTCCGTGTCCATGGCGTCCGTGGGAAACGCGGTGACCCGAAAACCTCTGCCCGTATTCGTCTTTGGATAGTCGTGTTCCAGCCTGCGCGCGATGACCGTCAGCTCTGTCTGCACCTGCGCCGGCGTAACCCCGGGCCTTAGGCGGGCCACGGTGGTATTCCATCCCCTCTCGCGGTAACTGGGATCGAGATCGGTGATCAGCGTGCAAAACGCCACTCCGTCCTCGATTCCGGGGAACAGCGTCGAGTCATCCATGGCCGGAATCATCACGCCGATAATCGTATACTCCACGCCGCCATCGCTGCGGAGCGTGCGGCCAAGGACACGAGGGTCGGCCCCATAATGCCGGAGCCAGAAGGCGTGACTGAGAAGCGCGAGATGCTCCTTTCTTGCCTCGTCATCCTTGTTAAAGGAGCGGCCAAGCATGACCGGATCGATTCCCATGGCCGGGAAGAAATCAGCCGTCACCCCCATGGAATCGCATCGAGTCGCAGGCTGGCCGGGTTCGGCCAAGGTCGAAAGCCAGCTCGTCCAGTAGGCGGCAAAATGCTCGAAAACCGTGCTCCGGGCGCGCAGGTCAAGGAAGTCCGCCGATGAAACCGGGCTGTCGGGACCGTCGGTCGACGTCGCGGCAATGTCTACCAGCCTGTCCGTCTCCTTGAACGGCACCGGCCGCAGGAGCAGGCGGTTTAGGACGGTGAATGCGGTCGTAGTGGCCCCGATGCCGAGTGCCAGGGTGACCAGTGCGACCGTGGTAAAGCCGGCGCACCGGCGCAGTGAGCGCACGGCGTAGCCCCCGTCGCTGATCAGCTGCTCGATCCACCGGCCCCACTGGACATCCCGGCACTGTTCCTTGATCTGGTCCAGCCCGCCAAAAGCCATGGCGGCCTCCCGGCGGGCCGACTCCGGGTCCAAACCCGATGCGATATTGTCCCTTATCTGCTGTTCGAGATGGAAGCGCAGCTCCGAATCGAGGTTCCGTTCGCGCGCCTTCCAATGGAACAAAGAAGAGATCCAGCCCATGGAAGGCCCGCGGTTAGGTAGCCTGCATGACCAACCTGATTGCCGAGCATAGCCGGTTCCAGTCCAACTCCTCCGTTTCAAGCTGCCGGCGGCCCGTTGCCGTCAGTTCATAGAATTTGGCCTCGCGACCGCTCTCGGCTTCACGCCATTCAGCGCGGAGCCACTTGCGTTTCTCCAACCTATGAAGGGCCGGATAAAGCGAACCCTGCTGAATCCGCAGGGCGTCCATCGATACCTGCTGGATGCGCTTCGAGATGGCATAGCCGTGAATGGGGCCCATGGCGACGACCTTGAGGATCAACATGTCAAGGGTGCCTTGCAGGAGGTCGGATTTATCCGTGCCCATAGGATACCTAGGATCTCTACCCGTGGTATAGGTAGAAGGTCAAGGCATCTTCGCTTCTGGATCCATCGTGCCCGAAGAGGGGGGCTCGTGCGGCGTCGTTCCTACTCGAAGCGAAGGGCAACCATGGGGTCCACCCTCGTGGCGCGCCTTGCCGGAAGCCAGCAGGCGAGGAGGCCGGCAGCACCCACGGCGACGGCGCTTCCGATCAGGGAGATCGGATTGAACGGATCGATGCCCCAGATCAGCGAACGCAACCCGGCGGCGAGCGCCAGCGAACCGACCGCCCCCAAGGCCACTCCGATGACCACCCAGGAGAACCCCTGGCTGAACACGAGCCGCAAGATGCTTCCCCGTTCGGCGCCGACGGCCATGCGGATGCCGATCTCGCGCGTCCGCTGCAGCACGCAGTACGAAAGGGTGCCGTAAAGACCGACCGCGACCAGGCCGAGGGCTGTGGCCATGAAGAAATCAAAAACTCCGGCGACCGCGCGGTCCCCCTGGGTGCCATCGCGAACCAGCTCCCTGAGCGTGCGGATGTGCGACATCGGCAGGTCCTTGTCCAATCCCGAGAGCTCGCGCTTCAATAGCGGCGCAAGCGACGCGGCAGGCTGGGACGAACGGACCAACAGGAAGATCGTCGGACCCCAGGCTCGGTCGAGCGTCCAGTAGATCTCCGGGATTGGCTCCGTCTTCGGCCCCCACTGCCGCACGCTCTCGACCACTCCCACCACCCGGGCGTGGAAAGAGGGCTTCGCGGAATCGCTCCGAATGATCTTCCCGAGCGGATCCTGCCCGGGCCAGCACGTGTCGGCGAGCGTGCGATTGACCACGACGCCGATTGTCTCCTGGCCGGCATCGTCGCGCTCAAGCGTTCGGCCGCGAAGCAATCTGATCCCAGCCGCTGTAAAATATCCGGGCGTGATGCTGGAGGCCTCCGTCAGGGGCCTGTTGATTTTCGGGTCAAACACCTCGCTATTGACGAGGATTGGCAGGTTGCTCCCCCCTTCGAGCGGCAGCTTCGTCGTGATCCCGGAGGCCGTGACGCCGGGCAACCTGGAGGCGCGATCGGCAAGCTGCTCGGCGAAGCGAACCCGATCCTCAATCTTGTCGTAACGGGCCCCGTGGAGGTCCACTTCGCAGGAAAGCACGAAATCGGTCGCGAGGCCCTTGTTGGCCGTCAGCAGCTTCAGATAGCTCGCGGTGAAAAGGGTGGCGACATTTGCCAGAGCGAATGCGACGGCGACCTGGGAGACAACCAGGCTTCGCAGGAGCCTCTTGCGCAACGGGGATCCCGCCACGCCTCTGCCTTCGCCGCGGGATGCGCCGTCGGTTGAGTGGCGCAACGTCGCAATGGCCGGGGGCAGGCCCGCGACCAGCGTGGTCAGGAATGCCGCGCCCATCGTGAAGACGAGCACGCCCCCGTCGATCACGATGGCCGCCTTGCGGGTGTTGGTGGTCTGGGCGATCAGGGCCAGTGCGCGGGCTCCATAAGCCGCAAGCAGCGCGCCGATGACGGAGCCGGCCACCGCCAGGAGCAGGCTTTCGATCAGGATCAGGCGAATGATCTGGAACCGGGTGGCGCCGAGCGCCGTCCGGATCCCGAATTCCCCCTGGCGCATGGCATTTCGGGCGAGGAGCATGCTGGCGACGTTCAGGCAGGCGACCAGCAGCACCATGACGACGGCGCCGAAGAGCACCCATACCATCGGGGCCATGAAGCGCGTCATTTCAGCCTTCAGCGGTCGGACAAGGAACCCCTTCCCGGTGTTGGTGTCGGGGTAGGCGGCCGCGAGGCGCGCGCCGATCGCCTTGACCTCCGCGTCTGCGGCGGCGACCGAGACGCCCCTTTTCAAGCGGCCGACGCAGCACAGCCAATTGCTGCCCCTATCGCCGTTGCCGCGCTCGATGCGCAGCGGAGTCCAGATCTTGCACGTCTTGTCGCGATACCAGGGAGAGGCGAATTCAAAGCCGTGAGGCATGATTCCCACGACCGTCGTGTCAGTGCCGTCGACGCGGACGATTCTTCCGATCAGTCCCGGGTCCGCCGCGAAGGCCTGCCGCCACAGCCCGTCGCTGATCACGGCGACCGCCGGGGCCCCCTTTGCCTCATCCGAGGGTTCGAGCCAACGACCCATTGCAGGAGGGACTCCAAAGCTGCGGAGCACGCCCGAGGTGCAGCGCGCGCCGTCGACCGCCTGCACCTTCTCGCCGCCGATGTTCGCCTGGTATGACGCGTAGGCGCCCAATTCCTTGAAGGACGATGACTGTTCCTTTAAGTCGAGGAAATCGAGGGCGCCCATGGCCCAGTCTTCCCTGGGCCAGACCTGCACGACCTGGTCCTGGTCGGGATATGAAAACGGTTCCATGACCAGCGCGCGCAAGGCGCTGTACATGGCCGAGGTGGCCCCGATACCCACGGCAAGAGTCAGGACCGCGATGGCGGTGAAACCGGGTGTTTTCGCAAACGATCGCAAAACGACGCGGAGATCGGTTCGCATGGGGATGATGGGTGCACCGATGTTCCAGCATCCGGTGTTCCAAAGTTATCAAAATATGCAACCATATATCCCATAGCTTTTTAGAACGCACCTGTTCGGCGCGACGTCCGGGGATTCACCCGGAATTGGGATCGATCCGTCCCTCTCATGGGACGCCGCGAAACCCTGCGAGAACCGGTGCCTGCCATTCGCGGGGCCCGTCGGCCGGCCGTCGCACAGGAGTTAACGGCGCCCAGGGAAGAAGCCTCCGTCACGGCCCGGCCACGGTCGCCGCGCGGACGACGTGGCCGCCCCGGTCTGACCGCGGGACCGTGCCCTTGTCGAAGAAACGCGCCCGCATGGAAATCGGACCAAGATCCTCGACCTCGCGGAAGCCCAGGCTCCCCAGCCTGGCATGGAGCGCGTCCGTTTCAAAAAAGCTTCTGAAGGGCTCCCCGAGGGAGGCGACCCGCGCGCTGTGGCTGCTCAGGTAGGAGGCGTACGCTTCATCCTGACCGGAGCCCCAGGCCGCGGGATTGGCGTAGTCGAACACAACGTGCGCGCCCCCCGGCAGGCCGCCGATAAAGCCCAGGGTCGAAAAGATGGCCTCCTGCGTCAGGTAGGGCACGACGCCCAGCCAGGTGAAGAAGGTCTGCCGCTCCGGATCGAAGCCTGCGGCCCCCAGGCCGTCCGCCAACGTTTCCCGTTCGAAGTCGACCGGGGCGAATGTGAGCGAGCGGGGTGCCGGGATCGCGGCCTCGGCGAGCCGCTGGCGCTTCCATGCCTGGGTGGAGGGGTGGTCCACCTCGAAGATACGCAGGCCTGATCCCTCGGAATGGCGGTAGGCGTAAGTATCGAGGCCCGCCCCGAGCACGACCAGTTGACGGACGCCGCGGGCCACCGCACCCGCGAGGGAATCCTCGGCAAAGCGGGTCCGAATCGCGATGAACAGGCGCATCTTTCGCCTGTCGGGTTCGTTTTCCGCCTCGTGGACGGCCGTCTCGGCGTCGGCCCCCAGGATGCGCGCGGCCAGCGGGTCGGAGAAAATGGAGCCGCGCTCCAGCACCTGATGGGCGGCGCGGTGGGATGCGGCGCTCAATGCCGTGCGGCTGGGCTGGCCGTGTTGCATGCGCAAGGGGTAGCCGACGGCCTCATGCTGTCAACGGGCCGGAGACCGGGACGGGCGTTCGCCAACCCCCCTGGCGGAGACCCGCCCCCCTCTATTGTTTGCATGTCGCCCCGATAATGTTTACAAGCGGCTCTTCATGAAGGTCCTCGCCGTGGAAGACGACCCTGTGGCCCGCGCGGTTCTGCGCCGCTCGATTGAGCGGCTCGGCCACGAGGTGATCGAGGCCCGCGACGGCGAGGAGGCGTGGGAGCTGTGGCAGAAGGACAAGCCGCGCGTTGTGGTGTGCGACTGGATGATGCCGAAGCTCGACGGGCTCAAACTCTGCAAGCGCTTCCGCGCGCAGGAGCGCGTCGAATATGTCTATTTTGTCCTGCTGACGGCGGCCGGGGCCTCGGTTCAAAACATCCGGGCGGCCGCGGAGGCGGGCGCGGACGACTTCCTCAGCAAGCCGATCGACATGTCGAGGCTCTGGGCGCGCCTCAGGGTCGCCGAGCGGATCCTGAAGTACACGACCCAGGTGCACCGCCTCGAGGAAATGATGCCGATGTGCTCCTACTGCAAGAAGGTCAGGGACGACGAAAACTACTGGCAGCAGATCGAAAGCTACATCAACGAGCGCACCGGCACCGAGATCAGCCACTCGGTCTGCCCGGAATGCTACCAGCGGATCGTGGTGCCCGAGTTGGAGCGCCTCAGGGAGGCGGAGATGACGGCCACCGCCGTCAAAAAGAGGCGGTGAGCTCGAGTTGCGCCCCCGGCGCCACCGAGCGTTCGCCCAGGGCGGAGCACTCGATCTCGTCATTCTTGTAGAGCTTGAACGCCACGGGCTTCGAGGCGTCATTCGTCTCCCAGCGCCATTTCCCGATCGAGACAAAGTTGAGCGGCACGCCCTTCTCCCAGCTGAGGCCGGGCCCGTCCCCGCGGACGAAGAGCCGGTTGCCGATCCCGATGTAGGCCGTGATCAGAAGGCGGGTCGCCCCGTCGGAGGAGACTGCGGGCTCGGCGTGAGCCTCGGCTGCCGGCGAAACCTCGGCGGCCGGCGTGGACTCGAGCACGAGTTCCGCAACCGCCGGGGCGGCCGGCGGCGGAGCGGCGGGCTTGCGGGGACTGCGCTTGCGCGGGGGGGGCGGAGCGGGGTCCGCAGGCGCGGGATCGGCCGGGGCGGCGGCGGCGGGCGGAGCGGCGGGGGCGGGAGCCGGTTCAACCGGGGTTGCTGCGGCCTCGGGAGCCGGCGCCGGCTCGGGCGGCGCGGCCGACGGAGCCTCCGAGGCCGGCGCGGGTCGCGGCGCCTCCACAGGCGCTTCGTACGGCGGATTTGAAGTCATGACCGCGGGCTTTATCTCGACCATCCTGCTTGCGATCACCGGCGGAACCTCGGGGATGTGCACCGGAGCGGCTGGGATCGCCTTGGCCGCCTCGGAGGCCTTCGAGACGGCGGCGTCAAATTCCGCCGCAGCCTTTCCGATCTTCTTTGCGACGGCCTCGAACTTGACCGCGGCGTCCGCGTCATTCTTCGCCGCGGCCAGGAGCCGGCCGTCGAGTTCGGCCATCGCCTTGCCGATGGACTCAAGCCTGGCCGCGACCTCGGCGTCGCCCTTCTTTGCGGCCGCGAGCCGCGTGTCCAGCTCGGCTATCTTCTCCTGAATGTCATGGGCGAGCCTCTCGGACTTGCTAAAGTTCTCCTGGGCCGCCTCCGCGATTCCGTTAAGGCCCGTCGCCGCGATCGACACCTGCTCGGCCGCGGCGGCCACCGTCACGGAGAGCGCGTGGAGCGCGCGCTGCCGGTTGTCGAGCGCCTCGTCCTGGCTGTGAGCGTAGCCGGCGAAGAAGGGGATCGCCCCGAAAAACGTCGCGACCACGACGCACGCGACCATGGCGATGAGCGGCGTGGTCGCCAGGGGGTGTGCCGACCCGTCGTAGATGAACCAGGCCGTGGCGCAGAGGGCCAGGTCCCCGATCAGAAAGATCCACTTTGGCAGTTTCGGAGTGTCACTGGGGAGGTTCATGTCAAAGGGGCTGTGTTTCTTCTGCTGCGCGCCGTGGGTATTTTCAACACGGAAAGGAGGCCGCGGGCGCGGCGCACCCGAAATGGCCCGCCACGGCGGCGGCGAGCCGGTCCCATTCCCTTGGGTTCAGGTCGCGCTTTCGGCCGGGGGAAACCTGCCTGTGATCGGTGATCCGGTCCATGCCCCAGGCGAGGGGGGCCCAGCGCGCGTCGAGCCACTCAAGGGCCGACGCCATCTGCCGGTCGGAGAGCGGCGAGACGTAGGTGTCCCCGGCGAACGCGACGCCGAGCAGGAAATCGTTGCACCGGCTCCGGCCGAGGAACCGCGACTCCCCGGCGTGCCAGGCAACCTGGCCGTCCGGCACCAGCGTGCAGCGGGTCCCGTCCAGGTCGATGAGGCAATGGTAGCTGACGCGGCTTGCCGGGTCCTGCATCCTCCGGACCGTCTCGGGGAAGCCGAGCTGGCTGTGGTGAAAGAGGACGCCGAGGCGCTCGTGCCGCGCCGGGTCCCGGTTGGGCGAGAGGCGCTCCATTTCGGCGAAGGCCATGGGTCGTTCCCGGCTAATATGGGGAGAGCATCGTCAAGCCTTCTTCTCTAAGGCGGTTTGAAGATTGGCGAGAACATTGGCTTGAGGGTGGAGGCGGCTCCTTCGCGTAGAGCGGCGGCCTGAGCGGCCGG
>Ga0181534_10000998_pt1 | contig 19079 bp, 19 predicted proteins | sample PEATcosm2014_Bin_37_FD_119758 | JGI IMG/M metagenome (GOLD analysis project Ga0181534, IMG submission 119758) | Peatland microbial communities from MTU Mesocosm Facility, Houghton, MI, USA - PEATcosm2014_Bin17_10_metaG | ecosystem: Environmental > Terrestrial > Soil > Wetlands > Peat | place... | reverse complement strand
GGTGCCCGACAGCGAACGGGCCTTGGCGGCACTTGCCGCTCGATCAATCGAAGAAACCGCCGTATACGACTAAGTACGTACGGTGGTGTGGGAGGACGGGGCCGCGAGGCCCCTCCTACCCGAGTCGGCGGCCTCTCAGGCCGCCTTCTTCCAGTGTGCCAAGAGTTGCGACTTTCAAGCGAAAGCGGGGCCAAGGCCCCGCGCAGGCCGAGGGCCAGCCCCACAATTTTGCGCAGAACTTCCCACTGTGGGAAAACTAAGTAGCATTTGCCGCCATATATGACCGCCGCGCTCACCAGAAGATATAGACTTCTGCACGGCCCGGCGTCCGCCCTATTTATCGCCGTCATCCGAGACGAACGACGAGAGCACGGATGGAGGCAACGTCTGAGTCCCCCAGACGATGTTCGCGGGGTTCAGCCAGGCGGCTCCGGTACCCGCCCACGGAAGCGGGAAAGAATCGAATAGCGCCCCCGTAAAGACCGTCGTGCCCCACACGATGTTGGTGCCCCACACAATATTGCTGCCCCACACAATGTTACTGCCCCAGACGATATTCTCCGCATAAGCGGTGTTCTTGGAGAAGTCCAGGGTCACCTTGCCGTTTGCATTCATGATGGCTTGGGGTGATATGGCCGGAACGCCGATCCATGTTTCGTCACTCAACGACGCAGTAACGTTCACCTGACCCGCTCCCACGGTAAAGATATCCGAAATGTTGTTGTACCCGACGTCGTTGATTATGTCCTGGGCGGTAGTGTAAAGCGAAAACGCTTTGGTGGAGTTCTTCATGAGCAGGGATTTGATTTGATCGGGACCAAACCATGGAGTTTTCTGGATCATCAGGGCCACCGTGCCGCTAACCACCGGCGTGGCCATGCTGGTGCCGCTCAAGCAGAAGTATTTAGAAGAGAGCCCCGAGGGGTTGCCCGATTCGTAATAGGAGTTGGCGATCAGTGTGGACGGATATTGCGCCGCCAAGGTGTTATTCGGAGCCATGAGCGAAACGATGTTGTTCCCGGGAGCCACCAGATCGGGTTTGGCGATATGATCGATGTAGCTCGGGCCGTTCGAACTATAGCTGGCGATCGTGTCGCCGGTCACAATCGTGGTGCCGTGCGTGTTCGTGGCGCCAACGGTGATGACATAGGGGTCGTTTCCCGGAGAGGTGATCGTTCCATAAGTGGGCAGACCGCCGAGCGCATTCCGGCCTTCATTGCCTGCCGCCACGACCACGACCAGGCCGGTGGAATACGCCGCTTCCACAGCCTGGCAAAGTGGGTCGAGCGTGTAGCTTTCGTAGATGGGCTGGCCGAGGGACAGATTGATCACACGGACGTTGTAAGTCGTGTAATGCAGGTTCATGGCCTCGTCAATAGCCGCTATCACATTGCTGACGGTCCCCGAGCCATTCTGATCCAACACCTGCAGGTTGATCAGGTTGACGTTCGGCGCTACACCGCTGAACGTGCGTGTAAAGCCGGCCCCGGTGGAGTCTTTGCCATTCGACCCGATGATACCCGCTACGTGCGTGCCGTGGCCGTAAAGATCGGTACCGTTCATCCCGGCAACAAAGCTTTGGGTGTAGATAATGCGGGAGCTCTTGCCGGAAGTGGTCTTGAGGTCGTCGTGCGCGTAAATGCCGCTGTCTATCACCGCCACGCCGATTCCGGTGCCGTTCCACCCGGATGGCCAGGCTGCGTTGGCGCCGACGGTCTGCGTGGTGACATCGAGAGTGCCCGAAACGGCGCGATTGGGCGATATATAAGTAATGGCTGGGTTAAGCTGCAGCGCCTGAATTTCGGCTGGCGACAGACGTAGATGGACAGCCTTCATGTGCTGAAAGCGCCGTACGATCTGGCGCGCGGCAAACAGGTTGAGATCGGCATTGGTAGGTATGTGGTCGAATTGTACGATGACCTCGATGCTGCCGCTGCCGCCGAGCATTTGCTGGAGGTCGCCGGACATTTTGGCGCCGGCCATCGCCATTCCGCAGGCGGCACAAATAACCAGCACGGCCAGACGCAGGCCTCGGCCGGGAATCCAGGTCTCGGTGGGCCGGCGCACGCCGCCCCAAACGGCATGCTCGGGGAAAGGCTGCTGTTGGCAACCGGCCAGGTCGCGATGAGCCGCGCGATTAACGGAAGGTGTCATTTCTTGTTCTCTCCTGAGAGTGGCCCTTGAATCTGGGTCGAGCTTAATTTGCATATTCACGGCTTTTCTGAAGCACTGTGGGTGCCACGCCGAACGCGGCCGTAAGTGATTGAGCTATCTGGGGCTTTGCCGGGAGGGGGAGGCGAATGCCTGCGACAGGAGACAGGCTTGTCGCTGGCGAGTGACGGGCGTGGCGCGGTGAAATGGGGAAGGGCGTTTAGTGCTGTCACCGCGGCAGAGCAGCGGCGGAAAGCATTTCACGCCGCTCGATGTAGGTGCGGTAGAACCAAAACACGAAGCCCATTACCGGCAGAATCAACAACGCCGGCTTCCATCCGAACTCGCGGCTGGATGCCGCTACCAGGCCGGCCACCACGCCTCCCACGAGATAGTACGGGAAGGCTAAGCGGTAGCATTGCCTCCAGATGACCCGCAATCGTTCGCGCCTTACCAGTGCCAGGACGCTCGAAACCAACAGCGAGTTGGCGACGAAATACACGCATGTGGCCACCGCCAATACCATGGCAACTGGTTGCGCATGGAACCGCGCGCGCGCGAACGTGCAACACTCGTAGGTCAACATCACGCTGATTGCCACCGCCGAAACGCTAAAAAGAACTTGGATACCCGCCGGCTTGGATTTCGCCCGCCAGAGACATTGCAGGAGAGCGCCGGCGCAAGCCATGAGCATGGTTTCCCCGGGCGTGAGTTCCGCGACTCCCAGCAGCACGAAGACGAAGCCGATCGACATGGTGCCAGTCAGCCCCGGCAGCCGTACCTTTAGAGTCGCGGCAACCAGCGACAACAGGACGTACGAGCAAAACCGTAGCAGGTCGTGGGGCCACGGAAGATCCACGAAGGCATACGCCATCGCTGCGATTCCGAACGCGCTTACCAGCGAGATGTAACGTTTGGCGTTCCCAGGCATCGGCTACCTCGGTGCATGCGAAATAAAGTTGGGAATCGCGCGCCTATTGGTCGCCGTCATCCGCGGCCATAGCCTGGATCGCGGACGCAGGCAGCGTCGAAGTGCCCCAGACGATATTCAAGGGGTTGATCCAGGCGGCTCCGGTTCCGGCCCAGAGAACCGGCAAGCCGCTCAAGGTCCCGCCTGTAAGCACGGTAGTGCCCCACACGATGTTGGAGCCCCACACGATATTGGTGCCCCACACAATATTGGAGCCCCACACGATATTGGAGCCCCACACGATGTTTTCCGCGAACATCAAAGTCACTTTGCCGTTCGAATTCATGACGGCCAGGGGTGAGATAGCGGGCACGTTGACCAAATCCGTGCTGTTGATGGCGGCGGCGATGTTTACCTGGCCGGCGCCCAGGGTAAAGATGTCCGAAATGTTGTTGTAGGTAAAACTGTAGATCCTGTCCAGAGCGCTGGTATAAAGCGAAAAGGTCTTCATGGCCGTCTTCATGAGCCTGGCCTTCACTTGATCGGGGGTCAGAGACGGAGTTTTCTGAATGAGAAGCGCGGCGGCGCCGCTCACCACCGGAGTAGCCATGCTGGTTCCGCTTAAGGAGAAGTACTGCGAGGATGTGCCCGCGGGGTTACCCGATTCGTAATAGGAGTTGGCCACCAGCGTGGACGGGTATGTGGTCTCAAGGGTATTGTTCGGCGCCATCAAGGAGACGACATTATCGCCGGGAGCCACCAGGTCGGGCTTGGCGATATGGTCGATAGCCGTGGGACCGTCGGAACTATAGCTCGCTATGGTATCGCCCGCTACGTTGGTCGAGCCGTGTGTGTTGGTCGCTCCCACGGTGATGACATACGGATCGTTTCCCGGCGAGGTAATAGTCCCATAAAGGGGCAGACTGCCCGCGGCGTTGCGGCCGTTATTCCCCGCCGCCACCACGACGACGATGCCGGAGCTCCAGGCGGCTTCCGCGGCCTGGCAAAGAGGATCGAGCGTATAGCTCTCATAGACCGTCTGGCCGAGCGACAGATTCAAGACACGGATGTTATATGTGGTCTGAAGGCTGATAGCTTCGTCGATGGCCGCAATCACGTTACTGGTCGTCCCCGACCCGTTCTGATCCAACACTTGCAGGTTGATCAGGTTGACGTTGGGCGCCACGCCGTTGAAAGTGCGCGTAAAGCCCGCACCTGTGGAATCCTTGCCGTTAGACCCGATGATTCCGGCCACGTGCGTGCCATGGCCGTAAAGATCCGTGCCGGTCAGCCCGGTGACGAAGCTCTGGCTATAGACGATTCGGGAACTGCTTCCGGAGGAGGACGTGAGGTCGTTATGCGCGTAGATGCCGCTGTCGACCACCGCCACGCCGACTCCCGTGCCGTTCCACCCGTATTGCCAGGCGGTGGGGGCGCCCACCGTCTGCGTGGTCACATCCAAGGTACCGGACAAGGCGCGATTGGGCGACATATAAGTGACTTGCGGATTGAGTTCCAGCGCCCGGATCTCGGCGGGGGTCAGAAGCAGGTGGACAGCCTTCACGTGCTTAAAGGACCGTACGATCTGGCTTGCGCTAAACTGACTCAGATCGGCATTCGTCGGTATGTGGTTGAACTGAACGACGACCTCGATGCTGCCGCTGCCGCCCATCATTTGCTGGAGGTCGCCGGATAGTTTGGCGCCGGCCATCGCCATTCCGCACGCGACAAAAATAACCAGCGCGGCCAGGCGTAGGCCCCGGCCGGGAATCCAGGTCTCGGTAGGCCGGCGCAGGCCGCCCCAAACGGCATGCTCGGGGGAAGGCTGCCGTTGGCAACCGGCCATGTCGCGATTAAATGCGCGATTAACGGAAGGTGTCATCTCTTGTTCTCTCCTGATAGCGCCATCTGAATCCGGGTCGAGCTTCATCTGCGTGTCCACGGCTTTTCTAAGGCATCGCGGGTGCCACACCGCGAGCCGCCGTAAGTGATACCGTATCTGGAGGTTTGCAGGAAAGGGAGGCGAATTGACAGCGACCGGCGACAGGCTTGTCGCTTGGCGTGTGACAGGCATGGCGTGGAGAGCCCGGCGACTGGCAATTAGCCCGTTAGGTGGCGCCCTGTTGTCCCCCGGAGCCCGCCCATGCGTTGGCCGCCATTCTGACTTCTGTCTTCTGACTTCTAACTCCTGCCGGTCAGGGCCGCAGCCCGGACCATTCTTCAGCCAGCACAATGGAGTTAGCCGGATTTCGCGGGTCGTACTTCACGCATATGTGCCCGAGGGAAGCGACGTCATCGGGCAGAAATGCCTTCAATCCGGAAACGTCCTGCGAGGCCGTGTATTCGACGCCGCGCACCGCGTAGGAATAGATCAGCAGGTTCTCATGGATGTCTAACAGGTTGGCGTCGGCCCTTTTGCCGGCTGCCAGCAACGCCACCCGGCGCTCGCGTTCCTTCTGATCCGGAGAGATTCGGGAGCGCCGCCACGCGCGCACACCAATCGCGGCAAGCAGGAAAACCAGGACGCCCAGCAGCGCCAGCGTAATGCCGTCGGCCGTTGTGTACACTTTGTCGGAAGGGTAGCGGAGTTAACCGGCGACTGGTGTTTCCTGGAACACCTTGGCCCAGTCCTTCAGGAATTGCTCAAGGCCCTTGTCGGTGAGCGGATGATTGAACAGCATATCCAACACCTTCAGCGGCATGGTGGCGATGTGCGCGCCCGCCGCGGCGGCATCGACTACGTGCGTTGGCGACCGTATTGAGGCGGCTAGCACCTGGGTCTTGAAGCCGTGAATCTTATAGATCTCGACGATGCTCTTGATCAGATCCATGCCGGTCCAGCCGATATCGTCCAGCCGGCCCACGAATGGGCTGACAATGTACGCGCCGGCCTTGGCGGCCAGTAACGCCTGCGCGGCCGAGAAGCACAGCGTGACGTTGACGCGGATGCCGTCCTTGCTCAGGATTGAAGTGGCCTTGATGCCATCCCTCGTAAGCGGGCATTTCACCACCACGTTCCGATGCAAGCGGGCCAGCTCGCGGCCCTCCCGCACCATCTGGCCGGCTTCGGTGGACACCACTTCGGCACTGATATCGCCGTCGACAATGTCGCAGATGAGGCGGATCTGATCTTCCAGCGGCCGGCCTTCCTTCGCAATCAGCGTCGGATTGGTGGTGACGCCATCGACGACGCCCCAATTGGCTCCCTTTTTCAGCTCGTCCAGGTTGGCGGTATCCAGAAAAAACTTCACGATTGCACCCTCCAGTTCACTAGGAATTATAGCACCGGCCGCGCTAGCCCAATAATTCCAGGTAGCGCGCCACCGCCTCGATCCCCCGATAGAAGTTCGGCAGATGCAGCTTCTCGTTGGGGGCGTGCAGGTTGTCGTCCGGCAGCCCGAAGCCCATCATCACGCTGGGAATGCCGAGGCTCTGCTCGAACGCCGCCACGATAGGAATCGAGCCGCCCGAGCGGATATACACGGTGGGCTTGCCGAAGATCTCGGACATGGCGTCGGCCGCGGCGTGTATAAACCGGTTGTCGGGGTTCACCAGCGATGGCGGGGCCGAGTGAAGCACCTTCAGCTCCGCCGTCACTCCGCGCGGGCAAGCCTTCGCCACAGCTTGCTTCAGTTGCCCGGCGGCTTCGGTGGGGTCTTGATCGGCCACCAGGCGCGTACTGATCTTGGCCACCGCGCGCGCCGGGATCACGGTCTTGGCGCCTTCCCCGGTGAAGCCGCCGCGGATGCCGTGGACCTCGAACGTGGGCCGCGCCCACAGCCGCTCGAACAGCGGAACACCCGGCTCGCCCACCAGTTCGCGCGCGCCCATCTCCTTTTCCGTGTACTCGCGCTCGTCGAAGGGCAGCCGCGCCCAAGCCTCGCGCTCCTTGGGGCTGGGCGGGACCACCCGGTCGTAGAAACCGGGAATTAGAATATGGCCGTCGCGGTCCTTCAAGGCGCTGATGATTTCCGCGACCGCCTGCATCGGGTTCGGAGCGGCGCCGCCATACACGCCCGAGTGCAGATCGTGGTTGGCGCCTTCCACGAGCAGCTCCGCATACACCATGCCGCGCAGCCCCACGCAGATGGTGGGCAGCTCCGGCGCGAACATCTCGGTATCGCAGATGATGGCGGCATCGGATTTGAGCCGCGCGGGCTTCTGCCCCACGTAGCTTTCGATGTGCTCGCCGCCGGTCTCTTCCTCGCCTTCGATCAGGAATTTCACGTTCACCGGCAGCTTGCCGCGGGTCTTCAGCAGGCCTTCCACGGCTTTGATCAGGATGTACGTCTGGCCCTTGTCGTCGGACGAGCCGCGCGCGAAGATATCCTGCCCGCGCACGTCCGGCTCAAACGGCGGCGATTTCCATTCGTCCAGCGGATCGGGCGGCTGCACATCGTAGTGGCCGTATAGCAGCAGCGTCGGTTTGCCCGGCGCGCCGCTCCACTCCGCAAATACCAGCGGATTGCCTTCGCCTTCGATCAGTTCGCCCGAAAGCCCGGCGGCGCGCAGTTCATTCAGGGCGAACTCGGCCGCGCGCCGGATATCGGGCTTGTGCTCGGAAAGCGTGCTGATGCTGGGAATTCGCAGCCACGCCTTCAGCCCTTCGAGAAAAGCGGCCTGGTTCTCCCGGTAGTAATTCATGCCAATGGCACCTCAGTGCCATTGTAGCGAGTGGGGCGGAGCTCCAGGTCTGTCAGCATGGGCCTGTGGCCCACGAATACTGATGAAAACCAGTTTGGAGGGCGGGCAATTCTGCCCGCAGCCGGCTTTTTAGCCGGCTCCAGCCGCCTGGAAAGGCGGCTGCCGCCAAGATTGGCCGCCCCCCAATTTCAATGGCTTACGGTGGGTTTTCGAACGTACGCGGGTCCTCCAGGACCCGCCGCAGGTGTTTTGCTAGGTTGTGGGACACGTGACCGTGGGCGGGTCCAGGGGCGTGGGCAGCAGGGCGGAGAACCCGGTGATCGCCATATTCGGCGAATTCAAGGGACTGCTTCCTTCTGAGAACAGCAGGAGCAGTCCGTCGAGATCGCTCCAAGTTATAGGAACCGTGCCTGGAGTGAATGCAGAGAAAGGAAGGTCGACGGTGAATGCGCTGGTGGACGCCGTCAGGCCGCAGGTCTGGAATCCGTAGTATTGAAAACTGCCTCCATACCACACCTCCGCCACCAGGACGACGTTGGTTGAGAGCCCCTGGAAATTGACACGGAGCCGGTTGTAATTGGTCAGGTTGAGGCCCAGCGGCGTGTCGTTGTCCAGGCCAAAATATTCCACGTAAAACTCCGGGGTTGTGTCGAAGCCGTTCGACCAGATCATCGCGGGAGGGACCACCTTCGGGTCGGCGCTGGGCCGGACTTGCACCGTCGAGGGCTGCCCAAATTCGTCGGTGCTGGCAGCATAATTGATAGTAAGGGTTCGCGCGCCCCCGATGATCCCCGAGCCGGGCTGGATGACGCTCTGGTTGCCCGAAGTGGTCTGAAGTTTGCCCCCTCCGGTTTGAAACGTGTCGAACACATAAGGATTCTCTTGTGCCCGCATCGTTTGCGGCATCCAAGCCAGGGCCACCACGGCCAGCAAGCCAGCCCCGTGTGCCAGATGGGCCACGCGCGTGGCCTTTTGTGTGAAAGCGTTCGTTTTGAATTTCATGTTCGTAATCTCCTTTTTCTTGGGGCCGGATCGTGCCGTTCCGGTACAATCGATACGTGGCGTGCCCTCCTGCACAATCGCGCCCGCTACGGTTCCATAAAACCACGCACCTTGCGTGTGCGTCCTCAAGCGCCCCCTCAATTGCTTCTCAATTAGTTCTCAAGGCGGCGTATGGGTCCTGAAATCAATACCTTGTACCGATTCGAGGGGTTTGAGATCGACCCCCCGAATCGCGCCTTCGCGCTGGGCGGCAAGCCCATCGCAATCCCTTCGCGAGCGTTCGACCTGCTCCTATACATGGCCCGCAACACGCAACGGCTGCTCACGAAAGAAGAGCTGATGAAGGCGGTCTGGGGCGACACCATCGTGGAGGAAAGCAACCTGACCCAGAGCGTTTTTCTGCTGAGAAAAGCTCTGTCGACCCATTCGCCGGCGGAGAACAAACTCATCCTCACGGTTCCCGGGCGCGGCTACCGGTTTGAGGCGCAAGTCGAACGCGTCGCCATCCCGCCGCCTCCCCTGCCGGAGGCGGCGCCGATCCAGCCTCAGACCGCCGCGAAGCGAATGCATCGGAACCGGTGGTTCATCATGGGCGCGGTGGTTGGGGCGGCCGCGATCTCGGCGTTGATCGTGTTCCCTGGCGGAGCGCGCCGCGAGCGCAACAAACCGATTCCCCTGCCGTACCGGGTGACGTCCAACGCCCTCGAAAACCCGGTGGCCACGTTTGCGATTTCGCCGAATGGCAAATATCTCGCCTATACCGACGCGCAATCCATCACTATAAAGGCTTTACCCTCAGGCGAAACCCATACCATCCCCCTTGGATCCGGCGTTGCTCCTTCCAGGGTGATCTGGTATCCCGATGCAACCCGGCTGATAGTCGGCGAGAGAGTTAACGGGTTGCCTGCCCTTTTCGTGCTTTCCATCTTGAGCGGAAAGCTTAATCCCCTGCGCGACAATGCCATGAACGCGGCGGTTTCGCCGGACGGCGCGCGCGTCGCGTACACGGACGGAAAATTCCGTGAGCTTTGGCTCATGGACGGTAACGGCGAGAATCCACGGCGGATCCTCACCGCCACGGCGGACTGGCTGTTCCCGATGTCCTGGTCGCCCGACGGCGGCAGGGTTTGGCTGGTGCGCGTAGACTCGGAGAAGGAGCAGCAGAGCATTACAATCGAAACCTGCGACCTGCGGGGCGCCGGCCGGACCGTCGTGTTGTCGGACAGTCGCATCCGGGCTTTACGGCTATTGCCGCGGGGCAGACTGATCTACGCGGCGCTGGAAGGTCCTCAGAACTTCACCAACCTCTGGGAACTGCCGGTTGACCCGTTTCTGGGGAAGCCCCAGGGACCGCCCCGCAAACTGACCGACTGGACGAATTTCAGCATTTCGGCAATTTCTGCCACCGCGGATGGCAAACAGGTCGCCTTATTGAACGGAAGGTGGCAGGCCGACGTGTACGTCGGAGATCTGCGGGCAGGAGAGACCGAACTGGCAAATGCCCGCCGGTTGACACTGGACGAGAGCGACGACTACCCGGCATTCTGGACACCCGACGGCCAGTCGGTGGTTTTTTCCTCCAATCGCAACGGCAGATCCCAGGTGTTCCGCCAGCGCCTCGACCAGAGCGTCCCGGAGTTGTTGAGCATGGATTCCCAAGATGCCATGTTTCCCCGCTTCGGCGGCTCGTGGATCTACTACCGCTCGGTACCGGCAGGTGAGACCCTCTCCTGGAACCAGCCCTTGACTCTGCGCCGCATACCGATGGACGGAGGGGCATCGAGCGACGTGATCCGGGACGCGGGTATCGACGTCGGTTGCGCCTCCGAGCGGCCCGAAATATGCGTGCTCGACCGTCTTAGGGGCAAGGTACTAACGTTCTACCGCTTCAACCACGCCAGGGGAGAAGGCGGCGAAATCGGCCACATGGACTTCGACTCGCGCACATCCCCCAGCTTCGAGCTTTCGCCGGACGGATCGGAGATCGCCGCGGTGGATCCCCATGGGATCGGCAATCGAATCCGCCGTATCCCGCTCAATGGCGGCAGTGCCTCGGAGGTCGAGGTGCCGGGCCGTAAGGAATTGACCGTCATCTCCTGGGCCGCCGGCGGAAAGGGATGGTTTGTCTCAAGCGTGACGCCGGCCAATGGGCAGTACCTGTTGCGCGTGAATCCGGGAGGAAAGTCGCAGGTGCTTTTTGAACAAGCCGTGGATGGATTGAACACCTGGGGAATACCGTCGCCCGACGGGAAACATCTCGCTTTCTTGCGCTGGACCACGGCGTCGAACGTCTGGATGATCGACGACTTCTGATTGTGGGGCAGGCTCGTAGCCTGCGTCGTAGCCTGCGCGGGTCCCCTGGACCCGCCGTCCTAACTCCTTTTCTTGCTCGGTTTGGGCTTAAGGCTCTTGGCGTACTCGTAGCTCATCCTGAAGTACGGTTTCAGCTCATTGGTCTTCGCCAGCAGCCCGTCGGGAACAGTCACATACTCCTTTTGCACGATCCCGTAGGCCTCGAAAAGCCGGGTCTTGTACTTCGCCAGAAACTTCTCCCGCTCTCCCGCGGGAAGCCTGAGCGCCATGCCGCCGGAAGCGTGCAGATAGCTGAACATGTTCCCGTTAAGCGACGTATAGGGCACGGTCGCGCCCTTCCGCTCGATCTCCGGATTGGCCGCCACCAGCTTCTCGTATAGCTCCAGCTTTTCGGGCGGAATGTTGCTTTTCTTGTCCTTGCCCATCACATCCCAGGCATCGCCACGCACTCCAGAATCTGCACCGAGGATGCCGGCGCACGAAAATGAGGGTGCTCCTTCATCAAGGCTACGGCCTCTTCCATGGAGCCCGCCTTAATGACGGTGTACCCCGTGATGGAGGTCTTGCCATGCTCGGCCGTCCCTCCCGTCACCTTGGTCGATTTGTCCAGAGGCGCGCCGGCATCGACCACCGCGCTACCGCACTTCTCGAACCAGGCTCGCCAGGCCGCCATGCCCGCCGCCATCTGTTCCGGCGTGGAGTTCGCGATCATCTCCGCCACCGGCACACCGCTCATCGCGCCTTCCGCCCGATACAAAACAAGATATTTGTTCATAAATCCCTCACCGACCCAAACGAGCACCCTTACCCGCGGCTGAGCCCGGCTTCGGCCAGAGCCTCGCGCGCCTGATCGACATACGACGCCGCCACCAGTACCCGGAATCCGCCGCCGGCGGCGGTATCGTCCTCCAGAAAGGCCGGAATCGCGGCCGACTGCACCACAGCCCGCGCACCCTTAGCCTCCGCGCGCGACTTGAAGAGAGCAGCCGCCGCCAGATCTTCCTCCTCCTCGCGCTCTACCTCTTCCGGGATCGCTACCTCCGGTGGCTCCTCCGCTTCCGGCGCCGTTTCCCGAGGCTGCGCGGCCGCCGCCACGGGCCGAATCGCGCGCTGCGGCGGCCTGGCCTGCAGCCCCCGCCGCTTCAACTCCTCGTCGTAGCGCGGCCGCGCGACCTCCGAGAGTTCGTCCCTCACGAGCGATCGCAACTCCTCGTCCGGCATCTCCGCATACAGCCGCCTGAAGTCCTCCGCGCTGAATTTCATGCATCCTCCGCGAAACCGAGTATTGTACCGCCCTCACAGGCTTTCAATTTCCCGCGGAGGAAACGGCGCTCGGGCTCGGAGCACGGGCAATCGAGCGCCGCGCGAAAGCAGTCCGCGGCTTCCGTTCGCCGGCCGAGTTCCAGCAGCAGATGCCCGCGCACCGCCAGCAGCAGATAGTAATCGCGCAGCTTCGGATCGCTCTCCAGCGGCACAAGCGCCGCCAGCGCCTCCGCCGGGCCGCGCACCTTCGCCACGGCCACCGCGCGATTCAACGCCACGACCGGCGAGCGGTTCAGCGCCAGCAGTTGATCGTATAAATCGAGGATCATAGGCCAGTCCCGCGATTGCGGATCGACGGCGCGCGCGTGCGTGGCCGCGATGGCCGCCTGCATGTGGTACTCGGAAACCTCGTCCCCGGCCATGGAGCGATCGAAGTGATGGAATCCAAGCGCCATCAAACGGTGGTCCCAGCGGCTTTGGTCCTGGTGTTCGAGCAGGACCAGGTCGCCCGATTCGTCCACCCGCGCAGGCAGCCGCGCGGCCTCCAGCGCCATCAGGGCCACCAGCGCGTCCACGCGCGGTTCCGCGATGGAAGAAGCCGCTACCAGCCGCCCCAGCCGGAGAGCCTCCAGGCAGAGATCCTGGCGAATCAGGTCCTCGCCCGCGTGCGCGGCGTAGCCTTCGTTGAACATGAAATAGATGACTTCCAGCACCGAATCCAGGCGCAGCCTCAGCTCGGCTCCGCGCGGCATGTCGAGCGTCAGCCGCCCCTCGCGGATCTGGCGCTTGGCCCGTACCAGGCGCTGCGCGATGGCGGCATCGTCGGCCAGGAACGCCCGCGCAATCTCGCGCACACCGAATCCGCCCACGGTTTTCAGGCTCAAGGCTACGCGCGCGGCCCGTGGAATCTCCGGATGGCAGCACATGAAGATCATGCGCAGCTCATCGTCGCGAAGCTGATCTTCCAGGTAGGGATCGTCCGGCGCCGAGGCGGAGTGCGAGAGTTCCGCTATAACCGCGCCGGTCTTCTCGCCCAGCGTGCGGTTGCGCCGCACCGCGTCGATCGCGATATTGTGCGCCACCCTGAAGAGCCATGCGCCCGCGTTTTCGGGGACGCCCTGGTAAGGCCAGGTCTGCAGCGCGCGCAGCATGGCTTCCTGCACGGTCTCTTCCGCCAGCTCCAAATGGGCCGGGCCGAACAGCCGCGTGAGATGCGCGACCATTCGGCCCGCCTGTTGCCGGAACAAGTGCTCCAGCAGCACTCCGGTTTCGGGAGATGCCGTCAGGTTCCCCAGACGTGCCTCACCTCAATCGTGCCGCCGTACTCCAGGGTCGGGTGATTCAGCGCCAGCCGCAACGCTTCATCGTAGTCGGCCGCCTCGATCGTGTAGTAGCCGCCCAGCACCTCTTTGGTTTCGCTATAGGGACCGTCGGTGGTGCGGATCTGGCCGCCCGCCGAGCGCATCACCTTGCCCGCGTCCATCCCCAATCGGTGTGCGTCGCGCGTGAAAGGCTTCTTCGTCCAAGCCATGTATTTCTCGGTGGCCTTCTGCATTTCCTCCGGGCTGAGCCTTTCCCAACCGGAAGGATCGTCGTAGAGCAAGAGCATATAATGTGGCATCGTTTCTCCTATTTTACGCGCGTGTACTGCGCGTTTTCGGCCATCTTTCGTTGGCCGTTTTCGTAGAACTCCCACTCGCTGCTGAAGTGGTCTTTATCGGCCAGGCGGAACTTGGCATTGTGCATGTGCCCGCCGCCCGGCGTCAGGTTGGTGGCATCCAGAAACTCGAAAGCCACCTCTCCCGTTTCCGGGTTGAAGGCGCGCGCCTGCATCCGCGGCTGGTTGCCGGCCATGCAGTAGTGGGTCAGCAGCAGGCGGTCGCCGTCCAGGTAGTAGACGGTCATCATGGCGGGCATCTTTTCGCCCGATTCCCTCTCCACCAGGGACGTGCCGCCGGCGATCAGCTCATAGCTGACGTGGACTTTGCCCATGCCGGTGTCGGCCTCCCACTCGCCCACCAGGGTTTGGAGCCGGGCGTAAGCCGCCGGGCCGCCGGATGGTTCGGTTTTCGGACCGGCCGCCAGCGCCGCGCTCGCCGCCATCACTGCCGTTGCGATAACAAGAATGTGTCGTTTCATTTTGGTTTCTCCTCTGCGTTTTGCGTGTTGCAGCCTTATAACGAACGGAGACGCGCGAAATCGACAAACCGCGTGAAAAAACTCCGGACGCCAGCGCCATCCACCCAGGTCAAGAGCCGTCTCTTCCCGGCGAAGGCGGCGGTAGTGCAACCAAATGGCCTGGGCCCGCTTTTCCACGGCCTCGAAATCACGATGGCTTTTGCGCAACTCGTTGGACCTGTCGTAGTGGGTGGTCGTTCGAACTGCGAACGGCGTGGGCGTTTTGCGTTACAGGACTTGCGCTTCACACCCGGCACGGCGCGGCCGGCAAACAGGGCTTCGATAGGGCGGCTTCTTCCAGCCACGAAATCCCGATAGCTTTCTGATCGCAGCGCGGATCTTGGATCGCGGACTTCCCGTTCGTCCGGCTCCTCGTCGGGCGAGAGCCTTGGGACTATCGTTATGGCGCGGTCTGCGACCTTGAACTCGATCTGCTCTCCCAGTTTGAAACCCGCCTTGCGGCGAACGCTCTTCGGCACGGTGATTTCGGTTGTGAGGGTGACGGTCATAGTGATGGCCGCTTTTCAAACTCGCCCGCCACAAAAAACCTGGGCGAAATCCGCGCCTGAAGCGTCCAATCATAGATAGCTTATGCTCTTGCGCCCTTCCCTCGCCGGATTTCTGTCGGCCCTGCTGTTCGCGGACGCCGCCTTCGCGCAGCTTGCCTCGTTTCCCAAACCAGCCTACTTCCGCCAGACTTTCGCCAGGCCCATCACCAAGGTGGAATTGCAGTCCCCCGTACGACTGCCGGACTACGTGGTGGGCGGCAAGCTGGAGCTCTCCCTGCGCTCGTATCTCGAGCTGGTGATGGCGAACAACACCGATATTGCCATTGAGCGGCTCACCCTGGATGTCGCGCAAAACGCCATCACCCGCGCCTTCTCCGCTTTCGATCCGCTGGCTACCGCCAGTTTCAGCAGCACGGAGACGCGCTCACCATCCGCGGATCAGCTTACCGGCGCCAGCACGCTGGTGTCGCTCACCCAGCCCGCCAATTTCACTTACAGCCAGACCCTGCCCACCGGCCTGAATTACCAGGTGGGCTTTTCCGCGGCGAAGCTTTCTACTAATAGCGGCTATTACTACTACAATCCCAACCTCACTTCGAACTTGGGAGTGAACATCTCCCAACCGCTCATCAAGAATCGCGGCGTCTATATCAACCGCGTGCCCATCATGGTGGCCACCAGCCGCCTGCGCAAGACGGAATACGACCTGAAAACCAGTCTGCTGCAACTGGTCAGCGCCGCCGAGAACGCCTACTGGGATGCGGTGCTGGCGCGTGAAAACCTGCGCGTGGCCGATAGTGCGCGCGACCTGGCGGACCAGGCCCTGAAGCGCGCGCAGCGCGAACTGGAGTTGGGCGCGCTCTCGCCGTTGGACATTTTCAATCCGCAGCAGCAATATGCCACTTCGCAGATCAATGTTTCGCAGGCCCAGTACTTCCTGCAGCAGACCGAAGACGCCCTGCGCCGCCAAATGGGAGCCGATCTCGATCCCCAGATCCGCGCCCTGCCCATCGTCCTCACCGAAACCGTTGGCCCGGAAGTGGACGCGCCGCCCATCGACGCCGAGAAGGAAGTCAAGAAAGGCCTGGCAATCCGGCCGGACCTGAAATCGGCCATCCAGAATCTGGACATCGACGACCTGGGCGTGGCGCAGTCCCGGAACGAGCTCCTCCCGGATCTCGAGCTCACTGCGGGCTACACCACGCAGGGGCTGGGAGGCATCTTCTATCCCGGTGGCGGCGAGGCCGCCACTCCAGGCGGTTTCGGCAATGCCTTGAGCCAGATGTTCGGCTTCGGCTATCCCATGTACTCCTTCGGCCTGACGCTGACGCTGCCCATCAAGAATCGCCGCGCGTCGGCGGACATGGCGGACTCGCTGGTGGCTAAGAAACGCGACACCCTGACCGTGCGCACGACCGAACAGCAGGTGCGCTTGGACGTGCTTACGGCGGTGAGCCAGGTGGAGTCCAGCAAGGATGCCATGAAGCTGTCGGTGATAGCGCGGGATTTCTCCAGGAAGTACATGGAGGCGGAGGAGAAGAAAAACGAGTTGGGCAACAGCACCATCTTCTTCGTGCTGCAGGCGCAGGGCGCGCTGGTGGCCGCCGAGTCCAGCGTAGTGCAAAATTCGGTGAGCTACCGGCGAAACCTGATGAATCTGTTGTTGCGCACGGGCGACTTGCTGGAAGCCCGCGGCATCGCCGTCCGGTAGTTGCGGGGCGGGTGGTCAACGCTCTGTTGACCGTCCCGTAACAAGCAAAGATTGCGACACGGCGCCGGTGAGCTAGGGACGCGCAATGTGCCCTCCCTGCCTTGGCGCAGTGCGCTCAGAGGAAGACTTCCGGCGAGACATTGAAGAACTCCGCCAGTTGCTTGACGCGCGCCTTGCTAATAGCGCGCCTACCGCTAAAGAAGTCGGACACATAACCCCTGGATTTGAAGATCGGGATGAGGTCGGCTCGTTTCAGGGCGCGCCGCTCCATCAAATACACGAGCATCTCGCGCGGACCCGGATCGGGTAGAGGATAATGCTGCTCATCGTAATCCTTGATCAAACGAACCATGAGCTCGAGGGCGGCATCCTCCTCCGCGGTTCGACGCTCGCCTTTGTCCATCAGGTTTTCAAGCTCGCCCAGCAGGCGTTCATGCTCTTCGTCCGTCATGATCACTCGCGGCAGCACCCTCGCCAACACGCGGCCGTACTTCTTGTTGTCGATTGTCAACGCGCCCATTTCTTCCCATCTCCTCGCATGTACTCGTCGTGAGTGTCGAACTCCTTGACCATCAGCAGCCTTGCCCGGTAATCCACCTTCAAGACTGGGCACACGCGACTAGAAGCTAACTGTCCTTCACCATAACGTCTCCAGATTCGTCGCCCGAATCTGCCCGTCCTTGGTGACGAGCGGCAGCCGGAGAGCAGCGGCAGTCGCAGCAATGACGCGATCCGGTAGATCGGGAACATCGGCTCGCGCGATGCCGCGAACGGCCGTCGCTACTATCCGGTCGAGAGGCGCCAGTACGAACCGCGGATTTGGCTCTTCAAGCGCAAGAATCAGCCGTTCCACTGCTATCCCCGGAATTCGGCCTTTCTCGGCCAGGTAAATCGCCTCAACCAGGCAGATCGCGGGCATGTAGATCGGCTCGCCCGCGATGGTTGCGGCGTCGATAGCGGCTGCGGCTCGCGCCGAGAGAGCCGGATCGTCGGCGAGATACCAAAGCGCCGCGTGCGTATCGACAACCAAGCCGCGTTTCAAACGCCTTCCCGCGGAAAGTTGCCCCACATCTCTCGCCGCGCCTCGGAGATGTCTTCCTCGGTAATCGAGACGCCTAGATCCTTCCAGAGCCCCCGCAGCGGCTCGCGCGGCCCGTTCGTAGCCGCTCGGGCCTGCAGGAACTCCGTAAAGTCCAGAACCTCATGCTGCTTTTCCGGGGGCAGCATGCGGACCCTCTCCAGGATCGCCTCTTCGATAGTCATAGCGGCTCCTCTCCATTATGACTCAATCCTGCCCGCATACGTTTCTGCAGGGAACACGCCCTAACGCCAAGTGCCTGCACACCTTGCAGTTCTCAGCGGTTCCCTTGAGTGCCGAGCAGTTGCGCGACGTTGTATACTGGTGCGGTCCAAAGGAGTGCCACATGAAACGGTTCCTCATGGCTCTCGCCTCCTCGTCCTTAGCCGCTCTACCGCTCGGATCGCTGTGCCCGTTCGTGGTTCCTGCTCATGCCCAGATCACGGGGAGGACGTCCCTGGCGCCATTGCCTGCGGCAGTAGGCCACGCGAGGAAGGTGTTCCTGCTAAATGGTCAAACAACCGCACAGTACCTCACGAAGAACGGAAACATCCTAGCGTTCGACACCTTATACGCCGACATGGAGAGTTGGGGCAAATATGAACTTGTTGGCTCACCGACAGACGCGGACATTGTCATAGAGCTTCAGTACCGCCCTTACTCCCGAGGCTCCCGGTCATTTGGCACATACAACCCATCTGCCAACACGGTTCAAACGCGGAGCGTGGACCAGATCGGCGCTGACTTTGCGTTGGTAATTTACGATGCTAAGTCCAAAGAGCAACTTTGGTCAGGGAGTGACGCCTGCCGAGCCGCGTTGAAGATAAAGAACCAGCAGAAAGAAGTCATCAGGTCAGTCGGCAGGCTCGTCGATGATCTTAAGGCCCGAACCCAACCAGGGTCGAAATGATCCGCGGATTGCGGCGGGCCGTGGCCGCTTCGCCCTGCATTGAGCAATGGTAAAACCGGCTACCGTTACAATAGGCAATTATTGCCTTTCAGGAACGGTACAAAGCGAACGAGATGGAAATCGAGGAGACCGTTAGAGGTATGGCCCCAGATTTCGGCCAAGTCGATTGTAGACGGATTACTGATAGAACGTCGTACAGCATCACCTTTCGATGGAACTCTCGCCCGTACCGCGTGTGGATCACGGACGCGCGGTTTGAGGATCGTGGCGCGCTATGGAAAACCGATCTAGGAGTCTGTCCGAGAAATAGCCTTTCCCTCGATTTTTCTCTGGCGCTCTGAAACGGAATCAGCTCATAATGTTTTATGGGCAAAGTCTACCGTCCCTACTATCCGGATGAAGATCTGCTG
>Ga0181534_10000997_pt1 | contig 19086 bp, 19 predicted proteins | sample PEATcosm2014_Bin_37_FD_119758 | JGI IMG/M metagenome (GOLD analysis project Ga0181534, IMG submission 119758) | Peatland microbial communities from MTU Mesocosm Facility, Houghton, MI, USA - PEATcosm2014_Bin17_10_metaG | ecosystem: Environmental > Terrestrial > Soil > Wetlands > Peat | place... | reverse complement strand
GTCGAGTTCGGCCTCGATATCGAGGGCCGGCTCGAAATCGGCGAGGGTGAGGTGCGAGCGGGCGAAGGCATCGAGCTCGGTTCGCAGTTGCGCTACGTTTGCCGAAGGCATGGAAAATCCGCAGGCGTGGGAGTGGCCGCCGTAGCGGGTGAAGAGAGTGCGGCTCTGCTCGACCGCTTCGAGCAGATGAAAGGGACGGATGGAACGGCCGGAGCCGTGGGCTTCCATACCATCATGTGAAATCACGATGGCGGGGCGGTGATAGCGTTCGACTACGCGGGTGGCGGCGATGCCGATGACGCCGCGATGCCAGCCCTGGCCGTCGACGACGATACAGTAGGCTTCGCAGAGCGTTGGGTCCGCGGCGATGCGTTCTTCTATGGCGCGCAGGATGCGGCGCTCTTCCTCCTGGCGGTCGGTGTTGAGGTGGTTCAGTTTGGCGGCGAGTTCGCGGGCGCGAGTTTCGTCTTTCACGCTGAAGAGTTCGATGACGTCGCGGGCGATGTCCATGCGGCCGGCGGCGTTGATGCGCGGGGCAATGCGGAAGGCAACCTCGGTGGAGTTGGGCGGCCGTTTGGTGGAAATTTGCGCTTCGTTGAGAAGCGCCTTCAGGCCTGGGTTTACAGCGTGGCGCAAGGCCTCGAGGCCGAGCCTGGCGAAGATGCGATTCTCGCCGGTAAGCGGGACGGCATCGGCAATGGTGGCGATGGCGACGATTTTCATGAACGACAACAGCAATTTTGTCTGATCTTTTTCGGGCAGGCGGCGCTGCATGAGTGCTTGCGCAACTTTGAAAGCAACGCCGGCGCCGCAAAGTTGTTTGAAGGGATATGCGCATCCGGATTGATTGGGATTGACGACGGCGTGCGCCGCCGGAACCCCGTCGGGGCCGGGCAGGTGATGGTCGGTGACGATGAGGTCGACGCCCAGGCGCTGCGCGGTAGCGGCGGGGGCGAAGGCACGGATGCCCATATCCACGCTGATGATGAGACGGACGCCGGCGGCGGCGGCGCGCTCTATGACGTCGTCCCGCAGATCGTAACCTTCGCGAATGCGATGTGGGACGTGGAAGTCGGCGGCGCCACCGCAGAGTTCGATGGCGGTTTTCAGGATGATGATTGCCATGGTGCCGTCTACGTCATAGTCGCCGTAAATCAAGATCGGATCTTTCCGTTCGATGGCGGCGGCGATGCGGTCAACGGCGAATCGGAGGCCGGTCATCTGCTCGGGCCGATGAAGGTGATGCAACGAGGGGGTGAGAAACCGAGCGGAGGATTCGGGGTCGGTCAAGCCGCGGCGGATCAACAATTGCGCCAGAGTGTGGGCGGCCTGGCTGCGTTGCGCGGGCGAGTCGGTGCGATTGAAGGGAAGTTGCGGGAGGCCGTAGAGAGCCGTTGCCAACGATCGAACTTGCGCAGGATCATTCGCGGCCAGTTGCCAGCGCACGGCTAGTTCTCGTCGTCCTGGTCCGGTTCGTCGATGGGGATGCCGCCGAAGTCCTCGGAAATCTCGAGTAGATGCTGGTAGCGCTCGTACCACTCGGTGCTGACTTCGCAGAGAAACATCGAGCCCTGATAGGCCCAGCCGAGTTGCAGGAATCCGACTTTGCCGGTGTGGGCGCGAAGCCAGCGGGCGTCTTCCACGTCATCGCCATCGGAAAATTCCGAGTGGGTGAGGCGATCCACCAGTTCGTCCAGTTCTTCGCGGTCGAGCTTCCAGGAATGCATGGTAAGGAAAGGAGCGCCGGCGCTCTTCGCCAGCTCCACGAAATCCTTCCAGCCATCGGGATTGGTGCCGGTCTCCCACATGATGCACTGCACTTCTTCGTAGTCCACGTAGCCGTGGAACCGGCTCATACCGTGGCCTTCGATGAAGGCGATCATGTCATCTTTAAGGGTGGTAAGGTCGTCTGGAGTGGGAGACATAGCGGAAGTGGACGTACTTGAGCATTGTATTTGTTTTAAGGGGAAGGTGCCAGCCAGACGGGGCTAGCGGTTATTGGGCAGGTGCGGGCGGTTCTGAGATTCCTGTTTCTTCGCCAGCTGTGCCGGACACGAACCGGTCCAGGGAGGGGGCGGGTTGCCGATCCGCCCCTTCGCCGATCAAAGCAAAATCTCAAGCCACGCTCTGAGTCCGGGCCGGAAGGAAAGATTGGATGGCCGTGGCTTCGTCCGGTTCGATGCTAAAGACCGAAGACAGTTTCGTCAGGTTGAGCAGGTCATGCAGGCGCTTACTGGGGTTGACCAATCTCAACTGGCCGCCGTGATTGCGTACCGTGGTCAAAGCCTTGACCAATTCTCCCATCCCGGAGCTATCGACGTAGCCCACTTCGTGCAGGTTCAAGGCGATTTTCTTGTGCCCGGCATCGACCAACTGCCGAACCGCTTCACGCAGTTGCTCATTACCGTCCCCGGCAGTGATGCGTCCACTCACCTCGATCACGGAGACATCTTCCACGGTACGCGTGGTCACCTGCATCTTGACGGGAGTTATACCGGTGTGGCTGAGGCCGAGACGATCCAGGATGGCGGAAGCCGGCACGGCAATCTCCTTGGACTCGGTTCGAACCACGACCAGAGACCTTCCCTCCTTCAAAACCTCGCGGAAGAACAAGACATCCTCCGGGCATTTTTCGTCAGGTGTAGGCTGAGTGGCGGCAGAGGTATCGGTCACGGCCTTGCCGACGGCAGCTCCAGTGCTCGCGCCTGCCAGACCGAGAAGGGCAGCGGCGCCAAATCCTGCGGCAAAAACCGCGCCGATGCCGGTGACCATCAAGGTGGCGGCAACTACGCCTGCGGACATTCCGGTCGCCAGCCCCATAAACCCGCCAAGGGCTGCGCCCGCCTGCTTGCTCTGCGTGGTGGCCGCAGGTGCGGAGCGGCTCAGGAATACGATCGATTCCGCCGGCACTCCGCTGCTCAGTAGTTCCTCCACGGCAGTCTCGGCCGCCGCGCGAGAAGAAAAGACCCCGATTGCGGTTTCCATGAAGTCCTCCTTAATAAGACCGGGATTATCCCCCGCAGTGTTGATAAAAGTCAATAGAAAAAGCGGGCAATTTAGCCCGCAAAGCAGAGGAAACAAGCACCCAAATGGCCGTGCTGGCGGAGGAATCTCGACCGGCCGAGGACTGTGGTAAACTCCCTAATTCGCACTAAGGATATCCCGAAGTTCTTAAAGTTTTTACCCGCACATGCTGCTTTCCAAAGAATATGTGGGCTATTTGGCTCGCGAAGTCACCAAGAAATTGATTGCCGGCAAGGCCATCGAGACCGATGCTGTGCCCAAGGTCACGGAGCGCGTGCATGCCGCGCTGCTGGAAGAAATGACTCTGGAAGATCGCATCAATGATGAAGTGCGCGTGATTCTGGAGGCCTACTCCGACGAGATGAACAAGACCGGGGCCAACTACCAGGAGATGTTCCGCAAGGTGAAGACCGAATTAGTTCGCAAGTACAAGGCGGTGCTGTGAGGCTGAGCCGCGACAAAGTGAATGTTCTGGCCCGGGCCGTGGCCGACGCCCTCAAGCAGATGGATGAAGTGGAGTTCATCGAAGATCCCAATACCATTCGCCAGGAAACGCGGAAAATTCTGGAAGAACTTCTGACCCACGAGGCGAGAATTGATGCCGCGGCGCGGCACAAGATTGAGAGCCAGAAGCGCACCATCCTTGAGGGTTCCCAGGAGTGGGACATTCTGTACCGGAAGTATTACAACGAAGAAGTGAAGAAGCTGGGAGTGTAAGCCCGGCACTCCCGCGGAAAGTCCCCTTGGAGTCCATGTTCCATCAAAAAAAACGCCCCGCGCGAGCGCACGGGGCAAGGGGTGGTCCGGGCAAAGCCAATTTCTAGGCCACCGCGGCGCGGGCTTCCCGGCGCTGCTCAATGGTTTCAAGGTTCTTGCAATACTTCTGTGAATTGGCCATGATTTTGCGTTGCGACAGGCTGTTGACCCACAAGTCGTGGGGAAGGTTGCGACGCTCGCGGCGAGTGCCCACCACGCCGCGGTTCTGAAGATTGGTTGGCCGCTTTTCCGCCGTGGTCTGGCTCCATCCGCTGCCAGAGGTCACATTGAAGGTTCCGATATAGCCTCCTAACAGCAACTGGAAAGGGTTCTGGATTTTGTTCATGCGATCAAACTGAGTCGACCCTTCACTGCGGAAACTTTCAAACCAGGAGGGGTAAACGAAATCGGAGAGCAGGATGTTGTCGATGTTGTAGCCCAGGCTGTCATCTTCGCAGGCGTCGCAAACTTCGTAGGCGTAAAGAAGTCCGGCGGCGTTGCTGTTCTGCACGAAGACGGTGAGATTGATGTTGGGGTCGCCCAGCATCTCCAGAAGTTCGTGGCTGGCGGTTACGCTCCAGGAGGTGCCGGCTTTGAGGTCGCTAGCGGCGAATACTTTGCCGATCGGAAGCCCGTCAGTGGTCAGATCGTGGTAGCCGAGCGCATTGGCCTGGTCGGAGTCGTCGAGCAGAACCAGCCACCAGCTGCCGTTGGGCGGTGGTGCGCCCTTGGGCACGATAGTCAGTTCGGCATCCGTGCCCCACACCGGACGGAAGTCATTGGTCACTTGTTTTTGGAGGGCGGCTACGACCGGCGCGACTTCCGCATCCGACAGAACCGTGCTCTCATTGATTACAGAGATTTGAATGGTGGGAGTTTGTACGTGCGTGGTTTGGGTCATAAAGCTCTTTCCTGGAAACAAATTCGGAGAACGCGCAGCGTAAGTTGCGTGACTCTGTGAACCAAAGCTTATACGCTGGCGCCATGTGGGAGAGCATTCTGCCCAAGATAAAAAGTGACAAGGATTCCGAATTGGAACAGAGCACGTTACGTTTAGTTCAATTTCACCATCTTGATTGCTAGTTCGACCGCTGTGTTTTCATCCTCTGAAATTGCCGCCAGCATTTTAAACGCCGCCGCCGGGGCGGGGTTCGACCTGGCGGGCATTGCGCCCGTGGAAGGCTCGCGGGAACTCGAATACTTTTCCCAGTGGATTGCCGCCGGGTATGCCGGCGAGATGAAATATCTGGAAAGAAAGGATGCGCAGGGGCGATTGCAGCGCGCCTCGCTGCGGAATGTAGCTCCGTGGGCGCGCAGCGTGGTGGTCTGCGCCATTAATTACAATACGGCCCAGCCTTACTCCACCCTGCCTTCCGCCCAAGTTGGCCAGGATGCGCAGGGACGTGGATGGATTTCGCGCTACGCCTGGAGTCAAAATGATTACCACGATGCGGTCCTGCAGCGACTCCGGCAGGTCGAGACTGCGGTGAAGAAGTTATCCGCGATCGAGAATCTAAATACCCTCTGCTACGTGGACACCGGACCCATTGTGGAACGGGTGGTGGCCAAGTACGCTGGAGTAGGCTGGATCGGCAAGAACACCTGCATCATCGATCAGAAGCTGGGATCGTGGCTGTTTCTCGGGGTGATCCTGACCTCGCTCGAGTTGCCAGCCAGCCTGCCAGCGGCGGATCGCTGTGGCACTTGCACTCGGTGCATTGAAGCCTGCCCCACCGATGCCTTCATCGCTCCTTATAAACTGGACGCCAACAAGTGCATCTCGTACCTTACGGTTGAGAAGCGAGGCGCGATCCCCGGGGACCTGCGCGAGGGCATGGGCCGGCATGTTTTCGGCTGCGATATCTGCCAGGACGTGTGCCCATGGAACCGAAAATCGCCAGTCACCAGAGCGGAGGAATTTGAGCCGCGGGCCGAATTGGTGAATCCGGCGCTGGACTGGCTGTCGGAAATGAGCGAGGAGGAATTCCGGCGCACTTTTCGGGGATCGCCGGTGCGCCGGGCGAAGCGCTCCGGTCTGCGGCGGAATGCGGTGATCGCCATGGGTAACAGCGGCGACCGTCGATTTGTTCCAACGCTCGAGAGATTGGCTCACGATGAAGACCCGGTGGTGGCGGAGAGTGCTTCATGGGCCCGTCGGAAGCTCATGTCTTCTTGAACAGGGCTGCTTAAACAGGACCGGGTAAAGAAGGACGGCTTAAACAGGATCCCACGACTCAGCAACGCCTGTAACACTTCCTTTCAATGGCTGGTATCTGCTGTATTTCCCAGCAGGTACGAGCCTCCTCCAGACGGCTGGCGACGGTAAATTTGACTTCCGTAACTCGCCAGTCCCGCTTTTGGCAACTAATGTATGTGGAACGGGTTCTTTAAGTGAGGGCCCCGGCGTAGGCGGCAAGTCACCCTAGCGAAGATTGTTGTAGAGAAAATAGAATTCTTATGGCGAGTGTGCCAAAACTTCTCCGCAGGTTAGCCTTGGCAGTTGCCGGGGTGCTGGCGACCGCTTGTGTGGCAAATGCCTCGGCTACACTCCTGCTCGAGGAGCCTTACGGAAAGCTGGGCTGGTTCACGGCCACCGGCCACGCGGCAGTTTATTTATCGGGAGTTTGCGCTGAGACGCCTCTGATGTTGCGTCCCTGCCGGGAGGGCGAACTGGGGGTCGTGATCAGCCGCTACAACGGCGTGGGCGGCTACGACTGGTTGGCCGTTCCGTTGATTCCTTATCTATATGCGGTCGAGAGCGTCGACGAGATTCCGCTCTTTGCCGATCCCCGGATGGTCAACTTTCTGCGCGATCAATATCGACGCAACCATCTGGAGGCCGTGGCGCCCGATTTGGCCGGCGGAGAAACCCCCGGTGGAAACTGGTATCAACTGGTAGGCTCGGCGTATGACCGCACTTCGTATGGCTTTCAGATCGAGACTGCGCGGGCTCAGGACCTGGCGTTTATCCGCGCCTACAATTCCTCCCAAAATCGCTCTCATTTTGTGACCGTCTCTTCGAACTGCGCGGATTTTGCCAAGGACGTGATCAATTTCTATTATCCCCGGGCGCTGCACCGCAGCGTGGTCGCGGATGTGGGCATCTCTACCCCCAAGCAGATGGCGAAGGCCCTGGTGAGGTTCAGCGGTCGGCATCGCCAACTCGAGTTCTCCCGCTATGTAATTCCGCAGATTCCGGGCGGCGCGGCGCGCAGCTCGGCGGTCCATGGCGTGGTGGAGTCGTTTTTCAAATCGAAAAAATATATTGTTCCCAGCGCCCTGGTCAGCCCGGTGTTTGCGGGTTGCGTGGCCGCCGTGTACCTGGGTACGGCGGAGACCAGCCGCTTCGACCCGGCACGGCAGGCTTTAATCTATGGCCCGGGCCGTGAGTTGGAGCCTCCGCTGGACAATGAAGACCGGCGCTCCTACGAGATCGAACTGAAGCATCTGGAGGCGGTTGGGAGCGCGGAAGCCGGCGGCATTCCCAACGAACGGAATTTTACCCGGAGTCTGGCCACGGCTGTGCCCGGCTTCGATGCCAATGGACGTCCCGTATTGCGGATGAAAGTCGCGGAGGCGTGGGTGACTTTGGGTGTAACTCCGGCTAACCTTCCTCGGGCGGGATCGTCCCGGCGACTCGCCGAGCAGCTTCTTGAGGCCAGATTGCGAGAGGAATTGGGCCGCCGAAGTCCGCCGAAGGTTTCCGCCAGCGATTTAGAGTGGGATTGGTCACTGCTGCAACAGGCCATCAAGGCTGACGAATACCCCGTAGCCGACAGGGCCCCCGGGGTTCTACAAGAAGAGGCGCTGGCCAACCGAAATCATCACTAGGCCCCGGCGGCTCTGGCTCAAAACTTTTTTGCCACGAGGCTATCATCTCGAGGCGCATTTGTGCTTCAGCCGCGTGAGAGCCTGACCGGGCGGCCAGATAGCCTGGAACCAATGAGCCTGACCCGGCAAAATTACTGCTGGTCCGGCGGAAGTTGCGGCTGGCGCGGGTTGGGGAAGGCCTGAGGATTGGGTGCTCCCTGTCCGGCCTGCTGCACCTGCTGCTGCAACAGAAGTTGACGCTGCTGCATTTCCTGCAGCATCTGCTGTGGAGTCTTCACCGCCGGTGCTTCCGGGGCTGGCTGCGCATCGGCCTCGGGGGGATTTGGCTCGCCCGCATCGTCGGGAGTCTCTTCCGGCGTATCTGCCTCAGCTGCTTCCACGGGCGTTGCCATTGGGGGGGGCGGGACCGTGCCCGGAGCCTGCGCAACCTGGCCAGTTGCTTCCCCAGTGCGTGCTACCAGCACAACCTTCACCAGATCGTTGGCATTCTCGGGCGATCCCAGCAGGACATAATTAAAATGTGATCCGTTCAGCAGTTCGGCCATCACTTCGCGCGCCGGCGCCGGACCGAGGCGGGTGACCACCCGTTCGCTGGCGGTTGAAGGAATGTCGATTTCGGCGGAAGTATGCTTTTTCACGCTGCGCAAAATGTCCCCCAGAGTGGAGTTGGGGGCGACGATGGTGAGCAGTCCATCCTGATAGGTGACTTGCGGGGCAATCGGCGGAATGGCATCCAACGGAACCTGCGGCACCGGCCCGCGCGTGCCCGAGGGTAGCGGCGGAGGTGGCGGAGGTGGCTCCTTCTTTTTGGATTTATGCGCCTTGTGTACCGGTTGGGTATCGGCTCGAACGGCGACGGGCCCAGCCGCCAACGCTGCGGTTACCAGTAGCCCCGTCATCGACCATCCAAACCTCATGCCGACTCCTTTATTCCCAATTCTTTTGGCTTAACCGCACCCTTCACTAGCAATTTTAGCACCGCATGCAACCCACGCGTGACCATGCTTGGTTCCTATACTCAATAGAACGTATTGACTTTGTGGTCTTGCAGCGATCAAATTTTAACTGTCGGCAACAGGCCCTCAGGCAAATCCTTGCGTGCGGTAAGGAGAAATCTCAGTGCAAGATCCAAGATCCGGAATGCGACGATCCCGAACACGGCGGAAATTCCAGGGTGGGTTATCCAGGTGGTTATGGATACCAGCTTTGCCTTTCCTGCATGTCTGGATCGGAGTGGCGCTGGCCGTCTTTGCCTTGCCCAACCTGGTCGCCGAAAGCTGCACCAACGGAGCCGATATGGCTCCGGCTACGCGCGCGGCGTTGGTATCAACCGCGGAGCGTTACTTCGGTTTTCTCTCGAAGGGCGATGTCGAAAACCTTCGACTGCATGCCATACCCAGCCTGGCTTCCGATTTTTCCGGAGTTGAAAGCGCGGTTCAGGATAACCACCCGGCGCTCGCGGACGCCAAGGCTGCGCCGCGTCCGCCCTTCCTGCTGGAAGCCGATGGCGCCGCGCCCCTGGCCCGCGCTGAATTTTTTTGCGGAGTTTTTGGCAGCAACGGCCAAACCAGCGACAGCGCCATCTTCACCCTGTCCAATCTCCCGCCGGGAAAATACGGGGTTGTGATTTTGGACGCGCCTTCTTCCAAGGGGCCCGATTCGGTTTCGTTCATCCTGCAACAACTCGCCTCGGAGTGGAAGCTGGGCGGTCTGTATATCAAGACAACGCAGGCCGGAGGCCACGATAGCGCCTGGTTCCTCGCCCAGGCGCGAGAACTCCAGGCCAAAGGCCAAGGCTTCACCGCCTGGCTTTACTATCTGGAGGCACGTTCCCTGGCTTCGCCCCTGCCCTTCATGAGCACCGCCGCCACCGACAAGCTTTATGACGAGTCGCAGAAGGCGCAGCCCGCCGACTTTCCCGCCGACGGCAAAATCCTGGACCTCGCTGCCGGGGCGACCACATACAAGTTAACCTCACTCTTTCCCGAGGCCGTGGGCAACGATCTGGATTTGATTGTGAAGTATCAGGTGGCGGATGTTTCCAATACCAATCAGGCCTATCAGAGCAATCTTGCGATGATGAAGGCGCTCTTAATCAAGTACCCTGAATTACGCAACGCGTTCGCGGCCGTTGAGGCGCGCGCCGTCGATTCCGCCAGCCGCGACTACGGTACCCTGCTGGCCATGAAGGACATCAAGTGAGCTTTGCGGAACAGCTCTGCGGAAAGCAGCCGCCCTCGCGAGCGAAGCTTGACTGCCCGTTTCCGTGCCCCAGGCGTGCGAGCCCTTCGTCGATCCCTCAGGTTCAGCGGCTAGCTCCGCCCGCGGAAGCTGGCGCTTCTTCCAGTCGGCACTCTTCCGGATCCTTATCGTCGCGCAGGCCGAGAAACACCGGGGCTCGAAGTTTCGGTCCGCTCCCCCCGCCGGCGCCGTCGGTCCATTCCGTGTATTCGATTTCCGCCACCAGTTGCGGCTTCACCCAGTTCACTTTGCGCAGAGCTTCCACTTCGCCGAAGAAAGGCTTCTGCCTTGTCTCTCGCGCTTTCAGCATCCGCCAAATGTCCCCCAGCGATTTCTGGTTGAAGCCGCTGCCCGCTTGCCCTACATGAATGAGCCGGCCTCGCCGGTCATGCAGTCCCAGCACGATCGAGCCGAAGTGGGCGCGGCTGCCCTCGGGAAGGGTGTAGCCTCCGACTACGCACTCCAGGCGATGCCGGATCTTTATCTTGAACCAGTCGCTGCTGCGCCGCTCCTGATAGATGCTGTCGCGCTTCTTGGCGAGGATGCCTTCCAGTCCCTTCTCCCGCGCCAGCTCAAAGAGCGCCTTTCCGTCACGCTCATAGTGGTCCGAATAACGCACCGATTCTCCCGCCAGCAACACGGAAGCCAGTTTCTTCTTGCGCTCTTCGAGCGGCACCCGTCGCAAATCGAACCCATCGAGATAGAGCAAATCGAAGGCATAATAAATCACCGGCACCGCCGCATTCACTGGCCCGCGCCGGCCCCCGGGGCGGAATCCGGTGCGCTGCTGCATCAGGCTGAAAGACGGCCGCCCCTGCTCATCGAGCGCCACCACTTCGCCATCGAGAATCGCGTTTCTGGCCTTGACAAACCTGGGCAGGTCTTTCAGTTCGGGATAGCGCGCCGTGAGGTCATTTTGGTTTCTTGAAACCAGGCGGGCTTTGCCATTGTCGATAAAAGCCACCGCCCGGTACCCGTCCCATTTGATTTCAAAGAACCACTCTGACCCATCAAAGGGCTTTTCGATAGAAGTCGCCAGCATGGGATAAATCTCGCTGGGCATGGGTCGCTGGATCGCGCCGAAGGTAGAATCCTTCACCAGCTTGGTCGCCGAGGTCGAAAGCTGTTCCGCAGCCTTTCCCCTCTGTTCCCCGGTGCCACCTGTGTTTAAGCTTTTTTTTTAGACTTCGGTTTGATGCCGGATTTCTTCGCGTCCAGCTTGGCTACCGCATCCGCCAGCCATGCGGCCTTCAGCTTTCCCCGCCCTGCGGGACGGCTTCTCCACTCCGCCGATCCCGCGTCCCCCACAATCTCCGCCAGACTCCGGTGGCTCAATACCGACTCGTCGTAGGCATCGATGTCATAGCCCTGAACCTCATGCTCGTCGTGCTTTTTAATCATCAGCCACTCCGTCCCCTTGCTTCCCGGACGGCGTCCTTTCATCTTCACCAGCGCGAAGTCGCCCTTCAACTTCTGTCCATCCAGGCGAAATTTCAGATCGCCCTTGGCCAGCATGGCTGCGGCCTCCGCCTCGGTCCCCGGAACATATTTCCCGTCCACCGGCACGGGTGAGAGCGGCTGCCAGGTGCCTACATCCCACACCATCACCGTTCCCGCCCCGTAATTGCCTTCCGGAATGATGCCCTCAAAATCGAAATAGGAAACCGGATGATCCTCCACCTGCATCGCCAGGCGCTTGTCCCCCGGATCGAGCGACGGCCCCTTGGGCACCGCCCACGATTTCAGCACCCCCTGCATCTCCAGACGAAAGTCATAGTGCAGCCGGGTAGCGTCGTGCTTCTGCACCACGAAGCGATGTCCCGCCTTGCTCTCAATCTCCGGCGGAGGTTCCGGCGTCTCATCGAACTTCCGCTTCCGTTTATATTCTTCAAGAGCCATAGCGACACCATTTAACCACACAGACCGGCAGCGGGCATGGGGTAGAATTCGGAAACCGTCGTTGGCCGTTAGTCGTTAGCCTGGTCTTTGGCAATTAGACCCGCTCTCGGACTCAACCGCACAGCTAACGAGCAACGACCGACGACCAGGGACCGACGACGGTTTTATGCAACGCGAATTCCCCGAACTCCCGCTGGTCGGCGTCGGCGCGATCATCATCGAAGACTCTCGCGTGGTCCTCGTCAAGCGCCTCCATCCCCCTCTGCAGGCCGAGTGGTCCATCCCCGGCGGCGTCCTCGAAGTCGGCGAACTGCTGCGCGACGCCGCCATCCGCGAGGCCCGCGAAGAAACCGGACTCATCGTCGAACCCGGCGAACTCCTCGGCGTCTACGACCGCATCCTTCGCGATCCCGGCCAGCGCGTGCAATATCACTACGTTTTGATTGATTTTTTGTGCCGCCGGGTTGCGGGCGATCTGGCCGCCGCCAGCGACGCCGCCGAGGTGCGCTGGTTCGCCCGCGATGAATTGCCGGGGCTCAAGCTGGCGGAGGATACACTAGAGGTAATCGGCAAAGGTTTCGGCAAATTGGCGTTCGAGCTCTAACTTCGATCCCTCACTTCAATTCTTCAATTCGAAAAATCCGCGTACCACCTCCGGCGTCGCCGTGATACCTTCCAGCCATCTGGAGATTGTTTCCATACCATGACGATAACCAGACGCCAATTCATCGCCCGCATCGCCCAGGCCGGCGGTTTTAGCGCGGCCTTCATGACCATGCATTCGCTGGGCCTGCTGGGCATGGTGGAGAGCCAGGCCAGCCCGAATTTTCCCCTGCCGCCTTCCGCCGGCCGCGGGACCAAAGTCATCATTCTGGGCGCGGGCATCGCCGGGCTGGTCGCGGCCTATGAAATGCGGCGCGCCGGTTTCGATTGCACCGTGATCGAGGCTCGGGACCGCCCCGGTGGCCGCAATTGGACGCTGCGTGGTGGCTCGAGGCTCGTCTTCAATGATGGCACAACGCAGGAGTGCACCTTCGATGAGGGCAATTACTTTAACTGCGGGCCGGCCCGGCTGCCCTCCATCCACAGAACCATCCTCGGATACTGCCGCGAGCTGGGCGTGGCGCTGGAAGTTGAGGTCAACACCTCGCGCAGCACGCTCCTGCAAAGCGATGGCGCCTTTGGCGGCCAGCCCATTCGCCAAGCGCAGGCCATCAATGACACTCGCGGTTATGTGGCCGAATTACTGGCCAAGTGCGTGCAGAAAGGCGCGCTCGATCAGGAGTTCAGCGCCGAGGATCACACCGTGGTCCTGGACTTTCTGAAGTCCTATGGCGCACTGGGGAAGGACTATCGCTACACCGGCTCCTCCCGCTCCGGCGACCTGCAGCTGCCCGGCGCGGGCGCTCAAGTGGAGATTCATCGCGATCCCATCTCGCTGGCGGACTTGCTGAAAGCCAGGTTCGTCCGGCCCATCCTGTTTGAAGACATGCTCGACATGCAGGCCACCATGTTCCAGCCTGTCGGCGGTATGGACCGCATTCCCTATGCCTTCGCGGTGGCGCTGGGCAAGCTGGTTCGCTATAACGCTCCGGTCACAGAAATTCGGAAGACGGCGGATGGAGTGCGCGTCATGTATCGCGACCGCGAGAGCGATTCCATTCGCTCCATTGAGGCGGCCTATTGCATTTGCGCGCTGCCGCTCAACCTGGCGCGGACCATTCCCAACGATTTCGCTCCACGGGTGCAGGCGGCGATGGCGCAGGTGACTTACGATTCGGCCTACAAATTGGCGTGGGAGTCGCGGCGCTTCTGGGAGCAGGATGGGGATCACATTTACGGCGGCATCTCGTTTCTGACATCGGGCCCGATCGGTACGCTCTGGTATCCCAGCGCGAGGTTGATGGCGGAGCGCGGCGTGCTTTTGGCCGGCTACGACATGGAAAACTGGGAGGATTTTGGCAAGCTGCCCTCGACCGCGGCCAAGCTGGCCGCCTCCCGCCAGGCGGTGGAGAAACTTCATCCCGGCAAGAGCAGGGAATTAGCAAAGCCGGTTTATATGTGTTGGGGCAACGTTCCCTACAATCTGGGATCGTGGGTGAGCCGCGGGCCGGACTATCCTCCGGCGAACGAAGCGGCCTACTACGATGGGCCTTACCGCGAGTTCATCGTGCCCGATGAGCGCATCTATTTCGCCGGCGACCATTGTAGCCACCTGATCGGCTGGCAGGAAGGAGCGGCCCTGTCTGCCCAGCGCGCGATCACCATGATCGCGGAGCGGGTGAGGCAGGGGTGAGAGGAATTTGGGAAGGGCGCGAGTTTCAAGCTCACGCCCTCGGCACCTCCCAGGCGCCCGAGTCGCCTGAGCGGAAGATGGCTTCGATGACCGCCATGTTCTTGATGGCATCCTCCAGCGGCACCGGCACCTCGGTATTTTCCAGAACCGCTTTCGAGAAATCGTCGCCCTGCATGATGTATTGATTGGCGGTGGGAAAAGTTTCTGTGGTGATGGTCTTGCCGGAGAGGTCGCCGCCGTCGTCGATGAAGATTCGCGTGGGCCGCTCGATGGGCGCGTTGAAGGGAATTTCCAGCTCGATGCGCCCGCGAGCGCCGAGGAAGTGCACGCGCTGGTAGGGCACCAGCTGGGTGCTGCATGTGAAGATGGCGTGACCGGCAGGGAAGTCGAGAATGGCGGAGGCGAGGCGGTCGGTATGCATCTGAGGATCGCGGTCGATGGTGGCCACCACGCGCCGGGGCTGGTCCGCAAAGGCGTAGCGCGCGGCGTGAATCAGATAGCAACCGATATCCATGAGGGCTCCGCCGCCGGACTCAGGCTGGTTCCGTATGTTTTTGGGGTCCACGTTGAAGTAACTGAAGAACCCGGTGACGGAGCGCAGCGGGCCGATGCGTCCTTGGTCGAGCAGTTCCCGCAGGCGCAGCCACTGGGGGAAACTCCGAATCATAAAGGCCTCGCCGATCTTGACCCCAGTGCGGCCACGCACTTCAAGCAGGGATTCCGCCTCGGCCACGGTCATGCTGAAAGGCTTCTCGCAGAGAACATGCTTGCCCGCTTCGGCGGCCTTGGCAGTCCAGGGCACGTGCAACTGGTTGGGCAGAGGATTGTAGACGGCGTCAACGTTCGGGTCGGCGAGAAGTTCTTCATAGGAGCCATAGGCGGTGGGAACACCGAGTGTCCTAGCTGCTTCTTGCGCCTTCGCCAGATCGCGGGACGCAATGGCCACCACGGTGCAGTATTCGCCCTGCTGCATGGCGGGGATCACTTTTCTGGTACCGATGTTGGCGGTGCTAAGAATTCCCCAGCGGAGTCGGTTTGGCATGGTGGCTATGATAAAGGCAGAGGGGCGCTCCAAGGGTCTTTATTTCGCTTGCGATTTCGGTTGCGACGCGCGCCGAGCCGCCAGGCGGCGAACGAAGCTTACCGCATCCGTTAAACGTGTCTGCTCTGGGTGCCTTGCCAGGGCTGATGGGTTGACCGAAAGCCCATTCCTATAGCACACTAGTCATACACACAATGCCCCGCCGCGCTCATATTCTGTTGCCAGAGGATTTGTTGAAGGATATCGACGCCCTTGTGGGCCCGCGGGGACGCAGCGCATTTCTCGCAGAGACCGCCCGCAACGAAGTCCGTCGCCATCGCCTGCTTCAGTTCCTGGAGCGCAAAGACCCGGCGTGGAAGGATGAGAATCATCCCGAACTGGCGGGTGGATCGGCCAACTGGGTGCGCAAACTGCGCGCCGAAAACGACGCCTCCCGCGGACGCAAGAAGATTCGCTCGGGCGCCCGTCCAACAGATTCCCGCAAGAAGATTTGATGCGGCTATTGCTGGACACTTCCGTCCTGATCGATGCCCTCCGCTCTCGCCATGGCCGCCGCGAACTGCTCGCCGAGCTGGTTCGGGCCGGACATTCCCTGGCAACCACCGCTTTAAATGTCGCCGAAGTCTACGCTGGGATGCGCCCGGACGAAGCCCACGAAACCGAATCTTTTCTGGGCGCTCTGGATTGCTACAGCTTGACGGCCGAGTTGGGACGCCGGGCGGGCTTCCTGAAACAGCAACGGGGGCGCAAGGGGCGCACGCTTGCGTTGGATGACATGATCGTGGCAGCCATCGCCCTGGAGCATGGCTGCACCCTGATGACCGACAATCGCAAACACTTTGCCATGGCAGAACTCAACCAGTTCGATCTTCCGGCCAGTTCGCTGTAGTCGGCCGCGAAGAATCCGGCCTTCTTTCGCGGAATTCAGGAATTTCGCGTGAATGGGATTTGAAGAAGCCTGGCCATGCTCGCTAGCTTCCCGGATGGGCCAGCGCCTTCACCGCCAGATCGGAGCGATTCCCCAGTTTTTCCACTGCCGCCCGAATCGCTTCGGCAGCCGCGCCGGCGTTTCCCCCCTCCGCCGCCAGGGCGATTTTTTCCGCCGCTTCCGTGACGCCGCTGGCGATGTCGAGCAGGACCACCAGCGCATCGGCATGCAGCTTCCACAGCGATGACATGCTGCGGCTGCGTTTCAATTCTTCCAGTTCGGTGCTGATGCGCGCAATGCACGAAACCAGCCGGATGAGGATGCGCGCCACATCGGCGCGCGCGCTGTTCTCCTCGAGGAAACTTGCGCTGTAGGCCTCGGCCTCGAATTCGCTGAGCGTCAGGTTAAAGAATCGCATGGGCACCACCCGGCGATACTTGGGATCGGCCACGCGCACGAATACCCGAATCGACTCCTCGATGCGGCGCATTCTTTCTTCTTCGGCTGCAATCTGCTGCGTCGTAATCACCGGCGGCTGGAAGCTCGCTCGGAGTGAGGCTTCGGTCAGCGCAACCCGCGCGGCTTTTACCCCGGTGGCTGCTCCCGGGCTTGCTGATGCTGAGCTCGCCGGCCCGCGGCTGTGTCCCGCAGGCATGATCGACGATCGGCGAATCGGCGGCCTTCGGTCCAATTCCTTCTTCAGGCTGGAGACCCGCCGGAATTTTTCCAGTGCGCTGCCATAATCGGCCTGCAGCATTTCCTGCTGCTCGATCGCGGCCACGTGCTCCACCGTCACTTCCACCCCATCCACGGTGCTCAGGATGCTGCCGCCCATTTCGTCCAGCACCTGGGCAAACTGCTTGATTTCCGCCAGCGCCTTGATGAATAACTCGTTGAAACGTTCGCCGAATGCGGCATTGTGCGCCGCCACCGTGGCCAGCACCCCGGGATGATAGAAAGATCCATTGAGCCAGCGTTTCAGCTCGCGCACCCGCAAGATCACGCCCGAGTCCATCAGGGTATTAAAGTCGCGATAGCGGGCAATCTCCTCGCGCAGGGCATCGAAATTGCGCAGCAACTGCACATGCTCTTCGGGGAGCGAGGGCACGTCGGTGTCCGCGAGAATTTCGATCAGAGCGATCTCAAAGGGAGAGAGCGGGAGCGAGCCATCCAGGCCGTAGCCCCGCTGCTGCCACTGCCCGGGCACCCGGGGATGGCAATAGAGAAACGTAGTGATCAAATCCGTTTTGTCGCGGTTGAGCTCGCTGGCTTCGCGCCGCCGCACAAAATAACGCAGCAGCGCCTCCGCCACTTCGGAATCGGTGTCCGGGCTCAAGGCCTGGCGCAACATGGAGGGCGTGACCGCCATATCCAGAACATGCAGCCAGCGGTACATGCGCGAGAGGGTTTCCGGCAGATCGCGCTCGCTGTGGCGCAGCGCCACGTCGTCCAGTCCGCTGGGCAGCGGCACCTCGCCGCGCAGCCGGTCGCGCAACAGCTTCTGGTAGAAGCCATGCACCGTCGCCAGAATTGCCAGTTCAAACTTTAGATCTTCCGCCAAAAAAGCCGCTCCACCAGCGGGATGCTCCCTGTTACGGGAGAAGCTGGTCTTGGTTTTTCCAGTAAAAACCATAGTTACGCCATCCGCAAGTTACTAGGGGGACGACAGTTGCCTCAGAATCCCAGTATTGTGTCTTACCGAACCGCGGAGCCGTTCAGCCGGGTGAGGGATCTTCCGTGAGGAAAGGCGTGCGGGAGATCCTCTCCGTCTACTGCAGTTTGGCCATGTCCCTAGAAAACCACGGTCTTGTTCCCGTAAAGCAGCACCCGATTCTCCACATGCCAGCGCACCGCCCGCGAGAGCACCACTTTCTCCAGATCGCGCCCCTTGCGGATCAAGTCTTCCACCGTATCGCGATGCGAGACCCGCACCACGTCCTGCTCGATGATCGGTCCGTCGTCCAGAACCTCAGTGACGTAGTGGCTGGTCGCTCCAATCAGCTTTACCCCCCGCTCGAACGCCTGATGGTAGGGCCGCGCCCCGATAAACGCGGGCAGGAACGAATGATGGATGTTAATGATGCGTTGGGGATAGCGTTTCACGAAATCGTTGGAGAAAATCTGCATGTAGCGCGCGAGGACCAGGAAATCGGCGCGGTGCGCCGCGACTAGGGAATGAATCTTCTCTTCGGCCTGTCCTTTGCTTTCTTTCGCGATTTCGATCACGGCATAGGGAATCCTGTAGAAGTCGGCGATGGCCTGATTGTCGGGATGGTTGGAAATGATCACCGGAATCTCGCAGGCCAACTCGCCGCTTCGCTGGCGATAGAGCAGATCGACCAGGCAGTGATCGTATTTGGAAACCAGAATGATCATGCGCGGTCGTTGCCGAGACTGCGCCAGCCGCCAGGTCATCTGAAACTTTTCCGCAATGGGCGAGAAGTGTTCGGAAAACTCACTGAGGCCTTGATCCGCTAGATCGATGTCGAAATCTTTGGGATCGAATTCCACGCGCATCAGGAACAGGCCGGACTCTTCGTCGGCGTGCTCGTCGGCGTGCAGGATGTTTCCGCCGTGCCGGTAGACGAAGTCGGCGATGGTGGCGACCTCGCCCTTGGCGTCCGGGCAACTAACCAGCAGGATGGCGGAATTTTTCATGTTCTGGAAAGCGGGATGGTCAGCGGCCGTTCTTGCGCTGGTTCTCCTTCTGTTCGTTTTCCCGGATTCGCGACTTCAATACTTTTTCCAGAAGACGAGTCGGCAGGGGCTGGTTCGGCGCGAAGCGGATGGTTCCTTTGGAAGTTTGGAAGTTTTTGAGTTCGTCTTTGAATTCTATGGTCGGCCCGGCGCCGGGAAACAGGCTGCAATGGTCCGAGAAGGCGGCAAAGCTCGCGAGCTTGCCTTTGTACTTGAATGTCGGCATGCCGTAGCTGATTCCTTCGGTGGTGTCGGGTGGGGCGACGGAGCGGATGACGTCGCGAATCTTGGTCAAGCTGGAGCGGGCGGGTTCGGGGACGGCGGCGAGGTATTCGTCCACCGTCTTCTGGAGTCTGGTCGCTTTGCCGTTCT
>Ga0181534_10000996_pt1 | contig 19112 bp, 19 predicted proteins | sample PEATcosm2014_Bin_37_FD_119758 | JGI IMG/M metagenome (GOLD analysis project Ga0181534, IMG submission 119758) | Peatland microbial communities from MTU Mesocosm Facility, Houghton, MI, USA - PEATcosm2014_Bin17_10_metaG | ecosystem: Environmental > Terrestrial > Soil > Wetlands > Peat | place... | reverse complement strand
ATCGGCATGTTGCCGATGTCACTCGGTCTCGGTGAAGGCGGCGAGCAGAACGCTCCGCTGGGTCGCGCCGTGATCGGTGGCCTGCTGTTGGCCACTGTCGCCACCCTCGTGTTTGTGCCTGCCGTCTTCGCGTCGATTCACGGTCGCCGCGCAGGCAAACAGTCGCCGCTCGATCCCATGTCAACCCCAGTCCTCACGCATTAAGAGAACATCATGGACCAACCTGTAACAACCAACCGAGCCGGGCTCGAAGGCGTCGATACGCATTCGCGAGCCGGCACAGCGCGGACGCTGGTTCGAGGGGGAGCCGTCGTCGGTGTGCTGGCATTCATCGTCATCGTATGGTCTGTATTCTCTTCGCATCGCGCTGCCGCGAAACTGAAGGAAGCTACCGAGGCACAGGCGGTGATCACCGTCGCGACAACCAAGCCGCAACCGTTGAGCGACCTCACGGAGTTGATTCTGCCGGGCAACCTTCAAGCCAACTATGAAGCGCCGATCTATGCCCGCACCAGCGGTTATCTGAAGCGCTGGCTGGTGGACATCGGTACTCCGGTGAAGACCGGCCAGCTGCTGGGCGAGATCGAATCACCCGAAGTGAGTGCGCAGCTCAACCAGGCCCAGGCTGACCTGGCAACAGCCGAGGCCAATCGGAAGATTGCCAACGTAACGGCTGAGCGCTGGCGCAATCTGCGGGCCTCGGACTCCGTTTCCAAGCAGGAAGCGGATGAGAAAATCAGCCTCGCGGCCTCCAACGACGCGCAGGTGCAGGCCGCCAAGGCCAATGTGCAGCGGCTGCGTGAGCTCACCAGCTTCCAGAAAGTCGTGGCTCCTTTCGATGGCGTGGTCACAGCACGTAACACCGACATCGGACAACTGATCGTAGCGGGTGCCAACACCGGGCCGGAGCTGTTCCGCGTCGCAGATATGCGCAAGCTGCGTCTGTACGTGCATGTGCCGCAGACTTATGCAGCCCTGATGCAACCGGGTATTACCGCGGACCTGGTTTTCCCGGATCGCCCGGGCAAGATCTACGCGGCCAAGTTGGACAGCACCTCGAGTGCCATCGAACAGTCGACCCGTACTCTGCTGGCCCAGCTCAGTGTCGACAACAAGAACAACGAGCTGTTGCCGGGTGCCTACGCGGAAGTGCATTTCAAACTGCCGGTAGGTGCGGCCGGCAACTCCTACAAGCTGCCCGCCAACGTCCTGCTGTTCCGGGGTGATGGTATGAAGGTGGCCACCGTGGGCGAAAACGGCCAGGTGGTGATGAAAGGAGTCACGATCGGTCGCGACTACGGCTCCGACATTGAGATCGTGCAGGGTCTGAGCGCCGGGGACCAGGTCATCCTCAGTCCGCCGGACTCCCTGACCGACGGTGTGAACGTACACGTGGCGCCTCCGCCGCCGGGGCAGGTCGCGCAGTCGTGAGTCGAGTTATCTCTATTGCCTGCGTAGGCGCCGCTCTCCTGAGCGGCTGCTCGCTCGCTCCAAAATATCGGCCGCCGCCACCACCGGCGGAGGTTACGACTTACAAGGAGGCGGGCGACTGGATGCCTGCGGCTCCCGCGGATACGACTCCGCGCGGCCCCTGGTGGGAAGCCTTTGGCGAGCCCACCCTGAATGAGCTGGAGCGCGCGTTGTCGGAATCCAACCCGGATTTGCGTGCTGCGGTGGCGCGCTTCGAGCAGGCGCGCGGACTGGCTATCCAGTCCCGTTCCAATCTCTTTCCAACCGTTGGCGCCGATGTCGAGGCAACGCGAGGCAAGAGCTCGACGAATGCGCCGCTGACCCGGGCGCTGCATGCCACCCCGGGCACGTCGGGTGATTTCATCGCCGGCCTCAATTTGAATTGGGAAGTCGATCTGTTCGGGCGCCTGCGGAACGCGTCCGCCGCGGCAGGCGCGCAGGCCCAGGCCAGCGCGGCCGACTTTGCGGCGGTCCAGTTGTCCTTGCAGGCGGAGCTTGCCACTGACTTCTTCTCGCTGCGCGGTGACGACACGACGATTGCACTGCTCGAAGACACCATCAAGGTGTACGACCACGCGTTCGAATTGACGCGGAATCGCTACAAGGAAGGTATCTCGGCGGCGACCGATGTCGATCAGGCTGACACTCTGCGGCAGAACGCCCGCGCGCAGCTCGCTGCCGTGCGGCTGGAGCGCGCACAGCTGGAGCATGCGATCGCTGTCCTGTTGGGCAAGGTGCCGGCGGCATTCAAGCTCGATCCCGGTGAGCTTGCGGGCTCACCGCCGGCGCTGGCCGCGGGGTTGCCCTCGAAGTTGTTGGAACGACGGCCGGATGTCGGTCGGGCGGAGCGCAACATGTTCGCCGCCAACGCGCAGGTTGGAGTGGCCAGGGCCGCGTGGTTCCCGGTGTTCTCGATCGCGGGGACCGCCGGTTTTGAGAGCATCAATTCATCGAGTTGGTTCAAGGCGCCCAGTCACTTCTGGTCGGTGGGTCCCAGTGCCGCGGTGCCGTTGCTCGACGGCGGTGCCCGATACGGTCTGAATAAACAGGCCCGGGCGCAATACGACGAGGCGATGGAAATCTATATCAAGACGACGCTGACCGCCTACCAGGAAGTCGAAGACAGCCTGGCGGGTCTGCATCACCTGGCCGAGCAGCGTACAGCGGACGAGGCGGCCGCGTCTTCGGCCCAAAGCTCCGCCTATCACGCGGATCAGCGCTACGACGCGGGGGTTGCCGACTATGTTGAGGTAACAACAACTCACACTGCGGCGTTGAACGCTCAACGTGACACGATCAGTGTGCGTGTTGCACAGATGAACGCCTCGGTCGCGCTCGTGCGGGCGACCGGTGGTGGTTGGACTCAGGATCAGCTCGACCATCCGGCCATGCCATGAGCAGCAACGTCGTGCTCAAAAGAGTGTGCACACGCGATTACATTCGCGACACGCTCGTGGGCCGCATACTCGATGGCACCTATCCGGCCGGCACCCAGCTGAAAGAGCTCCATCTGGCGCGCGAGTTTGATGTGAGTCAGGCGCCGATCCGCGAAGCGCTGCGCGAGCTCGAAGGCTCGGGACTGGTAGCCTCGCAGCGCTTTCGGGGCACGCGCGTCAAGGGCGCTGACTTTGCGGAGATGCGCGAGTCCTACGAGTTGCGCATGATGTTGGAGATGCGTTCAGTGGCGCTCGCGGCACCCTACAAGCCGGAGCTGCTCGATGACCTGGGTGAGTACCTGAAGGGAATGGATGCCGCCGTCAAAGCGGACGACTCGGAAGGCTATATCGACAACGCCTTGCGTTTTCACCGGCGGCTGGTCGAAAGTAGCGGCAACAGGACTTTCCTGGGTGTCTGGGACTCGTTGTTGTGGGATATCCGTGGGCGCATTGCGTTGCGCCGGCTGGCAGAACAGGGCAAGAGTCTGAAGGTGCTCGTGAGCATGCACAGGGCGCTGCTGCAGCGCTTGCGTGCGCAGGATGTTCAGGGTGCCACTGAGCGCGTTAAAGCGCTCCTGGAGCGTGTCTGCTCTGCGTTCGAGGAGCCTGCGACGGCTCGTTGAGTTCCTCGCATTATTCGCTCTGAGCACAGCCCACGCGGCCCCTGTGACGGTGGGTCCCATCGTCATCACGGTGCCGACAGGCTTCGTGGCCGTGCAGACTCAGAAAACTCCCAAGACGCTGATCACGGCCTGGACCAAGTCCGTCAAGGACGGCAGCTCCAAGACCCTCCTGCAGATCAATATTCTCGATCTCGGCAAAGCCGCCGCCCCCGAGGAAGCCGAGAAGCACCTGCGCCGCGAGCTGGCCGCCATTGAGCGTCGCCGTCTGAACTACCGCAGCTCACCGCTGGCCCACATCCAGCTCGCCGGGGTGCCGGCCGTTCGCGCCACCTGGAATGGCAGCATCGGCGGCTATCCCGTCATGGGCGTGCTTTACAGCGTCATCATCAAGGACCGGTACGTGGTGAAGATTCTGACCCAGGACCTGGGCACGACGCCCACGGATGGCCTGTTCGAGGCCATGCAGGCCATCGAGTCAATTGGAATGAGCTGATTCAACAACAGTATTTGGGCGGCCCGGGCAGCGGTCTTAGTCTTACTGACCCTCAAAGGAGCTTCCCATGGCCACCGACGCCCAGGCGACGGGTCAGATACTCAAAACCTCGAATCGCAATGAATTCCTGCGCAAGGAAGACTGGTGGGCCGTGTGGCTCGGCCTGGGATTGACCGTGACCGCGGTGCTGCTGTTTATGCAGGGTGCCAGCATCAAGTGGCTCGCCGTGACGCCCAAGAAGTGGAGCACGATCAGTGAGACCGTGGCGGACTTCCAGGCAAGCGCGCCGCGCTACCTGGCGCTGTTTGCTCTCTGGGCCGTGTTGTTTGGTGTCGGCGCCCGCGCCCTGGGCTGGCACCTGCGCCATTTCCTGCTGTCCTTCGTGTTCCTGTTTGTCGTGTCGCTGCTCATCTTCACGCTGGGCCAGTGGAACCAGGCGGACCATTACAACCTGGAGCCGCCGCTCGTGGCGCTGCTGCTGGGTCTGCTGATCGCCAACACCAACCTGTTGCCCCGCTGGATGGATGCCGGTTTCCGGGTCGAGTACTTCGTGAAGACGGGGATCGTGCTGTTGGGAGCCACGCTGCCGTTCACCCTGATCCTGTGGGCCGGCCCGGTCGCGATCTTCCAGGCTTCGATCGTCTCCCTCGTCACCTTCGGCGTGATCTACTTCGTGGGCATCAAGCTCGGGTTGGATCGCCGCCTGGCGGCAACACTCGGCGCCGGTGGTGCGATCTGTGGCGTGTCGGGCTCAATCGCGATTGCCGGTGCCGTGGGCGCCCGCAAGCAGGACGCGCCCATCGCCATCGCGCTGGTGATCTTCTGGGCCATCATCATGATCTTCGCGCTGCCGCTGGTTTCGAAGGCGCTCGGCCTTCCCACCGGTGTTGCAGGTGCGTGGATCGGCACCTCTGAGTTTGCGGACGCCGCGGGACTCGCTGCCGCGCAGGCATATGGCGGTTACGCCGGCCACGTGCCCAACATCACCGGGACTGCGGATGCCGCGGTGACCTCGTTTACGCTAATGAAAGTCATCGGCCGTGACGTGTGGATCGGGATCTGGGCGTTTGTGCTCTCCATCGTCGCGACCACCCGTTGGGAGCCGACAGGTGTGGATCGCAAGCCCGACGCCGGCGAGATCTGGCGCCGCTTCCCGAAGTTTGTCATCGGCTTCCTGCTCGCTTCGCTGCTCATCACGTTTGTGACTGCGTCGGCAAGCTACGCGCAGTTCAAGTCGACATTCACGCCGGACCTGGTGGGGCCGATCAAGAACTTCCGCACCTGGGCGTTCATCTTCTGCTTCCTCAGCATCGGACTCACGACCCGGCTGCGTGAGCTCGCCTTCGCCGGCTGGAAGCCGTTCTGGGCGTTCACCAGTGGCGTGGCAGTGAACGTCGTGCTCGGGTTTGTGCTCTCCGTGTTGGTGTTCTACACCTACTGGAGCCACCTGTGACCTGCGCGAGCTGCCGTCACTTCGACAACAGCCCGGTGGCCTTTGAAAAGGCGTTTCCCGGAATCGGATCGTTCGGTTCCGGGGCTGCCTCGGTACGGGATGAAGATGGGCTCTGCCGGTTACACGACCGCCACCTGAGTGCCGGCAGTCGTTGTAACCAGCACCTGCCGGTTACTCCGGCTCGGCGTCCTTGACCGATCCGCAACTGGCGGCGACGTACTTGCCTTCGACAGTGCTGTCGACCGTCATCGATTTGCCGGAGGCGGTCGTGACGATGTGCAGCTTGCCGTTGATCTGGGTGCCGCCCTTGAACTCGAAGTGCACGTCGGAGACGGTCTTGCGGTTCGTGTGATTGCACTCGTCGTGCAGTGTCAGCTCCGCAGCTGTGCTGGAAATGACGTTGCGCTTGCACGAGGCCTCATCGGCGCCGCGCTCCATTTCGAAACCCTTGGCGATCTTCTCGGGCGTCATGCAGTCCTTGTAGACATGCGGCTTGGAGCCGGCACCCTTCACCATCGCTTCGACCTTCGCGCGCTGCTCAGGGGTCATTTTGGCCAGCTGCTCGTCCGGGATGGGCATCTCACCCGACATCTTGGGGGTGACCGTGACCTGCCACAGGCCCGGTTTGATATTCGGCTTGGTGTATTCCGCCGCCTCGACCAGCGCCACGGCGGCCAGGGCGCAGAGCGCGAACTGCGACACGATTCTCAACTGCATGGACTTACTCCTCGTCGGTCGCGCCCGTAGGTGACGCGACCCGCGATGATATGCTCTTCGGGTATGCCAGCGAAAATCGATTTACCCACCTGGTTGGCGCTTGCCTGCGTGCTGCTCGGTTGGTTTGGGCTGAATACGCTCGTGGCCACGTTCGGCCCGGTCGTGCACGTCGTGCATTTCTACGATTTGCCGGTAGTGATGCGCGACCCGGGGTGGCTCGTCACCGGCGTCGATGACGTATTTCCGCTGGCGCGGATGGCATTCGGTTTCGTGTGCCTGGTGGCTGTTACGGCGCCTTTACTGCCGCGTTTGGGCTTCCCGAAGGTGCCCTATCTGCTGAGTGCCGCGCCGTTCCTGCTCATGCTGCTGTGCGGGATCGTGCTGTATGTAAAGTCGTCCTCGACACACGTGGACGCGACCGCCGGGCTCGGGAAATTGGGTGGGTATCTGGCGAAATGGGCGAACGGAGCGACGGCCTGGGGCGGTGACGTCGTTGCCCGGCACATTACGATCGGGGCGGGCGGGTATTTGTCGTTTATTGCCAGTGGTTTCCTGGCCATCCGAGGGATCCTGCGCCCGCGGCAAGCCGTTGGCGCAGCAGCATAGCAAAAGGGGTGAATTGGTCCGCACTTTGGGCCGGGAAGGCTGTGGTACAACGTAGACAAACGATGTCTAACGAACAACCTCAACCCGACTATCGCCAGACCCTACACGATTCGATCGTGCAGACGGCCGAAGGCCTCATTGCGCGCTCCATCGGCGTGGTGGAGGCCTCGCGGCGCTTCATGGAGCTGGCGGCTGAGCTGGATGCCTGGGAGGACGAGGATCTGCTGTATTTCCAGGGGATCGACTCCCAGAGCGACGCTTTCCCGTTGGGCATCGCCCGCCAGCAGTGGGATCCCGCCGCGCTCGTGCGCGAAGATCACGCACGAGCGCAGTTTGAAGCGTCAATTTACCCGGGCGCGATCGAGCGTTGCCGCAGCCTGATTGCCCGCTATCACGGGTAGAGCAATCGAGCTGCTGTTGCCCGGTGTATGCCAGATGCGCTGCGTGGCCTTCGTATAGTCCTCGGGCTGCGCGAACATGATGTTGGGTACGAACTTCTGCGGGTTCCGGTCATATAGCGGAAACCACGTCGACTGAATCTGCACCATGATGCGATGACCGGGCAGGAACGTGTGGCTCACGTTCGGCAGCCGCAGGGTGTAGCTCAATACCTTGTCCGCCTGGATGGCACGCGGATTGGCCGGATCTTCGCGGTAACGACCACGCAGGATGTCTGCGGACAACATCTGTTGATACCCACCCATGGCCGGATGATCCGGCACCTCGGACGGCCAGACGTCGATGATCTTCACCACCCAGTCAGAGTCCGTGCCGCTCGTCGAGGCTGCCAGATGCGCGTAGGGCTGGCCGGCCACCCGTAGCGGCTGCTGCAGCGGCTCCGTTTCATAAACCAACACGTCGGGGCGCGAGGCGGCGAAACGTTGGTCATCGACCAACCACTGCTCCCAGGTCGCATCGGGTGACGAGCCGTCCAGTGTCGGTCGCTCGCGGTACGGAACCGCCTTCGCCGGATCCGACACATACTCGTCATATTTGGATTTGGCGGCCGGTGGCGGCTCAAATCCCAACTTGCCGTTCGCCAGCAGGTAGAGCGGTCGCGAGCGCACCGCGCAGCCGGACTCGCAGGCGCGCGGCCAACTGTCATAGCGATGCCATTCGTCGGCACCGGTTTCGTAAACCAACACGCGCGGCGTGTCAGGCCGCGGGCCGTCCTTCAGATAGTAGTCGAGGAAAGGTTGCATGACGGTTCTGCGGAACCAGCCCGCGGTATCACCATCGAAGTGAATTGGGCCGAGACCACGGCCTTCGCGTCGTCCCTGGCCGTGACTCCAGGGCCCGAGCACGAGGTGAACGCGTTCGCCGTGCGGATCGGAGGGAGCAAGCGCGGCGTAGAGCGCCGGTCCCCCGTAGATGTCCTCCTGATCGAACAGGCCCGACACAATCAGCATGGGTACTTTGGGGGGATCTTGCGCCAGGATCTTATCGACCGCCTGGCCCTGCCAGTAGCTGTCATATGCGGGGTGCGCGCAGATCTGGCGCCAGAAGCCCATCGCTTCCAGTCCATGCGACTGCGCCAGCGCGCCGGCGGAGCCGGCGCGCAAAAAAACTTCGTAGTTATCGCGGAAACCGGACCACCAGGAGATGTCGTTGCCACGAGTAGCCTCCTGGTTGTAGGTGTACTGCAGTGTTCCGTCTTCGCGGAACGCGCCGTTGTGAAACCAGTCATCGCCCATCCACCCATCCACCATGGGGGCGAACGGGACGGCGGCTTTCAATGCGGGGTGTGCTTTGACTGTTGACATGACGGTCGTGTAACCCTCGTAGGAGCCACCAATCGTTGCCACGCGCCCGTTGGACTCCGGAATGTTTTTGACCAGCCAATCGATGGTGTCGTACGTGTCAGTGGCGTGATCGCTGTCGGTCGCATTCAGGGGGCCCTTCAGAGGGCGGGTCATGACGTAGTCGCCTTCCGAGCCGTACTTACCCCGTATGTCCTGGTACACGATGATGTAACCCGCAGCCACGGCGGTGTCATCCATCTCCTGTACAACCGAAGCCAGATGCGGACTGTTCAACCGCAGCACCCGCTCTGAGGCGTTGTACGGTGTGCGGGTCATCAGTATCGGGGCGTGGCTGGCGCCCTTGGGGATGAGAATGAAGGTCTTGAGCTTCACCCCATCGTGCATGGGGATCATTTCTTCCCGTTTGCTGTAGTCAAAGGTTTCCGTGCGCGGTTTAAAGTTGGCCGGTGTATCGCTCTGAGACAGGATCAGTGCGGCTGCGAATAAAAACATCCATGGGTCCTCGGTCGGGGGCGGGCAATGTCACACAAACGTCACACGGCCGCCATAGGCTTTCGAATTCGTCCAAATTCAATCTAATAAGAGCAGGAGATCTCCCCCGTGCTGGACAGTCTAGGCATCGACACGCCGACCGCCTTCCTTTTGGTGCTGGCGTTGGGTCTGGCATTGAGCTTCGAGTTCGTGAACGGATTTCATGATACGGCCAATGCCGTCGCGACGGTTATCTACACCAATTCCCTCAAGCCCGGCTACGCAGTTGTCTGGTCCGGCTGCTGGAACCTGATCGGCGTGCTCACCTCATCGGGCGCGGTTGCTTTCGGCATCGTGGCATTGTTGCCGGTAGAGCTGGTGATCAATGTGGGATCCGGCGCGGGCTTCGCGATGGTCTTCTCGCTACTGCTGTCCGCGATCATCTGGAACGTCGGAACCTGGTACCTCGGTCTGCCTGCCTCCAGCTCGCACACCCTGATCGGCTCCATCGTCGGCGTGGGTCTCATGAACTCGTTGTTGAGTCCCGACAGCGCGTTCGGTGACGGCGTGAATTGGGCGAAGGTCGCCGATACCGTCAAGGCGTTGGTAGTGTCCCCCTTGGTGGGCTTCGGACTGGCCGCGCTGCTGTTGATTGTTGCGAAGAAGGTGTTGAGCAACAAGGCGCTCTTCCAGGCTCCCGAGGGCAAGTCTCCGCCGCCGATCTGGATTCGCACCCTGCTGGTTTTGACCTGCACGGGTGTGAGCTTCGCTCACGGTTCCAACGACGGTCAGAAGGGCATGGGCCTGATCGTACTGATCCTCGTCGGTATCGTCCCGACAGCATTTGCATTGAATATGGCCACTGACTCCGCCACTCTGGACAAGATCCGGGCGGGCTCGGTTGTCGTCGAGCAGAAGTTGGCCGCCGGCCAGCAAACACCGCTGGATGCGGCGCACAAGACGCTGACCGAATACCTGCGTCACGGTGACATAAAGCCTGAAACTCTGACGGCGCTCGGCGCGACGGCCGGCTTTGTCAATCATGACCTCCAGGGAGTCAAGGACTTCAGCGCGATCCCGGGCGATCAACGCCGTGCGCTGCGCCTCAACATCTACCTGGTGTCTGAATCGCTCGCGCGGATGATCAAGGCGAAGAAGTTGCCGGCGCAATTGGAGGCGGATGCCACCACCCAATACCAGTCCACCCTCAAGGGTGTGACCAACTTCATTCCCAACTGGGTGAAGTTTGCAGTGGCCATAGCGCTCGGCCTGGGCACGATGATCGGCTGGAAGCGCATCGTGGTGACGGTCGGTGAAAAGATCGGCAAGGCGCACCTGACCTACGGACAGGGCGCCGCCGCCGAGATCGTCGCCTTCGGCACCATCGAAGCGGCCGACCTGCTCGGCCTGCCGGTCAGCACCACACACATTCTGTCGTCCGGTATCGCGGGCACGATGGTCGCGAACGGCTCGGGAATTCAGAAAGACACGGTGCGGAACATCATCCTCGCCTGGGTTCTGACACTGCCCGTGTGTGTGTTGCTAGGTGCTGCCCTCTTCGGGGCGGGCTTGTTCTTCGTCCTGCATGTCCTCGGAGTTCATTGAGGTCGATGCACGGTTCCGTGCTCGCCGAGCCTGTCGGTCTGACCGGTCGACAGCGCTTTGGCGAGCCCGAACAGTCGTTGGGTCTTGCTGGCCGGCGCATCCCAGTATTCCGCGTCTTCCACGGTAACCTCCAGTAGTCCCAGGTCCGGGTCATTGACCCCGTCGGGGAACCAGGGCTCGACCCAGGGCGTCCACAGCTCCTTCATCTTGTCCGGGTCACGGAACAATCGGGCGTGACCTGAGATGGACACATAGTCCTGTTTCTCGAGGTTGGCGTAGCTCAGGTTGACCTTACGGTGCTGGTCGATTTCGCCGACCTTCCCGGAAGACATGGCCGTGAAGAACCACAGCTTGCCGGCCGAATCCATCTGCAACGTAGCCAGCGGCCGGCTGCGCAGCGAGCCGTCCGCGTCCTCGGTCGTGAGCATGGCAATACTGGCTTCACCGATCAGGTCGGCCAGTTTCTGCATCTGCGGATCGCTCTGCTTCTCTTTTTTCATCGGGTAACTCCTCCACGGGGTTTCCCTTGTCTGCGAGCAAGCTTCGTTCCGCTGGCGTGAACAGCCGTGTGTCGCGTGTCTGATCCGGGATCCGCAAGGCGCGCTCGAACTCGAGCCCCAATTTGCGCAGGACCTTCATGGAGGCATGATTGTCGGGCGAGGTGATCGCCACGATACGGCTGATGCCGAGGTCCTCCTTGCCGTAGCGCATGGCCGCCTCCGCGGCCTCGAACGCAAAGCCTTTGCCGCGATAGCCCTCGCGCAACGCGAATCCAACGTCGACATCCTGCAGGTAATCGCGTTTCAGCAACCCGCAGATGCCGATCGGGTCACTGCTGTCGCGCAGCTCCACGAGCCACAACCCGAAGCCGTGTTGGCTGTAACTCACCATCGGGCCGTGTTGGATGTAACGGCGCGCATCATCCAGTGTGCGCACTTCCCGGTCGCCGATGTTGCGGATGAAGTCCGGCTCGTTCAGGAGCAGCAGGATAAAGGCGGCGTCGCTGTCCAGCAGGTGGCGCAGCCGCAGCCGGACGGTTTCGCAAACGATCATGAATTCAGCTTGTCCAGATTCATGCGGATATGAGCGGCTTCGGCGGCGGTCCGGGCGAGCGCGATGGCCTGATTGAAGGCGGCGCGGGCGTCCGCAACGCGGCCGAGCTCCTTCAACAGGGCACCCCTGACACCGAAGTAATGAAAATAACCTGCCAGGGGCTCAGCCAACGGATCCAACATCTCGAGCGCGGCGCCCGCGCCCCGGACCTTGGACACTGCCACCGCACGATTGAGTGTGATCACCGGAGACGGTTGCAACACTTCGAGGACCGCATAAATCTGATCGATCTGCGACCAGTCGGTATCCTGGGGGCGCGCGGCGCGCGCATGCACCGCCGCTAGGGCAGCCTGCAACTGGTAGGTGCCGGGAATGCCCTGACGCTGAGCCTTCTCGACCAGCACCAGGCCCTCGGCAATCAGCGCCCGATCCCATTTGCTCCGCTCCTGGTCGTCGAGCAATACGATGTTGTTGTTTTCGTCGAGACGGGCGGCCGCACGGGCGTGCTGTAACAACATGAGAGCGGTGAGTCCCATGATCTCGCTCTCGCCCGGAAACAGCCGCAGCAGCAGGCGTCCCAGCCGGATGGCCTCCTCACACAACGGGACGCGGACATGCGCTTCGCCGCCGCTCGCCGAGTATCCCTCGTTGAACAGCAGGTAGATCATTGCGGCCACGGCACTGAGTCGCTCGGCCCGTTCCACCGGGCCCGGAGTCTCAAACTCGACGGCGGACTGTGTAATCGCCCGCTTTGCGCGGGTGATCCGCTGGGCCATCGCGGCTTCGCTCACGAGGAACGCGCTCGCGATCTGCGCGACCGACAAACCCGAGACGATGCGCAACGCCACGGCGATCTGTTGAGTCGCGGGCAGCTCGGGCTGACAGCAGATGAACAGAAGTCGCAGGACGTCATCCTGATACGCGGAGCTGTCGACACGGTCCACCATGGCTGACTCCGACGCTTCGCCGTCGGGAATCACATCGTCATCCGGCAGCGAGTCGTGTTTGTTCCGCCGGCGCATTTCATCGAGCGCGCTGTTGCGGCCGACAAAGATGCACCACGCAGCCGGGTCGCGGGGCGGCCCGTTTACCGGCCAGCTCTTCAGGGCGCGCAGGCAGGCTTCCTGGAAGGCTTCCTCCGCTATGTCCAGGTTGCGGAAGTAGCGCAGAAGCGCCGCGACCGCCTGGGGACGTGCTGCTGTGAGAGCGGCTCCGATCCAGGCGACGTCGGTCACTGCAGGCCGATTCCGGGATAAAACTGGGCAAGGGGGCGGACCTCGAGCGAACCGGTGTCACCCACGAGCTCCAGGGCAACCTCCAGGGCGTCTTCGAGAGACTTGCAGTCCACGAGATAGAAGCCGAGCAGCTGCTCTTTGGTCTCCGCGAACGGGCCATCGAGCACGAGCGGTTCACGGCTCGCCCGGACGGTCATGGCGGTCGTGGTCGGCATCAGCTTGCCGACCGGACCCAGGCGGCCCTGGGATGCGAGAGCGTGCGCAACGGCCTCACGCCTGGCCATGACGGTTGCCTCCTTTTCGCGGGTCCACGCCTGGAGCTCGGATTCGAGGTTATAGCAAAGAATGCAGTAGAACATGGGCAAGCCTCCTGACGCCTTCCCAAGGACGTTCCGGCGGCTCCCGGTCAGACAATCGCAACAGGAATTCAGCAGCCCTTGGCGTCCGCGTAGACCCGCTGCATGGCATTGCGCTCGGCAATGGCACGGGCAGCGAGCTTCGAGATCACCTGAATGTAGCTCTGGATGAGAGCCACATCCTGGAGCGCATCGCTTTCAGCCCCGCGGGCCACCGGCGCCAACTGCGCCTTTTTCGACGGATTGCCGAGCTTGTTCCACGTGCTGAGGCTGGCATCGCCAAAGGCAATCTGGGGGGAGACGGCCGCGAGCAACTGGTCGAGCCGGGGTTGGAAGTCCGCCAGATAACGCACCGCGATCTCGATCCTTTCCTGCGCGAACGCCTGCTCGACATCGCGGATCGAAGCCTGCGAGGGCGTGCCCGCCTCGTTGTGGCAGGCGGGCAGGGCACCGCGCGCCTGCAGTCGTCGCTGCTCGAGGGAGTTCAGCTCGGCATGCCATTTCTGCAGAACGGCGCCCTGTTCGCTCTGCGCGGTCCGGACCTTCTGGAGCACTGCGCCCGCGTCGGGAAACACGTCGATTTTCTCGGCCAGCGCCGCATCACGGGAGGACAGTCTCCCGGCATTACCCTGCGGCAGATCCGGTACGCGAGCGAGAGTCAGGACCTCAGTCTTGATGCCGTCGGTGACCTTCTGCGAGGCGGAGTTGGGGGTTAGAACTCCACTGACATCGTTCCACTGCGCGTAGGCACTTTCAGCCGTAGCGGGGAGCGGGGGTACCTGGGACAACCACTCCTGCGCCGACATCAGTGTCGGCGCGGCTGCCTCAACTGCGCTGCAAAGCGCCAACGCACCTAACAAGTGCGCAAAGTTTGTTCTCATGCGTATGCGTATGCACAGACCACGAGCCCTATTATGCATGCAAGAAACACACTGTGCTTGAGCGTGAAGCCAAACAGGCGCGCTTCATCGGAAGCCGGCATGCCGGTGGCGGCCGCGGCGACCGAGATACTCTGCAGGCTGATCATCTTGCCCATGACACCGCCGCTGGAATTGCCGGCGGCCATGAGGGACGGGTCCAGTCCGAGATTGTTGGCCGTCACAACCTGCAAGTTGCCAAACAGCGCGTTGGCGGAAGTATCGCTGCCGGTGAGGAAGACTCCCAGCCAGCCGAGCAGCGCCCCGAAGAACGGAAAGAACGCACCGGTGGCCGCCATCGCGAGGCCGAGACTCGCGGTCGCGCCGGAGTAGTTCATGACGTAGGCGAGTGCCAACACACAGGCGATCGTCAGAATGGAGAACTTCAGGTCGCGGGCCGTGCGGCCGACCGATGCGAGCCACCGACCCGGGGATACTCGCAATACGAGACCGGCGCAGATCGTGGCGAACAAGGCTGAAGTGCCGGAGGCGGACAGGATGTTAAATGTGAATTTCGCGGGATAGGGCGCAGCCTTGGCGACCACCGGCGGCAGACGTTGAATCGCACCGTCCAGGCCCGGCCAGGGGATCGCGATGGTGGCTTTGTCGAGCAGGGCTTTGAACGGCGTGTAGCCCCACAGCAGCACGAAGATGACCAGCAGTATGTACGGCGACCAGGCGCGCAGCACGATGGAACGCTCCGCGCGCGGTGGCAGGTGCACCGTATCCACGCTGACATCCTTGGGCCGCCAGACGCTGAGCAGAACCAACAGGCTGATGATGGCGACCAGGGAGGCCAGGATATCGGTGAGATAGGGACCAACGTACGTGGAGATCAGGAACTGGGTGGCCGCGAAACAGATGCCGCAGATCACGGCCGCCGGCAGCACAGCCTTCAATGCCTTGACGCCGCCCATAACCAACATCAGGTAGCAGGGCACGAACAGCGAGACCGGCGCGCAGATTTTGCCGACGTCAGCGCTCAGTTGCGCAAGCGGGAGGTTGGTCACGGCCGCCAGTGTGACGAGCGGTGTACCGATCGCGCCGAAGGCGACCGGTGAAGTATTGGCGATCAGGCAGATCGCGGCTGCCTCGAAGGGCGCGAATCCCAACCCACTCAACATCGCGGCGGCCACCGCGACCGGTGTTCCGAAGCCGGAGGCGCCTTCGACAAACGCTCCGAATGCGAACGCAATCAGCAGGGCCTGCAGGCGGCGATCCTGGGTGAGGTGGCCGACCGAGTTCTTGATGATCTCAAACTGGCCGGTATCGACGGTGAGCCGGTAGAGCGCCAGCGCCCAGAACACGATCCAGGCAATCGGGAACAGCCCGAACGTTGCACCGTAGGCGGTCGCACGCAACGCGAGCGGGACCGGCATGCCATAGATGCCGATCGCTACAACAATCGAAGTGAGCAGTCCTGCGACACCCGCCTTCCAGGCTGACATCCGGAACACGCCGAGTGCAATGAGCAGGACGAGAATCGGTAAAGCCGCGCACGCCGCCGACAGCCCCAGGCTTCCATGCACGGGCGTATAGACCTGGTCCCACATAGCAGCACCCCCTGTTTTTATTACACTAGCGGTTTTCGAACGTCAGAACCACCCGTAGTTGAAACTGATACTGATGCGTTCCGCGGCGACGGGATTGGGAGGCACCTCGTGCCGCAGCCAGCTTTCGAACAAAACCAGTGTTCCCGCCTCGGCCGGCACCACGACCCACGGGCGGCTCGTGCCGCCGCGCGGCGGCGCGGCCATGAACCGATCGAGCCGCGGATCTTCAAACTTCAGTCCCGGTGAGCCTTTCGGTGTTTTGACATAGTAGGTCCCGCTCAAGGTGGACAGCGGGTGCAGATGCAGGCTGTGCACCACCTGCCGGGGCATGATGTTCACCCAGCAGTCGGTCATCGTCAGCTCGCGCCCGTTGAGGTCAAACTCCAACGTCGCTGCAAAGGAGCGGATGTGTTTCAGCACCCGGCGCTGCAGCTCGGCGAAGGTCGGTGAGACCTCGTGCATGCGATGCACTGAATTGTAGGAAGTGTAGCCGCCCGGGTAGTTCCGTTCCGACCAGCGCTGCCCGCCAACATCATCGACTCGCAACTGCAGACATTCCTGCAGCAGTCGATTGTTGAATGCCTGCCAGCCCGTATGCTTCAGCCGCGCGCGATACACGAGCGTCGGGAAGAGCCTCTGAACCGTCATCGGGTCTGCGAGCGTAGCCACTCTTGATAGGTAGGCACAGACTCGTGACCTTCCGCGGGCGCCCAGGATGCAAACTCAACGGCCGTAGTCGGATCGTACGGGCCTTCCTTGACCTCGACAAAGGCAACACCTTCGGTTCCCGCTACCAGGGTATGCCATACGTTTCTGGGTGTTTCATACGCGAAGTTCCCCGCGTCGGATCCCACCCGGAAGCGGCCGGTAACGACGCCGGCGTCATCGAAGGTCAGCACATCGACGGAGCCGCGCAGCACCACGGCGAGCTCGGATTTGGTAGCGTGCCGATGGGGCCGGAAGTAGGTGTCCGGCTGGGTGACGACGAAAAAGCGCTGCACCATGTCGGCAGCGTCCGCGTGGATATTGAGGTGGGCGCGCCGGCGCGAACTCGCTGCCGCCTTGGCGGTCAACTCATTGAGGATGTCGTGGGAGAATAGCTTCATGGGACCATTGTAGACGGACCAGTGTAAACGTTTGTTCTGGAATGGCGTTCTTGCGAAGTAGAGGTGCTGCCATGACGATTCGAGCCCGATTGATTGTTCCCGCCGTAGTGGCCGGTGTGCTGGGTGCCCCTGTCTGGGCCGCCGCCGTCGGGGCCGGCAACAGCGCGACCGCTCCGGCCGGCGAGCCGCAGTCCGCGGTTTGGACGGAAAAGGAGCTGACGTTCGTGTACCAGGGTTTCACCACCCGGTACTCCTGCGATGGCCTGCGCGATAAGGTCAGGAGCGTCCTGCTCGACCTGGGGGCTCAGAAGAAGGACCTGAAGGTCATGGAAATGGGGTGTGCCTCGCCCGCGGGCCGGCCCGACCCGTTTCCCGGGGTCCGGGTAAAGATGCGGGTCCTGCAACCGGCGGATTCTCCGGATGCCGCCAAGGCAGCCGACCCGACTCCCGTCGCGGCGCATTGGCAGCCCGTGGATCTGAAGTTGCGGGATAACTTCACTACGGATTCGGGCGAGTGCGAGCTCGTCGAACAGATCCGACACAAGATCGTGCCGTTGTTCGCCGCGCGCAATGTTGATTTGCAGACCACCTGCATTCCGCACCAGGCCACCGTGGGCCGGCCCATTCTGAAGATGGAAGTGTTGGTACCTGACGAAGTGAAGCAGGCGGCGGCACAGTAGGTACTGCACCGCCGCCGATTCTCAGAACCGCTGTCCGAAGCGGATGCCGAACGTACGCGGACGGTTCGGCAGGTTATACAACGCGACGGTTCCGCATGTGGATTCGTCGCATTCGGCAGTTCGATCCAACACCTCGCGGCGGTCGAAGGCGTTGTCGATATAGAGCTCGCCGGTTATGCCGTTCTTCTCCACTCCCGCGGCAAAATCCGCCTGGAAGTAGGCAGGCTCCGCGCCGAGCACATTGCGGGCCTCCTGGCGCAGGTCGCCGAATCGCTGTCCGACATAGAGCCCGGTTGCCTGGACGTGGGCCAGGACACCCGCGCCGACGTCAAACGTGTAGCGGCCCACGAGGTTGCCTTTGAACTTCGGTGTGACCGGCAACTGTTCGCCCTTGGGCGCGAACAGCGACGGATCCACTGCGCCGGTCGTCGGATCGATCGGCGCAAAGTCCTCAGTCAGCTTCGGGTCCAGGTAGGCGAAGCCTCCTGACAGGGTGAGTCCCGTAACCACCCGTACTTCGAAATCCGTCTCGATGCCTTTGATCGAGGCCTCACCGGCATTCGCGATAATGGTGAGGGCGTTGGCGCCGAGGTAGGAGAACTGGAAGTCCTTCCACTTTTCGTAGAACAGCGCACCGTTCCAGCGCAGGCTGTTGTCGAGCCACGTGGTCTTCCAACCGACCTCGTAGTTGGTCAGGTAGTCCGGTTTGTACGGCGGCTCTGTGCCACCGCCGTTGCGATTCACGCCGCCGGGTCGGAAGCCCTTGGACCACGTCGCGTACACCATGCGGTCGTGGTCGATCTTGTACTCTAGGTTGACCTTCGGCGTATTGCCCGAGCCGGTTGAGCGGCCGTTGAGGTCGGAACAGGGCGCGCCGTGAAACGGCACATTGTTGTAACAGGTCGCGGTGCCTTCGCTGCCGGAAAAGTTCGAGTTGAATCCGTAGTAACCCTGCAGCGTGTTGTCGAACGTGTAGTAACGGATGCCGGCGTTCAACGTGAGGTTGCTCGAGATGTCGTACGCCACTTCGGTAAAGACGGCCTTGTCGCGGTCGACGCGCTCCTGCTCCGTGAGCCAGACCGTGCCCGGCCAGCCGGGCACGGACAGATCATCCGCGAGCTGCGTGCCATCGTTCTTGACCACGTAGTTCTGTTCGATCTCGTGCACCTGGCGTTGGATGAAGAATCCCGCCGTGGCCCGCAGCGGATAGTCCCGCGGCGTGGAGATGCGGAACTCGTGGCTGGTCTTGGTGTAGTGATCCTTGCCGATGATGTGCTGTGCCGGGTTGATCAGGTTGCCGGCGTTGTCGAGGAAGTAGGCACCCGAGCCGTGGAGCTGATCATAGGACAGCGAATAGTCGGTGTAGTCCGAACTCTCATGCGTGTTGCGGGTCAGGTAGGCGCCCGAGTACACCAGGTCGAAGTTGCTGATCTTGCCCTCGATGGTCAGGGCCGACTGCACCCACGAGTCGTGGATGTTGTCCGGGAAATAATGCTGCAGCTCGAGGTCGCCGACCGCGGGGTTGTACAAAAAGCTGCCGTTGGTCTGCTGCACCTGGCCCATGATCTGCGGGGT
>Ga0181534_10000995_pt1 | contig 19134 bp, 12 predicted proteins | sample PEATcosm2014_Bin_37_FD_119758 | JGI IMG/M metagenome (GOLD analysis project Ga0181534, IMG submission 119758) | Peatland microbial communities from MTU Mesocosm Facility, Houghton, MI, USA - PEATcosm2014_Bin17_10_metaG | ecosystem: Environmental > Terrestrial > Soil > Wetlands > Peat | place... | reverse complement strand
CTCGGGAAGGCACTGCTTCGCCCAGCCCGCGACACCAGAGCAGATAAGAAGAAAACCGGCAATGCCTACTCCTACGCTCGTTACCAGACTCGCGAAGAGGAGCGTGACCCCGAAAGCGAGAAGTATCGGCCACGCAGTGCTGGCCGGCATCTCTATGGGCTCTCTTTGATTTTGTTCCGCTCTGCCGTCATTCATCACAAGTCACCGTCCGATCAGGTAAACGACTGTAAACACCACGATCCACACTGCATCCACGAAGTGCCAATAGAGGGCGATCACGCCGAAGCGTTCACTCTGCCGCGAGTCAACCCAACCAAGCAGAGAGAAGATGAAGGTCGAGGTAAGAAGAAACAACCCAACTACGACATGGGTTGCATGAAGTCCCACCAGAGAGTAGAAGGTCGTGCCAAATAGGTTCGTGCTGATGGTTAGCCCGTCGTGGTAGATCAGCTTCTTCCATTCGAGCGCCGTGTTTGCCAGGAAGACTGCCGCAAGTGTGATTGTGGCGCCCAGCCAAACGGTGAAGCTTCCCATTCGGTCATCTTCGATGGCCTTCTCCGCTCGCCAGATCGTAAAGCTGCTGGACAACAGGCAGATCGTGGCGAGAGTCGGAACTTCCAATACCTGCGCGGGCGTCGGCCCGGTGAGGCTCTTGCCCATATAGAAGACATACGCGACAACGAAGATGGTGAAGATCGCACTCTCACCAACGATGAGCGACGTCATACCCACCCGACGCTTGCTGGGTAGATGCCACTCGACAGTACGTGCTGGATGATTAACGGGTATCGAACTCATGACTCGTAATCCCAATCTGGATCGTCTGGATGCTTCAGGTCCCACAAAGGCCTCCGGCTATGCACCTCGGGCTCTTCTTCGAAGTTGTAGACAGGAGGGGGCGACGATGTGGTCCATTCCAGGGTCCATGCGTCCCATGGATCGTCGCTTGCGACTTCACCGCGCCAGTAAGAAACGAGGAAGTTGTATGCAAAGATCAGGACCGCTACTCCCTGAATCATTCCTCCGACGGAGACGACCAGATTGAGAAAGTTCCAACCGCGGTCCGGCTGATAGGTGTAGATCGACCGTGGCATCCCCAGAAGACCGAGAAAGTGCATGGTATCGAACGTGATATGGAAGCCAATCGCAAAGAGCCAGAAATGCCATTTGCCGAGCGTCTCGTTCATCAATCGCCCGGTGGCTTTGGGGTACCAGTAATAGATGCCTGCGAAGATACAGAAGACAATGGCACCGACCAGCACATAGTGAAAATGTGCGATCACGAAATACGAGTTATGGAGTTGCCAGTCCCACGGTGACACCGAGAGCATGATTCCAGTCAGACCCGCGATCAAGAATTGAAACAGGAATCCAATGCAGAACAGCATCGGAGTTGTGAAGCGTATTCTGCCTCCCCACAGAGTAGCGATCCAATTGAAGATCTTGATTCCGGTCGGAACACCGACAAGCATCGTCGACAGAGTGAAAAAGGCATTCGAGACAGACGTCATGCCGACAGTGAACATGTGATGAGCCCACACGCTGAGACTGACAAACATGATCGCTACTGAAGCCGTGACCATCGCTGGGTAGCCGAAGATCGCCTTCCGGCAGAACACCGGGATAATTTCGTTAGCAATCGCAAACGCTGGAAGCACCAGAACATAGACTTCGGGATGGCCAAAGATCCAGAAAAAATGGATCCAGATCAATGACGACCCGCCTGCTTGTGTATCGAAGAAGTGGCCACCCAGATAGCGATCGATGAGCAACATGAACTGCGCTGCAGTAAGTGGAGTGATCGTCACCAACGTCAGCATACTCACCACGAGAAGCAACCAGGTGAACAGAGGCATCCTCATGAGCGTCATCCCTTTGCAGCGCATTGAGATTACCGTGGCGACAATATTGATTGCAGTGCCGAGCGTTCCGAACCCACTGACGATCAAAGCGAGTGCCCAATAATCCGTTGCATGACCGGGGGAAAAAGAGCGCGAAGTAAGGGGAGCATAGGCGAACCAGCCAACGTCTGGAGCATTTCCTACGCCATAGAGGCCGGCTCCGCCGAGAAAGCTGTAGTAGAGCAGGAAGCCACCGAATGCTGTCATCCAGAAGCTAAAGGCATTCAGTCTGGGAAAGGCCATGTCACGAGCCCCGATCTGGAGCGGAACGATGTAATTTGCGAACCCAAAAAGGAAAGGCATTCCGACCAGAAACACCATCGTCGTGCCGTGCATCGTGAAAAAGCGGTTATAGACCTGCGCGCTCAAGACATGCGCGTGGGGATAGGCGAGTTGAACGCGGATCATTAGCGCCTCGGCCCCTGCAACGAGCAGGAAGAAGGTCGAGTACAAGATGTAGAGAATGCCAAGGCGTTTATGGTCGACCGTCACTACCCATCCGTGAAGCTTCTCAAGGAGGGTGCTCCGTTCTGATGCGGAAGTACTCGGGTCGACCACATGGCTGACTGGCAGTGGGTAATCGCTCATATCAGAATCCTGTCGTCACTTCAGAGTTTCGAGATAAGCAGTAATATGGTCCAACTGCTCATCGTTTAGCTGCATTGCAGGCATTAAGGCCCCGCGCTTGAACGTATCTGGTGATTTGATCCATTGGCGGAGATTTTCTGGGGTGTTGTCCATCGCACCAGAGGCAAGCGTCGCACGAGTCATAAGGTGCGTGAGGTCGGGGCCGAAGCGTCCAGTCGCCGCCGTCCCTGAGACTGTGTGGCAGTTCATGCACGCTTGCCCCTCGAAGACCTTCCTGCCTGCCTCGACGGTTGGATCATGTTGTGCCGACTGCTGCTGATTCTTGATCCAGGCATCGAACTGCTCTGGCGTATCGACATATACGCGGAGCAGCATCATCGCGTGTTGCGAACCGCAGAACTGGGCGCACTGTCCGAGATAGAGTCCCGGCTTCTGCGGGTCCATCCACATTGTGTTCACATGATTCGCGATCAAATCGGTCTTTCCAGCCAACTGAGGAATCCAGAAGCTATGATTGACGTCCGCAGAGGTCAACTTGAGGAAGGTCGCTTCCGGAGTAGCACCAGAACTGACTGGAACGTGGAGTTCGTTCGCAGTGACTACGCCATATTTCGGGTATCGAAACTCCCACCAGAACTGATGCCCGATCACCGTAACGTCAAGAGCTGACTTTGGCTTTGGAGCATCCTGGATGACAAAGATGACTCGAGCTGTGGTGAGAAAAAGCACAACTACGATCAGTACCGGGATTACGGTCCACGCCAATTCGATCTGCGAACTTCCGTAGATTTGAGCCGGTTCTCCTGAAGGATCAGACGTGCGTGCACGAAACTTGAACAATGCAAAGGCGAGGAGTCCACCAACCACCAGAAAAATTCCACCAGTAATCGCGGTGACAAATAAGGAAAGATCGAAGATTTGGTGCGCAGAAGTGGAAGCAGGAGCGAGTGTACTGGGGATTCGTTGCGGGCCCTCCGACCATATCAAACCTGGCGTCGAGACGCAGGCTATGACTCCACAAAAGCGAACGGCATTCGCGATAAGGCTCGCCTGCATGTTGGGGCATTTCCTCCCGACCTGGTGTGCGTGTACTGCAAAATGGCTGTGATAAAGAGCTGAATTACAGTGATCGAGAGCGCTCCGACAGGCGTGATACTAACAACGCAACGTCGCCGTTGAAATCACATGTTCCTCTAGTAGCCCTCAACGAGGGATCTGACCGATTGTCTTCTTGACTTCGGCTTCAGCCAGGGACAGATTGAGGTTCGCTTCCAAGAGGAGGGCGGTTGCGTTAGACAGATCCGCATGGTCTTGACTGCGAGCGGCGCTTAACAACGCATTCTGTTCAAATTGCTGGTCCGCCAGGCGCGCAGCTTCCTTCCTAACTTCTACAGCTTGTTGAACCACCCCGACCATTTCCTTAAGTTCTTCCACGCGGTCATAGTCCGCTTGGATCTCGACGTTGATCTCTGATTCCAATTTGTCGATTGTGACCTGCGCTGATGTCACAGCCGTCCTCGCATCGCGCACCTGAGCCTCACGTCGGCCGCCGTCGAAAAGGTCGAAGCTGAGGTTGAACCCAAAAGTGCCGAAGTTGTGCTCCAGCAGTGGAACTCCGCTCTGGTAGCTGTATCGCGACGACCCTGTGATGTCGGGGATGTATGCGTCCTTGGCAGCCGCGAGTTCGGCCTTCGCTTTCTCCAACGAGTGACGTGCGGCTCGAATGTCCTGATTTTGATCCAGAGCGATGCGAGTTGCCTCCGAACATGAAGGCAGGTCGATCGATTGAGCCGGAATATCTGAGTCAAGATCGAGCTGCTGCCCGATGGGCAATCCCAGAAGGTCAGCAAGTTCACGCTTGAGATTTTCACCCTGCAGCTTCAGAGTGAGCGATTTTTGCTGGGCTTCTAAGATGGACGCTTTGGTTTGAAGCGTCGCGATCTCAAGAGCATTTCCATGCTCTACATCTTTCTGAACTTCGCTGTCTTTGCCCCTCATCGCCTCCAGTTGTTCCAGGGAGGCCCGCAGCTGCTGCCGATTTATCAAGATGCCGTAATACAGCTTACGCACGCTAAGGGCGACATCCGCCTGCGCTCGGCCAAATTGGGTCTGTGCGACCATTACATCCTGTTCGGCAGCCACATTCGCTTGGTGTATTCGAAAAAGTTGCGTGAGCGGCTGGTCCAGGCCCACTCCACCTGTGTATGCGGTATCGCTTCCTTGATCGATGAAGAGAGATTTGGCGGGGACCGCTCCGGTCGACGGGAAGTTGCCGAACGCGCCAGCCGGTATCTCGATCCCGGCAAGCTCAGTCACATGATGAATGCCACCGCTCGTCTTTAACTGAGGCAGGTAGTTGGAGCGCGCTTCATCCTTCTTACTGCGCATGTCTTCAACTGCTAACGAGCGCAGGTGAATCGAGCGATTCTGCTTCATCGCTAGATCAATCGCCTGATCGAGGCTCAGATGTATTGGGGAATTCTGCTGAGCGATCGAGACATGGTCGGCCACCGGGCCTAAGAGAAACAACGACACCAGGTACAATGAGACCAATCGACGCTTTCCGCGAACTGTGGGGCATCTCATTGAAAATTACCTCCTTCGTCGGGTCTTTTGCTGGCTTCGATCAAGAACTGGGAGTAGTGATCTGTCGATACTGTGTTGGGACCTTAGATAGAAACGCGACAACGATAAGGCACAATACACAGCACGTCGCAATGAGCATGAAGCTGTCGGATATCGCCAATGTGAACGCTTGTTGCCTAACCTGCAGCGCCAGCAGCTCCGCGGCACGTCCCGTAGCCGCAAGTCCCGGCGAATTGGGAGAGAGGGCGGCCTGGAATCCCATCAGTCGCTGATCAGTCCCGGCACTTCCGAGCTGGAGATGCAATCCGAGAATGTTCGAATGAAATTGTTCTCGAATCGAGATAAAGTGCCCCATCAACGCAACTCCAGCTTCCCCGCCAAACAGCCTCACCACCTGGAAAAATCCTGCAAAAGTTAGGACATCGGCTGGACGCGAGAGAGCGCCTGTATCCAGTACTTCCAGGACGATTGCTCCAACCATTGAGTTGAATGCCAGAGCTAGTCCCAGCGCCATAAACGCTTCGGAGATTCCGAAGTTGGGCCCTGACCAGACTGAGGTGACATGCGCATCCTGCAGACAAGCAATCGCCACAAAGAAAAACCCGACGGTCAGGATCAACCGTGGATCGATTCGGCGCATGAGGGCCATCGCGGCTATTCCGACTACAAACTGAGGGAGTGCCACCCATACCAGCACCGGTGCTTCTTCGAGAGGCCGGAATCCTTGCACTGAACCCAGGAAGCTCGGAATAGCCACGACCGTCGCCAGCATGACAAACCGAAAACTGATCAGAACCAGCGCGAGCAGCAGGGTGTTTCTCCGCATGAGAAACCGATAGTTGACGAAAGGATTCGGCAGCAAAAAATGCCTAACAACGGCAGACAGTAAAAGAAAGACTCCCGCCACCGTTAATCCAAGGATGAGCGCCGAGTGAAACCAATCGAGCCTTTGCCCCTGATCCAGCGCAATGTAGAGCGACGCTGCGCCGAGACTGGCATAGAGGAAGCCGCGCCAGCTAGGTGGGCGTTGCCCAGGTTTCGGGACCGGTGGCGGCTGCCTCGGTATTCCGAAGTAGATTAGAGCGATCATCAATGGGGTCAGAATCGCACCATTCCAAAAGATCCAGCGCCAAGAGAGGTGCTCCACGAAGAAAGACTCCCAGGCTTGAGCCATATCGGTTGTAAACACGATGTCGATCGCGTACATCGCTATCCCGAGCAATACATAGCGTATTGGGAGACTTTTGAGAACAAACGAGAGCGTTAGGGGATAGAACGTCCCGGCGCTAAGTCCGGCTAGGATCAGAAGTGCGATCAAAGCGGCTGACGAATGGCAAAACGGCAAGACGACGCTTACGGCAGTAAAGAGGCAGGCGCAGCTGAGAAGCACACGACGAGGACCGAGAAGGCCTCCGAGATAAACAGAGAACGGTCCGATAAACATCATGGACGCGTTGAAAGAGGTGTTGATCCACGATGCTTCGTCGACGCCATAGTGGAGGGCGCCTCGAAGATCTGCCAGCCCGACGCTGAGGAGCCTACCGGTGCAGGTTGCGATCATCGCGCCGAGAAGAACGCCGGCGACGCCTAGAAGAGGATTGGTGCTGAGAGTTGACTCGGCAGCCTTCGCCTCGGAAGGTATCATTGGCCACCGTCCGTTGGGCGTGCCGTACCCCTCGTGTGAACGGTGACTTCAGCGGAAAAGCCCGGCCGAAGTCGATCGAGGTCCGGTTGGCCTGTGAACAGGACGATCTTGACCGGAACGCGCTGGACGACCTTGGTAAAGTTTCCGGTCGCGTTGTCGGGTGGAAGTAGAGCGAATTGCGATCCGCTCGCTGGGGAAACTTCGGCTACTTTGCCTCGGAATGTCCGATCCGGCAAGATGTCGGTATGAACATCTGCCAAAGCTCCGACCTGAATGTTCGTGAGCTGTGTCTCCTTGAAGTTCGCCTGCACCCAAATTGAACCTTGGACAAGGTCAATCATGTGTGCTCCCGGTGTGACCAATTGCCCGACAAGTACATGCCGTTCGCCAACGCGACCGTCAGTCGGCGCAGGGATGTGGGTGTAGGCGAGATTTACCTGGGCCACGACGATCGCCGCTTTTTTTGCGGCAATATCCGCCTTAAAGACATCGTCCCTCGTATTCAACGCCTCTCTCTGGCGCTTGGCGGCCTCAAGCTCACTTTGACTGCTCGCAAGCGCACCTTGAGCCCGCGCCAAGTCCGCCCGTCGAACGTCAAGCGCACCGCGAAGTTCGCCCTCCTGCGCAATCGCCGTTTCGAGTTGTTGATGCGTTGCAGCTTTGGAGTTGAAAAGGGCTTCTTGTCTACGTAGCTCTGTCAAAGCCCTTTCCGCCGGAGAGGAAGCAGATGCGACTCCGGCCTTCGCCGCATCAACGGCAGCCTGTGCTTGAAGAATGCCCGCTTCGGCCGCATGAATTTGGGCATCTTGAATCCGCTTGGCGACTTGATTGTCTGCTAGTGAAGCTTCAGACGCAGCCAAACTAGCATTCGCTTGGTCCAGAGCACCTTGATAGTCCTGATCGTCAAGCTCAATCAGGGCCTGTCCTGCAGCTACCTTTTCATAGTCGTCAACATCTACCTTTCGCACGGTGCCGGAAATACGAGTACTTAAAGGGGTGACGTCGGCCCGAAGATAGGCATCATCCGTACTTTGGTCTGTCCGACGTCCCTCCCACGCAGTCCAATGACCAGCGATAGCAAACAGCAGACCAGCAGCTACGAGCAACACGATAGTCGGAACAATCAATGATTTGTTAATCACGCTCTTGGACCTCCGATTGCAATTGTCCAGCTTCTTCGATTAGCCACAAGAGAGGCCGATCGCAAAGCATTGATAAGACCGCGGAGTGCCGAGATCAAGCGCGTAGCGCCCCTCGCTTCCCCTCGGCGGAGTGGCCCGTGAGCGAATTGGCGACACAAAGCGCTGGACTTGTGTCGAGGAGTCTTGAGTATCATTCCCATCCTCCCCCGAGCGCTTCGTATAGTTGCACAAGAGACTGCGCCTCTCCTTCGCGTAAACTCGCGAGATTCAGCTGCGCGGAGAACAAGCTCGAATCCGTGGTCAGCACTTCGAGATAACTGGTTGCGCCACCTTGGTATCGTGTGCGGGCGAGATGCGTCGCATCTTGTGCGGCAGCGACAAGCTTCTCTTGCGCTTCGCGTGCGGCACGCTGTTTCTTGACGGCGATCAATGCATCTGAAGCGTCGCGAAACGCCCCCGCAATGGTCTTTTGATAATTCAGCACCATCTCTTTCTTGGTCTCTTCCGACAGTTGGAGTTGTCCCCGCAGCTTTCCTCCCTCGAAAAGAGGCTGCGTAAGTGCACCGATGCCATAGATGAGCCTGCTGTCGGGATCAAAGATGGTCGACAGGTCGCTACCGCCAACGCCGCCTGCGGCGCTAATCGAAAGTTGAGGGAAAAATTGTGCGCGGGCGACCCCAATGCGTGCGTTCGCCTCAATCAGTTGCTGTTCGGCTTGCAGAATATCCGGACGACGCTCCAGCAAACGCGAAGGCAGGCCCACGGGTAGGTCTTGTGGCACAGGTGCGAGCGCATTCGGGTCGATATGGGCCACTGGTCCTGGAGTTTTCCCGAGTAATAGCCGAAGTGCGTTCTCTCCTTGCTGGATCTGTTGTTCCAACTGCGGAACCTGCACTGATGCCGCATACTGTAGCTCTTCGGCTTGTCGCACGTCAGCCAGAGGGACGGAGCCACCCGACTCCAATGTGCGGGTGAGATCTACGGAATCCTTCCTGGCTTTCAGCGTCTGTTTGGCGATGGAGAGCTGTTCATCGAGCGACCGCAGATGAAAATATGCGGTCGCCAGCTGTTGAACCATCGTCATGCGCACCGCACGCTGCGCCCAGACCTGGGCAAGCAGTTGCGCTCTCTGTGCTTCAGTCTGGCGGCGATAAAGTCCCCAGAAGTCGGGTTTCCAAGCCGCAGAGAGATTCAGGGCTCCTGCCGCAGTCGCGCCGCTTGGCAACCCATTTCCAACCGAGCTTCCAAGATCAGCACCAATGCCAGTCCCGCCGACGGACACGGTCGGGAATTGCTGCGAACGAGTGATTCTTAGTTGCGCCTGCGCCTCAAGCACGCGTTGAGCGGCAATCCGTGCATCGAAGTTGTTTTCGAGCGCTGTACGAATCAAATCCTGCAATTCAGGTTCACGGAACACTTGCGCCCACTTCTGGTCGCCGAGAGATTCTTGATCCGCGCTCGATACAGATGCTTCGTCGGCACCGCGGTAAACCTCGGGTGCAGTCACCGGCGGACGAACATAATTTGGTCCTACCCTGCAACCGACCATAAGAATGGGCAGCAGCCCAAAGGAGGCCAGCTTGACCGCTGGCGTTGAATTGAACGAGGCGCTGTTCATGCGGGTCCTCCTTCGGCTTCATGGGCAAACTGAGGTTCAATGTCTCGCACCTGTGTCGAATCCATCGTCAAGTCTTTCCCCCCACGCGTGAACCGATGAGAAAGATACTCGACTACGGCGAACGTAACTGGAACCACGAGGATTCCAAGCACGGAGGCCAGTGCCATCCCTCCAATCACGACGGTACCTAAAATCCGTCTTGAGGCGGCCCCCGACCCGCTTGCGGTCCACAACGGCAGGCAGCCAAATATGAAGGCGAGTGCAGTCATGATGATCGGCCTGAATCGCAGGCGGGCCGCCTGGAGCGCGGATTCGGAGATGCTGAGACCCTTTTCATAGTTCGAAATCGCAAATTCGACAATGAGAATGGCGTTCTTTGCAGAAAGACCGATCAGCATAATCAATCCGATCGTCGCAAAGATGTCGTTTTCAAATGATCGGAAGGTAAGGGCCAGATACGCACCGAGAATTGCTACCGGGGTGCTGAGCAGGACACTGAAAGGCAAAGTCCAACTCTCGTAAAGCGCCGCGAGGATCAGAAAAACAACCAAGATTGAAAGACCAAAGACCATCCATGCCGGGACACCCTCGGCGGCACGCTGCTCTTGAAAGCTCATACCCTGATATGAATAGCCCATTCCAGGCGGCATCGATTCTCGGAAGACAGCGTCCAAAGCTGCACGCACTTGGCCGGAGCTGTAACCCGGAGCTCCGGCGATGTTTAGCTGTGCGCCGTTGTACTCATTGAATCGTTGTATGAACTCCGGGCCAGTCGTCTGGTTGACTCGCACAAGCGACCCGAGCGGTACTTGGCCGCCATTTGCGCTTCGCACGTAAAAATCACGGACGCTCTGAATGTTTGTCCGTGTATCTCCCTCCGCTTGCACATAGGTTTGCCACTGCCGGCCGAAGCGGTTGAAGTAGTTGACGAGATATCCGCCCATGAAGGTCTGCATGGTCGTGTAGACCGAGCCGAGATCCACCTGCTGCTGCGAAGCTTTGTCGCGATCAACCTCGGCGTAGAGTTGTGGGACGGCAGGCAAATACGACGGAATCGCCGCCGCGATTTCCGGTCGCTTCGATATGGCTCCAAGGAATGCAGAAACATTGTTCGCCAGGAATTTCGGGTCGTCGTTGCCGGAACGATCCTGAAGGATCATCGTGACGCCCCCCGCAGTGCCTATACCGGGAATCGACGGCGGCGGGAACGCGAAGGCCAGGCCTTCACTGTTGCTGGCCAGTTTCTGTTGCATACTCGCCTGGATAGCTTCAAGTTGTTCTGATCGGGATTTGCGCTCATCCCATGGCTTCAGCGTGACAAAGAAGAATCCGGTGTTCGTGCTCTCGGTCTGAGTGAAAATGCTGAAGCCATCGACACCGACAACGCTTTGAATGCCTGGGGTTCTGAGGAGAGCATCGGTTACGCGCTGAGCTGCTGCATCCGTTCGTTGCAATGAGGCTGCATCCGGTAGTTGAATGGCCGCGTAAAAATAGCCTTGATCTTCCTGGGGCAGAAAACCACTCGGCAGCCGATTCCCAATGAAGACGGCGAGTAGAGCGACCGCAGCCAACCCAATCATGGCGAATCCTGATTTGTGAATCAATACACCTGAAGCTGAGACATATCTTTCTGTTGTCCGACCGAAGAAGCGATTGAACCAAGCGAAGAAGGGCCCCAGCAGGTTAGGGCGACGCTCATTGGACTTCGGCTTCAGCAACAGGCTTGCTAGTGCAGGACTGAGGGTCAGTGCGTTAAACGCTGAAATGAGGACAGAGATTGCGATCGTTACAGCAAATTGCTGATACAGACGTCCAGTTATGCCGGGTATTGCTGCCGTCGGAATGAACACCGCGGCAAGAATGAGCGCGATAGCAACGACCGGTCCTCCCACCTCTTCCATTGCACGAAACGTCGCGTCTCGGGGAGAAAGACCCAGATCAATGTGATGTTCAACCGCCTCGACGACGATAATGGCGTCATCCACGACCAGACCGATCGCGAGTACGAGCCCGAACAACGACAGCGTATTGATCGAAAAGCCGAGCACTGGAAAAGCAATGAACGTCCCGATCAAGGAGACTGGCACAGCCAGAAGAGGAATCAAGGTTGCCCGCCAACCCTGAAGAAAAACGAACACCACGAGAATCACAAGAAGCAGAGCGACGCAAAGCGTGACGATGATCTCGTGGATGCCCGCCGTAACGGCCTTTGTTGTGTCGAGCGGGATGTTGTATTCCATACCCGTGGGAAAGGTCTTGGACAGCTCCTGAAGACGTTGGGTCACAGCAGCTGCAGTTGCCACCGCGTTCGATCCGGGCAGTTGATACACGGTCAGCGCTGCGGAAGGGGCGTTGTTGTATCGCGCTGTCAGATCGTAGGTCTGAGTGCCGAGCTCTATCCGTGCAACATCACGCAGATGCAAGACAGAACCGTCTGAGTTGGATCGGATGACGATCTTGCCGAACTCTTCCGGAGTAACTAAACGACCCTGGGTTCGAACTGTATATGTGAACTGTTGGCCCATCGGAGCCGGTTCACCGCCGATCTTGCCGGCTGGATTGACGTTGTTCTGTACCTGGATTGCGTTGATTACGTCGGTGGCGGTGACGCCAAGTTTGGCCAGTTGATCGGGGTGAACCCAGACGCGAAGAGCGTATTGACCGCCAAAGACCTGGATGCGCGCCACACCCGGAATGCGGGTCAACTCATCCTGGAGATTGATAATCGCGTAGTTCGTCAAGAAGTTGACGTCGAATTTCTTGTCAGGTGAAATGAGGCTTACGACCATCAGAGGCGAACTGAGCGACTTCTGTACGACAATTCCTGCCGCATTCACTTGGGCCGGTAACTGTGCCTCCGCTTGGGCGACGCGAAGCTGCGCCAGCACCTGATCGGTATCGGCGTTGGTTTTTACGTCGAAATCGACATACAAGGTAGTCTGGCCGTTGTTTGCGCTTACCGACGACATATAGAGCATGTTGTCGACGCCGTTCATCTGCTGTTCGATGGGCGTGGCGACTGCTTGAGCAAGTGTCTTAGCGTCTGCTCCAGGGTAGGTAGCCTGAACCATAATTTCTGGAGGAACAATATCGGGATATTGCGAAGTGGGCAGCGACAGCATTGCAACGATTCCGACAATTACCGTTAGGATCGCAATAACGATGGCCACAATCGGGCGGCGGATGAAGAATTTGGACATGTCTCACCTCGCTCCCGTTGGGCTGGAGGTCTCAATAGCGGCCTGCTCGGAGATTTCGTGCACGTTGACCTGCGTACCATCTCGCAGTTTTTGCACATTGCTTGTTATAACTCTCTGGTCGGCGCGAAGGCCGCTTGTGACAATCCAATCGTTTCCCACTTGTGGGCCGAGGGTTACATTCACGATGTGCGCTTTGTTGTCGGGCCCCGCAATATAGACTTGCTTAGTTCCTTGCAGTTCCTGGATCGCCATTTGCGGCACAAGAAGGGCGTCTTGACGGATTTCTGTTTCCGCTGTTACGCGACCAAACTGGCCCGGTCGCAGCACATTCCCCGGATTTGGGAATGAAGCCGCAATCCGAATCGCTCCGGTTTGCTGATTCATTTGACGGTCCACGAATACGATGTGCCCTTCGTGCGGCCAGACCTTGCCGTCCGTAAGAATCAACGTCAGAGGCAGTTCAGACTTCTTCCCCAAGAGATTGCTGTCGGCCGTGTGGACTCGGTCGATTAAAGCGAGGTATTCCGCATCACTGATAGAGAAATAGACCTTGATGGGGTTCAACTGAGAAACAGATGTGAGCACCGACTGAGGATTGACGAGGTTACCGACCTGTGTAGCGGCTTGGCCCGCTACGCCACTCACAAGCGACCGAACTTGCGTGAAGCCGAGGTTCAAATTCGCTGTCGCAAGTGCGGCTTCCGCCGCACTCACGGACGCCTTCGCAGCGGCAACCGCGGCGTCCGCTTGCTCCGCCTGCTGCGTGTCGTTATCAAGCTGGCTCTGTGATATTGCCCTCGCCTGTGCAAGCGGCGTGTCCCGCTTCAGGTTGATTTGGGCGAGACTCTGTTGTGCCTTGGCCTGTGCAAGTTGGCCCTTTGCCTGTTCTACCTGCGCCGCCGCCTGATCCACGGTCGCCTGGAACTGCCTGCGATCAATTTGGAAAAGAACCTGATCCTTCGCGACCAAAGAGCCTTCCCGGTATTTTTGCTGAACCAGGTAGCCGCTTACCTGTGGTTGGATCTGTGCATTGACGAAGCCATCGAGCGTGCCAACCCAATCACCGACGAGAGGCACGTTTCCTGACGTACTCTCACCGCATCCACAGGAAGGGCAGCTGAAGAGGCTGCCGTTACCCTTCGCTCTCTGCTATCGCAGGCTGTAATTAGCAAAGCAGATGCAGCCAGAGCAGTCACACACGCCATGGACAGAAGAGTCTTGCGCCTGCGGTGGTCTTCGACCATTTTCAGTTTGAGGAGTTTCATATGTCTACCTCCCGAGAACGTCGGATTGATACGAAATCGAAAATCTAGATTTTGCTGTCAGCAGACGTGAGTACACGAAACACAGAGATGGAAAGTTCGTGCATCCTCGTCCATGGTGCTTCCTTGTTCAAGGCAGCTCTTCGGAGCTCTCGCTCGAAGACCAAGAACACGGTGATAGTAGCGATTGCGAGCGGGCGAAGAAACTACATGATCCTCTAGGTCTTCCGTCTACGCGATTCCAAGGAGCGCGAATGTCGCTTTGGTCCCAGGCCCCAACCGGTGTTAGGAGACGATCTCCTTTCGATAGGAAATCGATCGAACCTCTAGGAACATGTAGTTTTCTTGTGCTTGCAGTCGCGCTAGGATCGCCATGTACTGAAGCAAATCCTCTTGTTACGAGAGCGAGGACTCGATGACAGGCGATGGCAACGAAGTCCGCGACGTGAATCCTTCACCCAATTGTGGCTGCGCTCCGACGCCTAGCGTTGCGGTGTCCGCGTGGAATATCAAGGCAGCTTGCGGGCGCTCGGACGAAGAGTTCAGCCTCTTCGACGTTGGACACAATCCCGACGGCTATTCGAGTGCCCCCGAAGATCTCTTGCTCATCACGGCACAATCTGGCGATCACCAAGCGTTCGTTGAGCTGTGTCGCCGGTATTCAGCGATGGTCAAGAAGAAGATCTCCTCAATTGTCAGAAATCAAGAGGATACAGAAGATGCGCTTCAGGATACGCTGCTGCGCGCCTTTAAGCATTTGCCTGCCTTTCGTCGCACCTGCAAGTTTTCCTCGTGGTTCATGACGATTGGAATCAACACAGCTTTGATGATGCTGCGCAAGAGGAAGACACACAAAGAAGGGCAAACCGGACTTGTGAATGAGGATGGGACGGCGTGGGATGTCGTTGAGATTGTGGACCCATCCCACGATCCCGAATACCTGCACTCAAGAAATCAAGTCATCCTCCTGATGAGACAAGAAGTCGAAAGGCTTAAGCCTACCCTCCGATCAATGATTAAGCAGCATTACGGAACTGAATGCTCAGTGGAGGAATCGGCGAAAGCACTCGATATCTCTCTGGGCGCTGCTAAGTCCCGCTTAATGCGGGGCCGTAAGACACTTCGTTCGTATTTGAAAAGACACGGCGTCTCAAATTCCCGAGTTCACTAATAACCCGGCGCATGGATCGAAAGGGAGCGAGGTATTCACAGGATGGAGGACAATCCCACTCTGAGTCGAGAACACATCGACAGGATCAGATCCGTGGCACAGCTACGACAGGTGCGAAGTGGCGAGGTACTCTATGCGCCCTCACATCCCGACGTTCCTCTCTTTGTCGTTCTGGAAGGTACAGTTTCGATCACAAGAGCCGGGGAGGATGAGAAGGTCTTAGCCGTTCGCGAGCCCGGACAGTTCACTGGAGAGATGTCCGTAATCTCTGGAAGCAGATCGCTTCTGACGGCCCGAGTGACGAATGACGGTGTCGTGCTTGAACTCACTCGGGACAAGGTATTGACTCTCATGTCGAAGGACACAGAGTTGGGCGATATCCTCATGGGTGCCTTTGTCGCACGTCGGCTGCTGATGATTCAGCTTGGCGAGGGCAACGTGATTCTCTTTGGCACGAAGGGATCTGCCCGCACTCTCGCAATACGAGAATTCCTTACAAGAAATGGGCATCCATTCACATATATCGATATTGACAGCGATAACTGCGCCAGCGAACTTATGGAGCAGCTTGCCGTACGGAATAGCGAAATTCCGGTTGTCTATTGCAACAGAAGATACGTCCTGAGGAATCCGTCCATTTCCGAATTGGCTGTTTGTCTTGATCTCAACATCAATGTCGGCAAAGGGGTTCGCGATGTTTTGGTGATCGGGGCTGGACCGGGAGGTCTTGCCGCGGCGGTGTACGCAGCCTCGGAAGGATTGAAGACGCTGGTCATCGAAAAGTCTGCACCCGGGGGCCAGGCAGGGTCGAGTTCAAAGATCGAAAATTACCTGGGCTTTCCAACAGGGCTCTCCGGACAAGAGCTCGCAAATCGATCTATCGCTCAAGCTCAGAAATTTGGCGCTCAGTTGATGGTCGCCCAATCGGTCGTGCATATCGATTGCAGCCGGCAGCCATACAGGATTGTTCTGGAATCTGGTTTGAAGTTCAATGCGCGTAGCGTAGTGATCGCGACAGGTGCTCAATACGCGCGACTGCCGGTTGAGGAGGCAGATGCTTTCGCGGGCCGAGGAATTTATTACAACGCGACACACATGGAAGCGCAGCTCTGTGATTCGGAGGAAGTAGCTGTGGTGGGCGGCGGAAATTCCGCGGGGCAAGCCGCCGTTTTCCTCGCTCAGACGTCATCCAGAGTGCATCTCCTGGTGCGTTCTAACCAGCTTTCAGAATCGATGTCACAGTACCTAATCGCGAGAATCGATACTCACCCAAAGATTGATATCCACTATCTGACGCAGATTGTCGGTATGACCGGGGCGGGGCATCTGGAGAGCATCGACTGGAAGGAAGACTCATCAGGACTCACAGTTACAAAGCGAATTCGCCATGTATTTGTGATGGCAGGTGCCGCACCTCGCACAGAGTGGCTCGAAGATTCTTTTGTCTTGGACAAAAAGGGCTTTATCGTCACTGGTCCAGACCTTGTCGAATATGGCGATTTTCAATGGCCATTGAGCCGTTCTCCCCTTCTTCTTGAGACCAGCGTCCCCGGAATATTTGCTGTTGGTGATACTCGGGCCGGAAGCGTTAAACGGGTTGCATCAGCGGTCGGCGAGGGCGCAATGGCGGTTCATCTCGTTCATCGATTCCTGGCTGAGAACACGACCCCGCGCAACGGAGCCATGAAATGACGCTCCTCTGTGTTCTTTCCGGGTATTGCGAGAAGAGCGGGACAGACGTTTCTTATGCCCGACCAGGCATATGGAAAAAGAAACGATCGCCTCTTCAATCGCATTACCAACCACCTCAAAGTTCGGAGAGATCTGTAACGCGATCCAAAAGGTGCGTTATTACCTCCGTCCGAACGTAACCCATTCCTAAAAGGAGAAGCGCGATGAAAACAATCACGACACATTACATCGATGGGGCATTCGTTGAGTCCCACGGTCGCGAAGTTATGGACATAATCAAACCGACCAACGGCCAGTTGATCGGTCGGGTAACGCTTGCCGACGAAGAAGACACGCGACGCGCTATTGCCGCAGCCCAGCGCGCATTCGTCAGTTTTGGCAAATCGACCAAAGAAGAGCGCGTTGCAATCTTGCGGCGGCTACATGCTGCCGCATCGGCGCGCCTCGATGATCTGACGGCCGCTATGGTTGAGGAGTATGGGGGTGTCGTCCAGTTCGCTGGTCTCATTGTTCAATCAGGTATTAACGCGTTTCTTGCCGCCGAACAGGGGCTCGAAGAACTTCCGTTGACACGCAGTTGGGGTAAGACGACGGTCACCTTGGAGCCGGTCGGCGTCGCCGGTCTGATTACGGCGTGGAACGCGAACTCGCTGTTTATTTGCCTAAAACTCGCCTCGGCCGTGGCCGCCGGTTGTACCGTCGTCATTAAGCCAAGCGAGTTGAGTTCGATCCAGACTCAGGTATTAATCGAGGCGTTCCACGAGGCCGCTCTTCCGAAAGGGCTCTTAAACGTGGTCACGGGGCTCGGCAACGTCGTCGGTGCCGAACTGGTGCGTAATCCCAACGTCGCCAAAATATCGTTCACCGGCTCGGTGGGAGTGGGCGAAACGATCATGCGCGACGGCGCGGCAACCATGAAGCGCGTCACACTGGAACTCGGTGGGAAATCTCCGACTGTCCTGCTCGATGACGCTGTCTTCGAGCAGGCGATTCCGTCGGCCCTTGTTATGGCCTTTTTGAATAGCGGTCAGGCATGCGCCGCAGGGACGCGCCTCCTCGTGCCCAAAAGCCGGCTCGATGAGGTGCAAAGGGGCATACATGACGCAATGCGGAACATCACAGTCGGTGATCCTGCTGATCCCAAGACTGCTGTCGGACCAATGGTGTCGCAGAAACAGTACGAACGCGTGCAGGCTTATATACGAAAAGGCATCGAAGGGGGCGCGGAAGTTCTCGTCGGCGGCGAGGGGCATCCGGAAGGTTTGGATGAGGGTTTCTTTGTGAAGCCGACGGTCTTCGTCAATGTGACGAACAACATGGCGATCGCCCAGGAGGAGATCTTTGGCCCCGTACTGAGCGTCATTGCCTATGACTCTGAGGACGAGGCGATCCGGATTGCCAACGACTCTAAATATGGCCTCCACGCTGCTGTCCTCGGGACTGACCTTCAGCGCGCACGCCGCGTGGCGTCACAGATTCGGGCCGGACGTGTGGTGATCAACAACATGACGGATGATCCGCAAGCGCCATGGGGAGGGTTCAAATATTCCGGCGTCGGGCGCGAATATGGCAGATACGGGATCGAAGCGTTTCTAGAACCGAGGGCTATCCTCGAATAATCTTTCTCTCCTGCAGGCGCAGAGGGTTCCCTATTACCAATCTGTCTACGCGATACAGCCAAGTTTGCCTGGTCAATATCATTTCCAACAATTTCTAGCTGAGGTGATATCTGAAGCTAGACCAATTGATTGCGATGTCACTTCGCTCGGACATGGCAATCGGCTTAACGAGGAGAAACAGAATGAAAACGATCAAGACACACTACATTGATGGGGCATTTGTTGAATCTCACGGCCGCGAAGTCATGGATATCATCAACCCCACAAACCGCAAACCAATTGCCCGCTTAACGCTCGCCGACGAGGAGGACGCCCGTCGTGCGATCGCCGCCGCCAAGCAAGCGTTCGTATGTTTCGGGCAATCTGCCAAACAAGAGCGCCTGGAGATTCTGCGCAACCTGCACAAGGCGGTCTCGGCCCGGGTCGATGATCTCACGAGGATCATGGTCGAAGAGTATGGCGGTGTTGTCCAATTTGCAGCGCCAATCGTGCAGGCAGGTGCCGATGTGTTTCAAGCGGCCGAGAAGGCACTTCATGAGCTTCCGCTGACTCGGAGTTGGGGCAAAACAACAGTTACGATGGAGCCCGTTGGCGTTGCCGGCCTGATTTCACCGTGGAACGCCGATGCCTTTTTTCTTTGCATGAAACTTGCTTCCGCAATCGCGGCCGGATGCACGGTGGTTATGAAGCCGAGCGAGTTAAGTGCTTTG
>Ga0181534_10000994_pt1 | contig 19141 bp, 10 predicted proteins | sample PEATcosm2014_Bin_37_FD_119758 | JGI IMG/M metagenome (GOLD analysis project Ga0181534, IMG submission 119758) | Peatland microbial communities from MTU Mesocosm Facility, Houghton, MI, USA - PEATcosm2014_Bin17_10_metaG | ecosystem: Environmental > Terrestrial > Soil > Wetlands > Peat | place... | reverse complement strand
GGTGAACTTCCTCGCGTGGGACCGGGAAAGCCCGGTAAAACCGCCAGTCCATCGCGTCCTTCGAATAATCTGGTCCGGCTTCGGCTTATTCTTGCTGCTGCTTTCTACAGGAGGGATGCTGGCGTCCCCGCCGCTCGGCAGCTCTCATCCGGATTCAACCCCTGTGTGTGCCTTAAAGTCCGGCGCTCTCCAGAGCTCGGCTGCGATTTTCCCCCAGTTCGATTATCAGGGAAGTCCAGCGGTCCTGCCTCAGGATCAGGGATCGTCGGGTCTGCGCCTCATGTTCAGGCGCTTAGGGACAACCGCTCGACTGATGCAGACCGTGGCCCATCCCGACGATGAGGATGGCGGAATGTTGACGCTTGAGTCGCGTGGGCAGGGAGACTCGGTCCTGCTGATGACGCTGAACCGCGGCGAAGGCGGCCAGAACAAAGTGGGGAGCAATCTGTCGGACGTGCTCGGCGTGCTGCGCACACTCGAACTGCTGGCGGCCGATCAGTACTACGGTGTGCAGGAAAGATTCTCTCGTGTAGCCGATTTCGGCTTTTCGAAGAGCGCCGACGAGACTTTTGCGAAGTGGGGCGGACACGATGTCGCGCTATCCGACATGGTGCGGGTAATTCGCACTTTTCGGCCCGATGTTGTGGTGGCCCGCTTTTCCGGGACCGAGCGCGACGGGCATGGGCACCACCAAGCCTCCAGCATTCTCACCAAGGAGGCCTTCCGAGCCGCCGCGGATCCCAATCGCTTCCCCGAGCAGATCGCTCGGGGACTACATCCCTGGCAGGCGCAGAAGCTTTATGTCGGCAATGTCTGCGGATTTGGCGCCATGACTTGCCCCGATGCCGATTGGACGGTGCGGCTCAATACCGGCGAGGTCAATGCCGATCTCGGAATGTCATACGCGCAGTTCGCCATGCAGGGACTGCGCCACCAGCTTTCGCAGGGCGCAGCCACCTGGAAGGTCGATCCGGGGGATCGTTTCACTTTCTACAAACTGGTCGATTCGATTATCCCTGCAAAGGTCGACAACCTTGGCCACGAGAAGGACTTCTTCGATGGTATTGACACCACCTTGCCGGGATTAGCCTCACGGCTCGGAAATGACGAAAATAGAGTTCCTGAAATGCGGCAGGACTTGACAGAAGCGGCTGCCCAGATCAGCCAAGCCAGCAACAAAATAAGAGCCAACGATGAGGAGGGGGCGGCCACGCTGTTATTGCGGGCTGCGGCTGAATTCAGAGGGATCAGCAAGGAAGTAAGCAAGTCCTCCCTTCCTGCTGCGGCGAGATCTGATTTGCTCACCCGCCTCGATGAGAAATACGAACAGGCCGAGGCCGCCCTCAATGACGCTCTCGATGTGACCCTGACCGCTACGCTCTCGGCCCGAGCCGAAACCGGTGGGAATATTCCTCCGGAAACCGAAGCCATCACCGCTGTCTCGCCCGGACAAGAATTTCTGGTCGCAGTGGATTTCCACAACGGGTCGAGAGGCCGCCTCTTTGTGAATAGTCTGAAGCTGGAGGTCCCGGAGGGATGGCCTACGATTTCCGACAAAACCAAGCCGGTCGCAGCTCAGCCCGGGGAAACGGTTCATGTCCTCTTTCGCCTGCGAGTGCCCAAGGACGCGTCATATACGCGGCCCTACTGGCATCGCGATAACCCCGAGACCGACAGCCTGAACCGCATCGATGACGAACAATATGCCACCCTTCCCTTCCCGCCTCCGCCGTTGCGCGCGCATGTGGAGTATTCGGTCGGCAGCGCGGCCGGTCCGCGCGGGGGCATCGGAGCCACGGTCGCTGCTCTCTTCCGTAACGAAAGCGGGAAACAAGGGGCGCGCGCATTGGCGATCGTGCCGGCATTCTCCGTCGTGCTCGAGCCCGGGTCGCAAGTTATCTCGACTCACAATGGCGCGAGTTCCATGGTGTATGTAGGTGTAAGCGGCAATGTGAATCACGAAACCCGAGGCATTCTGCGGCTTGAGTTACCGCAGGGTTGGCGCTCCGAGCCATTGCAGTTCCCCTTAGCGTTCGGCAACATCGGCGAGAAAAAAGATTTCCAGTTCAAGGTCTTCCCCTCTGGACTCCAGCAAAGCCGCGCGCAAGTGCGAGCCGTGCTCGAATCCGAAGGCAAGATGTTCAGTGAAGGCTATACCCTGGTGATCCGGGAAGACCTGGGCAGCTTCTATTACTACCAGCCCGCCCGGCAGCGAGTAAGCATGGTGGACGTAAGAGTTCCTCATGATTTGAAGATTGGCTACATCATGGGAGCGGGCGACAACATTCCCACCGTACTGCGCCAGGTTGGCATGAACGTGGATTCAATTTCCCCGGATAAACTGGCCCAGGAGAATCTCAGCCGGTACGGCACCATTGTCCTCGGAATTCGGGCCTATGACACACAAAAAGATGTGGTAGCCAATAACAAGAAACTGCTGGATTTTGTCTTCGCCGGGGGCACGCTGGTGGTCCAATACAACGCTGGCGTGCAGGATTTTAACAGTGAACAGCTCACGCCCTATCCCGCAGAACTCAGCCGGGCGCGAGTTTCCGTGGAAGATTCCGATGTGGACATCCTGTCGCCGGGCGATGAAATATTCCACCAACCGAATGTCATCACGCCTCGCGATTTCGATGGCTGGGTACAGGAGCGCGGCCTGTACTTCATGGATAAATGGGATGATCGCTTCAAACCTTTGCTCGCCTGTCATGATCCGGGGGAAGAACCGCAGAGAGGCGGCCTGATGCGGGTGCAATACGGCAAAGGCACTTACATCTACACCGGTTATGCATTCTTCCGCCAGTTGCCCGCGGGCGTTCCTGGAGCGGTGCGGCTCTACGCGAATATTCTTAGCGCAGGGCATAACCCGAATCGCTAGTGGATTGCGGTTAATGGTCTGTCCTTCGACAAGATGCAAACATCTTTACCAGATCCTTCGCAGTCGCCGCGCTTAATTCGGGGTATTGGGCTGGGCAGCGCAATTGGGCTCAACATGACCGACATGATCGGCGTTGGCCCCTTCATCACCATGCCGCTAATGCTTAGCGCCATGGGCGGACCGCAAGCCATGCTGGGCTGGATCGTGGGGGCGTTCTTTGCGGTTTGCGATGGACTGGTGTGGGCGGAACTGGGGGCGGCCATGCCCGGCTCCGGCGGCTCGTACCACTACTTGAGAGAGATCTATGGGCCGCACAAACTGGGCCGGCTGATTTCGTTTCTCTTCATCTGGCAGCTCTCCTTCAGCGCGCCGCTATCGATCGCCACTGGTTGTATCGGCCTGGCGGGCTATGCCGCCTTCTACTGGCCGCAACTGGGAACGATTTACGCCTCACACACCTTGGCACTGCATATTCCATGGGCTGGTCTCCTGCAGGTAAGCTGGATCGTAACTCCGGGTACGGCAGTCGCCATCGCGGTGTGCGTCCTCGCGATGATTCTGCTTTACCGAAAAATCACGGCAGTTGGCAAACTGATGGGTATTCTCTGGATTTGCGTGCTGGCAACCGTCGCTTGGATTGTTTTTGCCGGCCTCACGCACTTCAATGCTGCGCAAGCTTTTGATTCCCCCCCCGGCGCATTCACACTATCGCGCAAATTCTTCATCGGACTCGGGGGTGCCATGTTGATTTCCACCTACGATTACTGGGGCTATTACAACATCTGCTTTCTCGGAGATGAGATCAAAGACCCGGGCAGAAACATTCCACGCGCCCTTCTGCTCTCCATCGCAATGGTCGCTTTCATTTATCTGGTGATGAACATCTGTATTTTCGCGGTGGTACCGTGGCGAGAGATCCTACGCAACGGCGAAAGCAATGGCGGGCTCTACGTTCTGTCGCTCTTTATGCAAAAAATCTATGGGGCATGGGCGGCGAGGACGGTAACGGCCCTGGTCATGCTCACGGCGTTCGCCTCGGTATTTTCTCTGATGCTGGGATATTCTCGTGTCCCCTACGCCGCCGCACGGGATGGAAATTATTTTAAATTCTTCGCGAAGGTGCATCCCGAGTACCGCATCCCGCACGTCTCTCTCGTCGTTCTATCTATTGTGGCCGCCGGTTTCTGTTTTCTGCGACTGAAGGATGCCATTGCTGCCTTGGTCGTGATTCGTATTCTGCTTCAATTCATCGTGCAGGCGGTGGGAGTTATGGTGCTGCGAGTGCGCCAGCCAGGTCTTCCTCGCCCATTTCGCATGTGGTTGTATCCGCTGCCCGCTTTGTTGGCCATTGCTGGATTTCTTTTTGTTCTGTTCAACCGGCAGAATGCCATGAAGGAGGTGCGTTACGCGGCGGTGATCCTTCTGGCGGGACTCGCCATTTATTCTCTCCGGGCCTGGCGGGGTCGGGAGTGGCCATTTCATCCTTCGTCGGCATTGGCTATCGATGAGAACCCCCACCCTTAGCTCTTGCCCCGCGGGCCGCAATCGAGGTCAAAATCAATTCCGCATTCAGGCCAGCACTGGCAAGATGAGCAGCCACGATCATTTTCGTCTGTTGTGCCGACGTTCCCGGATCGAGGAACACCACAACCGACGGACCCGCACCGCTGATTGCCACGCCCAGCACACCATGTTTTCCGGTCAATCGCTGCAAGCAGGGCAGCAACGGGCACAGCGGCGCGCGATAGGGCTGATGAAGCCGATCCTCGAGCGCCGGCGATAGCAATTCGTGCCGGCCTTGAAGGAAGGCGGCCAACAATAGCATGGAATTCTGAATATTGAGCACTGCGTCGGGTCGCGAATATTGGTCGGGCAGCACTCGTCTCGCCTGTTCTGTAGGCAGCACCTGGTCCGGGATAGCCAGCAGAAGCGGCCATTTACCCTTCGGCCTCAAGCAGGCCACATACGCCTCATCCCCGCCCGACATGCGCGCCACTGTGAGCCCGCCCATCCAGCACGCCGCCACGTTATCGGAGTGATGCTCGCGGCGCGAAGCCTCCGCGATAATTCGGGAATCTCCCCAGCCCATTTTGCCGAAGTGGTTGGCCAGAGCAATCCCGGCAAGGCGCGCCGCCGCGGAGGAGCCGCAGCCCTTGCCGATTGGAATTTGATTTCGGATGCACAGCGAGAGAGGCTTTACCTTCCGGGCGTTCGCTTGCAGCGCCTCGCGATAGGTGGCGAGGATCAAATGATTTTCTAATTTCTCGCACACCGCGACATCGCGGCCCGTGGCGACGATCTGGAAATCAGCGGCAGGCACGGCCTCGATCTCAATGGAAAGTTTCATGGCCAGCGCCGCGGCGTCGAATGCCGGCCCCAAATTGGCGGAGGTCGCCGGCAAAGCTAGATGCAGAGACCCTGGAGCTGTTTTCTTGTTCGCCATCGTGCGGGGCTATCCGATTTTCTCAGTCTGTTCCAGGGTTCCGATGAGGGCTTCCAAAGTGGCATCCAGAACCACGGGCGGATGGCGCAAAGGCGTGAGCGAGTCGCTTCCGGCCGGGTGGTTCTCTCCGGCGAAAAGTTCGCCCCTGTGGAATTCCATGGTAAAGTCCGGATCTTTCAGCAGGTTTCCCGTCAGCACCAGCACAACGGTCTCGTCCGGCTTCACAAAACCTTGGTGTACCAGTTTCTTCAAGCCCGCCAGGGTGACTGCTGAAGCCGGTTCGCAACCGATCCCCTCGGCTCCAATTTCGGCTTTCGCCTGCGCAATCGCGATCTCACTCACATCGTCCACGGCTCCGCCGGTGGCGCGAACCACTCTTACCGCCTTTTCCCACGAAGCCGGATTGCCAATGCGAATCGCCGTGGCCCGCGTCTCGGCTTGCACCTGAACCAATCGCTCTCCACCGGCCTCTCGCACGGTCCGCACCAGCGCATTCGCGCCCTCGGCCTGAATTACCGACAATTTCGGCAGTCGCGGGATCAATCCTATGTCCAGCATTTCCTGCAGCGCCTTGCCAATTGCCGAGCTGTTGCCCAGATTTCCGCCGGGAACAATGATGTGATCAGGAGGCGCCCAATCGAACTGCTCCAATAGTTCCAGCGCCAGAGTTTTCTGCCCCTCCAGGCGAAAGGGGTTAATCGAATTCAATTGATAGACTGGCGCGCGCCGCACCAACTCCTGCAGCAATCGCAGACAGCCATCGAAGTCGGTGCGAAGCTGGCAGGTAAGCGCGCCATAATCCAGAGCCTGCGACAGTTTGCTCCAGGAAATTTTTCCTTCCGGCACCAGCACCAGGCTTCGCATTCCCGCCCGCGCCGCATATGCCGCCATCGACGCCGACGTATTTCCGGTGGACGCGCACGCCACCCAACGATATCCGGCCTCCTTCGCAAAACTCGCGGCCACGGTCATGCCTGCGTCTTTAAACGATCCTGTGGGATTCATTCCCTGATGCTTGGCGAAGAGCCTCGGCAGCCCTGTTCTCCGAGCGCATCGCGGCAGTTCGTAAACCGGGGTATTCCCTTCCCGCAAGGTTATGATGTGTTCTTTCGACACTGGCACCGGAAGTAGCTCGCGATAGCGCCAGACACCGCTGAGGTCGAGGGGGTGGTTCGAGGAGCGGCGCTCGCGCCAGCTTTTTTTCAAGGCTCCGCTATTCACGCCGGTTGTGGTGCATGACGCAAGGTTGATCTCCAGCAGATTGCCGCATTGCGCGCAACGGAAGTCTTGCGCGGCGGTTGCCGTAACCGCCTGGCAACCGATGCAGCGAAACCAGTAACTCACACCCGCGCCATCAGGCCGGGAGGCTGCATTGGAGTTGCGATCGGAAGTAACCGAGAGGGGCATGAGGGGCGGCTACTTCTCTCTCCGGAGGTATTGGTCGGTGCGGTTGATCCAATCGGCACGCGGAGGGCCGAATACATCCAGGCTCACCGAATCCTCCAGGGCTTCCACTTTGTGTGTGATGTTTCCTGGAATGCAAAGAACCTCACCGGTGTTAACTACGATCTCCCGCTCATCGATCCAGAAGTTCAATGCTCCGTCGAGAACGTAGGAAAGCTGTTCATTGTGATGGCTGTGCTTGGCAACCACGCATCCCTTCTTCAGCAGTACCCTGGCCAGCATCACTTCCTGCCCCACGACGAACTGCCTCCGCAGCAGCGGGTTAAGCTCCTGCAAGGGAATGGTGTGCCAGGGAATATATTGCACCCCAGGAGGATGCACGGCTCTTCCGGGTCGCGCACCCGCCGGCACAGTCCGGGCTTTTGCAGCCTTTGCTTTCGGATTGACGGACGTCTTGGTCTTCATTGAATTGGGCATTCTTTGTTTGCCATCCAAATATTCCAACCAGTCCTCCATTGTACGGGATGGGACGAGGAGTTCAACCTGTGCCGGAGGTAATCATGCCGAGGTTCCAGCACACTGACCGGGCCGGACAGACCAAGAATGGCAGTGCATTACCACCGCGGCAGAGCCGGCTTGTTTACCTTGCCCGGGACGCTCTCTCCCTCTAAGCTGGTTCTGCGAGGAGCCATGACCCAGCGAGACCTTCATCCCGAAACCAAAGCCGCCCGCGGCGCGTCCGACCTGAAAAAGCGAAACGGTCCCCTGGCCATCCCCATCTTTCAGACTTCCACCTTCGAAGTCGCAGAAAACGAAGAGATGGTGCGAGCCAATCACAGCGACCACTTCTACACGCGTTATGGAAATCCTACCAACACGGCGGCGGAACGAAGTATCGCCTCGCTGGAAGGCGTGGACTCCGCACTTACATTCGCTTCCGGCATGGGCGCAATCACAACCGCGATTATGGCTTTGCTGCGCAGCGGTGACCATATCGTGGCCCAGCGAGAGGTCTACGGCGGTGTAAGCAAATTTCTCTCGCAGTGGCTGCCCAAGATGGGTATCGAAACCACCTTTGTGGACGGGACGGAATACGAACAGCACGGCAGCGCGATCCGGCCCAACACCCGGCTGATTTACGTCGAATCGCCCACCAATCCCACACTGAGGGTGATCGACCTAAAAAAGATCTCCGGCATCGCCAAGGAGCACGGAGTACTTAGCATGATTGACTCCACCTTCGGCACACCCATCAATCAGCGCCCTGCCGAGTGGGGCATCGATCTCATCGCGCACTCCGGAACCAAATATCTTTCCGGCCATTCCGATCTGATTTGTGGCGTGATCGCCGGCAGGGACGAACTGCTGGCAAAAATCTGGGAGACGCGGACCACGCTGGGGAATTGCATGGACCCCCACGCCTCGTGGATGTTGACGCGAGGCTTGAAGACGCTGGCCGTCCGCGTGGCCCGCCAAAATGAAAATGCCCAACGGGTGGCGGAGTTCCTGTCACGGCAGCCGAAGGTACGCCATGTTCACTATCCTTTCTTGACGAGCCATCCGCAATACGCTGTGGCCCGCGCCCAGATGAGCGGCGGCGGCGGCATGATGAGTTTCGAAGTCGAAGGAAGCGCCGAAGAGGCCCGCCGGGCCAGCGAAGCCATGCGCTTGTTCACCCTCGCACCCAGCCTCGGAGGCGTCGAGTCTTTGGTCTCCATTCCGGTGCTCACCTCGCACATCATGATCCCGGCCGCCGAGCGGAAAAAGATGGGAGTGACCGAGCAAATGATCCGGCTCTCAATTGGCATCGAAAGCGTCGATGACTTAATCGGCGACCTGGAGCGCGCCCTGGAAGCGGTATCTGCGCCGCAGCGCGCGCAAGTCGGGTGAACGGGTTGTGGGGGACCAGATTTCAAAACCCCCGACCTTTGGGGCCGGGGTTTTCTCTTGCAGCTTGGATCAGAATGTAAATCTCGCTCCGAACTGGAACTGGCGCGGGGTGTTGATGGTATTCGTGATTAATCCGAACGGAAGGTTCTGTTGGGTCGCTCCAATCACGCTGGGCACGCTAGGGTATCCGTATTGCGGCGTGTTTGAGATGTTGTAGGAGGAGACATCGAAGCGCAGCGCCTTTGTTTCCCCGAAATTGAAGCTCTTGTAAATAGACAGATCCAGATCGCGTGCCCCCCGAGTGCGCACGTGGTCGAGGTAAGCCGGGGCGGTTCCCGGAATGAAGGGGTTCGCTGTGCCGCCGTTCTCGGTGCCGGGAACGGCGAAGCAACTGTCGCTGAACCACACGGCTACCGTGTGCGGTGCGCCCTTCGCTGGATTGCAGGTCAGGTCGGCTCGCTGATTGAAGTAGCCAATCGGCACTCCGGAACCAGGCGAGGCGATAGGAACGCCAGTACTCAGATAGAGGATTGCATTCGTGGTCCAGCCACCCAAAACGGCATTTGACACGCCGCTCAGGTTGATGCCTCGGCCCTTGCCTACCGGGAGGTCATAGGAAACCTCGCCGCTGAACTGATACTTCACGTCCTGCGGGCTGATCGAGTGCTCCAAATTCAGATTGCGCCAATCCTGCGCTGCGCCATTGTGCGTTCCCACAAAACCCAGCGGAGGATTGCCGTCGTCCGTGATGATTTTTCCCCAGGTAAACGTGGCGAGCGTGGTGAAGTGGTTGGTCAGCCGTTTTTGCAATTTGGTTTGCAGTGAGCTGTACTCAGAGTCGCCCGCGGGATAGCCATTCACAATCACCCCGCCCCCGCCATAGCTGCCAGTACCGAATTGCGGGTAGGCCTGAAGCGCCACCCAAAGGGGAACCGTCGCGGCGCCGTAGTTGGCGTTGGTGGGAGGCAGGATGGGCGCCCATTTGTTGGGCACATAAACGCAACTGGGCTGCGACGTATCGACGCATAGCGAGTAGTTGTATTTCTCAATCGTGCCCAGGCTAAGGGCGTCGAGATCGACGCTGCTGAAGGGCAGGAAGAGTCCACGGCTGCCTACGTACCCCACCGTCACCACCACTTGATGGGGAAGTTCATACTCGACGGCGAAATTAAAGTTGTAGATGGTGGGGGTTCGCTGGGAGTGCAGCACGGTGACCGCCGTGTTCCCCAAATTATTCGCCAGTCCGGTGGGCGGAGCGGTGAGGGTGGGAACCACTCCATTGGGAAACGGATTACTCAGGGAATAGGCGCCAGTGAAGTTTTCCGGCGAGGGCGATCCACAAGACGAACTAAAAAAGACGGTGTTGCCGTCCTCGTTGAAGCACGTTGCATTCCAAATTGTTTGCGATGAGAAACCATCGGTGTTCAAGCCCGCGCTGCCGACGTTGTGGGTGCTGGGACCGTAATAGAAGCCCCCGCCACCACGAAGCACGAGGTGGGCCGCGGGCTGCCAGGCGAAGCCGAGGCGCGGCCCAAAGTCGTGCAAATTGGTAGTGAACGGAGAACGGTTGCCGCTATTGACGTAGACTTCCGCTCCCGTGTAAGCGACGCCATCCACGGTGTTGCTGGCGTTGGGATTGAAGTATTCCTGGCGGTTGTAACGCTCATTGCGACCTCCGAAAATATCCCAACGCAGCCCGGCGGTGATGGTCAGAGCTTTGGAGGGATGGAAGGTATCCTCGACAAAGGTCGCGTAGTAGGGATTCGACTCGGCGGCCAGAACATCCTTGGTGAAACTGGGATATCCGCCGGACTCGCTGCCGGGCTCGGTGCCCATGCCGATCAGGAGGGAGGCGAAATCGCTGCCTCCGGATACGCTGGCGACGGACTGGTCGGTGGCGCTGACGTCAAAGGCATACGCGCCCGCCGGGGCCGGGGGTTGGCCGACGTTCAGATAGCGCTTCATCCATTCGAAGCCGAACGAGATCGTATGCTTCCCGTGAACGCGGGTGATGGCGGCATTGGCGTCGCTATTCTCGCTGGCATAAGAAAAGTTATTGTAGTCGGCGGTGCCGCCGACGCCGCCGCCCACATCGTTAAAGAGCATGAATGGCAACTGTTTGAAGACCACCTGCGAGGCCAGCGAGGCGGGAAATCCTAAACTGGCGATATTGGTATTCAGATACGAAGGCGGGCCTCCCTGGCTCTCATGGTGGCGGGTGAAGGAATAGCGCAGGTTCAGGACGGTGGAGGAGTTCAGGGTGAGATCGTCTGCGATCAGTATATTGCGACCGTTGGTGGTGTTCTGGGCGTAGTTCGGATCCCAGCCGGGGCTGGGAAAAACGTTGGCGGTGGAGAAGATTAATTTGTCGTAGGAAAAGCGGGTGAAGATGCGTTGCCTTTCGCTCTTGGCCCAATCCACTCGAACGTCGAAGCGGTGGGCATTGAATGGGTCCAGGCCGGGTATTCCGTAATTATTAACCACGTCGCTGGTGGCCGAGTCACAGGTGGTTGGGCTGGGCAGGTTACACTTGGGCATCTTCGAGAGGAACAGCAGGCCGATGGGGTTGGGGTTGGGAATTTTGTTGCCTGGAAACGCTTGCCGATTCCCGTTCGGCAGGTCCGGCTGAGTGGGATCGTAGATGACGGTAGGATTCGAACCGTTTAGAAAGGCGGAAAAATCTCCGGTTCTTTCCGCACTGGTGGGAACGCTGAAGTAGTCGATGCCCTCGAACTGCTCCTGCTGGGTATCTTCGTAATCGGCGAAAAAGAAAAGCTTGTCCTTGAGAATCGGTCCGCCGATCGCGGCGCCTTCCTGATAGCGGTAGAAATCGGGAGGCGAATTCTTGAGCCCGCTGCTCAACTGAGTTTGCTTGTTGAAATACTCATTGGCGGATAAAGCATTCGGGCGGAATACACCGAAAACGTCGCCATGAAACTTATTGGTGCCGGACTTGCTGACCAGGCTGATGACGCCGGCGGCACCGCTCTGATAGGAGGCTGGAGTATTCTGAGTTTCGACACGAACCTCGTCGACGCCGTCCTCGGGAATATTCATGGCCGGGATGATGGCGGCCGCGTTGTTTTCGGCAATGCCGATAGGGCTGCCATCAAGCATGTAGTAGACCGATCCGACAATGGCGCCGTTGATGGTGGCGGAGGATACGTCAACTCCGGGGCGCCCGGAGGAAATGTTTTGAATCGACTGCATGGAATCGCTCGAGTTTGGGGAACCGTTGGGCGGGGTGACACCCGCGCTCAACTGTACGAGGTCGTAAACGTTGCGGTAGAGCAACGGAACCCGGTCGATGGTGGCGGAGTCAATCAACTGGCCGACGGTAGAATTGCTGGGCTCGACCAACTCGGACCCCTCGGTGACGGTGACGGTCTCCGACGTGGCGCCCACTTCAAGCGTGATGTTGACCTCAGTGGCCTGATCGACGCTGACGGTGACTTTGTCTTCGGCGACGGACTTGAACCCCGTCTGGCTGGCCGTGACCTGATAAACGCCGGGATTGAGGGAGATGAAGGTGTAAAGGCCAGCGGAGCTGGTGGTGGTGTGTTGAGTCACTCCCGTGGCGTGGTTCAACAGAACGACACGGGCTCCAGCCACGAGTGCGCCGGCTGGATCGGTGACCAGACCGCTGACGGTTCCGCGGCCGGCCTGGGCGAGCGCTACGGACGACACGAAGAGGAAAAGAAGACAAAGCAAAAGCAAGTTCCGCACGGTCTTGGACATGGCACTTCCTCTATTCATGAGACCCTTCCCATTCCAAAGTCATGACGCGATCTTCAAGGGATCCGTTGTTTCCGCTCCCCGTGGCGCGCTGGTCATGGTAATTCTTCCGCTGCGCCGATCCCCGTCGATACAAATCGTTTATTAAATCGAATGAATAGTGCTTTTTTATGACATCTGCTGTCAAGAGAAAAAGGCGAGATGAGGGCGTAACCGCTTACAGCAGGCTGCGGGTGGATTCGCGGACCACAAGCTCGGGCTCGACTTTGCGGTGCTGGGCAACTACTTGGCGCTTCTCCATCATAGATTCGATGGCTGCGATCACAATTTCCACTGCGGCCGCGCCCATGGCTTGCATGGGTTGGCGAACGGTGGTCAGGGCGGGCGTGCATAAAGCGGACGGCGCAACATCGTCGAAGCCTATGATGGAACAATGCTCGGGAACACGCATTCCGGCGTTGCTCAAGGCTCGCGTGGCACCGAATGCCGTCATATCATCGAAGGCCAACAGGGCGGTAAATTTACGACGCTCCTTAATCAGGCTTTCGGTAAGTTTTTGTCCCATTTCAAAGCTGGAAAGTGGATCGCGGGATTCCGGCAGGTCGAGGATAAGCCGTTCATCCATCGCCAAGCCCAGGTCCTTGGCGCAGCGGCGGATGCCGCGCCAGCGCGGAGAACTGTCGGACAAAGTTTTCGGTCCGCGAATAAAGGCGATCTTGCGGTGACCGCGGGAGTGCAGATGTTCGAGAGCGAGGTAGCCGCCGATTTCATTATCGACAATCACGGAGTTCATCGAATCTCCCTGGAGTTTACAGCCTACGCTGACGATGGGGATGCTGCTCTTTTCCAGATCGGCAAGCAGATTGATATCGAGGAAAAGCCAGTTGGCGAGCACGATCAGGCCTTCGATACGGCGGTCGAGCAGCATCTCCAGATAGCGTTCGAAGCGGCTGCGTTCGTTGTGCACGTCAGTGAGGATGGGCAGGTAGGAGGCCTGGTAAAGAGTATTCTGTATCCCGCGCAGCACCAGAGTGCAATAGGGGTCGGTCATGTCGAAGACCATAACCCCGACGGTTTGACTGCGTTTGCCGCGTAGTGAGCGGGCGAACTGGTTGGGGCGGTAACCCAGTATTTCGGCGGCGCGTTCGATGCGCCGCTTGGTGATAGGCGGAATGTAACGCGCCAGCGGTGCGTCATTCAGAACAATCGACACTGTGGTCGAGGAGAAGCCGCTGCGCTTCGCCACATCGCGAATGGTGACCATCAAAACCTAGCCTTTACCCGTTCAAGCTGCAAGTTTCCGCAATCGCGGCCTCTCGCTTGAAAATATTAGACACACTGGCGGACACTACAGCAGGAAGCAAAACTAGTGTCAAGTTTTCGAACCCGTGAAATGTTTGCGTGCGGCTGTCTGATTGCGCTTTGGACGGCATGGCCAGGCTTTGCGCCCGCCTGTGCGGAGGCCTCGCCCCAGGCAGCAGAAGCGGTTGCGCCAGACCACTCCCACCGGAATATCGATCCGGCAGCGATATTTCAAGCCGGGCAGGACGCGTTGAATGGCAACCGACTGGACGAAGCGGAGCGCGACTTCCATCGGGTGATCGAGATCGATCCCGGGGTTGGTGGGGCATATGCCAACCTCGGCGTCGTCTACATGCGGCGAAAACAATGGGCGAATGCGTTGAAAATGCTGGATCGTGCCGAGACCCTGATGCCCCAGGCGGCTGGAATCCGATTGAATATCGGCCTCGTTTATTTCCGGCAAAATGAGTTTCTCAAAGCCATTCCGTTTTTCGAGGAAGTCGTCCGCAGTCAGCCCGCGGCGTCGCAGGCTCGCCACCTTTTGGGACTGTGTTACTTTTTCGACTCCCGCTGGGCCGATGCGGCGGACACGCTGGAGCCGCTGTGGCCCGAGGAATCCGGCCACCTGAGCTATCTCTACGTGCTCTCGATCGCCGCGCATCGAGCCGGAAGAAAGGAATTGGATGAGAAGGCGACCGCCCGCCTCATCCAAATCGGCGACGGCTCGCCCGAGTTTCATCTATTCATGGGCAAGGCTCATCTGAATTTGGAGCAATACGACTTGGCGCTGGCCGACTTTCAGGCCGCCGAGCAGACCGATCCCAAGCTACCGTTCGTCCACTTCAATCTCGGTCTGACTTATTTGAAGAAACAGGATTACGAACGCGCCCGCGATGAGTTTGTTGCCGATGCAGCCATCGAGCCCGATCTGCCTTTCAACTACGAAGAACTCGGAGAGGTCTTCACCCTGATGCAGCAGGACCGCCTGGCGGAAAAAAATTATCGAGCGGCGCTGGAGCGCGATCCCCTCCTGGTAAATTCTTACGTCGGTCTGGCCAAGCTCTATCAGCACGGTCAAAGGTATTCGGAGGCGCTCACCGCCATCGATTCCGCGGGGAAACTTGATCCCGAACGCACCGACATTCACTACCTCCGGGGACAGATCCTGATCCACTTGGGCCGAAAGTCCCTTGGCAAGCAAGAGATCGAGACCTCGGCTCGGCTCGAGAACCAGCGCCGCGCCGAGCGCCAGAAACAGGTGGAAACCGGCACCGTACCCTCGCCCGAACTGCTGCAAGACGAGCCGTAACACCGGGTTCACGGCCTTGGCCTTTCGCTGTTCCGATGGCAATCTTTACTTTTTTAGGCTTCAAGCGATAAATGTGCGTGCTTTTTCCGTTCTGCTAATTTATTATAAAGAACATATATTTAATTGGGGGGAAATCGTGAGCGCTGTTCCCGAGACGATCAGTGAAGGCTTAACCCGCTATTCGATTGGAGAGAAACTGCGTGCCCTGCGCCTACGCAAGAGTATGGGACTGGTGGAACTGGGCAAGCACACCGGCCTGTCTGCGGCCTTGCTATCCAAGCTCGAACGGTCGAAGCTGTTCCCCACCCTGCCGACTCTGCTGCGCATTGCCATGGTGTTCGGCGTGGGACTCGATTATTTTTTTACCGACGAGCGCAAACGGCGGGTAGTGGGGGTCGTCCGGAAAAAAGATCGAGTGCGCTTTCCCGAGCGTCCTGGTAAGACCGACGTGGCCTACTACTTCGAATGCCTCGATTACCGCGCCACCGAGCGAAAGTTGAGTGCCTTTCTCGCCGACTTCCAGGAGTTGCCTCCCGAGAAGACGAAGCCTCACCAGCACCCCGGCGTGGAATTTCTGTTCGTGATGAAGGGCTCGCTCGAGATTAAGATCGGCGGCGATGAATTTATTTTAGAAGCCGAGGATGCGATTTACTTCGACTCCGGACTGCAGCACAGCTACCGGCGCCTGAACCAGAAGCCTTGCACTGCCGTCATCATCACCGTTCCGTGAATACTTCAAGATTTCGCCGACTGCCTTTTCACAATTGAACACCGGGGAGTGCTTCGGCGGTGATTCAGTTTGGAACACTGTAGTAACTTGGCGCAAAGGTACTAAAGTTGCTATGGTAGGCTGTCGAGGCCCCTAGCCGGAACGCCGTACCCGCCCTCGAACTGCGGAACGAAGTCAGATCATGGGCTCGAAGTCGTCCAGAGGTGAGGGTTTGCTACATGGACACTCCCGGAAGGAGCACTTTAGGCCGATCTGGCTATATCTTGTTCATCCCTCGAGCATTTTAATTAGGCATTTCAATCAGGCGTTTTAATCCAGGAGGATCATCGTGCTGAGATCATCTGCTTTGACCAGAGGGCCCTATACTTTGTGCCTGGCTGCGGCCACCATCGCCATCCTTGTCACCTCGGTCCTGATGCTTTTTCCGGTACATCCGAGCAGCGCATTCGCGGCTCCCTCTGCGCGAGCGGGCTCTCCGCTGTCCGCCTCGCCAGTCAGTGCGAAAACCAACAGTCTTTTGCCGTCAGCCCGCGAGCGCCTTCACGCGACCCTCGCAGGGCTCCCTCTGACATTCGAGGAGAATCAGGGCCAAACAGATCCAAGTGTCGAATACATAGCCCGCGGAGGAGGTTACAAGCTGTTTTTGACGTCGGAGGCGGCGGTTCTTTCCTTTGACTCATCTGACTCATCCTTAACCTCACCCGCTTCACGCCCGAAGCAAATCATGGAAGAAAGGCTTGTGGGGTACTCCCGCAAAGCGGGCAAAGTGATGCGGCGCCAGGGCGGCGCGAAGCCGCAAGTCAAAGACGTGCCCGCATCCGTAGCATCTCTCCGTATGCGGGTGATCGGCGCGGATCCAGCTGCGAAAATCGAGGCCAGCGACCTTTTGGCCAGCAGAGTAAATTACTTCGTCGGAAATGATCCGCGGAAGTGGCATCTTGGTGTAAAGCAATTCGCCCGGGTTTCCTATCACAATATTTATCCCGGCGTAGACCTGGCGTATCACGGCCAGCACGGCCAGTTGGAATTCGACTTTGAGTTGGCTCCCAACGCCAGCGCCGCCCCCATTGGACTAGGCTTTTCCGGGGCGCAGCGAATGGTAACCGATAGTGACGGCAATCTGGTGCTCACCTTGCCCACTGGCAACCTCACCCTGCATAAGCCGTTCGCCTATCAGCAAAGCAACGGGCATCGCCAGGCGGTTGAAGCCAGGTTTGTTCTCCGGGCCCACAATCAGGTAGGGCTGGATGTGGGCAGCTATGATCGGAGCCGTACCTTGGTGATTGATCCCACGCTCACCTACGGCACGTACCTCGGCGGGAATGGAGACGACGAAGCCTACGGAATCGCTCTTGACACTGCCGGCAACACCTACATCACCGGAGAAAGCAATTCAACCTCTGGATTTCCTGGCGGAGATCCGACTCACGGCGGCTATGACGCTTTCGTGGTCAAGCTCAAGTCCGATGGGACTTTTGGATACACGACCTTTGTCGGCGGGTCTGGCGACGATTTGGGTTCGGCGATTGCGGTCAATCCCGCGACTGGAGCCGCTTACGTTGGCGGCATTACCACCTCCACCGATCTTCCGACCACCGCCGGCGCAAAGCAGTCCAGCAGCGGGTCGCCAGCGAATAGCAACTGCGTCTCGGGCGCTAACAACGTCTCCGCCCCATGCACCGACGCCTTCGTTTTTGAGTTGAGTCCGACGGGATCCACGGTCTACCTCACCTATCTCGGCGGCAATAATGACGACGGTGCTTTCGGCGTGGCGCTGGACACATCCGGGAATGCCTACGTGACCGGTTTTACCGCTTCGGCCAACTTCCCGGTGGCAAGCGCCCTGTATGAGCTGCTTAATAACGGAGTGGCTTCCAACCCGCCGTTTGAAGACGCCTTCGTCACGGAAGTGAACCCCTCTGGAACGGATTGGGTCTATTCGACCTTTCTTGGCGGCCAGAACAACGATTTCGGCAGTGGTATCAGCGTCGACAGTTCCGGCAACGCATACGTAGCTGGTGGTACCTATTCCATCGATTTCCCATTTTCGACGGGCGCCTTTCAGACGCAATGCGGGACTGACGGCAACTGCAACGCCACCACCACGGGGCAGATATACTCGGATGCTTTTGTCACCAAATTGTCAGCCAGCGGAGCCGCGTTGAGCTATTCAACCTACCTTGGCGGAAGCTCGGACGACTTCGGCACGGCGGTCGCCTTGGACACATCTGGCCAGATCTACGTTACCGGGCAAACTACCGACGACAACACGGGAGCGGGCGACTTTCCGGTGGTCGCGGGAGGATTTTCCAGCCAGTACGGCAACGGGAACGCATCCGCCTCCGGCAACGGATTCGTCAGCAAGATCAATCCCGCGGGCGGCGGAAGTTCTGACCTCGTTTACTCTTCCTATCTTGGGGGAAGCACTTTCGACTCCGGCCTCGGCATCGCTGTTGATTCGTTGAATAATGCATACGTTACTGGAAGTACCTTGTCGTCCGACTTCCCCAGCACAGGGGGATTCCAAACCGCGCTGAATGGTGACTCCGACGCCTTCATCACCCAGGTAGGCCCGGGCGGGGTGTCGTTAGGCTATTCGAGCTACCTGGGCGGCAGCGGCGACGAGAACTATGACATGACCAACGGCGCATTCCTCGGCGGGGCGGTAGCTTTGGACAGTTCGGCCAACGTTTATCTGACGGGAAGCACTTCATCTTCCGGCACAACCTCCCTCACCGAGTTTCCTCTAGCTGGAACACCGTTGCAGGGAGCTTTCGGCGGAGGTCCGTTCGACGCCTTTGCGGCCATCGTGGGGCCAAGTACGACGCCAAACTTTACCCTTTCGGCCACCACCCCCGCAACCGTCGCTCCCGGCGCCTCGGGAACTTCAACCGTCACTTTGGCCGAGCTTAACGGCTACTCCTCCTCCGTGAACCTGACCTGCGGTGTGTCCGGTACGGGTTCTCCCTTGCCGGCGTGCAGCTTCTCAAAAAATTCGGTTACTCCCACGGCGAGCGGCGCAACCTCCACTTTGACCATCACAACCACGGGTTCCAGCGCCTCACTGGTGCGTCCTTCGAGATTGTTCTATGCCTTGTGGCTGCCTATTGCCGGCTTGTCGATCATCGGCATGGGCTTGAGTTCTGCTCCCACGCGGCGCAAAAAGCTGCTCGGCTTCCTGCTGGTTGGTGTGGTGATGGCGGCGCTAGCCCTGATGCCGGCTTGCGGCGGCAGCAGCAACAGCGGGGGCGGCGGAGGCGGGGGTTGCACTGGATGCACGCCCGCTGGCTCCTATACTGTTACTATCACCGGCACTGGAACGGATGCAGGCACCACCACACACACCTACCCCGTGACGTTGACCGTTAACTGATCCGCAATCTCGGTAGGGGGCATTTATCTTTTCGAAATCATAAACGCCCACTACTGCCATCTTTGAGCGCTCCG
>Ga0181534_10000993_pt1 | contig 19168 bp, 10 predicted proteins | sample PEATcosm2014_Bin_37_FD_119758 | JGI IMG/M metagenome (GOLD analysis project Ga0181534, IMG submission 119758) | Peatland microbial communities from MTU Mesocosm Facility, Houghton, MI, USA - PEATcosm2014_Bin17_10_metaG | ecosystem: Environmental > Terrestrial > Soil > Wetlands > Peat | place... | reverse complement strand
GGTACTGTTGTAGAAAATGAAGGCGCCACCGATGCGCAGCCAGCCGTGCATTGGAAGATTCTGGATGCAACGGGCAGGCCGGTTGCGACGGCTCAAACACAGCCGCAACAGGTAGCTGCCGGCGGGAAGGCTACCTTCACCGCCACCGCACAATTGTCCTCCCCCGCCCTGTGGTCGCCCGAGAGTCCACACCTGTATGAAGCGATTGTGTCGGTTGAAACGTCAGGCCGGGTGCACGATGCCGAGCGCGTCAACTTCGGGGTCCGCACGGTGGCATTCGATGCCAACCACGGGTTCTTCCTGAACGGCCAGTCTGCCAAGATCAAAGGCACTTGCAACCACCAGGATCACGCCGGCGTCGGTGCGGCATTGCCCGACCGGCTTCAGGAATACCGGCTTGCGGTGCTGCGCGAGATGGGCTGCAACGCGGTACGTACCTCGCACAACATGCCAACCCCGGAATGGGTCGCCGCCTGCGAACGCACGGGCATGATGATGATGTGTGAAACACGCCTGATGAGCTCGACCCCGGAAGGGCTCGCCCAGCTCGAGAACATGATCAAGCGCTATCGCAATTCGCCCGCCGTAATCCTGTGGTCGATGGGAAACGAGGAATGGAAACTGCAGGGCACTCCGGAAGGTGAGCATGTCGTTACCAGCATGATCCGGCGAGCTCACGAGCTCGACCCTACCCGCCTGTGCACCGCCGCCGTCAATGGCGCGTACGGCCCCGGCATCGCCGGCTCGTTGAATATCATGGGATTCAACTACAACCTGAGTGCAATTGAGCCCTATCATCGCGATCATCCCCACCAGCCCCTGATCGGATCGGAAACCGCAAGCACGATCTCCACTCGCGGCATCTACGCAACCGACAAGCTGCGCAACTGGGTCAGCGCCTACGACGTCAATCACACCGATTGGTCCGAGCTCGCGGAAGGATGGTGGAAGTTCTACGCGACGCGGGAGTACCTGCCGGGTGGCTTTGCCTGGACCGGCTTCGACTACCGGGGCGAGCCCACGCCCTACGGCTGGCCCTCCATCAATTCACAGTTCGGCATCGTGGACCTGTGCGGCTTTCCCAAGGACAACTTCTATTATTACCAGGCGTGGTGGAGCCGGCAGCCCGTGTTGCATCTATTCCCGCATTGGAACTGGGAGCAAAGGCTCGGTGAGCCGGTCAGCGTGTGGGTGCATTCCAACCTGGAGGAAGTCGAGCTGTTCCTGAACGGGCGCAGCCAGGGCCGGAAGAAAGTCGAGCCGCTGACCCATCTGGAGTGGCAGGTGATGTATGAGCCTGGCGCCATTGAGGCTCGCGGCATCAGGGACGGTCGAGTGGTCATGACCTCGCGGCGTGAGACCACCGGGGCACCGGCGACCATCCGTCTGACTGCCGATCGCAGCGAAATTGCCGCAGACGGGGCGGACATTGCCCTCGTACGCGTAGAGGTACTCGACAGTGCCGGCCGGGCGTTACCGACCGCTGACAATCTCATCAAATTCAAGATCGGCGGCGCAGGAATATTCCTGGGAGTGGGCAACGGCGATCCTAACTGTCAGGAATCCGACAAGGAGCCGCAGCGCAGTCTGTTCAATGGGCTCGCACAAGTGATTGTTCAGGCAAACACGACGCCGGGCACGATTACCATCGAGGCTTACACGGAAGACTTCCCGGGCCCGAACCTGCCGACCACCCGTTTGTCCGTCACAACCCGAAAAGCAAGCATCAATCGAATCTGACGGTCATGGGCTTCCCGGAATAATTTACCTGCCGGGCCTCACCCGCGAGCACCAGGTTGAGTTGACGAGTAGGTATGAGCCCGGGAAATGAGCCGCGCCGTGCGCCGATAGTCAACGTACGCGCGTGGTCATTCCAAACGAGGTCGTAGGCACCGTAGCGCCCCTTCTCGTAGTCATAAGTTTCATTGTCATCTTCGTAGAGGGTGAAACGCGCATCTGCGCCCGGATAGATGCGCACTTCATAGGGCGCCCCTGGAGACTCGGTAGCGTATTGCACCACAGGTCCCATAGGCACTATCGAGCCCGCACGCACGTAAAGCGGCACGATGTTCAACGGTGCCTGCCGCGTCACAGTCCGACCGCCATCGAAACGCTCACCCGTCCAGAAGTCATACCATCCGGTGCCGTTCGGCAGGTAGGTCTCAACAGCGAGGTCGAGCTTTGGTTGCGACGCCTGCATCGCGCGTCGCTCGCTGGGACGCCGCCACGCGAAGCGCAGACTACGGTTCCCATCACCCTGAAAATATTCAATCGTGACCGCAACCTGCTGTCCCTTGCGAAAAGTCTGCAGGGTGCTGCGATAGCGGGCAGCGCCTTTGGACCATTCATTGATGACTGTCTTACCATCGACCATCAGACGATATCCGTCGTCGCCGTCGAGCCCGAGCTCGTATTCGCCATCCTCCGGCGCAATCAAACTACCCTGCCAACGTACGGAAAAGTGATCGAGCTGGGTGAGTCCGGGTGGCATTTCCGCGAGCGGCGGATCGGGCCAGGTGTGGTCCACCGTGCTGTCGAGGAACCGGCTCTTCGAGACCTCAAACTGCTCACCCTCGAAATATTCACCCGCCAGGCCCGGGCGGCCCTCCGGCGAGCGCAGATATTCCGCGGAAATGGTGGCAGGTGGAGTCGGCTGTGGGTGATACATCGCGTGGGTGACGGGATGAACCAACAGCGCCGGTCCGAACATGAAACTATCGTCGATATGATCGAGTGCCCGGTCATCGGGAAAATCCATGACCAGCGGGCGCATCATGGTGTAGCCGGCCGAGGTGACCTTCCAGGCTACCCCGTAGATATAGGGAAGCAGCCGGTACCGCAGCTGCACGGCATTCAGTAAGGATTCGTAGACCTGCGGATCGAGTGTCTTGAAGCGATAAGGCTCGCGCTGGACGTCAGTACCGTGGACTCGCATGATTGGATTGAAGGCGGCGAACTGGAACCAGCGTGCGAACAGCTCGCGCCACGACGGATTTTGCTCTCCGCCCGGAAACTCCGAAACGAAAAATCCGCCAGTGTCCTGTGTCCAGTACGGGTTGCCCGTGATCGTGACATTCACTCCACCGGCGATCTGCTGCCTGAATGTTTTCCAACTCGCAAAAATATCGCCACTCCACGATGCTGCGGCCGTGCGCTGTGCCCCCGCCCAGGCGGATCGTGTCAGGGTAAATACACGCTCGTTGCTGGTCGCACGCTCACCGTCATAAGTTCCTTGTGTTGTCAGCAGCGAGTACGGATTCAGATAACGGGTAAAGTCGCCGAGTGCGTTCGAACCCAGCGCTTTCGTGTCCCGTACGTTATCCACCGCGTTCCACATTGCGCTGCTGACTTCCACTTCCGTGCCATCCATCCACAATGCATCGACACCCTTATCCAACAGACCCGAGCGGATGTATTTGAAGTAGATCTGCCGCCCAAGCGGACTGTAAGCATCGTAGACGCGTGCGCGCTTCGAGATCCAATGCAGCGGCGCGAAGCGCAAACCATGCTCATCCAACTCATGTGCCAGCTCGGTATCGTTGCCGATGGACGGCCAGATCGAGACCATCAGCTTCAGGTGCATGTCGTGGAGCTGACGACTCATGCGGGCGGGGTCCGGATAGCGGATCGGATCCCAGATCATCCCGCTCCAGCTACCGTCTTTGTCGGTGCCCCAGTACTGCCAGTCCTGGACGATGTAATCCAGTGGGAACGACTCCTCGCGGAACTTCTTGGCGACCTGCAGGAGCTCGTCCTGTGTCTTGTAGCGTTCCTTGCTCATAAAGAGGCCGAAGGCTTGCTTTGGGTACATGGGGGCCTGGCCTGTCAGCGCACGATATACGCTGACTACAGCGTCGAGCGTGTGACCCGCCATGAAGTAATAGTCCACTCCACCAGGGGCGCTTTCGGCCCACAGCGATGCCGCTTGCGCATGGTCCTGGAATCGCATCTGCGAGTACGTATCCCACATCACACCGTAACGACGCGAAGACACCATGACCGGGATGATGATCCCGACATTGGTTTGCACCAGAAGCAGATCCTGGTTGCGCCGGTTGCTCTGCTCATCGCCGGTAAAGCCGAAGCCGTACAGGGCTTCGTCCGGTTGGATCGTGAGCGTGTTGGTTACCTCGTAGGTAGGAGCACCGGCGATCGTAACCTTGCGGATGGCCTCGGGCGCAGCACTGCTTTCCTGCGTATAGAGCCTGCCGCCCGCATCAAAAAAGCTCACGGCCCCGTTCGCCTTGCTCACTTCGATTCTGAGCTGCGCGCTCGTAATCCGCAGAGTTTGCGGCATCTCCGCAATCGAAAACGCAATGGCGCGAGGTTTGCCGGTGACCACGAGGCTGGGTGCGGTCCAGTAATTTTCCCCGAGGTTGGCATTCACACGCACCGCATCCGGTCCGTAGAAGAGGATGTTCTTGGTGACCCCATGGGTTCGTATCTGCACACCCTCACTCAACCGTGCATATGCGAAGTCCCCGGGCGCCAATGACACCGCATGCAAGTGGCCGTTCCGGTCCAACCCGGACTCAGCAGGTGCCGCACCTGCGCAGGTTACGAGCGCGAGCCCGAACAGCCAGATAAAAGTGGCCATGCCAGTACATCTTCTCATCCGGTTACTCCAGCCTGCCCGCCGCCACCGAAAATCACGGAACCAAGTCAGCCTCTTGCGGACCGAGAACGATGGCTCCGTCGTAGACGCGATTGCTGATTATCCCTTTCTTGCGTCCCGTCAGAGCGACCCTTTGCTCCTGACCCGTTGTATTGACATAGAGAGTTCTGCCGTCCACAACCCTGGCATAGACACCATCGGGGGTCTGCGGACCGGGCTGGACGCCCGCCAGCGGGTAAATGTACTTCAAGACCGGCCCCATCACCGAAGCATCCGATTCCGTCGCCAGATAGATCGCCCTGCCCTTGCCAAAGCGGTTGATCGTGACAGCCGGCGAGCGGTCCGCGGTATTGGTGAAGCGTGCGGCCACCGTGGCGGTCGAGGGCTCGAGTACTTCGAAGTGATGCGCGCCGGTCGCGATCGACTCAGTGCCGAATTCGAGTTTCAGCCCGGCCTCACTACGATAAAAGGCGTTGGTTTTCAATCCAAACACATCACTGAGGCGTCCCGGCAGGGGTGTCTCAAACCACTGGCCGTGTTCGTCAACCTTGGCGGAGAACGCAGTCATCAGCACCGTGCCTCCCTGGCGTACGTACTCGCGGATAGCCGCTGCGCTGGCGGCATCCATGACCAGGTCCGCCGGGACCACCACCAACTTGTAGTTGGCCAATGAATCGTGACCGATGTTGATCACCGCAGAGTCGATGTTCGCGCTGAAAATAGGCTCAAAGGCCGCCTGCACCTGCGCGGTGTAGCCCGGCTTGAAGTATTGGAGTGTAGTGTTGGAGGGGCCGTTCGGGTGAGAGTCGATGAACGAGTCGAACGAATAGGCGATGGCGACCTGCGGCTGGACGGAGCGTGGGAATCCGAACGCCGTCAGGCGTTTGAATTCAGCAGCAATGCGCCCGAATTCGTCGACCTTCCAGGACGGCGTGCCGTCGTGATCAATCAGCCCGAACAGGGCCTGTTCCTCTCCTCCGATATGACTATTGAAGGTCCACGCAAGAATTCCTTGAGCGCCGATCATGAGCGCCAAATACGCATACATCCGGCTTCGGCCCGGCGTGCCGTAGTAACCTCCACCGCCTGCGGTGAATTCGTTGAACCACAGCGGGGTCTGGAGGTCGCCTTTCGTCGTAAGCGCGCCGAATACACCACTGATGGGGTCGCCGGGGTAGAAACCTTCGGCGCCGAACGACACATATGACTTGTAGGTACTGAGATAGTCAAAGCCACGCCGCGTTGCGGTATCCCACAGGTTGGATATGGATGGGGTATCCGGCATGTTGCGCCGTCGTGCCGAATCGAGCTCCTGTAATCTCGCTACCGTCACGTCAGACCAGTAGCGATGAAGGTCCAGATAGCGCTCGGACGGCCCGGGTCCTTCCTTCAAGGGCAAGTCCACATCCTCAAACCGTTGCAAGCGCCGCGACCAGCGTTGCGTGGCCCACGCCTCGTTGAGCTCTTCAACCGATCCGTATTTTTTCCTCAGCCAGGCAATGAAGCGTTGCCGGTCCGCTTCTGAATACGACATGTAACCGTTTCCGATTTCGTTGTCGTAGCCGATTGCGATCACGGCGGGATGGTGCGCATAGCGTTTTGTCAGAGCCTCAGCGAGGGCTCCCGCCTCACGGACGTAGTCTGGATCGCTGATGTTGTCCATATAGCGCTCAGCCGGCGGCAGTCGGGCGCCGCTCTGGTTCACGACATCGACGCCGGGGTACGCCCGATGCAGCCAGATGGGTGCCGGCAAGCCGGGGATGTCTACGATCACGCGGATGCCGTTCGCGTGCATCTGGTCCATGATCCGATCAAACCATTCGAACTCGAATTTGCCCTGGGAAGGCTCGAAGGAGTCCCAGGACAGATCCCCCATCCGCACGATGTTAAACCCCGCGCGCTTCATGATGGCGATGTCCTGCTCGATCTGCTGCGGCGAGCGGTCGATCGGCTGATAACACGTGCCCACGAACAGTTGCCCCGGGCCCGGCCACTTCGGATTCGGCAGGGTCTCCCGAGCCGCGCTCGCCTGGCACAGCGCCAGCACCCACACCAACAGAAAACCAACGTGTTTCAAAGACTTACTCCAACTCGCCTACGCTCAAATACTGACCGACGGGCGCAACGGCACAGGCCGCGTATCCACGGATACTCGCGCCGGGGCCAGGTTCCGTGCCTCGCCCTCCCCCACAGCCTCAATAACGATGCGTCCAGGTGTCTTCGTGGCCTGCACGAGTACCTGCGCCAGGCCATTGAACAGCGATCGGCGCGGGTCTTTGTCACTCTCGTGGCAGTTGGGGTCGCCGTTGCCGACACCGATCAGGACACCTGGCCCCGACACCTGCAGGGCGATACCCTGATTTGCTGTCGGCACTGGACGATGTCGGGCATCGAGCGCCTCGATCGTCAATACGACCAGATCCTCACCGTCCGCCTGAATGACACAGCGGTCCGGAGTCAGGCGAATAGCAACGGGATCGCCGGTAGTCTCGCGCCTTTCGGTCATGACATGTGCACCGTTTTCATATCCGCGCGCTTCAATCACGCCGGGTTGATAAGCAGCGTTCCATTGTAGATGCCCCAGTGGGGGCAGCGTTTTGCGCCCGTGACTCACATGGTTAACGAACAGCTCGATCTCATCCAGATTGGAATACACCCAGATCGCGATCTGCCGGCCTTCCCTGCCGGGCCAGTTCCAATGGGGAAACAGGTGCAGGGGGGCTCACCATTGAGGAAAAAGCCTCTATCGGGATCGAACACAGCGCTGCGGATACCAAAATGGACGTGTTCCGCGTCCTGGATCGCATCATCACACTCGACCTCGACCAGGGCGTTATAGAGCTGCGGGCTCTGCACGGACCAGGTCCTGGGGTGGCTCACTTGCGCAGTGGCGACAAACACCACCGCAAGTCCTGCAGGAACGCTTTGAACCGAACTGCGCGCCCTGGTCGCAATGACACCGGAAGAATCGGTGATGGTCCAGACAACACTCGCACTACATGGCTTTGTGCCAGTGTTGAAAACCACGCTGGATAGTTCGACCTGGGCAATACCCGCACCCGGCTTGCAGCGGACCACGCTGTCCCAGCGTCCCAGGTGCACGGGGTTGGTTTTCAAGAGCCAGACGTGCCGATAGAGTCCCGCGCCCTCATAAAACCAGCCGTCACCGTAGCTGGCATCGACTCGTACCACAATCGCGTTGTCGCCACCATAATTCAGAAAATCAGTCACATCAAATCGAAACGGCACGTAGGCGCTGTTGTTGCGGCCGATGAGGCAGCCATTGACCCACACCAGTACGTGTGAGATCGGTCATATCCAGCCTTCAATGGCTCACGTAAAGGCGATTTTAAAGACGCTGGCATCAGGGGTCGGCACCGACCGGCCCGGCAGTTCGATGACGAGCTGCGCCTCCGTCTGCCTGAACTTCAGCGGCTCCCCCACACCCAACAGACGGACACTTCGAACTGACCGCTGTTCGTGGCCCGCCGCACGTCCCAGAGCTGTAATTGCGACATTCTCGCGAGGCTCACCCAGCACGATGGCGTAGAGGGAATTGCGATCCCTGGCGGTAAAGCGGATGTCCCGGGCCGTGTAGTCGGCATTTTCGTGAAACGCTCCGCCGCGGGCCTCGGTCGGACCTTCGCCGAACGCGGACCAGGGGCGGGTCGAGTGAATTGCCTCTGAGTTGATTTGCATCCAACGTGCCAGGTCGGACAACAGGGTCTGCGATTCCGGCGGCAGACTTCCATCCGGGTAGAGCACCACGTTCAGAAGCAGATTACCGTTCTTGCTGACGATGTCAGCCAACATGCGAATGATCTGGCCCCCGGTCTTGTAGCTGTAGCCGTCGGCGTAGAACCAGTCACCGTTGGAGGTGTCAGTTTGCCAGGGCAGCGGGTTGATCCCGCTCATGACACCGCGCTCGACATCCTGCACGCAGGCCGCCGGATAGAATTCTCCGGAGCCCAGTGCCTTGCAATTGTAAACCGCCTCGACGCGACCGTGCCGGGCCCGGCTGCTGTTGTAGTAGTGCGCCAGGAGCGAGCGGCCCACCCGTCCGAAGGGCAGCCCCCCGTCGGAGTAAAGGAGATCCGGCTCGTAGGAATCGATCAGGTCACGGATACGGTCGAACCAGATTTGGTGATACGCCGGATCGCTCGTGTACCAGGTGTCAGCATGCCCCTTGAACGGCTCGTCGTGCTTGGCGTGATAGAGGTCCGCGTAACGGGCGTCGGCCCCGTCATATTCCACTCCGAGCTTCGGCCAGAACTGGTCATACAGATGGCTGGGGTAAAACCAATTGTGGCTGGCCCCCAGATGTTCGGACACGCCAAATCGCAGACCTCGCCGCCTCGCTGCATCCCGCCAGGCACCGACAATATCCCGCTTGGGCCCCATGGCCACTGCGTTCCAGCGATGATGACGCGAGTGCCACAAGTCGAAGTTATCGTGATGCACGCCCATGCTGACAAAGTATTTAGCTCCCGCCGCCACATACAGTTGCATCAAGGCATCGGGATCAAACTTCTCGGCCGTCCATAACGGGATCAGGTCCTTGTAGCCGAACTGCGCGGGATGTCCGTATTTTTCCAAATGATGAGCGTAGTGCGGATGGCCGGGGACATACATCCAGCGGGCGTACCAATCGCCCATGCGCGGCACCGCTTGCGGTCCCCAATGCGCCCAGATGCCGAACTTGGCGTCACGAAACCACTCGGGTGCCCGATATGTCTGCAACGACTCGGCGGTTGGCTGAAAAGGACCGCTGGCAATGGCAGGCGGCAGGGCGGCGGCAGGTCCCGGCTCCGGACTGCGCGGTTCATGGCGGCCCGCGTCGCTCGTTGCAGCCGCCCCTTTGGCCGCAGCCAACAGCGAGGTACTCAACAGCGGAGCACCCAACAAGACTCTCCTGCTCAACATGTCCTTCTCCTGAATCGTGCGTGCTGCATGCGTCGCAAACCTGACGTGAGCAGCGACATTCTCAGGCGGGCAGAATTCGGAAGCAATGGGCGTACTTGCCGGCAGGTGCGGCCGGTACTCGAATCTGCAGGCCGGCCGGGCTGCGCGTCCAGGTCAGATTCGACTCGTATCCCAGCAACTCAACCTTGCCGATCCGGCGCGGGTAATGTGCGCTGTTCTCGGCGAGTGTCGTAATGAGAATTTTCCCATCGGCCGGCCAGCCCAGAGCGATGGCATACAGCGTCTCGCCGCGGGTGGTGAAGCGGATATCCGTGTGATCGAATTTGAGCTGCGCGAGCTGATACGCTGGCAGTTTCGCAGCCCGGGTCGAGGGCCCTTCTCCATAAACCTGCCACGGCCGTGTGCCCTTGATTGCCTCCCGGTTGATGTTGTTCCAGGCGGTGAGCTCGTGCAGGAAGGACAGCTCGTCGGAATCGGGCTCGCCATGGCCCGGCAATGGAATGTTGAGGAGCAGATTGCCGTTCTTGCTGACGATATCGACCCACATGGGGATGATGAGTGAGGCCTTTTGATACCGATGGTCCGCCAACAATGACCGGTCGTAATGCCAATGGCCGATGCAAGCATCCGTCTGCCAGGGAGTTTCCTGGATCTTGTCCTCGATCGCGGCTTCAAAATCGCGTGTGAGGGTTCCCCAGACCGGTTCGGGTACCTCCTTCATGTTCATGACGGCCTCCAGCTTGCCGCCACGACTGCGCATGTTTCTATTGTAGTAATAGGCCATGATCTGCGGGGCCAGGTCCGGAATCCCGAGCCACACTCCCAGATCCGGCGCAAAGGGACCGCCCTTGTCGAAACTGAAGCTCGCGTTGTCGTCAAAATACAGCAGATCCGGATCGTAGCTGTCGATCACATCCTGAACCCGCAACAGGAACTGACGGGTAAACTCGGGGCTCGGAGTGTTCTTCGGGTGCGGCTTGCCGTTGAGCAGTTGCGGGTCCATGCCTTCCCACCATTTGCCTTTGCCGTCAGCCGCCGTCAGCACGCCATCGTAAGGACGGCCGGCCAGGGGTCCGCTGCTGTCACTCTTGTATCTAACGGGAAGAAACTCGTCCCAGACGCGGCGCGGAGTACCGTGATAGCTCACGCCAAACCGCAACCCATGCGCGCGTGCCGTCTTCGCCCACGTGCCTACGATGTCACGTTTGGGACCCACATTGACGCAGTTCCAGGGCTGATGCTTGGAGTTCCAGCAATCAAAGTTGTCGTGGTGATTGGCGATCGCCACAAAATATTCAGCGCCGGCGCCCTGGTACAGTTTGATCAGCGCTTCAGGATCCCATCTTTCGGCCTGCCACAGGTGGCAGATATCCTTGAATCCGAATTGCGACGGGTGTCCGTAGGTCTTTACGTGGTACTCATACTGCGGCGTCCCCTGGATATACATGTTGCGCGCGTACCAGTCTCCCTGCTCAGGGACGCACTGCGCGGTCCAATGTGCCCAGATACCCAGCTTGGCATCGCTGAACCAGTCGGGCGTACGGTAGGCCGCGAGCGAATCCCAGAATGGCAGGAACGGTCCAGGCGCAATGTCACCTTGAAACAATGACTGCGCGGATGCCCGGCGCATGCCGTACAAACCTGCCAGGCCCACGGCGCCGGCCAACACCGAGCGGCGAGTCAACATGTCGAGGCACTCCGCAAATCAGTATTTGCCGCGAATTCCAACGGTATATCTCCTGCCCACTTCACGATAGGTCTGCGTGTTCTCGATGACGTTGGCGTAGGTGAATTCCTTCGAATTGGTCAGATTGACGGCATCGGCACTGAGGATGATATGGTCGTTGAGGGAATATTGCAGGCCCGCATCGAGCTGCTGATAACGGTCGCTGAACTGCGGCACGCCGGTCTGTGTTTGTGGCGCTACCAGATAGTGGTCGCGCCACGTGTAGGAGAGACGGGCTTGCAGCGGCCCTTTCTCGTAAAAGCCGACGTAGGTAAACGAGTTCTTCGACAGGTATTGCAAGCTGTAGTGTGAGGCTTCCGCTCGTGCCGGGTTGACGTAACTCGCGTTGCTGTCGGTGTAGGTATAACTGATCTGCGTACCCAGGCCGTCGAATGGTGACGGCAATCTGTTGAACAGCGTCTGGTAGCTCAGCTCCACACCCTGTACCGAGGCACCCTTGCCGTTGACCGGCTGGTCGATAATAAACGAGACCTGGTCGACGAGCTGCGTGCTCACGCCCCGCGTGATGAAGGAGTCAATCGACTTGTAGAACGCGGTCGCTGCTGCGATCGAGTCAGGATTGAAGTACCACTCCGTACCGAGCTCGAACTGCGAAGCCCGGAACGGCAACAGATCCGGATTGCCCCGGGTGATGCGCTCATTGCCCGGATTGCTGGTGATGCTCTGGGCGGGCGAGAGATCCGTGAGCGTCGGGCGAGACACGACGCGGGAGGCGGCGCCTCGCAGGATCAGGGTATCCGTCAAATTGAGGCGCGCATTCAAGGAAGGCAACACATCGGTGTAGTGCCCGCTGAAATGCAGCGGTGTCAGATCAGACAACACGATTACGTTCTGCCCCGTTCCGTTCGGACGAGCACTCACGACCGTCTGCCCGGCGCCATCCGAGGTGAAGTTGGTGATCTCCACGCGAAAGCCGGTGTTGACAGCCAGGGGCATGCTGCCCAGATGGCCATGGAGCTCGGTCATGAGGTAAGCCGTTCCGACTTTCTCTTCAACCGACGAGCTGGCGGCAGGATCCGGCACGATCGGTCCCAGCGGGCCTGAATGCAGGGTGGGGTCGGCCGTACTGTTCAGTTTCTGCATCGTGTCAAACAGGGCGTTGGTATCATAGTCGACCCAGTTGGTTGCATTGCCGCCGCCGCGGCCGCCGAACAGGTTGTAGTGCGTGGGCGTGAACAGACTCGACGGCAACGGCACATCGCTGCCGCAATAGCCACAACCGGTCGGATCGGTGAAGCCCGTGGTTCCCTTGGTGCGATCCGAATACCCGAATCCACCGAATACGGCCACGTCCCCGCCATCCCACTTGGCATCGATCCTGCCTTCGTTGATGGTGTCATCGAAGTTTTGAGCTTCCGCCCCCACATAGTGGGCGAGGCGATGATCGACGTCGGTGGCCACGGGGGAATAGTCCGGATTGCTCACTGTGAACGAGGCGATCGGCGACCCGGTTCGACGGTCATACGTGTAATCAATATTCTTCAGCCGCACTGTCGTGAACAGGCCGTTCGGGTCCCGATAATGCGCCCGGCTCGTATCCAGATCGAGTGACAGCGTCAGGGCGTCATGCGTCCAGGTTGCGTTCGCGCCGAACAACTCCGTCAAAGACCTGGCCGGCAGATTCTCCACGATTTCATCCACTGTCCCCTTGGCGAAACTCTCCGAGACGGCAGTGCCACCGACGTGAACCGTCCGGTTTTGGCCGGCAACCATCTCAGTGGTGTCCGTACCCCCGGCCACCACCTGGTTGACCAACGTGCCGCCGCTGAAATCGGGGACGAGCCCCGAGTTATGAAGGTGATCTTCGTCATAGGAGAGCAGCGCGTCTCCTGTCAAGCGCAGCTCAGGGGTCACGTCAAATTGAACAGTGGTATCCAATCCGGTGCGTTTCCGCTGGGAGATCTCAACCTGGTTGACGAAGTTATGATACATATCCACGTTTCGGAACAGCGTCACGTTGTTTGCAATCCGCGCGTTGCAGACCCCGGCGGTGCTGACGCTGCCCACGCAAAGCGCACCCCCGTTATTGGTAGCGGCGCCATAGTAGCCGTCATCAAAACTTCGCGGCGCCGAACTGGCACCTACGAAGAAGTCGTCCGTGCGCTCTTTTTTGTCATCGTAGGACAACACGGTGGAGATACCCAAACGGCCGGAGTCGCTCTTCCAGGATCCATACAGCGCGCCCGACGGCGTCGTGTTCCCACCCAGCTCGTCAATGTTGGCCCGCACCGAACCGCCGGCCTGAAGTCCGACTTTTTGCTCGAGGGGGCGCAGAGTGTGAATATTCACGGTGGCCCCGATGCTGGAGCCGTTCAGGTTGGCTTGCGGGCTTTTGTAAACATCCGCACCCGAGATGAGTTCCGGGGGCAGCACCTCGAAGTTGAACTCGCGCCCCGGACCGTCGGTCGCCAGGACGCGGCCGTTCAACGTTACCGTGTTGAATTGAGGCCCGAGGCCACGAACGGTCACGCCATTACCCACGCCGCGGGTTCGGTCAATCGTGACGCCCGGCAATCTCTGCAAGGACTCGGCTACATTTTGATCCGGCATCTTGCCCAGATCCTCACTGGCAATCGCATCAACAGCATTGACGGCGTTCTTCTTGACGTCAATTGCCTGACGTTGACTGCCGCGAATGCCCGTAACGACGACTTCCTCGACCGAACTTCCCGCCGGGGCCGTCGTTGCAGACGGCTCCTGAGCAGCGGCAACACCGGGCACGGCGCAAACCACTGCAGCCGCCAGGCCGAAATACAGATTGGACCTCTTCATCGCTCCCCCCTTCAATTTTCCGCCGGACTCAAACTCCAATATATTGAAGAACACTTCCTATATATAAATTTACAATACTGATATCTCAGAACGCCAGTGCAATATTCAGATTTTGCGTTAGTATCTGTTCGGGGAGTTATGAAACTGAGGATTCCGACATGAGCAGACCTGCGGAACTGGCTGGATTTCGCATCACCCGGCATCAGTTTGCGCGGGACCGGGTGATCGGCGATTCTCAGGTTCGCACCTCGGAAGTCCATGTAGCGGCAGTCGAACTGATCGACGGCGCCGGACGTGTCGGACTCGGCTTCGCTCAGTCGCTTTTCACGCCGTTGCCGGCTTTGGCTGAAATCGAGCGGCACTTCGCGCAAGAAGCGTGGCCTGCTTTGGAAGGCCGCAATCCGGCGAGTCTGGCGCTCGCGCTGCGTCGCGCACGCGGTGGCAACCTTCGACGCATGACACTTCCATTCGAAGAATCATTGCAGCATGCGATCTGGGACCTGTTCGCCCAGCAGGTGGACCAGCCCTTATGGCAGCTGCTGGGTGCGGAGCGCGACTGCGTGCCGGTCTACGCAAGCGGACTCGACTTTCATTTGTCCGACGCCGAGTTCGTCGAACTGTTTGGGCAAGCCGCCGAGCGCGGGTTTCGCGGCTTCAAGATCAAGGTGGGACACCCCGATCTCGAGCGCGACGTACATCGACTGAATCTGTTGCGCACCGCAACCGGCGGTCGGGGGCCGGTGATGGTCGATGCCAACGAGGCTTGGACCGCCCAGCAGACCCTGGACGCCCTGCGCACGTTCGAGCGCGCCGGCCATCGGATATTCTGGGTTGAAGACCCCGTGCCGAGAAATGACATTGACGGCTTGCGCATGCTGCGGCAGCTCGGACTGACACGCATCAACTCCGGTGAATATCTCGATTTGAGTGGCAAGCGCGCCCTGTTGGAGGCTCGCGCCTGCGATATGTTGAACGTGCACGGTCAGGTTGGCGATGTCATGCGGGCCGGCTGGCTGGCGAATGAGTGCAATGTCGAGGTAACCCTCGGTAACAGCTTCCTCGAGGTCGGCGTCAACATGGCGCTGGCGCTGCCGGGCGTGAATTGGCTCGAATACAGCTTTCAGAATTTCGATCACCTCGTGGAGGAACCGTTCGTCATCGCTGACGGCCTCATCCGCGGCAAATCGACTCCCGGACATGGCCTGCGGCTGCGCCGCGAAGGGCGCGCGGAAAGCGTGCGGGCATGATGCATGGCCGCCGGGACTGGCTGCTGATTATCAGTCTGGCCGTCGTCTTTTTTGTACTGTTGACATTGTATGTGGCGGTGCTGCAGGTGCTGCTGCCGAATCAGATCCAGGATCTCGACCCGGCGGGCAAGGCGACTCACCTGGGGATCCTTTTCGCGATCACATCCGTTTTCAGCACCACCGTCACCCCTGTGTCCGGAGCGCTTTCAGACCGCACGCGATCGCGGTTCGGGCGCAGGACCCCCTGGATCGTGCTGGGCGCTTTGATTGGGGGCGGCGCGCTGATGCTCGTGCCATATGCACCGGGAATGATCTCAATCACAGGGATATGGCTCGTGGCATCGATCGCTCTGAATTCGATGCAGACACCGATCACAACAGTGATTGCCGAACGCCTGCCCGCGAGCGAGAGGGGTGTGGCTGCGGGTGTGGTGGGAGCGGCGATGACCGGAGGGGTCTCGGCTGGAACCATCTTCGGCGGCTTGCTCGCACACAACTTGCGGTTGGCCTATGGCGTGCTCGGCCTTGCCATCATGGCGGCCTGCGTCGCTTTCGTCTTTCTGAACCCCGAGCCCAGGACGCCACTGGAACGAGCACCGCCGTTTCGTTTAGGTGCGTTCGTACGCAGCTTCTGGGTCGATCCCCGGAAGCACCCCGACTTTGCCTGGGCCTTCCTCGGCCGATTCACCATCTACATGGGATATCAGGCGGTCGGCACCTATCTCCTTTACATTCTCGAAGACCACATTGGCCTCACGCAGATAGAGGCCAACAGCATGATCGCGCGACTGGCCTCGATCACCTTCGTGGCGCTCCTGATCGCCTCGATCGGCTCCGGCTGGCTGTCAGATCGGATGGGGCGCCGCAAACCGTTGGTGTTGGGTGCGGCCTTGTTCATGGCAGCTGCCGTGTTCGCGCCGGTGATCGCACCGTCGATCCCCGGGATGATCGCTTATGCCGTGCTCATCGGGATCGGCTACGGCGCCTTCATGTCCGTCGACCTCGCGTTGATGACACAGGTATTGCCGGAAAGGCCCGGCGGCAGCGAGTCCACCGGCAAGGATCTCGGTATTCTCGCGACAGCAATCAACGTCCCCCAGATCCTCAGTCCCGTCCTGGCGGCCGCGTTGCTGAGCGCGACCGGAAACAATTATTCCGCCTTGTTTCTCGCCGCGGGCGCTTGCGTCTTTGTTGGCTCGTTCCTGGTACTTCCGATAAGGTCCGTTGCATGAGCCGGGTACTTCGGTGCCCGGGTCTGCTGCTCGGATTTCCCAAGCCGGTGAACAGTGCCCATGCGCAAAGCGATTTCCAAACCCAAGACGCCGCTGCCCAAGATACGCCCCCCTGCCGAGGTGGACAGCGAGTCCAATCTGGCCGATACGGCGTATCAGGCAATTTTGCAGGGGTTGTTCGACCGAACCATTCCCCCCGGCAGCGAATACTCTCAGGCGGAGCTCATGCGGCTGCTCGGCATTACGGCCCAGCCATTGCGCGACGCTCTGCGGACCCTCCAAAACGAGGGGCTGGTCACCATCCGCGCGCACTCCTGCATCCAGTTCATACGCGCAGATCTGGAGCTCTCCCGGTCTACTTACCAGTTTCGGACCCTGATCGAGCGCGCCGGCGCGCGGGCCCTGGCCGAAATGGGAGACGCAGCCCAGATCGAGAGCCTCCTGAACGATCACCTGGCGTTCCTGGAGCGGCTGGAGCACGGCGTTTTTGGTCCGAAAGAAAAAACGACGCTGAATGCCCTGGAAAATCGGCTTCACGGCGCCTTGACGTTCTATCTGCGCAATCCGCTCATCGAAACCACCGCGCGACGCCTCAAGAATTATCTGACCTTGGTCAGGCTCGATTGGCTCACAACGAAGCCACTGGCGATACGTACGCTGCGCGAGCACGTCGAGATTCTCAAGGCGTGCGCTACGCGGGATGCGGACGCTGCGGAAGCCGCACTGGCAAATCACTTCCAACAGGCGCTGCAACGACTACTTGGTTTCGTCTGAGACCGTGGGCTAGCAGACACTCCTCAACCCGCGGAGACCGCTGATGACCGCGCGAACGATTTGCGGCCTGACATTGGCCCTGCTCATTTCGAAGGCGAGCTTCTCACAACAGCTCCCCCCTTTACCCTCCATACCGGAAAGTACCCCGCAGCAGCAGCCGGGGTCGTACCGACCTATCCCGACCTTCACCATCCCCAAGCGTCCCGCACCTGTCCCCGTCGTCATTTATGTCGCCGTCAACGGCTCCGACAAAGGCGACGGCTCCCAGTCGAGACCCTTCGCCACGCTGACGCGAGCGCAGGCGGCAGTGCGGAGTATGAATGCTACCCAGAGCGTCACTGTTCAGTTAGGAGATGGCACCTACCGGCTCGCAAAGCCCCTGCGCTTCACCACCAACGACGGTGGACGCAATGGCTATATCGTCACATGGGAAGCAGCCCCTAACACGCACCCTGTCATTTCAGGAGGCCGCCCGATCCCGGCCGGCACCTGGCAGCTTGCGGACGCGAACCGCAATGTTTGGGTGGCCAGCATCCCGCGCGGTGCCGATCCGCGTCAGCTTTGGGTAAACAGTCGATTGGCCGAGCGCGCTCAGGTAGAAACGCCTCGCCGCGCATTCGCCTTCCACGAGTGGGGTATCGAGATCGTCGACCGGAGTTGGCTTTTCCTGGCGGACCTGCCTGACCAACCCCGCCTCGAATTCGAAAACACCGCCTGGTTCACGCATCGCCACGCCGTCGTGGATCACATTGCGGGCAACCGAATAGTCATGAAGCAGCCAGGCTGGCGCAACAACCTCATCGGCTACGACACCTTCGCGCGTCCCGTCTCCGGCGAAAACGCTCGCATGTTCATCGTGAACTCACTCGCCTTCCTGCGCACCGGCGGCCAATGGTTCGCCGATCCGGCGGCGGGCCGGCTTTATTACAAGCCGCGTGAGGCAGAAGACATGCAGACCAGCGAAGTGGTCGTCCCGGAGTTGCCATTACTCGTGAGCATTGCCGGCGACTATGACCATCCGGTGACCGATCTGCAGTTGCGCGGCTTGAGCTTTCAACACACGAGTTGGCTCGTCCCTTCCGGTGCCGGCGGATATCCGAGTCAGCAAAGTGGCGCATTTCTCGCCGGCGAGGTCGCGGGGTTTCCTCGCGATGCGATCCGCGACTGCAGCTGGGGTTGTTGGGCTTTCGAAGCCACGCGCAATCGCTGGCACCAGCAGCCCGCCGCCGTGCAGGTTGCCGCGGCGAGCCGAGTAGTTTTTGACCACGACGAATTCGCCCACCTGGGACAGGTAGCCCTCGGAATCGGCAATAACGCAGAGGCGAACTCGAGCGGCATCGGGCTGGGAGCAACGAGTATCGAAATCACTCGCAGTCGGTTCAGCGACCTGGCCGGCGGCGCGATCATGGTTGGAGGTGTAACACCGGAGGCCCACCATCCGCCCCGCCCCCAGATGGGCGTTCGCGACATCCTCATTCGTAACAACATCATCGAAAATGTGTCGCAGAATTATCGCGAGCAGGCGGCTGTGTTGGTGACCTACGCAACGGCCGCGGTGATCATGAATAACGACATCTCCGCCGCCTCCTATGACGGCATCGATATCGGCTGGGGCTGGGGCACGAACGATCCGGGCGGCACCGCCGCCTATCGCACGACGGACCGAGGATATTACGATCAAACCGGCAATCTAACCTACGAGACGCCAACCATCCTGCGTGACAGCGTAGTGGTTGCCAACCGTGTGCACGATGTCAAACGCTGGTTCCCCGATGGCGGCGCGATCTATCACCTGTCAGCCGATCCCGGAGCCCTGATCGCCGAAAATTACGTCTATGACGTGCCCGGCGGGATTGCT
>Ga0181534_10000992_pt1 | contig 19186 bp, 14 predicted proteins | sample PEATcosm2014_Bin_37_FD_119758 | JGI IMG/M metagenome (GOLD analysis project Ga0181534, IMG submission 119758) | Peatland microbial communities from MTU Mesocosm Facility, Houghton, MI, USA - PEATcosm2014_Bin17_10_metaG | ecosystem: Environmental > Terrestrial > Soil > Wetlands > Peat | place... | reverse complement strand
GCGAGCGATTACTCCACGCGCCACCATCGTCTTACCGAGACCGACCTCGTCAGCAACTAAGAAGTGCTTTGTAGGATTCTGCGAACCGTACAAGCGGTCGAAAACGTAATCGACCGTGCGCCGCTGAAAGACCTTTAATGATGTGAGTGCGGGTGCCGCTACAAAGCGCTCAGTCGCCATCGGCGACCCCCTCATTCTTGAGAGCTGTGCGGAATGATTCCCACAGGATACGGAAATCTTCTGGGATCGGGTTCTTCCCGCTCCCATCGTCGGATTCAAGGCGCCCGACCAGTCGTTCGATGGACTGAAGACGCTCCCCACCACGGCAAAAAGCCCGCACCATCTCTTCGAGGAGAGGAGCATCATCGACCGGCGCTCCCCATTTGCCATGACCAGTTGTGTTTCGGGCGGCGACGGCGGCCCCAAAGGGATCGCCTACCTCAGACAGCAGTAGGTGGAGATAGCGAAAGAACGCATCGTGACTTCCGATCACCCATCGGAGAATAGCTGCATGTCGCTCCTTGGGCAGGCCTTCGATGACAAGGCCGATGCTGAACAGCGCGGACGCCTTCTCTGTCACATCGCTCAGGCGGCAGCCGAGAAAACGCGTCAGGTCGATGATGGGCATTGCGCCGAGATCGACGGGCGTTCCTTGGCGCACGGCGTCGAGAATATCACGACTGTGGTCTTCCCCGCGTGTAATTGGCCAGACGGCGAGAGCGCCTACGCCAACAAGGGGAAGCTCTTTCACTGGTTCTAGCCAGACGCGCCAAAGCGCATCAGATGCTTGATCCGCCTCGATTCGTTCGCATCGAAGCCGTAAGCTATCTCGGCAGAGAGACCGGCGGGCCTCTCTTAGACATGCTTCCGCAGCACCCGTCTCTGGATCAACTGGTGCGATTTCTCCAGAGACAAATGGACGAGTCAATCGCCCAAAACCATCCGACCCCATTATCTCGCTTACGCTACCTACATCAGAACGCTTTCCACTCAGAGTGGCGAACAATTCAACGTTAGCTCCCGACAGCAGCGCTGGCCTTGTAGCGTTTCCAGAACCAATGGTAATGATCGTTTTCCAGCCGACCTCCGAGATAAATGCTTTCGCATGCAAGCCTTGAAGGGCTTCGGCAGGCACTTCCTCCCCATCTTCGTTCGTCGCCATCTCGTCAAGCACTGCGACGCATTCAAAGCGGTCGAGGATTTCTTGCGATATGACGGCAAGTTGATCCGATCGTCCGATGATGACTGGTCTTTCTGCGGCCGGCAATTCAGCAAGCATGCCCAGCGCAGAATCATCGCAGAAAGGTGAGATTACGCCGAGCTTTGCACAGGGAGCAGGTCTCCAGGCTTTGCCTCCAAGACCGTTGACCGCGAAGGTAACCGATTCGAACGGATATAGCACTTCCCAATCTGCGAAACGCAGGTTTTCTGCGATCTGAAGAGTCATCTCTCGGGCGCCGTCGGAAATCCCTGCGTTCGCCAGATTGGGAAGAGCTTTAACGAAGTCAACAAGCGGTCGATTAGCGCTTCTAGGGCGACTGCCGATCACACCATCCAGGCATAATGAGATGTCCCAAGAGCGGTCTCGGGTGAGATTACGCGACATTACAAGGAGACGCAGTCGAACTGGATCCTCCGCTTTTAGGGGGTTGAATCGCAATGCCCACATCTTTGGATGGAACGCCCCTTTGCCTGGCGCGCCCACTTCGACAATCATCTTTTCGAGCAAACTGCACAGGCGCGACTGAGCTTGGCTTTGCCCCAGGATGTGGTCGGCATCGGTGAAGATAACAAGGCGATCGGCAATTCTTTCAGCTCCTTCAAGCAGTGCTAAGGGTTGCAAGAGGATTTCATCCCGGTTCTCAGCAGCAAAGAGAGCGAGGCTTACCGGAACCGTGAGCGCCGTCTCGAAGTCGAAAGAAAAGGTTGTAGCTACGGCTGCGTCGAACGCGTATCCAGCGGGAGGCTGGAGGCTGTCACCATAGAGCACTCGGTTCTCTGGATCGAGAGATCGTTTAGATGGCATGTGTGATATCCGTTAAGTGAGCTTTGGCTTGCGGCCAGCGGAATGAAAGACGATCTATACCCGATGCGCCGCGCCAGCTATTCCGAACCCCAAGGTTGAGGAATCTCGACTGGCCTGTCTTCAACCGGCATTCGCGATCCCGGATTAACTGCCGAGCTGCTGGGGAATTGGAAGCGCCCGCGGCATTCTCGCGTACGATATGGAGCCATTCAGTGACAAAGCGCTTCGCAGCTGGTTGGACGCGATGATTTGGATGCTCAATGGACAGCCAAAAGTCGTCAAGAGACCACCCACGAACCGCTGCTTGATCGATTTCAATGCTCCACGTCTGCAACAGCTTTTGGTAATCTGCAATCCAACCGTCGCGCTCACGGAGTTCGCTGAGCTGAAGGTTATAAATGAGCGCGGCACCGTTCATCACGCTTGAGAATATCTCACCGTGTCTGACGAGTTGGCGAGCAGTATCGGGGAATTCAGCCAGATTCGGATGCTCCCAAATATATCGGCAGTCTGCATCGAATCCTTTTCGCGCGAGGATCGTAAGCAAGGCTTGCGGGTGCTCAGCCACCAATCGGTCGATGATGAATTGCGCTTCATCGGTTGTGAGATCGAAGGTCGCGGTATTGAGCAGCCCCGGAGGTACAGTTGGAAGCGCCGGATGCCAGAACTGACTCGCATAGTTTTCAGAGCCTTCATCTTCGCCATCGTGTTTATTCGGCTGGCGGCGGTGAAGATTTCCGATGGAGGAAAAATAGCTATCCGAGGAACCTAGAAAACGGCGAATGCCCCATGAACCAAGACCTGCCCAGTAAACCGCGCTCGGAAGCCTCCGGAGCCGAGGTCCGGCATCGCGACCGATCACTCCAAGTGTCTCGCCCCCAGCCTGCAACGCGCCAGCAAGCCTGATTTCAAGGCTGCGAGCCTCAGCCATCAGTTGGCTCGGTAGAGCAACGCGACGATCGAGCAACTGGAATATCCAGGGAATGAAAAGCATATAGCGCAATCGCGTTTGAATTGTGCTGGTTCCAGGGAACAGATGGTCGGCGATTGAGTCACGGATTGCACCTAATCCCAACTCGTCGCGGCTTTCTCGCTCCTGGAACAGAGACATGATTCGCTGTGTGCGCTGTCGTTCAGCCTCGTCGAAATCAATCCAAGCTAGAGATGACATACTTACCCCGTTTTGGCACTAGCATTTTTCCGAACGCGCCCAGCTACGACTAAAGCCCTGGCCGGCTCCGCAGTGCCGGAGTTCACGAACCCGCGAAGTAGTTCTCAATCTCTGGCTCACAGGAGCAATGCTACGCATTGAATGCCTTCGCAACAGAACAGCTCACCATGGAGCGGAGAGTCTATCCACTATGTCCCGCCGAGATAGTACCCGCGAGCACAGCTCCCAGCGGTCCTTATCGGGATCAATGGTTTCCTGATACCGCAACTCAAAAACGTCTCGCGCGCGGTCGCGCAGATGGATGTACTCATCCATCATCTTGTCCAGCTGCTCGGCGCTCTCGATCCAATCGTCTTCAATGGTGTCCGGTAGGCCGCCGAAGATGTCATAGCGGTCCCGCATTCGACGCGAGAGGACTTGGTAGACCGTCTCATCCTGAGTCTCGTGATAGACCAGGTTGAGCATATCCACCGTGCGCCGCGCTTGTCCAAGACGTTTGATTCTTCCCAACCTCTGCTCAAGCCGAGCGGGGTTCCAAGGCAGGTCCACGTTTATCAGGGTGCCAAGCGTCTGCAAGTTCAAGCCCTCACAGGCCGCGTCAGTGGCGACGAGCAAGCGAATCTCCCTGTTTTTTACAGCCTTTTTGATTTCTTCTCTCTCAACAGATGCGAAGTCTTTGCCCCTGAACAACCCACTCTTACCCGCACCCGCGTAGACCCCTACAGGTTCTCCTGGCAGCGCTATCGCCAACTCCGCACCCAACGAGTAGGATGTGTCGTAGTATTGGCTGAAAACGATGCAGCCATGTTCCAGCCAGGTCTTGCCTTCAGTCCGATTCTCCGTCAGAAAATACCGGACAGCACCAACCTTCGGGTCACGAGCTTCGGGACGCGAGAGCTCCTCAGCTATAGTCCGAAGATGCCCCGCTTCCTCAGATGTCAATCCGCTTAGCGCGTCTTGCACTTCCTGTGATTGATCTTCGTCCTCGAACATTTCTCGACGCAGCATTTTCAAGGCGGTACTTCGACCAGATGCAAAGCTGGAGCATATCCGTTGCAGAAGCATGGTCTTCATGAAGCCAGCTGCTTTGGTGCGCTTTTGCAGTGCTGCGGTAAACGCCTCGGCTGCTTTATAGGCGAGATCAAATGGAAGGTTTGTCAACAGCCCAAGGCCACTGAATTCAACTCCGGAATATGTGCCGGGAGGAGCGTCTTGGTTAGGGTGTATCTCCACACCAATTCGTTCCAAAAGGCCTGCATCTTCCAGCGTCTGGCGCCGGCGCAAAACTGTATGGCGAACAAACGGGTTATGCTCGCGAAGGAAACCTGGCTGAAGGGTTTGTCCCAGCGCCTGCTTCTCCAGAAACCCAAGTGAACCGAAGCCGCGATCAGTAAAGAAGGTTCGATCAGGCAGTCCCAACTGTAGCCGCAACATTGCAAACAGCGCATCTTCGCTTGCAGGGGGAACAGGATTACGAAGCCACTCCCAGGCGTCGCGCTCATCAGCAGGAGTCTCCTCTCCCTTCACGATGGGAAGCGACTTTGCACAGTCGGGCCAGCGACCAAAGAATTGACGTCCAAGAACGAAGTCCACACCGGAGTTCAGAATGCTCATCAAGTCCCATAATTCATGAACTTCAGTTTGAATTGGGGTTGCCGTGCCAAGAAGAAGGTTCTTGGTACGGTGCCCGATTTTCAACATGAAGTCAAGCAGGTTGTTGGGCTCTTCTTTTTTCGCCCCTAGACCGCCGCGCCGGCGAGCCTTGTGCGCCTCGTCCAACACTACCGTTCCATACTTGCGTTCGAGCAGATACCTGCGTTCCTCTGAGTCGTGGAAGATCAATCCGGTGGAAACGATTGCAATGCGGAAGGGGCAGCGCGCTATGTCTTCCGGACCGCGCGTCTTAATGGCGTGACCCTTGGGATCAGTCCAAATCTTCTTCGTCGATGACCAGACCGCGCTCGGGATGCCAAGCTTGTCGACCAGTTCCACCTGCCATTGCTCGGTCAAAGTCGAAGGACAGAGGATGAGCACCGGGCCGTCGTCCAGCAAGGCAGAGATCATTGCACTGGCTGCCAGCGAAAGCGTCTTGCCGACGCCAACCTCATCGGCGAGCAACATACGTGCCTGTCCGTAGGTTTCGCGGTGCTGAAGGAACATTGTCACGAAGGAGCGCTGCCACGACTGAAGTTGTTCCCCACCGCGATAGATAGGACTCTCGGCCAGCGCCGCGCCTGGCAGTTCCTCAGGCGTCGTTTCCTCGAAGCGAATCTCAACGCGGTCAGCAACGCGCTTGATCTCTTCAACGATGGCATCGGGGAGCGGGTAGGCGTCTTTCCAGAGTGCGTCGAACTCCTCCTCGACCCACTCAACGCCTTCCGGAGAGGGATCTTCCCACAATATCTCGTAGTTATGCGCGAAGGCGCTCTTGGTCTCGTTGATCGATCCAAGAAAGCAGGTTTTTGATCCGTCGGCGGCCTCGATGACTCCGGCCTTGCCATGGACGAAGACGCGATCTTTGGGGACGACGCGAATCTCAACTCGCCCGCTGGTCAGCAGTTCGTGGAGGCGGCGATAGCGGTCGCGATGCAGCAGGGCCTCGACTTCCGAAGGAGCCTCGTTCCACCGCTCCTTCAGAGCGGTCTCGCGGGCGTGCTTCGAGACGGCCACATCCGCGGCATCAAGTTCGCTGTTGCAGACAATCTGAACTTTGGGAATCGCCGAGATTTCCTCGCCAACCAACTCGAAGATCGAGCTACGGAAGTAGCCGGCGATTCGCTTGTAGCTTTTGGCTTCCTTGAGCCGCACGCTCAGGAACGCGTGGTCGAGGCGCTGACGGCGGGACGAAAAACGATTGATGATGTCGCTCATGCCGGTTTAACCTCATCCCAGTCGCTGGTTCCTTATCAGTTCATAAAGAACTCTGGCGTTGCTGGCCTCTTCTGGGCGGCGACTGTCGAGCCGCTTGGCGAGATACTCGGCCAGTTCCGCCGCCATTTCGCGCTGGGTCATGTCGCCGTAGTAGTTGGGAACATTGAGCGTCAAGTGGGCGAGCACCTCTGTGCCATCCACGTTCTTCGCAAGTTCCATCACAGCGTAGAGCACTGCGCGCAGAACGGAATCGTGCAACTCCGATCCCTCGCCCATCTCCGCACGGCCGAACTCAACTGCGCTCTTGAGCTGCGCTTCATTGGCTTTGTCGCTGGCAAGCAACGCCCTGAAATCACGCACCTTAAATGCCTTGGCAAAGTTCTGATAGTTGTCCAGCGTCTTTGCGCCCCTGGCTTCCATATCAAGCATCTTGAGATAGAAGCGTTCCGCACCGCTGAGCTTGTTCCAGGATGCGCTGGCAACGCCTTGCGGCACGAGGCACTGGTTGGCAGTGTCCACTGCAAAGGCTATGAGGCCGTCTACAAAGGTGGTCTCACCCTTCACGCGCGGGCGGCTTGCCTCGGCGGTCATATCGCGGCCATCGATCACTGCGTAGCGCGTGAGTACACGCAGGGCCGCTGCATAACCTGCCATTTGAATATCGGCATCCTCGAAGACGTTTTCGTCGCGATAGAGTCCCTTTGCGCCTTGATTGAGGCCGGCCAACGCCTGAACCTGCGCTTCCACCTCTTCCTGAATCTCCCAGGCAAGGTCATCGCGCGTGGTCTTGAGTGTCCCTTGACGCTTACGCAAAACAAGCAGGACGGTCCCCTTGACATAACTGCCCTCGCGCAACGCGCTTTCGGTTTCGGTGACCACGTACCATGCCGCAGTCACATGCAAGCCTGATGCCCAGACGATGTTGGCCATGTCAGCCCAGATCGAACCCGACTGATGGGTAAACATGATGACCTGCATTCCGTTATCCGGCATACACTCGGTCATTCGCTTGTAGGCCGATACCATGCTTCGCCGGAAGTTCTCTTCTTCTCCTTTGATGGCAAGTGCGCGACGGCTATCCCAAACCCACTGAGAGAATTCCGAGGGCGGGTTCTTGCGCAACCAAGCGATGAAGAAATCGAGAATCTCTTCATACTTGACCGCGTCTCCGTAGGGCGGATCCGTTATAAACATGTCGCTTATACGGTCGGTCTCGTTCGCGGGTGTACAGCAAACCGTCGTATTGGTGGTCACTTGAATTGAGGGCAGCTCTGTTCTCAATAGTTGGAGCAGCGGAAGAGTAGCGCGGCATCCATAGTTGTAGAAAGTGTTCAGTGCCTGGTTGTAAAACACATTGCTGGGATTGTCACTTGCGCCCCCGGTCCTTTTTCCTTCGCCTTGCCCACTTTCACCAGCGCCTGAGGTGGTCCAGCGACACAATTTGCTTGTGTAATCCAGAATTCTAGAGAACATCAGAAGAGTTCCGGGATCGTCGGAGAACTTTCTCAGCAAACCTACTGTCAGCAAGTGGCGCGCCGGGAATAGATGATGCCAGTGCGTCCAACCGCGCGTTCGAATAGGTTCATCCGTCTTCGCGCCCGCCTCGATTCGCATATCTGGTATCCAGCCGTTGTTCTGCCATTCGACAAAGTGCTCCCCTACAAAATCCTCCACAAGACGCTCACGCTGAAGATCATCTTCATTCACAGTGCGAAACTCATAGTCAAACTTCTTGCCTTTAGATTTGGGCCGCATCCAGTGGACGGCATAAAGTCGCTCTTGAAAAATATCAGTTGGCCGCGGTTTGAATTCGCCTTTCTCCCAGGGTCTAAGACGGTTGCCATTCGTTCCGTCTTCCTTCCGGTAGTCGCCGCGTATCGTTGAAATCTTTGTACGATACTCGGTCCCGCCAACCGTGTGGATTAGGTAGGGATCTTGGCCGCGACCACCCGAACGCACAGTCCCCTTTGCTGCGGCTACCATCTGTTCCGCAGTTGCGCCTGATCGGATAACGATGTCGTAACGCTTCTGTGATTCATCTGGAATAAGTTCGGCAATCGCACGCTTTCCAAGACTGACGATTAGAGACGGAAGCAACGGTACTGTCCAGCCGGTTTGTGGGCATCTTGCTTCCAAGCAATAGAGGTAAGCTTTTCCTCTCCAACCCCTACCATCCGTTTCGATGCCAAGTTGCTCAATCTCAGCCTCCACTCTTGCAGCAACTTCCATTTGCTTTTCAGCAAGTGCGGTTCTGCTTTCCTTTCCACCGCCAACCAAATTCAGCGACCCCCAAGTGAGCATACACGCGACTGGATTTATATCCGCAGAATAGACGTCGCAGCCGAGACGCGCAGCCTCGAACGGGATTTGACCTGATCCGCTGAATGTATCAGCCACACGCGGCCGGTGGCCGTAGCGCATGATGCCGAGCTGCTCAACAAGTGAGGGGAAGGAACTAGCGCTTGTCCCGAGATGTGAATTGACCTCTCCCCAAATGTGGTTGTGGACGGAATCCATGACTTCCTCAGGGCGTTGGGCCAGATCTACACGGGTTCGATATGGGACATTGGGTAAGAGCCGAGCTTCCAGCTGACACCGCTCCAAGTCGCTGATGTCCGGACGCCATGCGATCTTCACCGCGTTGTAGCTTGGATTTGACCAATCTACAGGCGCAGAGACAGGCAGCACCCCCGTCGGCTCCATGGTGAAGTAGTCCGAAATATAACTGATGCAGAGTGTCGCGAGAATCTCCTTCGGCTTGGGTCGACGCTTCCAACGCACAGCAAAGGATTCCTTGTCCATAGCCATCAGCTTCTCAAATATCTCAAGATCGCGAGATGGATTGTCTGTGGCAGGCAATAGGCACCCGAGAATACAGGCCTTGCTAAGAATGAGTGGCTTGCGTCCTTTCCAATATGCCCCCAACTGTGTGAGTGTTTGTCCTGCACCGGCCTTGCGCTCTTTGAAGACCTCAGCTGAAAGCTTCTGGACAGGTAGGAGCCGCTCGATGAGCGCGGGGGCGTCTTTGAGAGAAAAGGGGATGACGCTTTGACTCATTTGGGATCCTCGAAGAGTGGCAGCGGTGCCTCAAAAAGGTCCTGCTCCACGGGCCTGCGACGCTTGCGTCCAGGCGCTGGCTTTTCGCCGTCTGAAAGTGCATGAAAAAGAGCGCGCCGCCAACCACGTTGGGTATCGCTCGGCAAGCCAGCCTCCGCCACGGTCATGGCAAAGAGCCACCAGCGTTCTTCGGGACGCAGCGCGGCCCACTTGTTGCAGATGACGGGGATCAACTCCTCGTTTGCAGTCTCGGCTGCCCAGGCAAGCACACACAACTCCTTACCAAGCAGCCGGTCAACAAGGTTGATTCCGTTGTGCCATCGACCGGTGACAACATTGGCCGCTTTGAGGCGGTCGTTGAACTCGCGGCGGGCAGTGTCCGCAATCCCAGACCAGACATAACGAGCGAGCGCAACCCGCTCTTCCTCGCGTGGGATGCCGCCCTCCAGGCCTCTATAGCCGTAATCCTCAACGATGACGACTGACTCGCTCCGCGAATCTGGAATCTCGACACGAAACAAATGAGCGCCAAAACTGACTGGTGCGCCGAAGTCTACGGTCGCTGTCTTTTCGCTCATTGTTCAACATCTCCTGTGTGCAACTCAATTCCCAACTTTGCGGCAAAGTCCTGAAGATCGTGTCCAGAAGGAAAATGCCCTTTGCGGAAGGTCATATTAACCGGTGTGTCTGGTGGGAACTTCTCCAGCACCTTGGTGAGCAGAGACTCAATGAAACCTGCGTCAACCTGTATATCTCCCACATGCACAGCGATCACCTGGTTGCCCTGGCCGACGTTTAGCATGATGCCCTCGAACGTGGCAGATTTGTCCGCAGCCTGTTTGAGGCCCTCGAAGGTCTTGGCCCGCGAATCAAGTTTGCGGCCGCCGCGCGAAACCAGATGGCCGGGTTTTACCTGATCGATCTCCAGGCCTTTCTTTCCCTTGGCCGGAAAGTGGAAGTCCTTCTTGGTCTCAATCTTGTCGGACTCGGCAAAGGCACGTAACAGTACCTCGCCATCTCCGATCAGGATTGGCCCGTCGTAGGTAGTGCCATCGCGTGGCTCGCGGCCATCGAGTGAGTAACGAATATCGCCCTTGGGGGCGACAAACAATTCCACGCTACGCTTTCCATCCTTCTCGGAAAGCTGGTTCCGCAGGACCAGCTTGTTGGTCCACGTGACCGGATCGCCAGTCTCATATTGACCGGATGGATCGCACACCAGGAAGTTCACACGGCGAGCAGATGTAGTGTAGCTTTGATCCTTGAGCTGCGGACTCGACTCTGAAACCGGCGCGTCCTCTGCGTAATGGATACGCGGCGCGGGGCCGGCATTCTGTGGATTGACGCGAAGACGTACCGCTCCCTTGTCGTCGGGCTCGGACTCGGCTATGACTTGAGCTGACGTCTGCTTCTTCTTCGGACTCTTCGTGACATAGCCATTGCCGAGATCTTCCCAAAGTCCGCGGTTGCACGCGACAGACCTGAGAGTGTCAAGTCCTTTGGGAGGGAGCCAACTCATACCGGCTTGCTCTGAATAACGGTCAGTTACGTCAGCCCAGCGAGCATCGTCCTGGTTCTCTGGCCAGAGCAAATCCTGTGCCTTGTCACGAATAGCATCGAAGTCTTTGGTGACATCGAGGTAGAGCTTCAATGGGTCAGAGGTCAGCGTTCTCTCGATCTGTTCCTCGCCGTTGAAAGGCTTGGCGGCATCGCGCGTCATGTCCAACGCCTTGGAGGCAAGTTGAGCCGGCTTGCCAGCTCGCTGAATCGGGAACAAAACCTTGTCGAAAAGGCTGAGAATAGTGGAATTGAAGTCTTGTTCGTAGGTCTGCTGCTTCCGTTCCAAGTCTTCGCGCTGGGGATGTCCCTTTGGAATGCGGCCATCAGCCTTTTGCGCGGCAAAGAGTTGGCGCGCAGCTTTTTCTACGCTGCCCATCGCCGTCTTTTCTCCGGTGAGGACGCACAAATTGTTCTTCTGGCTCAAGCCGTCGAAAAACTTCTGAACCTCTTCGGGCGGGATCTTCGAATCAGGGCTGACAACAAGGAGCATACGTCCCCTGCGCACACGATCAGCTACATCTTCCAACTTTGGCAGCGGGAGCACATCTTCATAGCAGGTCTTGCGCGATGCCTTGAACATTTCACGCAGGCGGTGCCGGATCAGGTCGTCAACCTGGTTCTGTGGCGCATCGTGGGCAAGGCTTTGCAGGAGCTTTGTGAGGTTCTCCTGCCGATCGAAGTAGTAACGACCTTCGGGAGTGTGATGCACATACCATGCAGCCTTCTCCAACTCCTCAAAGGCAGCCAGGAAATCCGATGGCTCGCGCAGTGGCGAGACAAGGCATTCAACCATTTCCTCGCGAGTGAGGCCCTTCACTGCATTGACTGCTGTAGAAAGGCTGGCAGTGAGCAGCAACGCGCCGATCTGAGTTGCTGCCTCTTTCCCGGTTTGCAGGTCGATGATCTGAGCGTGTGCAGATTGTTGGGCGTCCCAAAGATCCTTCGCAATCACGTCGCGCATACCGGAAATCTCAGTGAGCTTGTCGCGCACTTCTGCGATGCTGAGATCGAAGTGTTGCGCTCCAATCAGAAACACATCGTTTGCTTGGCGATCCCAGACCGACCGGAGCAATCGAGAAACCAGTTCGATCAGTCCGCGCGTTTGCTTGAACTGCTCGTTTTCCTTGAACAACGCAATGACGTTCTTGAGCCGCGGGTGAAACGGATAGGTTGCGGCGATCTCGTCGGCAATCGCTTCCGCGCCGCGATCAGCGGTCTTAGATTTGGCGGCCTCTTCCAGCTTCCGGCCAAAGATCTCCGCAATATCACCAATCTCGGCTTTGTCGGGAAGTGACTTGAAAAGGCGCTTACGGAGGATGTCGTAGACCTCATTGGCTGCGAGGTCAACCGGCGTGATGATGCGTTCCTGGCGTCCCACCTCTGCGCGTGCGTCTTCAAGCGCTTTGTTGATAAGTCGGGCACCTGAATCATAAGCTGCCGCGAGGTCGGAAACAACGACGCACACGTTCTTCTTCTTTCCCGCAGCTGTGAGCAAATTGGCGAAAGCCCGTGTAGCAATATCTGCAACCGTGCCGTTCCCAACCTTCTGGGTATCCAGGTAATGGAAGTAGGGTGGCATCTCATCGAGCAAGATCAGAACGGGCTGGTCACCATCGAAAAGGTTAAGCCAGTCCTTCTCGTCCGGGGCCTTCGGGCCGCTCGTCCAGAATGCTCTGAACTGGTCCCCCTTCCCAAGTTGGCTGGCAATCTCGCCCCAGAAGAAATGATCAGGATTGTTACGGCCGTTAAACGCAGCGATTTTAGACGTACCCAAAGCCGCGGCGCCTGGCATCCCAGCACAATACTTCTGGCGCAGCGCTGGGTACTTGGCAAGCAAGCCGAAGCCAACAAGCAGGTGCGTCTTGCCGCCCCCCATTGCCTGTTTAAGGTGAAAGACAGCTTGAGATGAGGTGCCAGCCAGGCGCGCAATGCCCTCAGTGATGAGGTCTTGCATACCTTGCGTGATGAATGTCCTCTCGAAGAACGCTGTTCCGTTGCCCTCATTGTTGATCAGTTCATCAAGTTGCTCGATCTGATCGCCGAGTTTGATGGAAAGCGCATTGTCCTGTAATTGGCAGGCGTCTCGTACTGTCTTCATTGTGGTGTCACTTTCCCCGTAAGGTGCCTATCGTCTCCCGCAGTTTCCAGACCAACCCTGTCCGATTTCGCCAAATCTGGTACCGAGTTCGCCGGACAGAAGAATTTGCTGCTACAGCACAAATCTGGTTAACACTCATTATCGCTTCTTGGACGCAGCCAACAGGTCGGCAACACGCTTCTCTGCGGCATCACGGACCACCCAAGCCAACGACACCTTTTTCTGCTGAGCGATTTCCTCCAGAGTTCTGTAGAGATCGGGTGGGAAGCTGATTGACGCCCGAATTGCTGTCCTTCTTTGAGTCTTCGGGCTCCCTTTCTGCGACGATTTCTCTCTCATGCAGGCCTCTCTCGGTACTGTCACCACTTTACACCACTTTGGTGACATTGCGACGTCGAATCCTCCTCCCCTCTCCCCTAGACTTCGCCCCGACGGTCCATTAAACAGAGATGGTCGCCTTGCCTGACCTAGTTGAGCCTTGGTTTTCCCGAATTTTGACTGGAACTACATCACAGATGAGGGCGTCATGCGGCGGCACCAGAGGTTTCTTGGCACGATCAGAGGAATCGTTAAGTGCCACGGTATCGGTGCAGGTGCGTGGTAGGTTCACGGCCGGACTCCTGCTACTCGGCCAACTGCGCCATCATTCTCCACGTGACATTGGGAGTAAAATCGTTCAATCGAATGGACTTTCTCACCAATCCTCGTCGCGATGCACATACGACGTTCGCCGGGTTTGTCTTCCAGGTGAACGTGACGGCCCTGCGTTGGCAAAATTTGAAACCGTGCCAACATCTTGAGCTTGAAGCCTGCGAAGACATAGATCTGATCCAGAAGGTCGCGAGGACGATCTAGGATTATAAGATGACGGCATTCAGCTTCATTCACGCAGCGGATCTTCATCTCGGCAGCCCTCTGGTGGGCATCTCCGCCAGAGACCCGGAGTTAGCTCCACGCTTGGCTGCAGCCAGTCGCGACGTCTTTGTTGCGCTCGTCGGCCAAGCCATTGCTCTCCGGGTCGACTTTATGATTATCGCTGGCGATGTTTACGATGGCGAGTGGAGGGATACGTCTATCGGTCTCTTCTTCAATCGCCAAGTCTCTCGTCTGATTCGTGAGGGTATCCGCGTTTACACCCTCCGCGGCAACCACGACGCGGCATCTGTCGTTACCAAGAGCGTCAGACTGCCCGATGGGGTTTACGAGTTTTCCTCTCGATCTGCGGATACTGTTCTACTTGAAGATTTGAAGGTTGCTCTTCACGGTCGCAGCTTTCCAGACCGTGCAGTACCAGAGAACTACGCTGTTTCCTATCCTCCGGCTCGGCAGGGTTGGTTCAATATCGGTTTGTTGCACACTTCTTGCGATGGCCGCCCCGGCCACGATCCTTACGCGCCCTGTTCGCTCGACGATCTGGTCAGCAAAGGCTATCAATACTGGGCACTTGGTCATGTTCATGCGTTTGAGCTACTCCATTCTGATCCTCATATCATTTATCCCGGAAATCTTCAGGGGCGAGGCGTTCACGAGTGCGGAGCAAAGGGAGCAGTATTGGTCAAGGTTGATGGAGACGAGGTGTCTGTCGAGCGGATTATCGTGGACCGCGCGCGCTGGTTCGATCTCGCTATCAACTTGCACGGAATGATATCTGGCTCTTCGCTTGGCTTACCTTGACGACTATGCCCACAAGAGCGAGCCGATCCCTTTCATCGGGGACGACATCTTCACTACCTTTGACGAACCCAGCACCCGCGCAGGTCTGCTCGCTCTAGCAGACATTGGTGCCCACCTTCAGCCCATCCTCTTCACCCACCACCGCTTTGTCGTGGATCTCGCGCGACAAGCACTGGGCGACCAAGTGGACATCATCGACCTGTAAGGAGATTGTTGATCCATCGAACATTCTTGTATGCACATGATCATGCAATCCGTAAATGGATACCTCGCTTCACCTGTGCACCGGGGACTTCCTCGAAACGGCCGGCGGCTTCCTTGATCGCGTCGTTGCTTGGTTTGTCGTCGCGGATGTTGGCTGCCAGTTGCTTTGATGTGTCTTCTGGAAGAGCTGCAAGGATGGCTTGCCAGAGACGGCCTGGGATGCGAAGTTCTAGGTCGCGGAATGCGATCGGGACTTGAGCAGCATTCGTGATCTCGACCGAGTCCTGGCTGTTCTTCTGTAGACGCAGCGTGAACTCCTTGCCTTCGATCTTCTTGAGTCCCCGTGTGGCCAGGAAATACAGCACCATATTCTTCGTGCCCACGATCTTCGTATCTGCTGAACGTGCGCGCTTTTGGAAGTGTTCTGCCTGCTGACGGCAGTATTTCAGCCGGCTGTCCATCAACGTGAGAGAACGCCCGATCCGATCCACCTTGTCGCTCTCGGCTTGACAGAACTGCCGGAATCGTTCGAGCAACTCGGGAGAGGCCGTGCCGTTTTCCTCTGCCTCATCCTCGATTTGATCGAGCATCGAGTCGAGTTCGCGGTCGATTTCAAAGAGTGTGTTGCCATCGGTCATTGGAAATCTCCATAGAAATGTGTCTTGTAGGGCGATAATGCAGCTACGCAGCCATGGGCAGGCTGCTGAATTGGGTGCGCGCGGCTTGGTAGGCAAGTGCATCGGCGCGGGATTGGATGGGGTGACCATTGTGTCCCCTGATCCATTGCCAACGAATCGTTCGCGGTGCACTGAGTTCGAAAAGTTCACGCCACAGCTCCTGGTGCTGCAATTCGAAGCCACGGCTGTTGCGCCAGCCATACCGCTGCCACCGAAAGACTAGGAACCGCATTCCGTCGATCAGCAGTTCTGAGTCCGAACGCAACTCGATGCATGCACCGGCTGGAGTCATGCGCAGTGCCTCGACTGCGGCGCGAAGCTCCATTTCAGAGACAGTTGACCACGGAACCGATCCAGCGATCTCCTGCCGCTTTGTCCCGTGGAGCACAATAGCGGCCCAGCCAGCAGGACCTGGGTTGCCGATGGCCGAGCCATCGGTAAAGATGAAGAATTGCTTGTTCATGGGGATACTCCGTAGCGTGTCAATTCCAATGAGCCGAGCATTGGCTACGCCGCTTGCATGGGGACAACGCTGCCGAAGGGCGCATATCGGCTGCCAGTTGATGCCCAGAGCACGGGATAGTCTGGAGCGTCGTCTGGAAACGTCCCGTAGAGGTCGGTCAGAAAGACCAGCATCTGCGGCTGAATTCCATGCCCAGCCAGCCAAGAGAAGCATGGACCGAAGTCTGTGCCCCCGCCACCGACGGGATTGAGGTGAACTTGTTCCCCAGCTTGATAGGTCTCCACTTTGTGTACCTCGGTGTCGAAGTGCAGGACGTGAACGCACTGTGGCCGCTGGCCTTCGAGGATCGAGCAGACCTCAGCTTCAAAGAGGCGTAGCAGTCGGCCATTCACCGAGCCTGAGCAATCGACAGCGATGGCAATCTCCCCGACCCCCTCACGCACAACTCCAGGCAGATAGAGTCCATTCCAGATGTGGCGGCGGTTAGGCCGCATCCAACTTGAATCGGCCGGAATGGTGTCGGACCAGAGCCGGCGCAGCAGTTCGCGCCAGTCCACCGTTGCCTCGGCGGCTCCTTCGAGAATGCGGGCCAGACCCGCGGGAGTCTTGCCAGCTTGCTTCGAGAGCGTGACCGCCTGGTTGACGGCAACACTCCACTCGCGCGCCTGTTCTTCAACACCGGGTGTTTCGTCGTTCGGCAGAGGTGCATCAAGTACCTGGCCGATGCCGCCCTCCGTCTCTGGAACGGTTGGCTCATCGGGGCTGGCTTGCTTTTCTGGCGTTTCGCCCGCGCCAGATCCGGCATCGGCAGCTGAACTGTTCTGGCCGCCGGGTTGTGGCGTTGCTTCTGGTTCGCGCAGGTTGTAGATCTGCTCGGCGCTCATGCCGCGAAAGCGGTGATCGACAAGAACACCATCCGGCAGACTGAGGCCAGCGTCGAGCAGCAGCGGATTGATGGCGTAATCGCAAGCCTCATTCCACCGCCTGAGATCGCGCCCGGAACGCCGCACATGATGCTGGAGCGCGGGGTGCATGACTTCGTGGGCCAACACCCCGGCTAATGTGGCCGAGTTCAGCGTATCGACAAACTCAGGGTTGTAGTAGAGCGATACGCCATCGGTCGCCATGGTTGGAATCGACCGCTGCTCTCGCCCCTTCAAGCGAAACAGGAGCGAGCCAAAGAATGGATGATCGAGCAATAAAGTAGTCCGTGCCTTCTGAATGCGAATGGGTGCTGGTGTCTCGTGTCTCATCCCGCCGCAGACACCTCCATGTATGCAGACATACGAGCGAGAATGTCATCGACCGTGGGAGCGTCCGGTGCCTCCTCCGGCACGCTGGCTTCGCGATCCCGCAAAACGCTGTCGATCTCGGCTACGATCTCTGCTGCATCATTTGCCGTGGCCACGCGCAACAGGTCGTGCTTCTTAAGGTCCTGCGCCGTAAAGCCGCACAGCCGTTGCCTGATCTGATCGGCGAAACGGTTCAGGTCAGCATCTCCATTCACGTTCAGACGAGGCAGCAACTCCACCAGGTCGAAGACATTCGTGACCATCGTCGCGTGGAAGCGCGACTCCGGCTCGTTCAAGCGGTCCACCATGTGCGAAACTACGTCTCTGAGCCGCTTCCACAAATCTTCGGTCCCACGCGTCAAGGACTCGCGAACATTGGCGTCGATCTCGCGGGCCACGCGCGCCTGCTCCTCGGCCGACATCTGCACGCGGAAGTCGTTGCCAGTCGGGATAGGCAAGATCTCCAGTTTCACGCCGAACTTCTTGCGCAGCTTGTCGGCGGCGGGATAGTCTTCCTCTCGAAACAGGCCGTTCAACTCCGGGCGCACCTGCTCGATGTACTGGGGATAAACCTGCAGAAAGCCCTCCACGCCTTGCTCAAAGCAGGCCTCGAACTCGCGCATTCGGGCCGTCAAGTCGAAGTAGAGATTCGACGGCAATAGGCGAAAGCCCTCATCGGACCAAGGCAACGTGATCTTGTAGAAGTACTGGCGCACCTGCCCAGCCAGCGCGCGCAGTTCATCGAGTTTGTCGGCGCCGCGTAGCAACTGCTTGTTGTAGCGGCCCGCGCCTTGGTGCGCTCCGTGCTGGTCGGCCACGTCGCGGCTGATCTTGCGGTCGTGTTTGATAGCCGTCCAAATGCTGATATGGACGGCGGCGAGCATGGCTCGTTCAGTAATCATCGAATGGCCTCCGATTGCACGCCGAAGCGAACAAACTCCGGCGTGTGGGTGATGGCGGTGTCCCGCGCTGCCGCGTCGCGCATAGCCATGACGCGCATTTCGGTTGGCATACGGTCCAGATACTTGAGCCCTCTGGCCACGGAGTTGTCGGTCATGGCCCGGCCCAGCGCAGTGGCAATTGCGATCTGCGCCGAGGTCTCCGCCGGTAGCGGAGCCGTCTCCGGGTTGAGCAGAATCTCATCGATCGACGGCAACTGGCGGAAGAGCCGCAGGAATGCAATCAACTCCGCAGCCGCCGCTGGCCCAACCGTTCCGTCGAGCAATTGCGCCTCGAACTCGCTTGCCCCGGATAGGAAAGTGGTCTTCTGACGGTTCGCAATGCCACGCAGAACATTGGAGGCCATCTCCCAGGATCGGGGAGTGGGCCAGGCATTGGCGTCCGAGGTCGCATCGGCCGTATGCAGCAGGTCAGGCTTGAAGCGTAGAAACGCTATGATCTCCGGCCGCACGCCCGCGCCCACTGCCCATTTGCACCAGTCGTTCAAGTCGGCTTCAAGTTCCAAATGGACGAAACGATTCCGCAGCGGACGCGGCATCGAGAAATGCACACCGCGCTCGGAGGCAGGATTGCCGGCGGCGATGACCACCCAGCCGTCCGGCAACACATACTCGCCGAGTTTGCGGTCGAGCACCAGTTGGTAGCACCCGGCTTGCGTCATCTGCGGAGCCGACGTCAGCTCATCGAGAAACAGAATGCCCTTCCCGGCAGTTGGAAGAAACTTGGGCGGAACCCACTCGGTCTGATCTTCCTTGATTCGCGGTAGCCCGCGCAGATCGACCGGATCGAGTTGTACAGCGCGAACGTCAAGGAACTCAAAGTCTAGATCGTCCGCGACCTGCGCGACGATCTGCGATTTGCCGACGCCGCACGCGCCCCAGATATGTAGCGGCACACATTCGCCGATCAGCGCATGAAGCGCCTCATAAAGCTTGGATGGTTTCATTTGTGTTTACCTCGGTCGGGATACTGGTTCGGACGTGAATAAATGTCGGTTGGCCGTTTATTCGGGAATGCGTTGGTTTGCCGTGCTGGCTGCTTTGGGGCGGAACAGCGTCGGCGATATAAACTGATTTCTGAATGAATTCATCAAGCGTTCAGCAAATCGAGGCGCTTCAGGTCGCGCTCAGGGC
>Ga0181534_10000988_pt1 | contig 19199 bp, 16 predicted proteins | sample PEATcosm2014_Bin_37_FD_119758 | JGI IMG/M metagenome (GOLD analysis project Ga0181534, IMG submission 119758) | Peatland microbial communities from MTU Mesocosm Facility, Houghton, MI, USA - PEATcosm2014_Bin17_10_metaG | ecosystem: Environmental > Terrestrial > Soil > Wetlands > Peat | place... | reverse complement strand
CGGCCTGATCTTCCGTCCGTAAATCCCAAAACGGGATTCCGTCCTTCAGCCCAGGGTTGCGTGGCCCGCGCTACCCTGGGTCAATCGTCCAAAATATTTTCCTTCCGTAACGCGGTTGCATCGCCGTTTCGCGCGCGACAATTCAATTCCTTCAGAATTGATGTCATTTTGTGATCCGTTTCCCGGCGTAGGTGCTTGCGCACGGCCACCATCGCGTCAACGCCGGGCTGAATGATGAAATCCCTTCGGGATTTTTCAGCGCCGTGGGCGCGGCCTATTTGTAGAACCGCCCGCGCAAAAACCACCAGCTCCGTCGGAGCGACATATTCCCCGGTGATGCCGCTCCGATGGAGCTTTGAATTCGTATTGGTCGTGCAACTACAAATATGCCGCCCCGCCGGGGCTGCTGCGCGACTTCAACGAATCCGACAGGGGGAGGTTCCGGTTCGGCTATTCCGGCGTAACTTTTATTCAATTGTTTACCGCGCAATTCCTGCGGCTCGCCCGGCGAGCTGTCTCTTTTTGACCACATCCAAGCTCCCGGGATGGCCGGCCGGCCTGAAAATGGCCGTTTTCATCATTTTTAAGGGTTTTTAGGCATTTCAAATCAGTTTTACACGCGCGCGAATGACCGTGACAACCTCGCGGACGCCGCCGCCAACTTCGCGGACGACCCCGACGAATTCGCGGACGATGCCGACGTGTTAGCGGGCGGTGCCGTCAACCTCGCGGACAACCCCGACGAATTCGCGGACCACCCCGACCCTTTTGCGGACGTCCCCGCCAAGCTTGCGGATGACCCCGCCGACTTCGCGGGCAATGCCGACGAACTTGCGGGCGACGCCGACTGTCTCGCCGATGACAACGTCGGAATTGCGGACGGGGCGGTCACGGTCGCAGGCGGGGCGGATGGCGGCGCGGTGGCTTTTGGCTTTGGCGCAAACGGCGGCAGCGGTTACGATGCGCGCGATGTCTGACCACCGTTTCATGTGCCTCGCCCTCCGGCTCGCCCGGCGCGGCTACGGCGCGACGTCGCCGAATCCGATGGTCGGTGCGGTGCTGGTGAAAGGCGGAAAAATCATCGGGCGCGGCTGGCACCGGCGCGCGGGTTTGCCGCATGCGGAAATCGAAGCGCTCCGCGACGCGCAGAAGCGCGGCCACAATCCGCGTGGCGCGACGCTTTACGTCACGCTCGAGCCTTGCTGCACGCACGGCCGCACTCCACCTTGCACGGACGCCATCATCGCCGCCGGCATCAAACGCGTCGTCATCGGCGCGACGGATCCGAATCCAAAACATGCGGGCAAAGGTTTTAAGATTTTGCAGCGCGCTGGAATCAAGGTTGTTCGCGGAATTTTGGCCGAAGAATGCGCGAAGCTGAATGAGACCTTCAATCACTGGATTGTCCACCGCACACCGTTTGTCACAGTGAAGGCGGCGATGACGCTGGACGGCAAAATCGCCACCGCCCGCGGCGAGTCGAAATGGATCACCGGCGAAATGGCACGCGCGCGCGGGATGAGGTTGCGTCAAGGTTCGGACGCAATTCTCGTCGGCATCAACACGATTCTGGCGGATGACCCGAGCCTCACGGCCAGAAGTCAGAAGTCAGAAGTCAGAAGTCAGAATCAAAATTTGCGGCTGCGCCGGATCATTTTGGATTCGCTGGCGCGGACACCGTTGACCGCAAAAATCGTCAGCGATGAATTTGCGGCGTTGACGACAATTGTTGTCAGCAGGATTGCGCCGAAGAAGCGCGTGGCAGCACTGGCAAAAAAAGTGAATGTCATTATCGCGCCGGCAGCTAATTCAAAATTAAAAATTAGAATTTCAAAACTGGATTTGCACTGGCTGCTGAAAAAGCTCGGTGCGGAAAATGTCACGAGCCTTCTGGTGGAGGGCGGCGGCGAGGTGAACGCGTCGTTCCTGTTCGGCGGTCTCGCGCGGCGCGTGGAGTTTTTCTACGCACCGAAAATTCTGGGCGGACGCGCTTCGCGCAAGGGAGTCGCCGGCGAAGGCGCGAAATCCTTGGGCGAAGTCATCCAGCTTCGGGACATCGAATGGAAGCGGCTCGGCCCGGATTTGTTGTTGACGGCACGGGCAGGCTAAACGTGGCTCGACGGAATCGCGCTCCGCCGTTAAATTCATCTCATGTTCACAGGCATCGTCGCAGAAGCGGGCGTCATCGAGAAAATCACGCCGGCGAAAAAATCCATTGAAATGATCGTGCGCGCGAATGTCTGCGGGCGCGGCGTGAAGGTCGGCGACAGCGTGGCGGTCAACGGGTGTTGCCTGACAGCGGTGAAAGTTTTCACGCGCGGGAAGGCGAAACTGATTCAATTCGACCTGCTGCAAGAAAGCTGGCGGCGGACGAATTTTCAATTCGCCAGGGCCGGCTCGCGCGTGAACCTCGAACGCTCGCTGCGCGCGGACGGCGAGCTGGGCGGGCATTTTGTGACCGGCCATGTGGACGGCCTGGGCAAAATCATCCGCTGGGAACGTGCCGGCAAGGATCACGTTCTCGACATTGCCGCGCCGCCGGATGTGATGCGTTACCTCGTTTTCAAAGGCTCCATTGCCGTGGATGGCATCAGCCTGACGGTCGCCGGCGTGCAAAAGAAAAGTTTCCGCATCTGGATCATCCCGCACACTTACGAAGTCACGGCGCTGCGGGAGCGAAAAGTCGGCGACGCGGTGAATCTGGAGGCCGACTTGCTCGGCAAATACGCGGAAAAATTCCTACTTCGGCGGCGAGCTTGAGGCCGGGACGATGGCGCGAACGCGGCTGGATGGAAGAGAGTTTGTCCGGCCGCTCAAGTCCGTGTAGAAAAAGTTGAATCCCTCCAGTTGCGGCTTGCCGGCCGCAACGATGCGGTGGCCGTCTTTGAGCGTGATGACGTAGCGGCTGGCGCAGCCGGCCAGCAGCGCCGCGCCCACCAACCCCGCCAACAACAATTGTTTCATGATTGTTCTGATCGCGTTTTGTTTCCGGTGGTGCGCGCGAGAGGACTTGAACCTCCAACCCTTTCGGGACCAGATCCTAAGTCTGGCGCGTCTGCCAATTCCGCCACGCGCGCAACCTTTATTTACAGGCAATTATTAGCATTTTTAAACTGCCGCTTGACATTGCTACAGTGTTGCCGTATGAAACGCATGGCAACGCCGGGCAATAAAACTGGTTCAAGTTCAAGCTCACGCCGATACAGATACAACAAGGTTCTGGACAATCGCAAGCATCCAATTCGCGGCCTCTGGCGGCGAAATGGTTCTTTCGTGGCCCGCATTTCCGTCGAAAACGAAGCCGGGCGCAAGGATGTCCGCTGGGTGACGCTCGCCGCCGCGAGTGCCGCCGAAGTGCAAGAGGAATTCCGCAAACTGCTTGTCGAGCGCAGCGAGAACCGTCTGCGTCACATAGGACGCGCCCCCACGTTTGGCGAGTTTTACGAACAGACATATACGAACAGACATATCTACCGATGCTCCAGGCGTCCGGCAAAAAGCCGGGCACGATCATTACTGAAAAGACGCATTACAAACGCTGGCAAAAGGCGCTGGGCCACCAGCGGCTCGACAAAATCCGCCCCAGCCACATTCAGGACGCACTGGACAAACTGCGGGCCGTGCGCTCGCCTCGAACGTGCAACGTGGCACTGGTTTGCCTGCGGCATGTCCTCAAGGCAGCCAAGCGCGATGGCTATTTGAAAACGCTGCCGACGGAGGACATTGCTTGGCAGCGGACGGAACAGAAATCGCGCCGCCTTTTCACCCGCGAAGACGTTGACCTGTTTTGCCAGGCGGCGCTGACCGCCTCGAAGAACGGCGTGGAGTTCACCGATTACGTCCGGCTGTTGGCGCGGTGCGGTGCCCGCGAGCAGGAGACCATCAAGCTCCGCTGGGCTGACGTGGATTTCGAGCACAAGCTGCTCACCATCGGCGCGGACGCGGACACAAAAAACCGGGAAGTCCGGCGCGTGGACTTCAAAGCTGAATTGGAAACCCATCTCAAGGCCATGCTCGCCCGCCGCGCGCCGGATTCAAAATGGCTGTTTCCCAGTCCGCAACGAGGCGACGAAGACAAGGTGTATAGGCATTTGAGCAACGAACACGCGCAGTTGCAGGCGGCACGGATGAACTTTGGCCCGGCGCTTGTGCCGCTGCCACAGTCGGCGACTGCGTGAGGTAAGGAACCGCAGGAATGGAAAAATTGCTTCGTTACGGGAAGCCCAAATACCATTGTTCTCATGCAGGGCAAAACCAACGCCGAACCCGACACTTTACTTCCGTCCATTTGGGACGAATCATTCAATCAAAATATGAGCAAAACCGTCCGCGTTCATGACCCGGCCACTGGGAAGATCAATGTCATCCCGTCCGTCGAACTAGCTCCCGGCATGGTGGAGGCTGATGTGGAGGGTGTCGGCCGCGTTTGGATCAACTCAGCGGAGGTGAAACGCGGGCGTGAATACAAACACCCACCGTTTGATTCAGAGTTGAGAGAGTTTATTGAATGGGAAATCCAAAAGCCCCTGGCCGAGGTGTGGCCAAAAACGCTTGCACAGTGGGAGGACAATTTCAGGCACGATGCCGAGCCTGAGCAGGAAATTGGCCTCTGGTGTCGAATCGCCGAAAGGTTTGCGGAATTTTCTGAGTCCGAGGGGCTGAACCAAGCTCAAAGGCAGGAATGTTTCGCCATCATGTTGCATTGTTCAACCGCTCCACCGGAGCAACTTCTGGAGGTGGTCCCAGTGAAATCCGTGACCCGCGAACAGGCGCAACGCGCCATTGAGACATATCTGAAAGCCGAGGATTGAACGCTCCGGGAAATACGGCGTGCTGCGCCAGTTGGGCAGGGACGGTGCGCTGTCCGTGCCGCGTGCAGCGGCGCAACCGTTCCGCCCTCTATTTCGCTCCGGGGAACCATTCCGTGTGCTGGTCGCCGGTGCGGCCCCAGTAGGTGACGCGCTTGCCGCGCAGGAAGGCGATGTAACCCTGCACCCCGCCCGCCCGGTGGCCAGTCCGGCACGGACCGCGCCGGGTGAACTCGCGATACGGCTGGCCGTGGCGCTGGCTGTCCAGGATGTTCGCGCGCAACGCGGCGGCATCGAACTCCGGGGCGACGGGCGGCCGGCCCTCATAATTGATGGATGTGGCCACCATCCCGCACTCCGCGCTGTAAAACCGTTTGCGCAGCCCGACGTAATCCACGTGATAATATTCCACGCCCGCCGCGAGCAGTTGGCCGACGACCTCGGGGAGGCATGATTCTGGCACCCCCGCTTGCGACGAGCGGTTTTAGTGGGCAGGTCGGCAATTTCGGCAGAAAAACGCCCCGTCCAGCGTCGGGTGATGGCGCGCTTGCCCGGCGTTCATTGGCGGTTCACCATGCCCTAGTGCAACCGTCACCGCAACCGACGCCGCCTCCCCTCCGACAGATCGCCGCACGCACCCGGCGTCAGGCGATGGATTGGAGTCTCGTTCTTGCCAGTCAGGGGATCGAACACACCATTGACCGGGACGAAGCCGCCGGCTGGACGCTTTCCGTTGCGGAAACCGACTACGAAAAAGCCCAAACCCAAATCAACCAATACCGTTTGGAAAACCGACACTGGCGGTGGCGGCAGCCAGTTTTCCAACCGGGCTTGTTCTTCGACTGGAGCAGCCTCGCTTGGGTTTGGCTGAACATTTTCTTCTATTGGTGGAGCGAAGCCCGCGCCGATCTGCGGTTGACGGGCATGATGGATGGAGCGGCGCTGGCGCACGGCGAATGGTGGCGCCTGTTCACCGCCATGTGGTTGCACGCCGACCTCGCGCATCTAGCGATGAACCTGGTGTTCGGGTTTCTGTTTATGGGACTGGTCATGGGCCGTTATGGGCCGGGGGTGGGCTTGCTCGCCGCCTATCTTGCAGGGGTGGGAGGCAATCTCGCTGCATGGCTGGTTTACGGTGACAACCATCGCGGCCTTGGGGCATCGGGCATGGTGATGGGAGCGCTGGGTTTGCTCGCCGTCCAATCGGTGGGACTACTGAAACGGCGAAATACCAACACGTTCCGGCTCCTTGCCAGCGGTATTTTCGCCGGTGTGCTTATGTTCGTTTTTTTGGGCGTGAGTCCGGAGGCGGATGTGGTCGCCCACCTTGGCGGATTCATCACCGGCCTGCTGCTTGGTTCACTTTTGGCTCTCGCACCCCGTCTTGCCCACCGGCCACGGGTCAATCTCGCCGCCGGAGTTTTGTTCGCAGCCCTTGTCATCCTGCCGTGGTGGAGCCTCAATACACCAGCACCAGCACCGCCGCGTCCTGTGACGACTTCACCACTTCCTTAACTTCTCATCCCCCCGTGTGGGGTGCTTTGAGTTTGGCCGAAACGTCCGGCAACGCCCCGCTTGCCGCCAGCGCCACCAATGCATCCATCCGCCCTCCTCACGCGACAAGCCGCAGTATGCCAAAGCTGCTGGAAACGGTTGCTATTACTGGGCCGAGGTTTGCGATTTTGGCAACAACCGTGAAATAATGACCAGCAGCACCACGACGACCACTGCCAGAATTCCCCAAAACACGATGCCGCCCTTTCCGGGCACTTCATTTTCGTGCCACGAGGATTTCTTGAGTTGTTGCTCGTCGGAAAGTGACGCGCTGTATTTGTCTGCCGCCAACAACTGTGCGGCAACCAGGCTCAAGTCATAGTTCGGTGAAGATACTCGCGGATTTCCGTAGTAAAGAAAGAGTTCATCGTCCGGTTTCGCCTTGAACAGCAAACGTGTGGCCGGATAAAACGCCGTGAAATTTTCCAGAGCAATGGGTGGATTATCGCCGTTTTCCGTTTCGAGAAATAATGTGTCTCCTTGCGGGGCGCTGTCCAGCGTCAGGGTAAATTCCTTTGATTTGCGATCAGGCGTCTGCATCCATGACGCTTCGCCAATTGGGCGTTGGAACTTCGTGCCGCGTTCGTCTGTAACTTCCTCGTAGAGCGACATTTCACGTTCAAACAAGGGGGTTGTTGCAACACAAACCAGTCGTGTGAGCGGGAGGCCAGCGCGAGGCAATTGGATGACCCAGCGGCTCAATTTTGGATTCCTGGTGTCGTTCGTCACAGTGACAGCAGGTGCAAGCGAGCGACTGATGGATGTGCGTTCAATGATGTAAGGCACTTGGTTGCTCTCAACCAGCAAGCGTAAATCTACGAAGTTCGGCTGCGCGTGTGCCAGCACTTCAAGATCAAGTTCCACTTGTTGCACGCCGTCGCCAGAAAATTTCACGGACTTGCGGTATTTCCATTCCGAGACGTTGAGCGCCGCACCGGTCAGTTCGATTTCGGGCAATACTTCCGGCGCACGAAAATTGGGATTTTTCGACGGCGGCGGAACAATGATCGGCAGGGTTGCGATAGATTTCAGGTTCATGTTCAAATCGGCCAAGTCGTAATGCGGCGCATTACAATGACTGTTTCCGGTCAGCAAATGAAAAGTTCCCGGCTGGTGTGCGAGAAAAACGAGATAAGCTGGACGGCGCTCGACATGCACGGCTGAAATTGGCAGCGGCGGGCTGTCTCCATTTTTGATGAATAGCAACAATTCGCGCGAGCGAATCTGATTTTCAAACGGCACGGAAAGATTTTCAGAAGAGGTCTGGCCTTCAACGGCCACACGATAGATCACACCCTGCCCGATGGTTTGTTCGTGGATGGAATCTTCTGAAACATGTGGAACAGCGAGCGTGACCTGACGCATAAAGAGCGGTTCAGTGGTTTCAATTTGAATCGCAGCGACGCCCAAATTTGCCGCACCGAGATTCAGCGCCAGCCGCGTTTCGCCGGGATTCTCATCTCGTTCAGAAATTTTGACTGGAATCAACTCACTTGGCACCGGTTCGCTGGTGGCGGCGTGGACGTGCGCGCCAATGAACGGGATAGGCGGCGAACGCCGGTCGTCAACAGTGAACCGCAGCCACTTTGAGACGATTGTGGGCAATGAAATTTGCAAATGACTTGCGCCATAAGGCTGACGGAAAATCGGCTGGCCTTGCACAATCGTCCGCCAACTCTTGCCATCGTCGGAACTTTCGACGCGAACGGCCTTGATGAAATAGCTCGCCGGAGTGTCGAGCGTGACAGCTTCGAGCGGTTGCGTCAGGCCCGTTTCAAATGTGATGACCGTGTTGTCCGGGTTCAGTAAGACACTGAACGACTTTGCGTCTTGAACAATTTTCGGACCTGGCGTTGGCCGTTCGATCAAATAAGGGATTTCATTTCCCGCATCGCCATAGAGGCGCAAATCTTCGAGCGCGGGGCGCGCTGCGTCAAGCGTTTCAACCGGAAGACTGATTTTCACAAGACCAGTTGTGGAAACGTCAAATGATTGCTCGCGTTGCCAATCGGACGGCAGATTCGCCGCGACTGCCGAAACGCCGATCATGAGCGCGAAACCGCAAAGCCATTTCGCCAGAAAATCACTGGAGTGTTTCATTTTTTGTTTCCTTCTCCTTGTTGCTGGCGGCAAAAAACTTTTGATACGCGAACGACGCGAGCATGGCGATGACGGCAACACCAATAAATGCGCCGATGCGATAAAGCTGTCCGAGCCGGGCCAGATCGTGGAAAAAGAGTTTGAGCAGGGTGACGCACAGCAAACCCATCGCGGCGTAGCGGGCGGCGGGAACCCTTTTGAGAATCCCGGCAACAAGCAGCACGAGCGCGAATAACGCCCACGCAATGGAATAGGTCATATCGCGCGCGAAGTCGCCGTTGAATTGAAATGTGAGCGTCGAACCCGGGGCGCTGAAATAATCCGCAATTTCAATGTTCAACAAAAGAAACGCCAGCACGACCCCGAGTCCGGCAAGAATGGGTTGGGCATTTGACTTCAAAACGAGGTTGCGCGGCGGCGCGAGAAGCTTTGCCCCGGCGAACAAACAAACCGTCACGATGCCATAAGCGTATAGATACCAGTTGAAAATCGCGGTTGCTGCGCGCGGATGATACTCAAGCACGGCAGGATTGAAGGTAAGCCGGACGAACGCGGCGATGAGCAGGCCAACGCCAACCAGCCTCAATCCTGGATGCGGCACGCGGTGGAACAACCAAAGCAACGCCGCGCCTTCGAGCGCCCAGCCGATGGTTATCCACTGGCGATCAAATTGGATCGGGAAAATCAGCGTGATGAAAAATAGCGCCAAGCCCCCAAACCATGCGAGTTGCGACATGCGCGATTTGTTTTCCACAGGAATTATTTTCAGGACCAAGACGAGACTCAACAACGCGGGAATGGCAAACGCAGCGGGCAGCAAACCCATGATTTGATTCGGATAAACAGCCGATACAAAGCGATGGATGAAGAAAAATTGCGGCGGGCCGGCCATTGCTGCTGCGGCCCACGGAACGATTTTGTTTTCAAATTGCCGCAGGAACAAAAAGGGGAAAAGTGAGAACACAATGAAGAACACGAGATACCACGCCAGCACGAGATTCAACGGCTGGCCTGGGTTCGTGGGGTCGAAGTGGTTGAAATGCCATGCGTTTTCGAGGGCGGCTACGCACGCGAGGCCGATGGCGGGCATCCAGTCCAGAGAAAATAATCTTGTCACGCCCAGCAGCAAAACAACCAGCAGTAGGGCAACGCCGAACACCGGCGAGGGGTTCACCAGCGGCAAGCGCAGCGTAGCCATGATGAGCAGCAGGAACGGCAGCACAACGGAACACGCTGGCAAAATTGCGGCAAAATCTCCCGGTGTCGCGACTTCATTGCTGAACTTAATCCCGGATTTCAGGGCATCAGGCTTGAATTTACGAACCAGCCAGATGCTCGCGGCGACGAAGAAGGCGACAAACGCGCCGAGCAAGAAAAATGAAGTCGGCAAGCCGGTGAGATCGGATGGAATTTTGAAGATGAGCGCGCCGGTTGCAGCCAGCGTCAGCAAGAGCACCGCAAGCACTGGCAACAATGTGGCCGTCATCACGGCGAGAACGATGGCCAGCAAATCCACGAGCAAAATAAACGGCCATACAATGAACGAAACTTCCGCAAGTTTGAAAACCGGCACAAGCACCAGTGCAAGTGCGAGAATCGGGAAGAGGTGGTTCACCCACTTTTGCGCGGTCGCACCGCGCCGTCGTTGCAGCAACACGGGCAAGACCGAATGGACAATTGCAAAGATGAAATAATACACGAGCGCTGCGTTGAGCAATTCGTTCGTGAGAGACCTCGCCGTCCAGAATCCGAGCAATCCAAAAACAGCGAACCCCGCAGTGGATTGAGCAACGGTGATTGTTTCATCGGTCAGCACCAGCGCAGCGACGACGAGATCAATGAGAAATGCGAAACCGAACAACAGCCACGGACGTTGAGCAAGCGGCTCGAAATCCAGGAACCACGCGGTGGACATAAGTGCCACGGCCACGAGACCGAGGGTTGAGCCGGAGAGCCACCTTTTCATATTAATCGCGGCTGTTGAGACAATCGGCGGCTCTTCGTTCCCCGCAGGCTTCCGAATTTTTGCCCACCAACTCGCCGCAAGGTAAAGCACGTTAAAGCCGAACAGCACGGCCAGCGTGATTAAGATTTTGTTCCCTTCAAAATACTTTTCTGAGACGAAGAATTTCCCCATCCAACCGATTTGCATGAATGCCGTGCCGAACGCGGCGAGCGCCATCAGGAAAAACCAGCGACGATTCAGGGCTACGACAATCAGTCCGGTGTCGAGAATGGCAATGTAGCCGAAAAGTTCGAGCGGGTTGTCCCGGCCGGTGGAAAGCAGAATGGGCGTGAGAAAACCGCCGAGCATTCCGAGAACGGCGACTACGAGCGCATTGAGCCGGACGGCGAGAAGGAAAGCCGTCGTTGTGATTAACGCCATGAGCAGAAAAGTCGGAACCGGGCCGAAGGATTCAAAGTGATAAATTGAGCGGCACGCGAACGTCACCGCGTAAAGAATCACAACACCCGTGGCGCATAACGTTTGCGAGAGTGCGGCATAATTTTTACGCGACATAATTACGCCGCCAACGAGCAGGCCCAGTCCGGCAAGGAAACCGATGGCCACCCGCAGTTCGGGCCGAAGAAGATTATTGTCGAATGAGTATTTGACGAAGAACGCGACTCCCAAGAACAAGGCAAGCCCGCCGATCCACGCAAAACCTTTCACACCCATGAACTGTTCCCAATTGATAACCGGGGCCTTTACGCGTGGCGTTGGCGTGGCAGGGATCGGAGGCGGCAGCGGGACGGCGGTGGGACTCCGTATTGAAACAACAGGTTGCGGTGTAGCGGTTGGTTGTGCCTCGGCGACCGGCGGTGGAGTGATAATTTTCGGCTGTGGTGCGGGTGTTGGTTCGGCTGGTTTTGGCGACTCATTCTTGCCTTTCAGCCGAATAATTTCCGATTCCAGAGCGACAAGCCGGTCGGAAAGTCCCTCAATGCGGTGGTTGGTGCTGATGGCGCGCACAATCAGCCAGATTGCCAGCGCAATCGGAATTCCGAGAATTACCAAGACGACGAGAACGATGCCGGGTTCCATAATTTTATTTCAATTGGCGAAACGGCTTGGTTGCAGATAGTGTGCGCGTCGCTGCCAGCTTGTGGCAAGCGCCAAAAGTGGCACGCATTGGAGTTGAAGTCTGGCTAAATTCATCTTCTGACAGGGTAGCTGCTGATGCGGCAAAGGACTTAATTGAAAAAAATTCGCTGAATGATCAAAAAATTGATGCGGCATGACGAGCCTGTGCCGCCAGTGCAACGCGCGCGACATTGACACGCTTAGCGGGACAGTTCCGACAATCTCCCACCCGCAGTGGCCGGGATGGCTGCTGTCAGATTGGTGGCGATCCTGCCTTCCTGAAAAAGGTAATTAAAAAAACTGCGCAACACCGAGGTCATCAGTTGAGTCGAGCGACGACCGCGAATGGACGAGTCCTTCAAAACAAAACCAGTCACATCCTTCGTGCATAGTTCCTTCAGCCGGATTTTTCCACCGCGAAACCGATGCCATAAAAAGCGTCTGGCGACGCACAGATACTGACCCACGCTCGCTGACATGAAGCCCCGTTCCTGTCGTAGAAAACGTCCGTAGTCCCGTTCGACCAAATCTATGGGGGTCAGTGGCGGAGACACCGGCGGCGGGACGATGTCCGCCTGACGCAAGTGTCGGAGTAAAAGCGCCAAGGTGGACTGATCGCCGCTTCGGTGAACAACACGTTGCCAGCGCCAGCCAAGGAACTTGGCGGTTTGCTGTTCATTGAGGTCTTCGACCCGCAGCTTTCTCTGAACCATCCAACCGCTCAGATCAGCAACCAATCGAAGCATATTCCAGCCAGTCACACTGCAATAGCCCTGTTGAACCAGCAGCGCAGCGAACTTGTCCAGATGCTTTCCAAGTGGACCTGATTGCAGGGGCTGTAGCGTTTTGGGACAACTACGAAACCGCTTACTCATAAATGCATTCCTTTCTTTTTGTGAGGTTAAACCGCGAGGAATGCCGCTCGATAATGCCGAGTCAGGAAAAGAAAAAAGGGGTGATTCTTCATGTTTTTGAAGAATCACCCCGACTACTCGGCATTATCCGGAGCTAGGCAAAATATCCCAGTTCGCGCAGCGAGACGTAATCCTTCTGGCGTTCCGGCGTCGCGCGGCCGATGATGACGTGGTCCACCACCTCGATTTTCAAAAGCTGCCCGGCGCGGATCAAATCGCGCGTCACCTTGATGTCCGCCTCGCTCGGCGCCGGGTCGCCGCTCGGATGATTGTGGACGAGCAGGATGCCCGCCGCGTTCGCCACAATCGCCGCGCGAAAAACCTCGCGCGGATGCACCAGGATCGTGTCGAGCAGGCCGTGCGAAATCTCCTCCGCGCGAATCAATTTTTTCCGCACATTCAGCAGCAACACTTGAAACGACTCCACATTTAACAGCCGGTTCGTCTCGCGCATGAAGCTCACGACCGTCGCCGGATTGTCCAGCACCGGCGATTCCCCGCGCCGCTCCTGCTCCATGCGCCGCGCCAGCGCGAAGGCCGCCACCAGCGTCGCCGCCTTGTCACGCCCGATGCCGTTGACGAGCCGTAATTCATCCACCGTCGCCAGCGCCAGCGCGTTCAGCGAGTGGTCGTATTTTTTCAGGACATTCTGCGCCACCTGCACCACGTTCGCGCCGCGCAGGCCCGTGCGCAGCAGGATGGCGATCAGCTCCGCGTGCGTCAGCGCATCCGGCCCGCGCGCCACAAGCCGTTCGCGCGGCCGTTCGCTGACGGGCTGGTCTTTAAGCCGGAAACTTTCTGACATGTGCGAAGATTAGCCAAAACAATTCAAATTCCAAAGCCGAAAGTCGTCGTTCGCGCCGGACTTTGGACTTTGGACTTTGGGCTTCGGACTTTAGACTGGCGCAAGCAATGGAACCGCCCGCCGGAAAAAATGATTCGCGCCTGACGCCATCGCAGCAGAAAGCCGTGGAAGCGCGCGGCAACGTGCTGGTCATGGCCGGCGCGGGCACCGGCAAGACGCACACGCTCGTCGAACGCTGCCTGGACCGCATCGCCCGCGAAGGCGCGTCGCTTGATGAGATTCTTGTCGTCACCTTCACCGAAGCGGCGTCGGCGGAAATGAAACAACGCCTTCGCGCCGCGCTTGAAAAAAACATCAACCATCAACCAACAACCATCAACCAATTCGCGGCCGAGCAGCTCGCGCTCTTCGACGCCGCGCACATCGGCACGCTCCACGGCTTTTGTTTCAAGCTCGTGCGCGAACATTTTTACGAGCTGGGCCTCGACCCGCAACCCGCCGTGCTCGACGATGGCGAGGCGCGGCTGCTGGCCGACGAAACGCTCGACGAGGCATTGCAGGAGCAATACGAAGGCCGGGACGAATTCGCCGCGTCGGTTCAAAGCCTGATTCAAACTTACGGCGGCGCGCGCGACGAAAAAATCCGTTCGCTGGTTTTGCGCCTGCACCACTACGCCCAGACGCGGCCCGATGCCGAAGGCTGGCTTGCGGAACAAATCGGGCAATTTTCCACCAACGAACCCGCCGACTGGCAAAAGTGGCTGCTTGAGGCCATCGCCGGCTGGCGTGACGAGTGGCTGCCGGTTCTGGAAAATCTCAGAACGCCGAACTCCCGATCGGCCAGAAGTTCGCAACGAAACGAACGTGCCGAACAGGAGTTCGGCGTTCCGCCCAACAACGAAAAGGCCGCCGAATTGCTCGGAATTTTTCAGCGTCTGGGAAACACGTTTTCGCGCGAACTTGCGGCGGAAGTTTTGGGACAACTTATTTCCGCCGATGGCAACTGGCCGGCGAAGCGAAAAGGTGTTCTTCGCGAGCCGCTCGAAGATTTGTTTAACGAGGCAAAATTTCTCGCCTCGGTTGCCGCGATCAAAAATGGCCGCGACCCGCTGGCCGAGGATTGGAACTGGATCCGCGGCCAGATGACGGCGCTGCTGCGGCTGGCGCAAAACTTCGCCGCGCGCTTCGCCGCGCGCAAACGCGACGGTGGCGTTCTGGATTTCCACGACTTGGAACAATTCGCCCTGAAACTTCTCTGGGATTTTGCGGCGGACAAACCAACACCGATTGCAAAACGCTGGCGCGAGAAACTGCGCTTCGTTTTCGTGGACGAGTATCAGGACATCAATGCGGCGCAGGACAAAATCATCCAGGCATTGAGCCGCGACGGCGCGGACGCAAACCGGTTCCTCGTCGGCGATGTGAAGCAGAGCATTTACCGTTTCCGCCTCGCCGACCCGAAAATCTTCCGCGACTACGCCAAGAGCTGGCGCGGCAAGAACGGCCAGGCCATTCCGCTTGCCGAAAATTTCCGCAGCCGCGAATCGCTTTTGAATTTCGTCAATTCGCTTTTTGAGCCGCTCATGCGCGAAGAAATCGGCGGCGTGAATTATGATGCCGACGCACGGCTAAAATTCGGCTCGCCGGAAAAACGCGGCGATTTCAGCGTGACAAAAGATTCGTCACCGCGAACTGAATTCCTCTTGCGCCTGAAAACAAGGCCCGGCGCGGTTTCCGATGACGAAAACGGCGATTGGGCGGATTTGGAGGAATCTGCCAAGGAAGCGCGTTTGGTCGCCCGGCGATTGAAGGAGCTTGTCGCCGGATCCGAACCGCACGAGATTTGGGACGACAAGAAGAAAATATTTCGCACGGTCGAATGGCGCGACATGGCGGTGCTGCTGCGCTCGCCGGCGGGCAGGGCGGAAATCTTTGCGAAGGAATTTGAGCGCGCTGGCGTGCCGCTCGTCGTCACGCGCGGTGGATTTTACGACGCCAGCGAGGTTCTGGATTTGTTGAGCCTGCTGCAACTGCTCGATAATCCGCTGCAAGACGTGCCGGGCATCGCGTTGTTGCGCTCGCCGCTGGTCGGCTGCTCGCTCGACGAACTGGCGGAAATCCGGCTCCTGGCCGGCGGACATTTCTGGTTCGCGCTCAACCAGGTCCAGAATCCGAAGTCCAAGGTCAAAAGCGAAACGCGGTCAAAAGTCGGGAAATTTTTGGAACGATTTCATCGCTGGCGGAAACTGGCGCGGCAGGTTTCGCTCTCGCAATGCCTCGAAGAGGTGCTGGCGGAGACGCATTACGCCGACTGGCTGCGATCGCGTCCGCGCGGCGCGCAACGGCGGGCGAATGTGGACCAATTTCTCAATCTGGCGCAGCGGTTCGACCAGCTCCAGCGGCAGGGGCTGTTCCGGTTTTTGAAATTCATCGAGGCGCAGCGCGAAGCCGGCGCCGAGCCGGAGGTCGCGCTGGTCGCGGACGAAAACGCCGTGCGGCTGATGAGCATTCACCAGAGCAAGGGGCTGGAATTTCCGGTCGTGGTCTTGGCCGATCTGGCGAAACGATTCAACGAGCAGGACTTGAATGGCGAAATCATTTTGGACGAGGAATTTGGCGTCTGCCCGAAGGTGCAGGCGCCGAACGGCCGGCGTTATCCGAGCCTGCCGCACTGGCTCGCGCAGCGCCGCCAGCGCCGCGAACTGCGCGGCGAGGAGTTGCGGCTGCTTTACGTCGCCCTGACCCGCGCCCGCGACACGCTGATTTTGAGCGGCGGCGTCACGGAAAAAAAGTGGCGCGAAATCTGGAACGAACCGGCGGCCATCACGCTGCGAAAAATCGCCGGCGCGAGAAGTTTCGCGGACTGGCTCGGTCTGTGGTTTGCGAACCAGGTCCAAAGTCCAAAGTCCAAAGTCCAAAGCAAAACGGAAGGCGAATTGGCGGATTTGCGCTGGCGGCTGATCGCGGACGCGGAGCTTGGCGGCGATTCAGCCCGCATCCGCCGGGGTGACGAGGCTCAAACTGAAACGATTTCAGACCCTCCTCGCGTCGGCTGCCATGAAGATGCTGTCGCGTCGGAAAAATTGCGGGCGAGGCTGGAATGGAATTACCCGTTCACAGCAGCGACCAGGCGCAAGGCCAAGTCATCGGTCACGGAATTGCGGCGTGCGGCGGAGGAATTGGACGATGAGACGGAGCCGATTTTCGTCCGGCCAAAATTTGTGGCGAAGAACCAAATGCGGAAATCTGGGAACGGAAAATGGAAGTTAAGTGCGGCGGAAGCGGGGACAGCACATCATAAATTTCTCCAGCACTTCGCGCTGGGAAACGCGGGCGGCATCGAGGCGCTCGAAATAGAGGCCAAACGGCTGGAGCAGGAGAAGATTTTGTCTGCGGACGAACGCGCGGCATTGGATTTGGATGCGCTTGCGGAGTTTTGGTGCTCAGAGCTTGGGAAAAAAATCCGCGTGCAGCCGCCGAATCTGGTGAGGCGCGAGTTGCCGTTCACCGCGCGTTTCAACCCGTCAGAAATCGCCAAAATCAAAGGTGAGAAACCCGAAGCTGGACTGGAAAATGAATTTGTTGTTGTGCAGGGCGTCGCGGATCTGGTCGTGTTATTGCCGCAAGAAATCTGGCTGGTGGATTTCAAGACGGATCAAGTGCGCCCGGGGGAATTGTCGGGAAAAATCCAGAGCTACAAAGTGCAATTGCAATTTTACTCCGCCTCGCTGGCACGGATTTACAATAGGCCAGTATCCGTATGCACGCTGCATTTTCTCGACGCCCGGAAAACCGTGGACGTGAAAATTTAATCCGGCGACGGAAGCGGAAGTTCGTCCTGCGCCTTTTCGTCCGTTGCCGGCTCCGGTGTCTCCGCTTCCCCGGCGGGATTTTCTTCAGGCGAACTTGCCTCACGCAAGCGGACAAGCGCGGGACGCAATAGCCGGCCCTGAAAGGTGAAGCCTGCGCCGACGGTTTCGGCAACCACGGCGTCGGCGGGCGGTTTTTCCTCCGTGCCGACAGCCTGATGGCGCTCGGCGTTGAACGGTTCATCCGGCCCGGCGCTGAACGGCACGAGGCCGATGCGGCGCGCGGCATCGCGGCAGGCGTTTTGGAAATTGGCGATTTGCTCCGCCAGCTTCGGCTGGCCGGAGCGCGCGGCGGCGGCGTGCAGCACGAAAACATGATCCAGGATGCGCACCAGCACCTGCAGCCATTCGGCCTCGCCGCGCCGGAGTTTCTCGATTTCGAGCCGGAGCGCGGCCTTTTCGCTGTCGTTCATTTTTTGCATGAACCCGGAAAATTCCCGGACCTCGCCGGCCATCTTGTCGGATATTTCCCTCGCGCCAGCGGCGGTTGATTCAGCCTGCGTCTGCGCATTTGTCCATTCGTTCGTCGCGGCGGAAATCTGCGCGGCGAGCTTTTCGAGGTTCTGGATTTTTTCGGCGATGGAGCCGAGGGCGCCGGCTTCAATGACTTTGCCCATCGCGCGGTAATCCAGGACGAACGGCAGCGCGCCGAGGATCGCGCCGAGCGCGACGCACGCCGCTGCCGTGATGATTTCCCAGCGGCCAATCGGATGCGGCGCTTGCTGGGTGAGAAAATATGCGGCTGCCAGCAGCAGCGCGTCACCGAGCAGAAACGGCCACTTGGGAACCGTCCAGGGTTTTGAGTCGTTCACGGTGTCAGTTTCGGGAAAAAATGCGCCGAAAGCAATTCGCTTTCTCCTCGACTAAAACCGCCCATGCCAAAATCATGCGCGCGTGCGCATCTGCGTCATTTTCAATCCGGCGGCCCGCGGCAACAAGGCGCGTCATTTCCGGCACCATCTCGATGCCATCGGCTCGCAGTGCGCGTTGAAGGCCACTGCCGCGCCCGGCGACGCCCGGCGGCTCGCGGCGGAGGCGGTCGTCGAAGGATACGATTTGATTGCGGCCGCCGGCGGCGACGGCACGCTGAACGATGTTCTGAATGGAATCGGCGACGCGCCGGATGGTTTTGCGCGAGCGAGGCTCGGCGCGCTGCCGCTGGGGACGGTGAATGTATTTGCGCGCGAACTCAAAATTCCGCTCCGGCTTGAGCGCGCCTGGGAAATTCTGCGGCGGGGCAATGAAATAAAAATTGATCTGCCGCGCGTGGAATTTTCCGCCAACGGCAGGACCGAGCGGCGCTATTTTGTCCAGCTCGCCGGCGCCGGCCTGGACGCGCGGGCGATTGAGCTGGTGGACTGGCGGCACAAAATGAAAGTCGGCCCGCTGGCCTACGTCGTCGCCGGGCTGAAGGCGCTGCGCGAGACGAAACCCATAATTACCGCGCAGGCGAGCGCGGAAAAATTCACCGGTGAAATGGTTTTGATCGGCAACGGGAAATTTTACGGCGGGCCGTATGAAATGTTTCCGTGGGCCGATTTGCGCGACGGGCTGCTGGACGTTTGCATTTTGCCGCTGGTGGATTTCCCGACGTTGCTGCGCGGCGCGCCGGGTTTGGTTGCGCGGCGGAAATTGCCGGAAAAGCTGGCGCGGCGATTTCGCGCGGCGGCGTTTGAATTGTCCGGCGAATCGGGATTTGAGCTGGACGGCGAATGGGTTGGAAAATTGCCCGTGAAATTTTCAGTGGAGCGCGAAAAGTTGCGGGTGGTTTGTTGATCCGCCCGCCTCCACTTCGCTTCGGCGCGGCAGTTTCGTTGTCCGCCGCGCTGTTTAAGATTCATCCAAAGATCTTCTTGGCCGGCCTGCCGGGCCTTGGCTCGCAGCGCAGCGGAGAACGAAGGCTGGTGGGTTGGGTGGGACTCGAACCCACGACCAATGCCTTAAAAGGGCACTGCTCTACCGACTGAGCTACCAACCCAACCTGTTATCGCAGAGCCAGTTGCGAAGATTAACCAATGATTGCAAGCATTATGTTGTAACCCGAACTTGTAACCCATCGGCTTT
>Ga0181534_10000986_pt1 | contig 19207 bp, 13 predicted proteins | sample PEATcosm2014_Bin_37_FD_119758 | JGI IMG/M metagenome (GOLD analysis project Ga0181534, IMG submission 119758) | Peatland microbial communities from MTU Mesocosm Facility, Houghton, MI, USA - PEATcosm2014_Bin17_10_metaG | ecosystem: Environmental > Terrestrial > Soil > Wetlands > Peat | place... | reverse complement strand
CGCCTTCGGGGTCTCCTTCTGCGCCGGAGAAATGGATTGTCCGCAGCGCGCCAATCTCCAATCCTTCGCCCCATGCAGCAAGAGGCCGGGGAAAGCCAATGCGCAGCGGCGCAGGCAGCGGGACTGTTATATCCGGACTCAGCGCCAACCGATGTTCTACTGCGTCCGCCGGTGCATTCACAACTCTGCTCACTTCTACTGTTTGCGTACGATTGAAAGAGAGAGCCGGCACAACCCCCTCCAGAGACATCGGCAGCAACACCAGCGCCACACAGCTCAGCCGTATCCCGCGCTTGCTGCGCCGCTCGTCCACAACAACGCCGACAACAATTCCGCAGACATAAAACAGCGGAGAAGCCATCAGGATGCACAGATAACCTTCGCCGAGCAGCGGCGCGATGATCAGCAGCGCCAGCGTGATGCCTTTGAGAATCCCGCCAGTAGCACTCTTGGCCTTCGGCGTCAGCGCCAGCACAATCGCCAACACCGCCGGGATTCCCAGAAACATCAGCGCCGTGTGTCCGAAGCCATCCCGCATCAGCAGATGGTAAAGAATGCCACCTGCGGTAAATGCAAAGGTGAGCGATATTACCCACCATTGCGCTGCATTGGTTTTCCCTGCCCCTTGAACCGCCGAGACCGGATTGTTTTCTCTTTTCTTCTTCAAATTTTCAGCCAAACCGATAAAAACCGCACCGAGAACATACAGAACTGGCATCCCAAACCAGACGCCACGAAAAACGAAACTATAGACGTGCTCAGAAAGTGGCATGAAGAGCAGCACAACAACGGCGACTCCCTTTAGTATCGCTTGCGCCCAGCTCTTTGTTCTCGGCACGAACATGAGTAAGACCGCAAGCAACTCGGGAATGAAAAGGTAAACCAAAGAATTCGGCGCCATCTCATCCGACCAGGTTTGAATCGCCCTAGCTGAGACCGCGAGCGCAGCCACAATTACTGCCAATCTCCACGGCCACGGCCCAAATCCTTCAACTCTCTCGACCCATCTCTTGATCATTTCCATCCCTTTCCCAATCTCTACCAACAGGAGTCATTTCCCCGCCAACAGCTCCGCCTCGCGCAGCAGAGCAATAATCCTTGTCCAGACCGGACGCAGCAACGGCAGCTTGGCCAGCGCCAGCATCTTCAACGTCAGATCGAGCGCCCCATCGGCCATCCGCCGCGTTCTCTGCTGTTCCGGCGAGTCGTCGTACATGAACATCACCAGCAGGCCCATCTGCAAGGCCCACAGCGCGACCGGAAGCAGCTGTTGCAGATCTTTGTGCAGCTTTTCTCCGGCGATGGCGTCGCGGAAGACATTCATGCTGCCGGTGCGAATCTCCGCCGTCCCCTTGCCTAGACACGAAAGCGGATGCTCCGGCTCACCCGTATAGCGGAAAACCACCCCAAGCAGTTTGCGGTCATCGCGCACCAGGTCAAACTTCGAAAACATCGCTGTGTGCAGCCGAGCCTTGAGGTTCGTCGTCATTGCAAAGGCCTCGGCGCAGATCTGCTCCTGCTCCGCCTGTACAGTTTGGTAATAGGCCTGGATGATCGCCTCCTTGCCGGGGAAGTAGTAATAGGCGGCGGACTTTACGACATTCGCCTGGTCGGCGATCTGCTGCATCGTCGCCGTTTCAAAACCCTTTTCGCGAAAAACCTCCAGCGCGCACTGAAAGATATGCTGCCGCGTCTGCTCGCCCTTGCCGGTTGTTGGATCATTTTTGACCATGGTCAAATCTTGCGCCCGGCATTACAGGCATGTCAAGATATTTTTGAACACATTCAAATTTTTATTTTTTTGCTCCCAGGGACGGGCAGCAGACCATGCGACTTTACCGTGAGCTGGATTGGCCGCACCTCGAAAGCACGAAGCCCAAAACTTCCATCACGGCGAAGCCAGTCGGCCCCACCGTAGGTGGTGGTGGTGCGTTACTCTAAGGAGCTATGGGCCGCATCCGTGTACTTTCTGACCAGGTTGCCAACCAGATCGCCGCGGGCGAGGTGGTGGACCGGCCTGCCTCCGTGGTTAAAGAGCTGCTGGAAAACGCTTTGGATGCCGGCGCCACGCGCATTCGCGTCGAGGTCGAAGCGGGCGGGCGGCGGCTGATTCGCATCGCCGACGACGGCTGCGGCATGAACCGCGACGACGCCCTGCTGGCCTTTGAGCGCCATGCCACCTCCAAGCTGCGCACCGCCGACGATCTGCTTTCGATTGCCACGCTTGGCTTTCGCGGCGAGGCGCTGCCCTCGATCGCCTCCGTGGCCCGCGTAACCCTGGAGTCCTGCGCGGACGGCGAGTCGTCAGCGGACGGCGAATCTTCCCAAAGCGCTGTACAAGGGAAAGCCAGGGGGGTGGGGACGCGCATTGAGATTGCCGGCGGCAAGATTCTCCATGTAGAGGATGCGGCCCTGCCGCGCGGAACTACTTTAGCCGTCGCAGATCTCTTCTTCAACACCCCGGCGCGGCGCAAATTTCTCCGCGCCGAGTCCACCGAACTCTCTCATGTGACGGCGCTTGTCACCCATTACGCGCTGACTCACCCGGAAAAACATTTCGAACTGCTCTCGGCCACGCATACCCTGCTCTCCGCGCCGCCTGTAACCCGCACGGCGGAGAGAATTTACCAGATCTTCGGCAAAGATACGCTGGCCCAGTTGCTCCCCGTCGCCGCCGAGATGCCCCTTGACCGCGCCGGTCTCCCCGAACCGCCGCCGTGGAAGAAGGAGCCGGGTACACCGGCCCGTGAACCGGGCGCGCTGCACCTCAGCGGCTTCTACTCCAAGCCGGAGCTGCAGAAGCTCAACCGCAACTCCATCTATATCTTTGTCAACAAACGGCTGATCCGCGACCGGTTGCTTCTACACGCCATCAGTGAGGCCTATCGCAATGTGATTCCGCCCACCAGCTTCCCGGTCGTCCTGCTTTTCCTCGACATTCCACCCGAAGAGGTTGACGTGAACGTCCACCCGGCCAAGACCGAAGTGCGGTTCCGCCAGCAGACCGTGATTCACGATTTCGTCCGCGACGCCCTGCGGACGGCCCTGATCCAGGCCCGTCCGGCAGCCGGGTTTCTGGCCGCGCTCGACGCCCAGCCGACGGCCAGCGCCTCGTTGCTCCCCCCGGCTGTCTCGCCTTTACCCGGTGAACCAGGCCCTTCGGTTGGCCCAGGCCCCCCAGATTCAGATCTTGCGGCAGTCGAAGAAGGGGCAGCGCCCTTTCAACTCACGCCCCGGATGCCAGCGCCGGTTCCGGGCAAACTGCCATTTGCAGCGAACTCATTTGCAGCGGGTGGTTTTGATCATCAGGCTTGGGGCGAGGCATCGGCAGCTTTTTTTCTTCCGGGAGGGCGAGCGGGGGAGGATTTGCTCGCCGAGGGGTGCTCACCTGCACTCGAGAAGCCCCCGTCTTACAGTTCTAATCTGGCGTCTTACGGATCTAATCCTTTGTCTTACAACGCCGTAGACCCATCCCCGGTCCTACAGGAAACCGCTCAGGTCACAGCTCAGATCGAGGCAGAGCAGGCTGCAGCGAATTTGAATCGTCTCGGCTCTCTGCGCCCCCTGGGACAGTTGCGCGATTCCTTCATTCTGGCCACAGGCGAAGACGGTTTATGGATCATTGACCAGCATGTGGCACATGAGCGCGTCCTGTTTGAAAAAATTTTACGGGATCGCCAGGTCGAGAGAGTGCAGCGGCAGAGGTTACTGATGCCCCTGCTGGTGGACCTTGAACCACGGCAGATGGTGGTCTTCGCGCGCATCGCCGAGGAGCTTGAGCGCAACGGGTTCGAGGTGGAACCCTTTGGCCCCCAGCAACTTGCAGTAAAGGCAGCCCCTGTGGGACTGGAGGGAGCCGCACTGGAGCGAATGTTGGGCGAGGTGATCGAGCAATCCAGCGGCGAAGTCCAGAATTCCGAACAGAATGAGGACCTTACGGCGCTACGGACACGAATAGCCGCTTCCATTGCCTGCCATTCCGCGATAAAGGTCAACATGCCACTTGACCCGGTCCGTATGGAATGGTTACTGTTGGAGTTGGGAAAAACTAGCCACCCGACCAGTTGCCCGCATGGACGTCCTATTGCTTTGCTGTATTCTTGGAAGGAGATCCAGCGGGCCTTCCACCGAATCTGAATGAGATTGGAAGGTGGCAAATCCTCCCCCTAGGGGGCTGGATTGCCCGGCGATGACGCCAGCCTGGAAGTGAGGTTCTTCTTTGACAGCGGAGCAATTGGAAGCGTCGCGCGCCGAAAGGCTGCGCCAGAACGGACATGGGGCACTCACACTTGAGGACGCCCGCACCTGGATTGAAGAGACCGGATTGTGTCTCTTTCTGCCCAAACGGCAAGCTACGCCTTCGGTAGCGCCGTCTTTTGTCGAGGCAGTCGCCGGCCAGCGGGATGCGACCCCCGACCCGAAACATATTGCAATTGCCGAGGAACTGCTGGTGCGGCTGGAGCTGGACGGCGTGGCCGTGCGGCTAAATCTGCTGGGCCAGGTTGGCGAACACCCCGATTATGTGGTTGCCGCCTGGGTACTGCCGTATGTTTATGCACTGCGTGGTGACCGCGACTGGCGGCGCAGTCCGCAACTGACCGGCTCCCGCCAAGTCTCACAGTTGGCTGTTCAGGCTTACAAGCTGCTTGAAGCAGCCGACACCACGGTCAGCAGTCTTAAGCAGGCACTGGGCCGTGAAGTGACTGAGGCCGCGGTTCTTCGGGCAATCACTGAGCTCTGGCAGCAGTTGCGCATCATACCGGTGATTGCAGCGCCCGGCCAGGCCGCCAAATGGCAGCTTTTGCGTCATCGCTTCCAGAAGGCGATTGCTGAAGGCGCTTCAACCTCTCAGGTCACTGCAATTTCGGTGCTGGCCTCCATCTTTCTGCAGGCTGTGATTGCTGCCAGTATGGAAGAGGTTGAGTTCTTCCTGGCTCCGCTAACCGCCCGCAGCAAGGTCCGCGAAGTTTTGCGCGGATTGGTTGCAACTCGTCAGGTTCACACCATCTCCTTTGGCCACGCGCCGCACTTTTACGTCGCCGGTACGCTGCCCGAGTTCCCGGTGGCGGCATCGATCTACACCAGTTCCTCGATGCCTGCCTCGGCCTACTTCCTGCACAATCGCGAAGACGATCTGCCGGAAGCAGAGCCGATGCGCCCTGCGGCAAGCAATGGGCACGTAGAACTTAGCAGCGAGTCCACCACCGAAGCTCGGCCAGTGTCAAAGGCTATCCACAAGGCTCCGCAGGAATCGCATTCTCCGCGCAAGCCGGCCTCGACCGGCAAGCCGGCTGCCGCTCGGCCCCATTTCAGCCGTCCTGCTGCGCAATCTCGCGACCGCAAGCCGACTCCATTGGCAGGAAGCAGCCGCCCGGCACGTCACTCGGCTTCTGACTCCCGCCCGACCAGTTCGCGTTCGGCCAGTGCCCGTCCGAGCAGTGGTTCGCGTCCAGCCTCCGGCAGTCGCTCGACCGGGAATCGTTCAGCGGGCGCACGGAGCAGCGGCTCCGCGCGCCCTACAAATGGCGCTCGCTGGACTGCAAAACCCTCCAAACCGGCCAGCGGGCAGCAGCGCGCGAGTTCACATACCACCTCTTCAAACGGCGTTCGTTCCAATGGGGCAAGCAGTCGCCCAGTCACTGGCGCAAAGTCCGCGCGTCCGGCCGCTTCCCGGCCAGCAGTACGGCCTGCCAAGAGCGCGGCCCCGGCTTGGGGACAGCGCAACGGCCACGCGAACGGCGCAAAGCCCGCATCTAAAGCCGGCGCCACAACCCGCGGCAGCAGCGCAGCACGGAAAGACGCCCGGCCCGCGCCCCGTTCCGCGGCACGACCCACTGCACGGCCCAACAGCCGCCCAGCTTCTCGCTCTAACGCACAGCCGGCGCGCAGCGGCAGTTCCAGCAGGACAACCGCTGTTGCGACGGTCGCCAAGACAGGCGCAGGCAAGCGCTTCGGCTTTGCCGCGCGACCCAAGCAGGGGACGAAGAAGCGCGGATGAGCCTGGACGCAAGCGTCCAACTCTCCTCAGGGTTGGCGGCAAAGATAGTAGTAGCCATTGATGGGCCGGCTGGCGCGGGAAAGAGCACTGTCGCCCGCCATCTGGCCCATCATTTTGGCCTTCTGAATCTGGAGACCGGCGCAATGTATCGCGCCTTCGCCCTAAAGGCGCTGCGCACGGAACTCCCCCTGGATGAAAGCAAGAGTCTGGAAGCCCTCGCGGCAGAAACGTCGATCCGCCTGGAACCGGGCGAAGAGGGCAACCGCGTTCTGCTCGACGGCGAAGATGTTACCGGCCTGCTGCGGAATCCAACTGTGTCCGATGCCGCGTCCAAGGTCAGTGTCCACCCTCTTGTTCGCGCCTGGATGGTCCGCATGCAACAGCAGTTGGGCGCGGTCGGGGGCGTGGTCATGGAAGGGCGTGACATCGGCACGGTCGTTTTTCCCCAGGCCGAAGTCAAAATCTTTCTGGATGCGGCTCCCGAGGTCCGAGGCCTGCGCCGCTTTGACCAGCTTGGCCCCAAGCCCGCGCAACAACCGGAAGAAGTGATCCGCGAACTGCGCGCCCGCGACGAGCGGGACCGCAATCGCGCCGAGTCGCCGCTGAAGCCCGCCGCTGACGCAGTCCTGCTCGATTCAACCAGCATGACGCTGGAAGAGGTTGTTCAGGCAGCGGAAGCGATTGTCGCGGCAAGGCTGGCGCAGCTCTGAATGATTCTGCGCCGGCCTGGCGTTTTTAAGATTCTGCCGTCACCGCCTGAACTTCCGATAAATCAGGGCTTTTTCACCGGAGCCACTGGCGCAGCGGCCGGAGCCTTGGCAGCGGCAGAGCCTTTGCTGTAGACAATCTTCTTGGTTCCGCCTCCGCAACTGCCTACCACCTTGCCGTCAGCGTCTTTATCTTTATCGACAATGTCCAGTGTGTACCCCTTGGAATTGTTCGCATCGAGTTTCTTTGCGATCTCGGATTTCAGCTCTTCGCAACTCTTTGGCCCGTCTGCGTAAACCGGCAGTGCGGCGAGGAACAGGATGGCAATGGGCAGTACAAGTTTCATGGCGTAATCTCCTTTTCGGAACGGCTTGAATGGATGAAGAATGAGGAGAATAGCGCAGCGGAGATGACCGCGTCAATGGGTGCTTGCTTTTGGCGGCGGTGCAGTTTGTATTTTGTCTGTCATTCCGTCGCGATCGAGAAGACGACTTCAGGGTACCGATCCGTGACCTCGGCCCTCGCGTTGCGCGGACTAGAGGCTCCCCTCCCCAGAGACCAGTTTCTCCCGGTGTTCTATCAGAAACTCAAGCATGACGATGGCTATCTCCTGTAAGTGGGTCTCAAGCGCGAAGTGTCCCGTTGGCAGGAATTTAACAGTAGCGGCCGGGATGTCTTTCTTGAACGCTTCTGCTCCTGCAGGGACGAAGTATGGATCGAACTTGCCCCATATTGCGAGGAGTGGAGGTTTAGCGGTTCGAAAGTACTCCTGGAACTTGGGGTACAGTTTCACATTGTTGGCATAGTCGAGGAAGAGATCGAGTTGTATATCGACATTGCCGGGACGCGCCAGCAGCGCAGCATCCAGCGTGTAGCCTTCCGGTTTGATCATGCCGGGGTCCGGGATTCCGACTGAATATTCGTGACGCATTCCTTCGAGCGTCAGGCCGCCGCGAATAGCATTGCGGTGTTCCAGGGTGGGTTCTCGCCAGTAGCGTTGAATCGGCTGCCATGCATCGCCCAGACCTTCTTCATAGGCGTTGCCATTCTGAGAGACAATGGCGGTCACGCGCTCGGGGGCCATCAACGCGAGGCGGAAACCAGTCGGCGCTCCGTAATCGAAAACATACATTGCGTAGCGGGTAAGCTTCAGAGCCTGGGTGAATGCGAAGATCGTCTTTGCCAGCGCGTCGAAGGTGTACTTATAGCCGCGCTCCGCAGGAACCTCAGTAAAGCCAAAGCCCGGAAGGTCTGGAGCGATCACACGGTAGCGGTCGGCGAGGCGCGGGATCAGTTCTCGATACTGAAACGAGGACGTGGGAAATCCATGGAGCAAGAGGATGACCGGAGCGTCCGCCGGACCCGCTTCGCGGTAGAAGACACGCACCCCGTCAGCTTCAATGCGATGGTGAGATGTCAACGGAATGTTAGGAATGTCAGTCATAGACTTCTCCTTCGGAGTGGAGGCTTGCTGATTGAAATCGAAGAGAGCGATCTTGCGACGCAAAGCGTCGAGACCCACAACGGCGGATGCGAGGAAACTACGGCGGTCAAAGTTCAAGGACCACCTTACCTTTGCTGCCTTTGGCTACGGCATCGTAGGCGCGAGCAATATCGTTTTTTTCAAACTGCTCTTCAGCCAGCAGCGGCTTCAGTTGATGCTGCTCCGCGAACTCTGCTGCCCTGTGAAGAATGTGCCCGTGATGGGAACGTCCGACTCCCGTCAGCAGCGGCAGCAAACTGAACACCCCGGAGTATGTGGCCGCACGAAAAGACAGTGGCGCAAGCGAGTGCGAACCCCAGCCAAGACAACTGACGACATGACCCGTGTAGCGTTTGACGGCTGCGAATGAGGCATCCGTCACCGTGCCGCCCTGGGTGTCGTAGACGATATCGAAGCCTTCGCCGCCGGTGTGCTCAGCAACATAGTCGTCGACCGTCGCATGCCTGTCGATTGCGATCGCGCCCACTGCCTCGACAATCGACCGCTTATCGTCTGATATGGTGGCAAATACCTTTGCGCCGTAGGCAAGAGCAATCTGCACCGCGGCATATCCAACGCCGCCCGCACCGGCATGAACCAACACTGTCTGCCCGGCACGAACACCCGCGCGATCGACGAGTCCCTCCCACGCCGTAATCGAGACCAGCGGCAGCGCGGCAGACTGCCGCATGGTGAGTGTCGCCGGTTTGCGTGCCAGCAGCGCTGCATCCGCAACGATGAACTCCGCCAGCGTTCCCTGCAGCCCGCCGACCCCGCCGACCATTCCGAAGACTTCGTCGCCTGGCAGAAACGCGGTTATGCCGGCGCCTACCGTCACCACCTCACCAGCCATGTCCAGCCCCAGCACAGCCGGGAGCAGTTGCTTCGCGTGTCCTCCTTCTCCCGCGCGAATCTTGGTGTCGAGCGGGTTTACTCCGCTTGCGCGGATCTTTACCAGCACCTGATCGCTCGCAGGTTGTGGTGTGGGGATTTCTACCGCGCGAAACGGTCCGCCTGGATTCTCAACGACGTATGCCTTCATGGCTTCTCCTTTATGTTATGCGTCACAATTACCGGCGCTGACGAGAACAAAACCATCAGACCTTCCGCCGGCGTAGGGTACGCCAATATGGTACCCCGGAGCACCGTATAAGGCAGCCCCGCGGTCATGGTGATTTGAACCGCAGACATGGTCTCTCCACCATCAACCCCGAAAACCGTAAAGCCGATAATGCGGTCGTCCTCCGCAACCAGAGACTTCATGAAGCCGCGCCTCTCGGAAAGCGTCCGCGTAAACCGGCAGTGCGGCGAGAAACAAAATGGCAATGGGCAGTATAAATTCCAAGGCGTAATCTCCTTTTTCGGAACGGCTTGCATTGATGAAGAATGAGGAGAATAGCGTAAACGGGATGACAGCATCAATTGGTGCTTCCTTTCGGCGACGGTGCAGTTTGTATTTTGTCTGTGATTTCATCGCGTCCGAGAAGGCGATATTTCGTTACTAACGGCTCGGTTCCCGGACAAAATTAAGACCCGCCGGAAGCGGGTTTCCGAAAGGCCGACTTTCCGTGAGGTTGGCCCACGGCGATGGTGCCTATTTGAAGTTTGCACGGATGACGTCTAGTAGCGAGTGCGGTGGTGGGGCGTCGCCGAGGAGTTGCCAGACCATAATGCCGCCGTATTGGCTGGCTAGTTTGGTCTCTTTGGCTGTGGTGTCTTCACCAATGTAGTTGAGGACAATCCCGTCTTTGAATATGCCGCCGCCCACCGTGTCGACGCGATATGCGTTTGGGTATGCGGAGAGAATGTCGGCGTAGTCCGCGCTTGCGCCATTGCGAGCTTCGCCATAGAAGCCAACACCGAGGGCCACTTTTGATGCCGGTATGTGCTTCGCGTTAACGAAGAAGTTGAGCGAGTCCTGCGCGTCCTTGAAATTGGAGTAAACCATGAGGCTGATGTAGTCGAATGAGAGGAGCGTCGCCTGCGGCATTGAAGCCTGGATGTATTTGTCCGTTGCGTAACTAACGATCTTGCCTTCAGAGTGCATAGCGGTAATGAGCTTGGCGATGAAGTCGCCGTAGGGCGCACCCATATTGTCGGAACTTTCAACGTCTGCATCGATGCCGTCCAGATTGTGGAGACGGACGTATTCTGTAAGTGCGGCGACGAGGGGCGCACTGAGGCCAGCATTGTAAAACTGTGCAATCTCAGAAACTCCGCCACCCCCACCGCCGATGGATGCCAAAACTCTAATGCCCTTTGCGTGCGCGAGTCGAACGACGGCATCGACATCGGCATCCGTATGGGAATCGGCGCGAATGGTGAAATTACTGGCTGCGGTACAGGGGCCGCTGCATAATGGTGGGCCGACGAAAGCAATATCGATGTCGGTGATACCAGTGAGATTCGTGGCGGCAAGCGCGGCTGCCATATCGCTTTGTCGGTAGAAAGGCAAGTAAACGATGAAGTGCTTTGCTGGGTTGGTCTGTGCGACCGAATGGGTCGTGAACATCAGGCACGCAGCGAAAAGAGCAAGGAATATCCGTTTCATACCTAATTATGCATGGACGCCAGTGCTATCACACTTCTCGTCTCGATTAGACTAGGCCAGCTCGGATCATTTCCGCTGCACGAAGAACGGCGCTTTCGGAAGCAATGGAGTTGCGGCGGCGCGTGCTGTCCATAGGTCCTACGAATCGCCGTTGTGGTTCCCTCTATCCCTAGAGTCGGTTTCTGGAAACTGCACCACTGCCTTCCTTTCCCGCCAATGCCGGCGTTCGCGGCCATGCAATGGGCATAATTTTGATCTGAATCCAAATCTGAGGCATCCAACCGATCATGAGTCATCAAACTGCGAATGCATCCGCAAGCGGCACGTTTCTTATCGGCGGCGACCTGCCCGTTCGCCGGCTCGGCTATGGAACCATGCGTCTGGTAGGCGAGGGAGCCTGGGGCGAACCGGCTGACGCGACTGAGGCCCATCGCGTTTTACGTCGCGCCGGCGAGCTGGGCGTCAACCTGATTGACACTGCTGACGCCTATGGGCCGGAGATTGCCGAGCGGCTGATCCGCGAAGCGCTCTATCCGTATCCGGCTGGTTTGGTGATTGCCACCAAGGGCGGCATCACCCGGCAGGGACCGTCGAAAACCGAGTATGTGGGCCGCGCCGGGTACTTGATCCAATGTCTGGAGATGAGCCTGCGCCGCCTCAAGCTCGACTGCATCGACCTTTACCAGCTTCACCGCATCGATCCACGCACGCCGCTCGAAGAATCGCTCGGAGCGTTGAAAAAAGCGCAGGAGCAAGGCAAGATTCGCCACATCGGACTGAGTGAGGTTAGTCCAGCGGAGATTGAAGCCGCTCAGAAATTTGTCACGGTTACAACGGTGCAGAACCGTTATAGCCTGGCCGACCGGCGGCATGAGGAGACACTGGCCTATTGCGAGCAGCACAGCATCGGCTTTTTTCCCTGGTACCCGATCAACGCCGGGAAGCTGCTCAAGCCCGATCAGCCTGAGGCGCAGTCCTTGGCTCAACTCGCGGCTCGCCACTCCGCCTCGGTAGCGCAGCTCTCGCTGGCATGGCTTTTGCAGCGCTCTGCGGTGATGCTGCCGATTCCGGGAACGTCGAAGGTTGCGCATCTGGAAGAGAATGTGGCTGCGTCGAATTTGAAGCTCCGCGCGGAAGAGTGGGCGGCGTTGTAGCTTCTACTCTTTGCCTAACTCATACGGAATCCCGAATCGCCCGATTTGAACCAGCGGCCTCTCGCTGGGAGGCCAGATGCGCAGGCTAGTCACTCCTTTTGACCCTGCAAAAAGATGAGCTTGCGCTGTGCCGACGAGCGCGCCGGTGGCGGCCTCGTGAAAATGCACGCTCAACGCGTCGTTGTTCTGTGCGCGCGTCCAGCCAAAGACATACTCGCCTGGCTTGAGCGAAACTCCGCCGATCTTTACCGGGGTCTGCACCAGCAGATAGTGGGAATATTTGCCGTCGGCCGAATAGCCGGCTGTAAGCAGCACCACGCCAGCGATAAAATGCCCGCGCTTGTCCACGATGCCCGAGGCCGTGCGCATCTCGGTTTCAATATGCTCCTTCTCGACCGGAGCGCGCGCGGGCAGCAGCGATGCAAGCTCGGCATCGGTAGCCTGCCGCCATTGCGGCCTTTGCGCTTGAGCGCTGATGGCAAGCAGAAATGCAAGTCCGAGACTGACAAAACAACGAATAAATGCATTCGGTAGATGCTGAAAAAATGACTCAGAGAAGAAATTCCTGCCCTGAGGGGCTAAAGCCCGTGTTGCTTTTGCCACAATTGCGGCATGACTGAAGTCATGCCCTGATACAAGACCGTCCCGCACGCGGCATTTCGCACGGGTTCCTGAGCTGCGTTGATATTGATCCATACGAAAGAATGCACTAAAAGAAAAAATCATGAATTCGGCTTTCTGAGGGATTCGAGCGTCACAATCCCCCGTTGAATTGCTGCCGTGGCGGCTTGCGTCCGGTCGGTAACGCCCAGCTTGCCCAACATGCTGTTGATATGCGTTTTCACCGTGGCTTCGGAGATTTCAAGCTCGGTGGCAATTTCTTTATTGCTTTTGCCGTGCACGATCTGCTCCAGCACGTCGAACTCGCGCGGCGTCAGCTCTTCGGTGCCCATGCGCTCGGCCAGCCGCTGAGCAATCACCGGAGGAATATGCGATTTACCCGCATGAACCGTGCGAATCGTCGCAATCAGCTCGTCGGTAGTCATGCCTTTGAGCAGATAGGCGCGCGCGCCGGCCTGCAAGGCGCGATAGATGTCTTCGTCGCCATCGTAGGTCGTCAGCACGATGAAGCGCGCAGCAGGCGTCTCCATGCGGATGCGCTCGATAACATCGACGCCGCTCAGCCGCGGCAACCGCAGATCGATCAACGTGATATCCGGATGATGCTTGCGATACTGGGTGATCGCCTCGACCCCATCGGCAGCCTCGCCGACGACCTCAAGCCCCTCGACAACATTGAGCAACGCCACCAGCCCCTGACGCACTACGTGGTGGTCTTCAACGACCAGCACGCGAATGGTTTCCTGTGCAGTTTTTGCAGTCACGCTCGCTCCTTAGCTCGAAATCTCTTTTCGCAATTCATCCTGAGTCCTTGCATCTTTGGAGGACGCAGCCGTGAGCCGCACTGTCGTTCCCGCGCCCGGCTCACTGATAATTTCAATCTTTCCGCCAATCGCCGCGGCCCGCTCGCGCATTCCCGTCAAACCGTAATGCCCCGGCGGCGAATCAATCTTCCCATCCGCCGCAAAGCCCTTGCCGTCGTCGCGTATCTCGATCGCAATTCCGGCAGGCCTATACTGCATCTGAACAGATAAGTGTGCCGCGGCGGCGTGCTTCTTCACATTCTGAATGGCCTCCTGCGCAACGCGCAGAATCTCCTGCTCGGTGCCGGGCGGCAAGGGCCGGTAGGCGCCAAAGATGCTGAAGCTGGCCGCGAGTCCGTGGCCGTCGGCTGACTCCGCCATCCGGCGCAACTTCACCGGCAAGGTATTCTCCGCCGCATCTTGAGTACGCAAAGCCCAGATCGATTGTCGCGCATCGGCCAAACCAGAGCGGACAATCTCCCGCGTTTGGTCGAGATGCTTCGCCGCCGCCTCGGTCTTGTTCTGGCGCAGCAGTTGCGACAAGACCTCTAGTTGAACCGAGACGCCCACATACCCCTGCGCCAGCGTGTCATGAATCTCGCGGGCAATGCGGCTGCGCTCACCAAGAACAGCATTGAACTCCCGCTCCGCGTGCAGTAATCTACGTTTCAGCGCCAGCGCAACCAACCCCGCGGCAGCCAGCAAGACCAGCGCGTAAAACCACAGCGTCTGATAAAAATGCGGCCGCAACTCAAAGGCCAGCGCAGCGCCTCCGCTATTCCAGACGCCGTCATTGTTTGCCGCCTGCACGCGGAAGGTATATTTTCCTGGCGGAATCGTTGTGTAATACGCGGTGCGCCGCGCGCCGGCCTCGGTCCAGTCCTTATCAAAGCCTTCGAGCATGTAGCGATAGCGCACCTTCTGCGGCGCAACAAAACTCAACCCTGCGTAATCGAACTCGAAGTGTACATGCCCCGACGGAACAAGCACGGAAAAGTTTGGCCCTCGCAGTGGTTGCGCTACATCGTCTACCGCAAACCGCTCCAGCACGACTGGGGGTGGAAGCGAATTGACGGGGAAATGCGCGGGGTCCACTTCGACAATTCCCTTAGGCGTGGCAAACCACAGATGTCCGTCGCGTGTGCGCGCCGCCGAGGGATGGCTGTTGGTCGCAGTCTCGCGGCTGCGTAGGCCGTCTGCCGCGCCAAACTCGACCCAGTGCGTACATCCAGCTTCCATCATCCCTGCCGCAGCGCCCTTGCAATCGCAGCGCGCGATGCCACTGCCGGTAGCGAACCAGAGATGCCCGCCACCGTCGTCGAGAATCGCGTGAATGGTAGTCTTGTCCAGCCCGTCCTGCACTGAGGCTGAAAACTTGCTCCCATCCCAGAGATTCCATCCGTGATCCTGTGTGCCGATCAGCAGCGTTCCATTGCTGCGCAATAGCAGCGCGGTGATTACATTGCTGGAGAGTCCGTTCGCCGTGGTGTAATTGAGAATCGCTCCGCCGTGCATCCGCGAAAGCCCGCCCAGCGTTGCTACCCAGAGATCACCGCTGGAGTCGCGCGCCATTGCCCCCACCAGATCGCTGCCCAACCCATCGGCTAGCGTAAAGGTCTGCATGCGCACACCCAGGTGCCGCATGCCCATCGCGTTATTGCGCGGAATCATATGCGTCAGCCCGCGCCGCGTCCCAATCCACAGCGACCCATCTTTATCCGCCAGCAGAGAGCGGATAAAGTCATCGGGCAAGCCATCGGCCGAGGTAAATGCGTCCACCGAGCTGCCGCGAATCCGGTTCAGGCCGTCCGGAGTGCCCACCCAAATATCGCCGTTCGGCGCGGCAGCCAGAGAGAGAATCACATCGCTCAGCAGCACATCGCGCACTGCGTAGGTTCGAGCGGCGCCCGGCTCAATCTCGCGAGGCCTCACCACATTCAGACCGCCTCCGCTGGTTCCCACCCAGAGCTTGCCGTCGAGGCCTTCCACGATTGCGGTTGTTGCGTCCGAGGTAAGCCCCTCGGGCGCGCCGATGGTGTGAAAGCGCTGGTCACGCAGAATGTGCAGGCCGCCGGTTTCGGTGCCGACCCAGAGATTGCCTTCGCGGTCTTCCATCAGCGAGAGAATGGATGCTTTGGCGAGGGGATCGGTGATTGGGAAAAGTTCTACTCTGCCGCCAACCCATCGCGCCAGTCCGCCGTTGGTTCCGATCCACAAACTGCCTTCGCGGTCGGCGAAGAGCGCCTGGATGCGGGTGCCGGGGAGTTGCTTGCCTGCGTCTAGAATTACTTCGCGGTTGGGCGAGCGAAGCATCAGAATCACATCTTGTTTGCTTCCCGCTGCGAACTCGCCGTTTTTCAGCTCAGCCGCAAACTCCGATGCGTCGATTGGCAGGCCCGCCACCGGAGAGTGCTGATTCCAGTTGTTTTTCTCATTCGGACCCCAGTCTAAATAGGCGCTGCTCTTTCCGTTCATTGAAAAGCTGGTAATCCACGGCCCCGGTGTCCAGAAGGTTTTTACTTTGAATTGACCGCCGGTCAGTCGCGCGAGGCCAGCATCTGTATACGCCCAGAGAGCTCCATCACTCGCCTCCGTCAGCGCCCGAATAATATTGTCCGGCAACCCATCCTTGGTTGTGAACGCAGCAGCGACTCCGTCCTTCCACCGCGCCAGACCATCGCTGGTTCCAATCCACAGCGCGCCGTCCTTCGTATCGAGCAAACACCGCACATCGTTCCCCGGCAGCGTCAGACCACCTGCCCCCGGCGCCGTATTCCTGTCAAAGAGATGAAAGTTGTTGCCGTCAAAGCGCACCAGGCCGACCTCGGTTCCAATCCACACAAAACCGTCGCGTGTCTGCACCAGCGCCTGCACGGTGTTCTGCGGCAGCCCGTTTTCCATTCCCCAAGCCTGGCGGACATAGCTGGCCAGCGGAGTCGCCGGCTCCAGAGCCAGGCCGAGCGAGGCGCAACTCAGCCAGATGTAGACCAGAAATCCCGCGACGCGCCTGATAGTGCGAATTTCATGCGGCAGCGACAAAGCTGAAGCCGACGCTGCGGCCCCTTCAACTGTTTGCCAGCGCGGATTATCGGGAATCAGATTCAATGGAGCGCGGCTTTCTTTCACGATCCTTGGCTACACACAGATTTCGTGTAACTCCACAGTAATTAAACAATCCCTCAAACAACAGGCACAAATCCAGTCTGGGGCACAGCGGAGGCCTTTGTCTCCACCTTTTGATGGACCCCACTCTCACCCGAACGTCTCAAGACAGCGCCCAACGACGCTTCTAGGATAGATATGTCTCCTGAATTTATTGTGATCCTCGGGTGGTCGGCCTCTGGACAAGGTTAGCCGCCCGATTCCTTTTGTGCAGCGATGACGGGTACTGGGCCATCTCCTGATTCTGCGCCTTCGGTGCTGAATTACCTTCAGATGCAGGCAACTCTCCGGTTTTCAGACGCATCTAGCTATATACTGGGCTGTATGTGTAAAACGGTTCGCGGGTTGCGCGGTCGTCGCACTTGCATCGCTTGCACACAGTCAGGGTTCTGTGTAGAGAACTTTGGCTGCGGGGGTCTCATAGAAGCCACTTGGATCCCTTGCTAATCCCTTGTTTCTTCGCACAAATTTAGTTGCATTCTGCGGCTACTCTGCGTTACCCTTCCCCCTCTGCCTGTTGCGGTGGGGAGAGCCTCGCATTTGAGCGGTCGCAGGTCTCCCAGCCGCTATCCCCCCTCTCGATTTCAACGCCGAGCGTAATCCCCTTGTCGCAAATTAAAGCCGATGCATACCAGCAACGCGGCGCACCCAGCGCGTAAACCGACCGGCTCGAACCAACCAATGCAAGACCTTTCCGGAGGGAATGCACGAATCCCGCATCTTGGTATTTTGTCTCATGGTTGAGCGCATACTGTGGACAACGGGTTTTTCGCGGTCAGACTCGTGTGTCACGGGGTTTTGGCTGAACGTCCCGGATTAAAACCGCCTTTGCACAGAAGTGAAGGAATTCCATTTCCCCGGTTTCCTCCACCACCTTTTGACCGTTACACTTTGGAGGGGCCGAACCGCTTTTCATTGCGGCGGTGTTCTGGCTTGAAACGATTTCGGCGTGCGACGCGCGGGCCGGAAAGCGGGCTGCGCAAACCCGGAAGTTTCTGCTCCCATGTCGCGATTCGCCCCCGGCGCGGACCCTTCCGAGTCGGCTAAGATTGAAAGTTGATTCAGAGTTTACGCAAAGCAAGAGCGTAGGTCGAAGACCCGCGCATGGAGAGGGATTTTATGACGGTTGCTGCTCGCTACCCTGGCATTCGGGTTACCGCTAACGGAAATCAGCTGGTCTCTTACCATACGGAGACACGCATCGCCGACGCCGGCGTCTTTTATCCAATCACGCCTTCCACGGAGGGCGGCGAGCTCTTCCAGCAGGCCTATGCCGAAGGACACTTGAATGTCTTTGGCCACAACACCATCGCCATTGAGACGGAGGGCGAGCACGCGGCCCAGGGCGGCGCGATTGCCCACTCTGTTTGCGGCAAGCGAGTCGTCAACTTTACTTCTGGCCAGGGCATTGTCTATGGCGTCGAGCAGTATTATCACGCGCCGGGCAAAGGCTCCACGATGGTGCTCGAGGTGGGCGCGCGCGCGCTGACGAAACATGCGCTGAATGTGCATTGCGGCCACGACGATATTTATGGAGCGCTCGACACAGGCTGGATCATGCTCTTCGGCAAAGACGCCCAGCAGGCCGCCGATCAGGCGCTGATTCTGCGCCGCGTCACCGAGCTTTCGCTCACGCCGGGCATGAACATCATGGACGGCTTCCTCACCAGCCACCTGGAGCGGACCTTCTACAAGCATGAGTCGGAGCTGATTCGCGAATACCTCGGCTCACCCGAAGACATCATCGATTGCCCCACGGAGGCGCAGCGCGTTCTTTTTGGACCAACGCGCCGCCGCGTTCCCAAGATGATGGACCTGGCCAATCCGATTTTGCTCGGCCCCGTCCAGAACCAGGAACATTATATGAATGGAATCGTCGCCCGGCGCAACAACTTCACCGAGCCGATTCTCGAGTTCCTCGAAGCCGCCTACAAGGACTTCGCCGAGCTGACCGGTCGTTCCTACGGGCTTCTGTCTCTGCACAAAACCGCCGACGCCGACACAGTCTTCGTCTCGCTCGGCTCCGCGGCGGAGAACATCGATGCCGCCGTTGATTACCTGCGCCAGACCCGCAACGCATCCGTCGGCTCGATCCACGTCAACGTGATTCGCCCCTTCCCGGATGCGGCCATCGTCGCCGCGCTGAAGGGCAAGAAGAACGTCATCATTCTCGAACGCACCGACGAAGCAATGGCCGGCGACAATCCGCTGGGCCGCGACATCCGTACTGCACTCTCGAAAGCTGTGCAGACCGGCGAAATCACGGTAAACGATATTCCCAAGATCTACGGCGGGACATATGGTTTGGGTTCACGCGACTTTCGCCCTGAGCACATCATCGGCGCGTATGAGTTTGCCGTGGAGGGCTTGGCTCGCAAAGACGGCAAGACCGCCGCGGACGGCACGAGCTTTATCGTCCTCGGCATTGACCATCCCTACTCGGTGATCGGCAAAGAGACTCCTTCACTGCTGCCCGAGGGCGCGGTCGCGGTCCGCTTCCACTCCATCGGCGGCTGGGGAGCCATTACCACAGGCAAAAACCTCGGCGCCATCATCGGCGACTTGAACGACCTGCTCTACGAGCGTGATGGCCTGGTCGATGACCTTGGCAATCCCAAGGAAGTCATCCACGTCAGCGCCAACCCCAAGTACGGCTCCGAGAAGAAGGGCGCGCCTACCAGCTACTTCATGGTCGCCGCAAAAGACCGCATCCGCGTCAACTGCGAT